>Ga0247727_10007738_pt1 | contig 20301 bp, 22 predicted proteins | sample WisWelCaveWW1625_FD_202498 | JGI IMG/M metagenome (GOLD analysis project Ga0247727, IMG submission 202498) | Biofilm microbial communities from Wishing Well Cave, Virginia, United States - WW16-25 | ecosystem: Environmental > Aquatic > Deep subsurface > Groundwater > Cave microbial mat | place... | reverse complement strand
CAAAGTTCCCCATTAGGGTATTTTCTGTCACAGCATTATTTTGCTCTGGATTATACATTATTACCGTCGCTATTTGAATATATTCAACGGATAAAATCATCACAATCGCGCACTTTTGAGGTTAATTGTCAAAGAGCAAAACGATCTTTGTCATAAAAACTGAATATAGAGTTTCGAGTTAGAGTGGCAGCGGGGGAGTTTCGCGCCAGCCGCCTGAGCTGGAGTTAAACCATGGAACCGAGAATTAGGTTTAAAATAATTATGAATATAGATTTGATGGGTAGCGAAGGCCCAGAGGCCCTGATCGGATTTAAAGCCGCGATAGCGGCGGACATAGATCTTAAGAGTTGACCAGGTGCGTTCACGGCGGTTGTTGTTAGGGTTTTCAAAGAAGCCGTGATAAATTTTATGTTTGTTTTGGACGTCGAAGCCAAGATCAGCCAAGGCAGAACCGTAAGACCAGAGGCCGTCGGTTAAGGCACAGACGTTTTAAAGGGTGGGAGAGGTAGTAAAGACGATGTTAAAGGTTGAGCGGGCGTATTAAGTAGAACGTTTAGGGGAGATAAGCCAGGATTGTTCAGCATCGAAGCGAGAATCTTTGGTCATCCAAAGCCAGCGTTTGTGGCCGCGGACCCAAAAGACGGATTTATCGGTAAGCGTGTGGCGTCGGCCAGGGGCTTTGGGGACGGATAAGGGGCCGAGATTTTTATGGATGTTAATGGCGGATTTGTGAGTCCAGCGGGTCACGGTGTCGTGGGAGATAGGCAGGTTGAATAAATCTTTCATAATAGCGACCACTTGAGTGGCAGGGATGGCCTGGAAGACGGCGAAGTAAAGGGCGAGGGAGACCGAGGGTTTATCGAAAAACATTTTAGACCAGTAAAACTGGACCGTGACGTTGGGCTGGATGCATTCGATGGGGTCTTTGGCGATATGAAAAGATTTGCCGGGCAAGGGGACGTTGATTTTGTGGCTACAGTGACGATGATCTTTATGAATGTGGTTGTTGCAGCGCAGGCGATATCCATCGGATAAGAATTTAAAGATGGACATACGACCGCCGCATTTGGGACAGGGCATGGTTGGATATTTGAGGATACGTTCTCGCCCAGGGATGAATTGGCGCCGACAGTTGGGATTTTTGCATTGATACTTTTGGATGTGTGGTTCACCAATCGGATGGCCAAACAGGTAAGTGTTAGAACCACATTTGGGACAAGCAACACGATCTTTAACAGGTTTAGGCATACAAGGCTCCTTTCGGTTGGAAATTAGCCTACCGGCAGGCAGGGGTGTAAGGATTTTACTGATCTCAAACACTCTACACCGACGGAGCCTTAAATTGAAAAGGCTTTTTCTTGCGAAAGAGCCCCTTTAAAAGAGGAGGAAGATTCATGAAACGATTGTGTGTCGTTGGAATTATTCTAAATTTTATTTTTATCTACCCCACCTTTATCTTCGCCCAGGGCCTTTCCGATGAGACCCGCGAACAGCAGGAATACAAGCAAGAACAGCACCTCGAAGATTTGGAAAAATTAAAAGAAATTCAGACAACTCCTAAAACCGCGGAAGAAGTCCTTGAAATGTTAAAAGCGCGGGCCAAAGAAAAAATCGAAGAAAGACGAAAAAAAGAATTATTAAAAACTAAGATCAGCGCCGGGGTGACCAGCGGCTACGAGACCAATCCCGCCAACACTCAAGACATCTTGGAGAAAGGGGACTCTTGGTGGGAAGACACATTTTCATTTAACTGGCTGCCTAAACTCAATTCAGCTTTAAGCGCGGACTTAGGCTACAGTCTGGCCTTCAAATACTATTTTGAGCAAGAAGGATTGGGAACCGAGAATCATTCCTTTAACGGTTCTTTCAAATATCTGCCGTTGGACAGCGGGAAATTAACCGTTGAACCTGGATTTCGTCAGGAATGGAATGTTTACCCTTATGACGATGCTTCCAGCTACGAGCAAAGTAAGGCTTTTACGAAGTTTAGTTATTATTTAAATCAGCTTTGGAGTTACGGCGGCAAATATGAGTACGCGTACAAAATTTACGACAAAAAGGCCGCTTTAAATGACAGCGGTGCTAATTTTGATTTTCACCGGGCGGATTATCGCAATACCGCGGAATTGTGGCTCAAACGGCAAATCGGGAAATACTCGCTTAAACTCCGGGGAAAATCCTACCACAACAATTCCAACAGCCAATACCAGCATTACGATGATTACGATTCCCATGACGGAGAGATTTCTTTGTCCGGGGCCTTTATGAAAGATTCCCGGCTCTATGTGATTTTAACCAGTGATTTCGAAGTGAAACATTATAAGCTACGTCAAGCCGACGATCCTGTCGCCCGAAACGACCGGGCCTTACAGCACCGCCTCAATACCTATTACACCCTCAATAAAACGGCAACTCTAAGTTATTCCTTCTCACTAAAAAATAATAATTCCAATAAAAATAGCGGAGAGTTCATCGATGTCACGAACTCGCTGGGGTGCACCCTTAATTTTTAACTGAATCGTCTGTGCTCAAATTAAAAAGCCCTGTCTCGCCAATGGCGGACAGGGCTTTTATATTCGGATACTTACCTTATGGTCCTGGAACACAAGCTGGATCACAAGGATGCTCGTCACCGGGAGTATGAACAACCCCACCTGGATGATGTTCGTGCGGTGATGGTGTTCCCGGTTCATGACTATGTGGAGGAATTGGAACTGGCCCTCGCTCCGGCGGCGGCTCATATCCGGGCGGTGGTTCAAATCCCGGCGGAGGTTGAAAACCTTCAAGCGTACCCGGCTGTCCGATAAATTCAGGTCCACCTGGATAAGGACCGCCAGGTCCAAATACTTCCGGTCCAAATGGACCAGGCCCCTGTGGGCCGCCGGGGAAAGGCCCACCGTGTTCAAATCCACCGGGACCTTGCGGCCCTTGAGGACCCATAAACTCCGGTCCTCCCATGGCAATGAAAAATTCCGCATTTCCCATCTGCTCCATGAACTGATTGAAATCAAATCCACCTTGAGGCCCAAACATCATCTCCGGACCGCCAGGTCCCATCGGTCCCTGAGGACCATTCGGCCCACCTTGCGCCATCATCATACCCTCTTGTCCTTGAGGCATCTGTCCTCCCTGTCCCATTTGACCCATCATTTCTGGCATCGGACCACCCGTGGCCATATGCCCCATGGGACCTTCCATATTCGGACCATTAGGTCCACCCATAATTTGCTGAAAGGCATCTTTAAAAACTTCCATAGGATTTCCACCCTGGGCGATCATCCCCTTACTCATATCCGTGAATTGATCAATTTGTTGCGGTGAAAATCCACCCTTTTCCATCATGGCTAATCCCATCGTTTCCACCTGAACACCTGTAAAAAATTCTTTAAAAGAAACCATCTCAAATCCTGGTCTTCTCTGAGCCATGTCCCCGCCAGGAACACCACCGGGCATCGGTCCGATAGTGCCGTCCATCTGCTGTAGACCCGGGTTCTGCCCACCGGATGAAAACATGTCACCATTAAACTGTTGTCCGGATATATTTCCAGGAATATTTTGTGGATTAGTTTCTTGATTAGGATTCTCAATAACGGCTAGTTGAATATCATTGGCAATGACTCCTAACATCTCTTGTTTCAATGTTGGATCATCGATTTTAGCAATTTCTTCCTGAAGTTTGTCCAACTCTTCTTTAGGAAGTTCAATCAATTCTTTATTAGGATCCATCTCGACAATTTCATTTTCTGTTTTCTCAGTGGTATTTTCTGTGGTATTTTCCGTAGTCTCACCGGCAAGCTCTCCTAGGTTTTCTCCTAAAACTTCGCCTTGTAAGGTCGTCTGTTGCTGAGTACTATCAGTAACTACACCTGGATGCTGATTTTTCAGTAGTGCATCCTCATCTTCATTTTCACCCATTCCTTCTAATAAGGATGGATTCTGAATATCTTCTGCGACTGGAGAATCTCCTTCAGTCAACTGCGCGTAAGCATTGAAAGAAACTAAAAAGGAAACAAAACTAAATATTCCCAAGGCTATAAAGATTCTTTTAAACATCATTGCACGCGAGTTCATTTTTTCTTCTCCTTTTTAAAAATTTTCCAAAAAAAATGCCCATTCTCTCTACAATTGAAAGAATGGGTTGATTTTCGTAATTCGTTGTTCAGTTTTCGTGGTTCAATTCACAAACCACGATTCACTAACGACGAGTTATCTTTTTCGGCAACTGACTGCCTTAGCCGGGATTTGGCTTTAGGCTCTCGAGTTTTGCGCCCTACCCTTTCAAGTAGTTTACCTTTATCGTAAAGACCGTAAATCTATAAAGAACATACCAACATGTCATTTGACATTTCGAAGGAAAATATAGCATACTTTTTTGAGTTGTCAAGATAGCCTCTTTTAAAAAGTTCCCTTTGGCATTAGAAAATCCTTTCCAATACGCCATGCTGACGTTTCTCCAGGGACTGAAATTATTTTTCTGGGAATGGACTAAGCTTGGTTACGCGACCTATCCGGATTGGCTGGAAAAATTATACAACTCACCGCTATTTGAAAATGGATTAAGCTACACCATGAACCTGAAAAAGGCGTAAAACGCCGTAAATTTGTCTTGATAATTTTTCCAATATCGACGGAGTTTGAATATAATATGACTGCAAAATCGGTTGTCTCACAAACCTCACTAAAAGTGAACTTTGCTCGACATGGGAAAAGGCCTGCAAAAAGTCAAACTTTCCTGCGAGGATCCAAGTCTCACCCACTACGGTGGAATGCTTCTTTTCCAGCGATTTTGTCGAAAATTGAATCTGAAGGTGCTGTTGCAAAGGCAAATGCGCTGGTATCGCCGCAGCAATCATTATCATCCAGCGGAAGTCATCATGACCATGATTTATATCATGGTCGCTGGGATGAGACGAATCTCGGATACTCGAATCCTTCCTTACAACGGATATTTTCAATATCTGCTGGGATTGAGCAACTTTCCGGACGCTTCGACTCTGAGGAAATTCCTGAAGGGTTTGAGTATGCCAGAGATCGAAGGGTTGAAACGTATCCACGATATGTTGCGGCAAAAGATGTTCCATTTGCCCAGAGCTCCCAGCAGCCTGATCTTCGATTTGGATTCTACGGTTCTTCCTCTGTATGGCTGGCAAATCGAGGAAGCCAACGTGGGTTACAATCCCAAGAAGCGGGGACGACCCAGTTATCATCCGCTGTTGTGTTTTCATGGATCTACGCGGGACTGCTGGCATGGCATCTTGCGTTCGGGCGACACGCACGCCTCCACCGGGGCTCTGGAATTCTGGGAACAATGTCGCCAGAAGATTCCCAAGTATCTTTATCGGATTCGCCTGCGAGCGGATTCCGGATTCTACGATCACAAATTCATCGAACCTCTCGACGATCAAGGAATCGGTTACGCCATCGTAGCCGATATGACCAAACCCATCAAAGAGCGTATCCAATCTCTGCGTTATCGAACTTTTCACAAAGCGGGGGGCTGGCAGGCGGCCAGATTTACTTATCAACCCAGCAAGTGGAGCCAACCTCATCAGTTCACCGTGATTCGCCGTCCCAAGTCGGAAGACGAGAATCAATACCTGCAACGCACACTGTAGCAATTCAAAGATTATTACTACCATACTCTGGTAAGCAATCTCCCCTTGAGCGCTCCAGCGGTGTGGCGATTTTACACCAAGCGATGCCGGGGCGAGTTGGACATTCGGGAGCTCAAAGAGAGTTTTCCATTGAACAAAATTCCAACCAACAGCTTCTCGGCCAATCAAGCGTATTTTCATTTGATTCTTTTGGCCTACGATTTGATCAGTTGGTTCAAACGTCTCTGCCTGCCGCCACCGTGGTCTTCGGCTACTTTGCAAACGATTCGTATGGACATGTTCTTCCTGGCCGCTCGTTTGGTGAATTCTGGAGGCAAAAATCAACTCAAGCTTCCAAGTCGGTATCCCCATCAGAAACTCTTCGATCAGGCTCTCAAGAATATCGAACGCTTGAAGATTCGCAAAAACCGATAACTTTGTCGAAAACTCATAAACGCCGCTCGCCGAGCTGCGTTTTAAAACACGGCTATTCGCCGTTTTTCCAGGTTAAACTATCACCTCTTGCGTCACTTTGCCGATAACCGTAAAACTCCCATTCAATTTACCCGCTCTCGCGCTTATAAAAAAGATGATAACGCTCACATCGAACAGAAAAATTATACCCATGTCCGTCAAAAACTCGGCTATCGTAGATTCGATAACCCAAAAATAGTTGATCTGCTCAACGACCTTTACAAAAACGAATGGCGCTTATATCACAACTTCTTCCTGCCCTCCTTCAAACTCATTGACAAAGAACGTATTCGTTCCAAAATCATCAAGAAACACGATAAACCTAAGACCCCCTATCAACGCGTCTTAGATGCTTCTCCCGCTGATGTCTCAAACCATGCCAAACACAAACTCACTTTACTATTCGAATCTCTTGATCCTTTTGAACTCAAAAAAATTATCGACAAAAAAATCCAGAAAATCTTACAACTTGCTTCTTGAATATTCTTATGCTAAAAATTTCCCTTGGTAACATTCTTTAATGAGTCAACGGGGGGTGGGAATAAAATGACTGGTTCTAATTTAGCGCTGGGACGAAAGGGCTCGAATTTCCTGCATGATACGAACGGTCATCTCTAAGTAAGTTTCTGGCGGCCGCTGGTAAATGGCCTTGCCAAACGTAACGATTACGTGATGCCGGTTCAATCGCTTGGCCCCTGGCGGCAAAACCTCTTGCGTCCCGTGAACAAAAGTCGGAATTACCGGGACATTACTTTTAGCCGACAAAAGCGCCACGCCGGGTAAAAACTTTCTAATATCTTTTTTAATTCTTGTTCCTTCCGGAAAAATAACAAGGCCATAACCCTGTTTTAATCGTTTCAACGCCTCTTTCACGGCGCCGATATCCCGAGATTCCCGCCTCAAAGGAAACGCCCCCCATTGTGACAAGATAAAACCCAGGAACCAATTGCGAAACAAAGCCTCTTTGGCGACAAAACTAAGCCGGCGTTTAATTGAAATCCCAATGACAAAAGGATCAAGATTACTTTGATGATTACTGGCTAAAATAAAACCGCCAGTGGCTGGGATATTTTCTTTTCCGGAAACCTTCCGAGGGAAAAAAACTCTACTTAACAAGCGAAACAATAAATATCCGAGCCAATACAGCATACTTAAATTATTTGAGCAACTTTTCTCCCAGCTTGATCAGTTGATGGGCCCGGCTTTGAGATTTGGCTTCAGTATAAATACGCACCAAAGGTTCGGTTCCCGACGGCCGGAACATAAGCCAACTCTCATCTTCAGCGATCAGCTTAACACCGTCATAATCTTTAACCTCAACAACCTTTTTGCCTAGCAATCGTTTCACCCCCGTAACCCTATCAGGATCAAAAGGTTTCTTACCTAAAGCTAAATCCGAACGAACATAAAAATATCGGCCGAATTCTTTTTCCATTTCATCAATGAGCTGTTTTAAATTCTTCTTATGACACACCATCATTTCTAATAATAAAACTCCGGACAAGGTCCCGTCACGTTCAGGAATATAATTTTGAAAACCAATGCCGCCGGCCTCTTCTCCGCCGATTAAAATATTTTCCGAAACCATTAAATCCGAAATATATTTAAAGCCCACCGGCGTTTCGTAAAGTTTTAATTCCAACTTATGCGCAATATGGTCCAACATCGTCGTCCCGCAAATTGTCTTGACCACCCCGCCGGTCTGTCCTCGATTCCGGACTAAATGAAGGATCAAAAGCCCGAGAATTTTCTGTGGGCTGACGAATTTTCCGTTTGGACTCGCCGCCCCAATACGGTCCGCGTCTCCATCTAAAATCAGCCCTAAATCAAATTTTTCTCTTTTAACCCGGGCGCATAATTCTTGGACATATTCAGCCACCGGTTCCGGCTTGCCGCCGTCAAAAGAGGGATTGATATCCGCCCGCATCAAAGAAAGACGCACCTTGGTCCCTTTCAAGACCTCGGTCATAAGTCCATTACCGCTGCCATGCATCACATCCGTCAACACTTTAAAGGTGGAATTCTTAACGCGATTAAGATCCAGGTATTTTCTTAAAAATTGCACATAATCTATTTTAAAATTATGAATAATGATTTTTTTTTCTTTAACCGCCCTCGGCAAATCTATCGTGACCACTTCTGTTTTATATAAATAATGCTCAATGGTATTCGTAATCTCTTTGGAAGCCGCGCCGCCTTCCCAGGTTTTAATTTTTATGCCATTGAACTTTCCCGGATTATGGCTGGCCGTAATCATGATCCCCGCGGCACATTTCAAACGCGTCACGCCAAAACTTAAAGCTGGGGTTGGAATAGGCGCATCAGAAAGATAAACCTCGATATTGTTTTTTGCCAAAACGCAACTAACAATCTTCGCGTATTCATCCGAAAGAAACCGCGTGTCAAAACCAACCGCCACCCGTTTCTCAATTCCGGATTTCCTTTTTAAAGCATGATTGATCCATTCGCTTGCCGCTTGGGCTACAATCGCCACATTCTTAAAGGTAAATGTGTCAGAAATAACTGCCCTCCACCCATCCGTCCCAAATTTGATTTCCTGATTAATCGCTTCTGCCATATCTATGCCTCCTCCCAAATAAAAATAAAAGGGGACAGCGACCTTTTCTAAATTTTTACTACCTTTTTGGGCCGTCCCTGATTCAAACATTTTAGCGAACGTTTCAGTTTCTCTTCCACCTGTTTTACAAAACCATCTGTCCCTACCACTAACCCTCTCCTCGTTTTTAGCCGCATCTCTTCACACATCGCCGCATCTTCTTCTTTCAAATATTCCTTCCATTGATCTTTTTTTACAAGATCAAATTTATTACTTAATGGGATCATCTCTTGGGCATGATGCCCAACATGATAGCCGGCAGACGACCAGCGATATTCCCATGCCTCCTTTACCATCTGCGCCCGTACTGGATTACGTTCGACATAACGAACAGCTCGATACAAATGACTCTCATCTAAAATACAAGAATAAAATCGCCCCTGCCACAGGTGCCCCTTCTGCTTTCGTTTGCGATGCATATAATGAGAATATCGCATGTGCACCGTATTAAAAATCTTCGCCAATACCTCTTCTGTATGGGGAATTCCTATAAAATGGACATGATTTCCCATTAAACAATACGCCAGAATATCAAATTTGTATTCTGCCGCGTATTCGCTCATCCATCGACCATATAGTGGGTAATCGATCTCCTCGTCAAAGACTTTCTGAGCATAATTGCCTCGTTGGGTGATATGGTGCGGGATGCCCGGTAAAACTATACGTGCTTGCCGAGGCATACCTGTTTCCTAAAGTGTTCTTTATTTTGTTAAAGGCCGAAAAACTTTGAAAAAAGGTCGCTGTCCCCTTTTCTTTCTTTTCTTTTCCTATTTAGTATAAAGATTATGTTTTTTGATGTAACTCGCGACATTTTCAAACACAAAATATTTTATGGTCTTGCCCTTCGCAATACACCGGCGCACATATGATGATGAGATATCAATACCCGGCATCGTCACCGAGATATAGGGAATCCCATTAACCTTTTTGAACTGTCCCGGCCGATTGACCACAATAAAGGTAGCAATCTTGAAGATGTCTTCAATATACCGCCAGTTTTTAAGCTGCGGCAAGGTATCACCGCCAATGATAAAAAACAACCTGGCTTCCCTATTATAGTGCCGCTTAAAATGGTGCAAGGTATCAATCGTGTATGAGGTCCCTAATTTTTTGACTTCAAAATCCGAAATCTCAAAAAACGGGTTTCCTTTTATCGCCAAACGCGCCATGTTCAAGCGATCCCGGGAAGAAGCCACCTGATTGGGATTCTTATGCGGAGGGATATTGCACGGAACGAAAATGACCTTCTCCATCCGGCATTTCTCCAGCGCCATCTGCGCCATCGCTAAATGAGCGATGTGGATGGGATTAAACGTCCCGCCAAGTATACCGATGCGCCTCACTGCCGTATCTGCCCCTGTCCAAAAATCAAATATTTATACGTCGTTAATTCTGCCAAGGCCATCGGCCCGCGGGCGTGGATTTTATCCGTGCTGATCCCCACCTCCGCGCCAAAGCCAAATTGATACCCATCGGTAAACCGCGTTGAGGCATTGACATAAACACAGGCCGAATCAACCGCTTTTAAGAATTCCTGCGCTTGTGATTTATCTTTGGTGACAATCGTATCCGAATGTTTTGTCCCAAAGGTATTAATATGGTCAATAGCTCCTTTAAGGTTATCCACGACTTTCACCGCCAGAATAAGATCAAGGTATTCTTCTTCCCAATCTTTTTCGGTCGCTTTTTTAACCCCATCTTTAACGATAGCGCGCGTCCGTGGGCATCCCCTGATTTCAACACCCGCGTTCCTAAGTCCGGTTAACATCTGAGGAAGGAATTCCTTAGCGACTCCTTTGTCAACCAGCATGGTTTCCATGGCATTGCATACCCCAGGACGCTGGACTTTGGCATTAAAACAAATATCGTAGGCCATGGCCAAGTCAGCTTGGTCGCTGACATAGGTATGGCAAACGCCTTTGTAATGCTTGATCACTGGAATGCGCGAATGCTCGGCCACGAAACGGATCAATCCCTCGCCGCCGCGCGGAATAATCAAGTCCACGTATTCTTCCAAAGATAAAAGGATTTCCACGGCTTTACGATCCATCGAAGAAATCAATTGAATGGCCTGGGTAGGAATCTCCGTCTTTCTTAAAGCATCTTGCAAAACTTTGAAAATAGCCTGATTGGAATGAATCGCCTCGCGGCCTCCTTTAAGAATAACCGCGTTGCCGGATTTTAAACACAACCCAACGCAATCACTGGTCACATTCGGCCGCGATTCATACACAATACCAATCACGCCGATGGGGACGCGGACCTTTTTAATCAACAAACCATTGGGCCGTTTAAAGCTGGCCATCTCCTCACCGATAGGATCTTTGAGTTTGGCTGTTTCCAAAAGGCTGTCGGCCATTTCCTTAATTTTTTTCGCATTTAAAGTCAATCGATCCACCAGGGCCTTGGCGTAATTTTGACGCTGGGCCGCGGTTAAATCTTTTTTATTTTGCGCGATAATATAATCACTTTTGAAAATCAAAGCCCTGGCCATCGCCGATACAGCCTGATTCTTGGCGCGTGTCGAAATCAGCCCCAAGGCCAGCGCGGCCGTTTTCGCTTTCTTCGTCATGTCGATCATTTGATCTCGCAATACCATGTTCATCTCTCACATAACACTAAATTGTCGCAGTGCACAACTTCCAGTTTACCTTTTTTATCTTCAATTTTATGTAAATCCGCCACGGAATAGTTGATAATCCCGCGGGCAAATTCCTGATTATCTTTCCCGGCAATGATCACCACATCGTCGGATTTGAATGTTCCCTCCCAGCCGACCACACCTGGGAGCAAAAGACTTTTTCCCCCTTTAAGTAAAGCCGCCCTCGCCCCGTCATCCACCGTGATATTTCCTTTCGGTTTTGCCAAAAAAGAAATCCAGTGCTGGCGGGCTAAAAGCTTTTCTTTTTTCTCGACAAAAAAAGTGCCGATGCGTTCGCCTTTTAAAATCCGGCGCAACACATCCGACGTTTCACCATTAGCGATGACACACGGAATATTCGCGTGCGTGGCGATTTTAATAGCACTGAGTTTGGTAATCATGCCGCCTTTGGAAACATGCTTTTTAGTCGTGTCGGTGGCGATGCCTTCTATCTCCTCGGTGATTTCCCGGATCTCTTCAATCACCTCTTTGCGTTCATTGCGGGTGTCGTACAAACCTTCCACGTCCGAAAGGATTATCAAAAGATCAGCCCCAATGGAACTGGCCACCAAAGCCGAAAGTTTGTCATTATCACCGAATTTAATTTCATCGGTAGAAATTGTATCGTTTTCATTGATAATGGGAATCGCCCCATATTCTAAAATAGAATGAATGGTATTGCGCGCATTATTAAAACGCCCGCGATTATCAAAATCATCCCAGGTCAATAAGACCTGCGCGCACTTTAGATTATTCTTCTCTAATAAATCGCTGTAGGCGCGCATCAAAACATTCTGACCTATGGCCGCGCAGGCCTGTAAAGACGCCAAATCAGAAGGGCGGGCACGCTGATTCAATTCGCCCAATCCCAAAACAATGGCTCCCGAACTGACGACAACAACATCCACGCCGCTTTTTTGAATATGACTGATCTGTTCCACAAGAGAGCCCAGTTTGGCCGTCTTGGGCTTCATCTTATAGGTCGCGATAACGCTGGAACCTATTTTGATGACGATCGATTTAATTTTTCGGGGGAATTGCCTGAACATAACGTTGCGGTGATCTCCTCGATGAGTTTATCCAAACCTTTTTTCTCTATCGCTGAAACCGGACAAATCTTTTCTGGATATTTACGCTTAAATCTCTTGAGGTGTTTGGCCGCCTCAGGTAAATCCATTTTATTAGCCACAATAATCCTGGGCTTGGCCATTAAAATCTCGCTGTACTCGCTTAATTCGTACGTAATCTTCTTGAAATCTTCTAATGGGTCGCGGCCTTCGCTGGCGCCCATATCCACCACATGGACTAAAATCTTCGTTCGTTCGGCATGCTTTAAAAACTTATCACCCAACCCGCGGCCTTCATGCGCCCCTTCAATCAAACCCGGCAAATCCGCGACAACAAACTCAACATCCTCCGCCTTCACAATCCCTAAAACCGGTGCCATGGTGGTGAAAGGATAATGGCCAATCTTTGATTTCACTTTCGAAATCGCCGAGATGAGGGTTGATTTTCCGGCATTGGGAAATCCAATCAGTCCAACATCAGCAACAAGTTTTAATTCCAGAACAATCGTCCGGGACTCTCCGGGTCGTGGGGGCTTGGGAGTTTTCTTATGATTATTCCCAATACCACCGCGGCCGCCCCGGGCCACAATCACCTGCTGGCCATTATCCACTAAATCTTTAATCAGCAAACCCGTTTCGAAATCTCGAATCAATGTTCCCAAGGGAACTCTAAGGATAGAATCTTCGCCCCGTTTACCGGTTTTCCCCTTGCTCCCTCCCCAGCGTCCTTTCATGCCCTCATAATGCTGGCGGAATTTATAATCGAGAAGTGTCCGCAAATGGCTGTCGGCAACAAAAATAATATCGCCGCCTTTTCCGCCATCACCGCCATCCGGACTGGGATTACGGTGATACGCGTCGGTATAAAAACTCTCACAGCCAATGCCTCCGTCTCCGGCCTTGACAAAAATTTTGGCCCAATCGACAAAAGCCATAACGACTTTATTTCCCGGTGGAAATCTTGGTAATCGAAAGACGAGTCAGTTTTTGCCGATGTCCTCTGCGGGTGGATGAATCCTTCCGGCGGCGAAACTTAAATGCCAAAACCCTGTCCGTCTTAACCTGTTCGACAATTTTTGCCGATACCTTGGCATCTTTAATAAAGGGCTGTCCTATTTTTACCGAGGCATTATCGGCAATCAAAAGGACATTGTTGAGCTGGACATCATCTCCTTCTTTACCTTGAAGGATTGGAGCGTCAATAGTATCGCCTGCCGATACCTTGTATTGGGTTGAGCCTACTTGAATGACAGCGTACATGGATGTTCCCTCCCTTTTTAAAAATCCTGAGTTTGATTAATATTTCTTGATGAAAGGTTCTTGTTTTCAATCAATTCTAACTTTACCGCGGCCTTCGCAATACGGACAATCACGAAATGAAATCGATTCGATTGTTTTTCCCGTTCGCGCGCGGGTCATTTCGACTAAACCTAATGAAGAAATCTTGGTGACCTCGGTTTTGGCATTATCCTTGGTCAGCGCCCGCTTTAAGGCTCCCAGGACCTGGCGCTTATGTGGTTCCCTCATCATGTCAATAAAATCGATGACAATGATACCACCTAAATCCCGTAAACGCAAATGCCGCGCGATTTCGGGCGCCGCGTCCATATTGACCTGAAAGGCCGCGTCTTCCGGAGACAGGTTGGATTTAAATCGGCCGCTGTTGACATCCACCACGGCCAAACCCTCCGTCTGTTCGATAACAAAATAAGCTCCGGATTTTAAATAAACTTTCGGGTCATAAATTTTATTAAGTTCAACGGTGACATTTCTGGCGTCAAAAAGCGGAGACGCGCCTTTATAGAGATGTATTTTATGAACCATCTCGCGGCCAATGAGATTGTTCACGAAACGCTTTAAATTCTCACATTCTTTTTCCGAATCCACCGTGAGCTTGTCCACGTCTTCTCTCAAATAATCACGAACCACTCTTCCGATCAAGTCATACTCTTTATAAATTAGAGCCGGGGCTGGTTTTTGTTCCGCGGATTTCTTAATTTCCTGCCAGACACGGTACAAAAATTTTCCGTCACGGACTAATTCGCGTTTACTTTTTTGAAACGAAGCGGTTCGCACGATAAATCCGCCTGTTGTTGAGAAGTCTAACTCCGCTAACACCTCACGCAACCGCTGGCGTTCCTCTCCGTCCTCAATCTTTCGTGAAATCCCGGTGCTTTTATCGAAAGGCATAAAGACCACGAAACGGCCGGCTAAACTGACGTGGGTCGTGAGCCGCGCCCCCTTGGTGCCAAAAGGCTCTTTGACCACCTGAACCAAAATCTCATCGCCTTTGGCTAAGGGAGGAATTTTCTCGTCTTTGACTTCCGGGGGCGGGAGGGGTTCTTCTTTACCGAGCAACTTGTTGAAGAATCGTCGGGGGGCGGAAATCTCTTCTTCAATTAAAGGATTGACCGTATCGGTCAGATACAAAAATCCATTTTTTTCTAACCCGATATTAACAAAGGCGCCGTTAATGGACGGCAAGATAGATTCCACTTTCCCTTTGTAAATATTTCCCAGAACAAAATTGTGGCGGTCGAGTTCGATATGGAAATCATCCAGTTTCCCATCCTCCAGGATCGCCACGCGGCGTTCACCATCTGCAATTTGAATAAGTATTTCTCTAGACACAGCATCCTCCAAAATTTAAACAAAATGTTGATAATAAAATTGTGTGCGTAAACCAACTGAACTCTCCTTATTTTGTAGAGATGGTTGGAATAACTACAAAGCTTTTTAGGAACCGGTTGCCGCCGTATTAATGGTCGCGTTCCCCGTAGTCGTATCCGGCGTAATAATCGTGGGCTTGATAAAAATCAACAAATCGGTCTTCGTGATTGTTTTTGAAGTCTTTTTAAACGCCAATCCAAGAATCGGGATATCTCCTAATAAAGGAACCTTCTTTTTGGTATCAATAATCTTATCTTTGATCAACCCCGCGATCACCAGAGTCTGTTCATCTTTAATCATCACACTGGTTTTGGCGGCTTCATTGCTTAACCGCGGTAACGACGTATTCTCCACGGTTACGAAGTCCAGGATATCCGTGATCCTCGGCTGGATATCCATCGTCACAAACCCCGCATTATTAACATGCGGAGTGACATCAAATAAAACACCAATGTCCATGTATTCCCAACCAGAAACCTGAAGTCTGGCCTGCTCCTCATTATAGGTATATGAAGGAATGGGATATTGACTGCCCACCGAGATACTGGCCTTTTGGTTATCCACAGTCACAATGCGTGGACTCGACAAAATATTGGTATCCGTCCGGGTCTTTAAAATTTCTAGAACAGCCTGAAACTGGGATGAATCCAAGGTGCCGTAGGTAAAATTAGTATCATCCGCGGCCGGAATCGTATCCGGCAGGTACTTATTTCCAGATTGAGCCGTAAACGGCCAGACGGTCGGCATCTTCATTCCCTGAACGGTTGCCTTAGCGATCCAGTCCACACCAAGATTCTCCGTATTCGATAAAGTCGTCTCGATAATTTTGGCCTCAATAAGCACCTGTGGCGTGGGCTGATCTAAAGACGGAATGATCTGGGCAATGAGCTCGACATTCGAAGGAATATCCCGGATAATCAAGGTATTCGTTCTGTCATCAAAATCAATGGTACCGCGTGCAGTCTTCATTTTCTCAATCGAAGAAATGATCTTGGAGGCCTTGGCGTAATTTAAAATAAATGTTTTGGTTATCAAGGGTTCCTGATCGGATAGAATCTTGGCATCCTCTCTTCGTTTCTTGAGATTCTCAATGGTCGTCACTAAGATAATATTTTCTTTACGATCATATCCATAATTGTACGTCTCCAGTATAACCGCCAAGGCTTTTTCCCAGGGAACATCTGTTAATTGTATCGAGACTAAACCTGTCACATCCGGACCAGCGACGATATTAACACCGCTTTTATAAGCGAGGATCCTTAAGACATTGCGGATATCCGCGTCCTTGAAATCCAAAGTGACATGACCGTCTTTGGGCGCGTCTGATGATTCGATCGGTGTTTCCGAAATTTCTGTCGCAACGGTCGAATCCGGTTGCGAGGGTTGCGCAAGTTCGGCTCCGGTCGTTTCTGCTGACGTTCCCGCCACAGGCTCATTGGTCGCCTGTTCATTGGGGGTTTGTTCTGACTCTGCGGTGGGTTGGGGTGATGACGCATCCGGATACTGCGCGTGGGAGTAAGCATAGAATAAACCTACTAAAAATAAAGCTATAACAACTTTTCGTAACATATCATTCCTCCTTTTTTAACTCAAGAACAAAATTCTCTTGCCCTTTGCTTAAAAATACTTTGTTTTGTTCAATGCCGGAGACCGTAAATAATCCAATTTTATCATCGGTCTTAACAATCTTTCCATTGATAATAGCTAAACTATTTCCCTGGGGATCAAAAATAATTCCTTCCAAAGTCAAATCAGCAACCAAAAGATCCATGTCATAACTAATAATAACGCCATCCGCCGTGACTAACTTCATAAACGGATCGCGTTTGCCGTTATCGTTATAGACAAAAGGTTCTTCTGGCGTTGGCATGGGCTGAGCATACCCACAGGTCACTAGACCTAAAACCATCATCACCGCAAAAAAAATGTTCATTTCCCTTTCCCTTTTGGTTTTGCTGTTTTTGGTTTTGGTTCCTTCACCTTCAAATCCTTGGCTTTTGGATCTACGGCTCCGCCTTTCTCCAGGACATACGCCTTGATGGTGATGCGGGTCGAGTGATGAAGCGGATCACTGCTGTTGGCGGTAATATCAAAATCGGTAATACTCATAAAAATTGGGTCATTTTCAATTTGGTAAAAAAACCGTCCGATACCGTGGTACCCCCCCTTGGCATCCACCAGAATAGGCAACGTGTAATACTGCCCGTCTTCATTGGATAAGACCAACTGTTGTGAATCTTTGATGGGCATGATTTGATTAATCCGCACGCCCACCTTATTGGCAATCAGCGAGATGTTCTCTAAAATCAGGGAAATCTCCTCTTTTAATAAAATTTTCGTGCCACTCGACAATTTCTTCTCACGTAATTTATTAACCTGCTCCTCATAGTGACTGTAACGAGGAATATCCTCCTTCGCCTTTTTAAAATCTCTCGCCAAAATAGCAATCTTGGGATTTAATGTCATCAGGGTCTTTAACTGCGGCTGCATGATGATAAAATAATCCAGGAGGAAGATAAACAATAAAATTCCGCCCAAAACATAGTACCGGCTCTTTTCATCCAGAGCGCTTAATTTAGAAGAGATAAGCTGGGGGATATTCATTGCAGCTTGACCGTAATTAAAAAATCCGCCACTTCTACCGATTTAATTTTTCGCTTTTGGATTGTGCCCATCTCAACATTCTGCAGGCCCTGCACAAATCCTTTTTGTCTTTTAAGATTCGTGACAAAGTTACCGACACTCACAATCTCCCCTTTCTCGCGGGAGACAACACTGCCGTCAATCAACAGCACCTTCTCGCCTAATGTGATCTTATTCAACCAGATCCCCTTAGGCAAACTGTCGCTGATATCATTTAATTTTATCGCCCAGGAAAGTCGTTCACCCGTGGTAATTTGTTCGATAGCCTTTAGTTTCCCATCCAATGACCTGAGATCATTGAGCATGACATCCAATTTTTTCTTTTCTGGCAGAATGGAATCCCATTGACTTTTCTGATGGGCATGTTGGGCAAATTTAACAAAAATTAACACCTGCAAAAGCACGTGTACCAGCACGAGCAAAACAATCAGACCTCCAACTAAACCGATAATGGCTTCCCGCGGAACACTTAAAGCGGTAAAAGGCAAAAGCGAAGACTTACGTTTTTTTCGTAACGAATCGGGGATTAAATTGATTTCAATCATTTCTCTGTAAAGCAAGTCCTACGGCCACGGTTAATTTACTGATATTTTTTTTAACGTCTTCCGCTGAAACATTTGGGGCCAATTGAAAAGTCGCCTGCGGATTCCATCGCTCCACCGGGATTTCTAATTGAGCGCTGAAAAATCTCTCAATACCTTCTAATAAAGACGCGCCGCCGGTCAGATAAAGTTTAGCAATCTGGGCATTATTTTCGGTAACATAATAATCAAAAGACAAACGAATCTCGGAAACAAGACTCATCAGGGCAGACTCACAGGCCCCCAAGATACTCTCCAATTGTCCCTGTGGATAATTCTTAATCTGCTCGGCCTCTTGCGGAGAAATCCCCAGGACATTGGCAATGCGCTTATTAAGCTCACGGCCACCGCTAGCGATATAACGGGTAAACCGGGGGACAGATTCCTTGAGAATAATCAAACTGCTGGTCGTGTCCCCTAAGTCCAAAAGTACGGAGGCCTCGGAGACGGATGAGTTAGCAGTGGGATTTAACGCGTTAAACGCATTAACAACGGCAAGTGATGTTAACCCGATAAATGGGGTCTGGATGCCGACACTGGTTAAAAGCTGCAGCCGCTGGTCAACGATTTCTTTTTTTGCCGCCGCAATCAGCACCGACATTTTACTATCTTTGCCCTTCGGATCGAGGATAAAACAATCGATATAAATCTGGTCCTTCGGGAAAGGAAAATATTTGTCAGCCTCGAGAGCAAAAGAACTGCGTAAATCCTCCAAAGACATTCTGGGCATGCTGATAAAACGAATCAACGTCCCTTGTCCGGAAAGGGCGGTAAAGACATTCTTCTGCTCTAAATTTAATTTCCCTAATATCCTTTTAACCGCCTCGACTTGTCCTCCGTCTCGATAAGATTCAATTTCCCAATTAATTAATTCAAAGGTGTTGGCGTGGGCGGTTAATTCCACGGCCTTGCAGGAATGAGAGCCAATATCCAGGCCAATGGAATGTTTAGATTTTTTATCGGGGAGGAAATCTCTAACGAGCGAGAGATATTGCTCTAATAAACTATTCATCAATCTTTTTTCTCAATCCTTTTGCCTATTGGTCCAACAATTCCTCTTTTAACGGAGATTCATAAACAACATCTTGGGGACTACTTTTTTCATCGGAAGCTTCGCTGACCGCTTTTCCCAACAGAGAAAGTTTCTTGGATAACTCCGTTTGATCTTCTGTTACTGTGGGCAAAGATACCGTAAATTTTTGCGGAAGAATTTCCGGAGTAATTAAGCGCGCCGGACGGACGGATAGTTCACCTGTACTATCTATCTGTTGCTTTATCCAATAATTCATTATGACAATTAAAGAGATAATGACAACGGCAAAACCCGTCAACCATCTACCACCCGCTGTTCCATAATCACCAAGGAGATAACCCATTTCAGAAACCTCCCTCTTGCCAGGCGATCTTATCGGTAATATCATTCGTAAAAGCAATAAAGGTTTTCATCGTCGGGAAATACGGCGGCGATTTCCCCACCAACATCCGTTCATCATAAACAAAATTCCGGCCATACCCAGAAATGTGTTGTCCCGTCGAACCGCTGAATTGACCAAAGGCCCCGTAATTGCCGGTGATCGCTCCGCCTAAAAGAGTCGCTGTACCGCGTGGGCCCACTCCGGTATCCGTATAATTGTTCACGGTAAAAATGCCATTTTGCGCCATCACGGCCCCGTGCACGTTAATATCATTGGGAGCGGAAGTACTGATTCTCACATCACCATCCCAAGAAACTAAACCAAAAAGATTTTTGGCATTCTCGGCTGATGGCGGCTCATACCCCGGTTGCCCTGGTGTTCCTACAGCCGCAGTATAATCACTGTAACTGACATGATTTGTTATTACAATATCATCTCCACTGGCAATCGTCAACTCAGTATCTTTCTGAATTCGGAGTCTTTGGGAACAAGGTATCCAGAGCCCTAAGAGATTAAGATTTTTTACTGAGGAGAAATTTTGTTTAATAAAGAGACTTTGGGAAGAATTTTTAAAAAAGAGAGGAATCCCGTCTAAAGGA
>Ga0247727_10007737_pt1 | contig 20302 bp, 15 predicted proteins | sample WisWelCaveWW1625_FD_202498 | JGI IMG/M metagenome (GOLD analysis project Ga0247727, IMG submission 202498) | Biofilm microbial communities from Wishing Well Cave, Virginia, United States - WW16-25 | ecosystem: Environmental > Aquatic > Deep subsurface > Groundwater > Cave microbial mat | place... | reverse complement strand
ATAGCCTCGCGCGGCGCCGGACGGTTGAACAGGCCCAAGACCTGCAATAATTCCAGTTCCGCCCCCGTCCCGCTAGCGAGAGAAAATTGCTGCGCAAACACTTCCATCAGGCGGCGCGCATGCCGGCCCTTGGCCTCGGGCACCGCAAGGTCGGGAATGGCAAAACCCTTTTCCGCCGGGTGGCCTTCAAACTGGCGCAGGTATTCCGCCAGCAGCGTGAGGGCCAGAGCGTGGTTGCCAAAAGCGCCGCTCAAACGTTCCAGTTCCTCGTCCGTGCCCTGCACGCGCCGCACCCGCAACAACGCGCAACCTGCTTCCGGCGAGATGTGCTCCAAATTGATTTGCTCGCACCGCGCCGGATAACGGTCGATCTCGGCGACATTTTCGCGCGTGGTGATGACGCACAAGCCGTTATTGCTTTGCGCCAGCTCGGCCACCAGCGTGTGCAAGGCCGCGTCTTTGATTTTTCCTTTTTCAAAATCGTGGCCGGACTGCACAGGTTCCAGCCCATCGAGCAGCAGCAAGGTTTTTTGTTGGCGAATCAAATTTGCCAGCCGCTTGCCTTTGTCCCACGGCGAGAGAATCGGTGCGCCGACTGAGCTTGTCGAAGTCGAGCCGAACCATTGCAGCGCGGTGTTGATGAACACATCCGCGGAGGTGACCAGCTCGTTGGTGCCCTGGCTGTAAAACGACCAGGCGAAAACTTTTTGGCTGCCGCGGTAATTGTCCCAGCGCATTTTCTCGAGCCATTTATTGACCAGCGTAGTTTTGCCTACGCCGCCAAATGCGACAAAACTGATGACGTTGGTATCAGCGGATTGCCAAGCCTGATCGAGCCGGGCCAGTTCCTTTTGCCTGCCGAAAAGCTCGAACTCGGTTCTGAGCCAGTTCTTCATGTAGATGTGATCGGCGGCCAGCGACGGATAGTGCGGGGGAGTCGGCGCGGGCGCGGCAAAATCTTTTTGAACCTGTGAAATCAGTCTTTCTAATTGAGAATCCCAATCATTTTTGTTTTTGAAATCGGCATAAGTGAAAATCTTCAAACGTGAGGGAAGCATGCACTCGGTGAGCATCAACGGCAACGTTCTTTTTCTCAAGCCGATGGGATCTTCGGTCTGCAGCATGAGGTTTTCGAACTGGGCCCATTCGCTGTTGACCCAATCGGGCGTGAACACCAAAATGGTTTTGGCGCACTGTTCCACCGCCCGCTCCATGTTAATGACACTCGGCACCCCAATCTCAAAATCGCGGTAATCGACATGCGCCGGCACGCCGTGGCTTTCGAGTTTGGGCACGAGCCAGGTTTTCACCCACTCTGCGTTTTTGCTGCTGTAACTGATGAAGATTTTGTTCATATTGTAATACCAAAGGGCTTAAAGCAAAAAGTCAAAATGATTGAAGTCAAAATCATTGAAACGCTTTTAATCATTTTGACTTCAATTATTTTGACTTATATTTTCTGTCAGCCTTTCGCATTTTTAATTGTTTTGCCCATAATGGTTTTGCCTTCAAAAAATCTTCGCGATCACGATAGTTTTTCCGGAGTAATACAATATCGTCCCTTTCAGAACTTAGCCGACACCGAAAGCGCCTTCAACTTTTCTTCCGCCGCGGCGAGTGTCTCTTCTTTTTTGCAAAAACAAAATCGCACCTGCGTCGAGCCGTCCACCGGATGCATATAAAAACTCGACCCCGGCACTGCCGCGACGCCGATTTCTTTCACCATCCAGCGCGCGAATTGGTCGTCATTCGGTTGGTTGTGCGCTTTCATCAGCTCGGCGATTTCCGTCATGATGTAATAAGCGCCTTTCGGCATATAACAACGAAAGCCGGCCTTTTCCAAAATTTCCACTAACCGGTTACGTTTTTCGAGATACATTTTAGCCAAATTTTGATAATAACTTTCCGGCAAACGTAACGCCACCGCCGCCGCTTCCTGCAAGGGCGCGGCGGCCCCGACGGTGAGAAAGTCGTGTACTTTGCGAATGGCATTGTTCTGCGGTTCCGGTGCAATCGCCCAGCCCGTACGCCAGCCGGTTAAGCTGTACGTCTTCGAGATGCCGTTGATCGTCACCGTGCGTTCGGCCATGCTGTCGAGGCTGGCGATGCTGATATGTTCAGTGTCATCATAGAGAATGTGTTCATAAATTTCGTCGGTGATCGCGAATGCGTCCCATTCCTGGCAGAGGCCCGCAATGAATTGCAATTCTTCGCGCGTAAAAACTTTGCCGGTGGGATTGTTCGGGGTGTTGATGATGATCGCGCGGGTGCGGGCGTTGAACGCGGCGCGCAATTCTTTTTCGTCGAAATGCCAATCCGGCGGACGTAGCTTCACAAATCGCGGCGTGGCGTGCGAGAGATAGGTGTCCGGCCCGTAATTCTCATAATACGGCTCGAAGATCACCACTTCGTCGCCGGGATTGATCAGCGCCATCAAAGCCGCAATCATCGCTTCCGTCGCCCCGCAGGTGACGGTGATATTTTTCTCCGGATCGACGCTCATCCGGTTATAGCGTTTTGCCTTCTCCGCAATCGCCCGGCGCAGGTTCGGCGCGCCCCAGGTGATGGCGTATTGGTTGATGTCGGCGCGAATCGCGGCCACCGCGGCTTCTTTCACCTCGTCCGGCGCGGGAAAATCCGGAAAGCCCTGCGAGAGATTGACGCCGCCGTGCAAATGCGTCAGCCGCGTCATTTCACGGATGACGGACTCGGTAAACGATTCGGTGATTTTGGCTGCAGGAGGTTTCATGCTGGTTGCTAGATGCTCGATGTTGGGGTTATTAAAAAATTTTTGAAGATTGAAACAACTCATCTTATAAAAAAATCAGCGCAAAAGCAAAAGGTATTTCAATGAAAATTTAAAAAATTTTGTAATACGCTTGCCGCGCCGGCACGCTGACGATCTCGCGCTCGGGATAGCGCAGCGCCGAAAGCTTGCCGCCGAACACGCAGCCTTGATCGAGGTTGATGGTGTTGTTGACGAACCCGGCTTCGGGGATCGGCGTGTGGCCGTAAGCCACCAGCGCTTTGCCGTGATAATCCGCCGCCCAATTCGCGCGCACCGGCAGGCCAAATTCGTCCACTTCGCCGGTTTTCTCGCCGTACAATGCGAAACTGCGCATCAAACCGCCGGTGCGGCCTTGCATCTCGGTTTTCATGCCGGCGTGCGCGACGACCAGCGCGCCGTCGTCCAAAACCAGATGCTCGGCGAGACGGCGATAATGCTGCCTGTAACGCTCGCTCAAAGCCTGCTGCTCGCTCGCCGCCAGCGCTTCGAATTGCTGAATCGTGGCGTCAAGGCCGTGGCTGATGCGAACCGGATTGCCTTTGAGATGGCGGTAAAATTTATCATCGTGATTGCCCGGCAGCCACAACGCGCGGCCGGCGTCGAGCATATCCAAAACAATTCGCAGCACGCCGGCGCAGTCCGGCCCGCGATCGACCAGATCGCCGAGAAAAATGGCGCGCCGCCCTTCCGCATGTGCAAAAATATTTTTCTCATCACGCTGATAGCCGAGTTTTTCCAGCAGCGCCTGCAATTCGAAAACACAGCCGTGCACGTCGCCGATGATATCGAACGGCCCGGCGTCGTCGTGGCCATCGCAGCGCAGCGGCACGCGCTTGAGGACGGCTTGCTCCACGGCCTCGGCGCTTTCGAAGAGATAAACCCTGGCAAAGCCTTCTTCTTTGAAATGGCCGAGCGAGCTGTGCAAATTCATCGCTTGCCGGCGCAGCATGTACGGCTCCAGACGGCGGTCGGAGCGCTGCTCGTTGCGCGCCGCATAAATCTCCTCGCTCAAATTAAAAATCACGGCGATGGGCAGCGCGTGGTATTGGCGGGCGAGCGCCAGCAGCGGCAGGCGCGCTTCTTTCTGCACGTTGGTCGCATCCACAATGGCCAGGCGCCCGAGCCGCAGCCGTTCTTCGACAATGAGGTGCACGAGCCGAAACGCCGCCGGCGAAACCGCCTGATTGTTTTCGTCGTCGCTGATCATGGCGCGGCAGCGATCCGAACTGACGATTTCCGTCGGCAAAAAATGCTTTCGCGCCCAGGTCGATTTGCCGCTGCCGCTCACGCCGGCGAGAACGACCAGCGACAGCCGCGGCACGACGATTTCGTGCGGATTGGGCGTTGTTTCCGGCGTCATCTGATTAGCGCATGCTCTCGAAACAAGAAGCTTCCAGCCATTTTTTAAAATTTTCCTCCATCACGCAATCGTGGCAAGCCGCCGTCGGCATTAATACGATTTGCGCTGCAGCCGAAAGCCGATCGGTGTGTACCAGTTTCTCTGCTGTAAGCATCTTCATGAAATCCTGATGGTCGGCGGCCAAATGCCCGGTGTAAATGCTGCGCAGATGATTTTTGCGGTTCTGCTTGAGCCACGGAATAAATTTTTCGTACTGGCCGTAAAACGCATCAAACAAAAAAAGCTCGCGAATGTGTTCGCTCAGGCCGCCCTTTTCAACCGCAAAGGCCGTCGGGCGATAGCCGCCGCTGTGCGCGCTCAAAATAATCCGGCCGATTTTGCCGCTGTCAATTCTTCTTTCGGCTTTTAATATTTGCAAAATCTCTTCGACGAAACGCCGCAGGCCGTTTTCATCCTCCATTTTGCCGCCGCGTGAATCCGGCGCGCGATACGGCCCTTGCGCCAAAATCAAAATAGCATTCTTGCGCGAGGCGAGGAGTTGCCGCACCAGCCCGAACGACTTCATCACGCTATCCACGTCGTTCCACCAGCCGTGAAAATGAATGATGAGATCGTTGCCGCCTTCGACGAGACGGTATCCCGGCGGAATGATCACGATGGCGGTGCTGTCGTCGTAATGAGGATGTCGCGGAAAAATTTTTCGCGTCGTCGAATCAGCGGAATTGTCTGCATAGGTATAACCTTGATCGCGCGACGGATGCGGAAAGAGCGCTTGGCGCAAATAAAGCCGCGCCCACTGGTGGTCGGGGAGATGCTGCCAGACAACGATGGAATTGCGGTCACGGGAAGGGCGCGCCGCCGAGCCGGCAGGGCGTTCCTGCGCAAAAACACCAATCGTTAAAAACTGCGTAACCGATAAAATTAAAAATAACCGAAGAAAGCAAAAAAATGATTTCATCGTAAACCCTGGGAATAAAAAAACCCCGATCCATCGGGTGAATCGGGGCTGGCGGTGCGAAAAAAAATTATTCTGCGTCATCAGGATCTGTCGAATTCGCGCTTCCGCCCAGGCGTGACACATTTTTCGCCTGCAAGCCTTTCGGGCCTTGCTCGACCTCGAATTCAACCTCTTCACCTTCCTTTAGCGTTCTGAAACCCTCGCCGATGATCGATTTGAAATGAACGAAAACATCTTCCCCGGTTTGACGTTTGATGAAGCCATAGCCCTTGGCTTCATTGAACCACTTGACCGTACCTTTTTCCATCTGCAGCACCCTTTCTGTTTAAAACAGTTACCTTTATTTGCGCCAATAAGTTAGAGATTTTTTTTTGAAAATGCAACAACCAATTTTTGCCGCTTGCATTGCTGGCGGAATCTGGCTATTTTATACAATATCATCACGGATGAATTTTTTCAAGGGATGAATTTGATGAAAAAAATCGCGCTCTTGGTTTCGGCCGCCCTCGCGTTTTTGCAGGCGCCGGCGACAACCGCGCAAACCCTCGCCCAGCTCGCCAACAGGAATTTAAAAATCATCGGCGAGCAGCAAGGCGCGCGCGTGATTTTCAAGCTGCAAACGCCGGCCGGCAGCGACGTTTTAGTGGCCGGCCCGCCGCCTGAGACGAACGCCGCGTGGAAAAACACCTTGCGGCCGGAACTGTTGAGCCGTCTCTCCGGAGCGGAGGAGCCGCTCGTTTTCACCAGCGTTGAGCAAATCGCCAGGTCGCGCACCCTGCGCTTTTCCGGGAGCAGCAAAAACGTGTCGCTGATACGCGAGGCCAGTTTGGCGACGGATTACCCTGCTGCCTACATCGTCGATAAATGGCGTATCGGGCCTGCCGCCAAAGTTGAAGCCCTGCTGTCGTCATTCAATTTCGCGCCGCGCGGAAAAAGTTATTCCGAAATTCAACCGTTGGATTTTACCTGGACGCCGAATCTCCGGCCGCTGCCGGGCGACATCATCGCCGACCACGTTTTCCGCTCGCCGGCCGTCATGCTGCAAAAGGATTCGATTTTTGTCGCGCTCATTCCCGATTTGCCATATCTCGTCAAAAATCGCGCGCTGCCGCTGGCGATGGACTTGCAACTGCCGCAGTTGCCTCATCCCGACTCTGCCGTGTCATTAGAAAACGATTCGACGCAGCACGCCGTTTCTATGGCCGGCAACGCCGCGCCGGTTCTCTCGTTCGGATTTTGGCCGTGGAAAACGCGCGATCACGTTTATTACCGGCCGGATTCGACGGCCGCGCCCAGACTGCATGAGACCGAAGTTTCCTACGCCTATTATTTGTGGATGGAGCATCGCGCCGCGCCTTTTCCGCGCGCCTTAGATGCCAAAACCAAAACAGCCGGCGCGCCGTTTCGTCGCGTGGTGGATTTTCTCTGGGAAAAATTTTCGCCGGCATATCGCGACGGCAATGTCGGGCCGCTGCCGGCGACATTGGATGCCCTGGCGCAGCGCGCCTGGAAGCAATATGCCGAGCAAACCTGGATTGCAACCAAATTGAATGGCCGGCCAATCGGCGGCATGAAAAGCGAGCGGCTCGCATGGTCGAACAGTCTGCCGGAAGAGGCCAACAACGACGTTTGGTTCAACAGCCGGTTGCAAACGCTGCGCACGGCTTACGGCATTTATTTGTACGGCAAGCGCAGCCGCGATCTCGTGTCGATGCAGCGCGCCGAAAAAGTGTTGAATCTCGCCCTCTCCGCGCCCAACGAAGGCGGCCTCTTTCCGTCGATTTATTATTTTACCAAGAAACCGCCTCCGCTCAGCGCCGCGGTGGTGAAAATTGCAAAGCAAAAAGAGCCGGAACAAATAACGCATCATTGGATTGGCGACGAGGGCAGTGGCGGATTTGGCAGCGACTACAATCACACGTTTGATGCGTCGTGGACGGGATATTGGCTTTTGCAATGGGCGGATTTGTTGCCGCAACGCCGCCAGGAAATTTTGGCGTTTTGCCGGCCGTACGCTGATTTTCTTTTGCAGTGGCAGCAGCCGAGCGGCGTCATTCCGAGCTGGTTTCATCGCGATGACTATCAGCCGCGGGAGGAATTTTTTCACGAGAATGCAGAGACGGCAGGCTCAGCGCTGTTTCTGGCCGAGCTGTTCAATCGCACGAAAGAGCAGCGTTATCTCGACGCCGCCGTCAACGCGATGAATTACATGACACACGGCATTTTGCCGCGGAACCAATGGTTCAACGATGAAACATTTTTGTCGTGCTCGCGCCAGCCGTTCGATTTTTATGATTCCATCAGCGGCCAATTTCCGCAAAACACGCTGTCGATGAATCAAGCCGCGATGGCGTATTTGACGCTCTACAAGATCACCGCCAAGCCGGAGTATTTGCAATGGGGCGCGCACGTTCTGGATTACGCGCTGCTCTATCAGCAAGTTTGGAGTCCGCCGTTTTTCTCGAGGAATTTGTTCGGCGGGTTTGGCGCGCAAAACACCGACGGCGAATGGAGCGACGCGCGGCAGGCCTACTTTGCCGAGACGCTGCTCACTTATTTCGAAGCCACCGGCAAGCGCGCCTACTTCGAGCGCGCGATTGCCGCCATGCGCGCGGCGTTTGCGCTTTTTCATCGCGATTCGCCGAGGAGTTATGAAAATTGGGCCCACCCCGATTTTCCTTTATTAGAACAAAAAAAGGAATATCGGGGCAGTCCCGGCAACATCACCAGCATCCATTGGGGCACGGGCAGCGCCGCTGCGTCGTTTGAGCGCATGCGCGAGCGCCTCGGTGATGCGTATATTTTCTTGGGCGAAAAACCGAGCGCCGGCGGCGTCAACGCGATTTGGATTGAAAATTTGCATTTCAAGGCCGACACGATTCGATTTCATTTGCTGTCTTCCCTCGCCTGGGGCCGGCGCGCCACCGTCAAATTTTTCAATGTTCCGCCCGGGCGCTATCGGGCGAAAATCAACGACGATCCCGTCGTGCCGTTTACCAACAATTTGCTGGCGCGAGGCATTTACATGCCGCAGCGTCGCGTGCCGGCGGCAACGCATCGTCCGCCAAAATATTTTTACGAGCGTTCCGCCAAGCCTTTGCAAATCGCCTTGGCCACCAGCGGCGTCCGCGACAATTTTTCGGCGCTACTGAATGTTCGTCCGCAGCCGGCGAGCAAAGCTTCTTTTCAACCCGTTCCTTTTCGACCGGGCGTCGATGGCTGGATCGCCAACTTGCCCGAGAGTTATAAAAAGGATGGCGCGCGTTTTCACTACTACATCACCTACAAGCGCGGCGGCAAAACGCTGCGCCTGCCGGCGGCTACGGAGGGCGACGAATTTTATCACGGTGAGGTGCAACCCTTCATGTTTGCCGATTGCGGCGATGATGACGAAACTTATCTCGGCGCGGAAAAGGATTCCCGCGTGTCCGGCTTTGCGGGCAGCCGCCATCGTGCAGCCGACGGCGAGCAGTGGTTTAGTTATGTGTTTCCTATTCAAGCGACGGCGCCGCGGGTAAAAATCTCGTTTGCCGCCGCCGGCGAATGCCGGGTGACGGCCGGCGATTCACTTTTGCTCGACGAAGGCGATGCCGGCCGCGGCGAAGTGACCGAGCACAACTTTGAGCTTACCGATCCTGGCTTGTGGACCAACGGCAAATTGGTTTTGCGCTTCAGCGACGCCGATCCTCGAGACGGCTGGGGTCCGAGCGTGTCGTGGATCAAAGTGGAAGAGTTGGCCGCGGCAGAGTAAAGAGAAACCGCTTGCATGGCATCTTGAATCTGAGTATATTGAGAAAAATCAGAAGAAATCGGCTATCTGAAGGGGAGCGAGCGTGGCAAGCGCGAACATTTACAATCTCAAGCGCGTCGACTATTCCGAACGTGGTCAAACAGTTGAAATCATCGTCGACGGCGTTCCCAAACGACAAACAATTGTTTTTTCGGGAATCGATTATTTTGGCGAGAAGTATTATTTCACCGAACAAAGCTTAAAGTACATACAAGATTCAAGGCTCGAATCGCCATGGCAGAATTTTGTTTTGAATTATTTGCACAAAATTCCGATTATTCTCAAAACGCCAAAATTTGTGGCGCGCAGAAAAGATCACCCCATGCGTTATCTTTTCTGCGAGAAGGTTGCCATTAAAGAACATAACAATAAAAAACGCCTCCTCGGTGTTGTATTAACCAAGTCAAATATTAACGTTGTCTGGAATCTCTATTGGTTGGAAAACAACAACGTTCCCGAAACAGTTGAAATCATCTACAAAAGCAAGAGCACGAAGAAACATTAATGGTGATAATCATGACACGACGACTTGCATTCCACTATGACGAGCGCGATTTCCTGCAAATCTGGGATGTGGAACTCGAATCAAACTCTTTTCCGGATTTTAAGCCAGGGCTCTATCGAATGTTCAATTCGGCAAAACTAAAGGGTACCGATCACGCTTTTGATAGTATAATGATTGATTTATTTTCTGTTGACTACTCAAAAATTCTCGCCGAAGTCAAGCACAAAGAACCGCCCGTCGAGCAGGAGAATTACGACGTCCCCGAGCTGGATTTGTATCAAGTTCAATTGAGCCGGATTCTGGAAGAAATTTTTTGCCGGTTTGTCGCCAGGAAAAATCTGCCAGCGCAGCAAGCTGAGGCTCTCGTTTAAAACACCGCTCTTCATAAACCAACTTTGTTTACTTACGACAAATCCATCCGCCTGCTTGATTCCGTTCTCACTCTTGATAGCCGCAGCTACAGCGAAGCCTGCTGCATTTCCCACGCGCACACCGATCACATCCGCACCCATCGCCGCGTTTTTGCCACGCCGGCAACGGTTGAACTCATGAAACGACGCCTCCGTAACGTGCGCGCCACCGCAGTCGATTTCAACACGCCGTTTGAATTCGACGGCTATCGCGTGACGTTTCTGCCGGCGGGCCATATTCTCGGCTCCGCGCAAATTCTCGTCGAGCGCGGCGGCCAGCGCCTGCTCTATTCCGGCGATTTCAAATTGGAAAAAAACTCCACGGCGGAAGCCTTGCAACTTGCCCCTTGCAATTTGCTCATTATGGAATGCACCTTCGGCCATCCCCGCTATCAATTTCCTCCCCGTGAAAAAATTATTGCACGACTCTGCGACTGGGCGCATGCCGCGCTTCGCAACGGCAAAACGCCCGTCATCTTTGCCTACGCGCTCGGCAAATCGCAGGAAGCCATGAAAATTCTCAGCGACAACGGTTTCGCGCTGTGCGTGCATCCCGCCATTTTGCGGCTGACAAAAGTTTACCAGCAATTCGGTTATCACTTCGGCGAGGTTATTCCCCATCGTCGCAGCGAGCCGGCGGCGAATCGCGTTTTGATTATGCCCTCGTCGGCCCGCCGGACGCGGCAGATGGACAAGCTCGCCAACAAACGCACCCTGTATCTCTCCGGCTGGGCGATTGACGCGAATGCCAAATATCGTTTCGGCGTCGATGAAGCGCTGCCGCTTTCCGATCACGCCGATTTTCCCGGCTTGATCGAATACGTGCGCCGCGTCAATCCGAAAAAAATTTTCACCACCCACGGCCCGGCGGATTTTGCGCGGCATTTGCGCGCGCTCGGTTATCACGCCGAGCCGCTCGGAACGCCGCCGGCGCAAGGGGAGTTGTTTTAAAAATACGTGAGAATTGTTTATCTTGCTTTTTCGCCGAGATCGGCGTATATTTATCAAAATTCTGTGAAGGTAAATTATGACATTGAGCATAAAACTGCCCGAAACGCTGGCCAACGAATTCTCTGCCCGGCAGATTTCCGAAAATGACATTCAAAAGGTGGTTTTGGCAACCTTGGAAATCTGGCTCAAGCAAAGGGAGGCGCCAAGTCACAGCCGGTTTAGCGAAAGCGCCATGCCATTCGTCCGCCGGCTGATCGCCCAAAACCGTGAACTTTTCGAAACGTTAGCCAAATCTTGATGATGCCAGACGAGCCAACACTGGAACGCGCGGATGAAGTCGCGGATCTGCTGGTACGAATCTACGAAATACACGAAGCCATTATCACCGAAACCGGCGGCCTGCCCGGACTGCGCGACGCGACCATGCTGCATGCCGCCATTGTCCGGCCTTTTGCAACTTTCGGGGGCCATGAACTTTACCCTACCGATAAAAGTTAGTTGTAAAATGGAATTTTTGTTTGTCAAAGATCAAAAAAATCATAGAACTCATTATAATTCTCGAAAACAGTTTGGTCAATTTTCAGAATTTTTCCATTTTTATCTGCCAGGATTTTCAAAGGTGTTCGCGAAATCGCGAGCTTGGTAAATAACCCGCCATTTTTATCAATAAAAATTGGAAAGGTCAAATAATATAAAGTCCGAAATTTATGCAAGTAGTTTATATTCTTAGTCTGAACCACTCCTAATACTCTTACGTTTGGTATATTTTGCTCATAAAACATTTGCCAATATTTTGCTTCTCTCAAAAAAGAACTCTTATTTTTTGCCAAGAAGTTTTTCTTTCTTGAATTTAAAAAATGTTTATTAGCCTTCCGTCGTTAATCAGTGGAAAAGAATGACTTGACCATCCAGCCCATCAGCCGCCAAAGTTAAAATTTTTCCTTCATTACTAAAGCAAAAATTGGGTATTCGATATAACTTCTTGCCATAATTCTCATGGCCGTGTAGATAGATCTTTCTTATTTCTCCATTTGAAGCATCAATTTCATAAATGCCAGTTCCATGTGGTCTATGACCGGCATAAATGACATATAAGCTGCCATTAAAAAAGACGCTATCATAAGCGAGAAGAGTAGAGGAATTACTAGCAATAAGTTTTCCCTCTTGACGTTTGCCGGCACTCACTTTACCGGATTTACAGATATTAAGTATTTCGAGGCAGGGTCGAAAACATATATTTGGTTTTTGGAATCAATCGCGATATTAGTTCCTTGCAACGTCATAGATACCTTAATGGTACTGACAAATTGTCCATCTATCGGCAAGGATAATTCTTCATAGACATTTTGATTCACAATCACCGGCTTAACGAATTTGAAATCCATATCATGGCATAGAAAATCAACCTTTGATACAGCGTTGGTTTCTCCACATATAAATATAGCATATTTCTCGGGTGGCAAACATTTTTTATCGAATATATACTCTAATAATTTTAAAACTTCTAAAAAAGCATCGGATTGGACAAACTCTGGATCGGGTGGAATAAAAAAATAAAAAATTAATTCATACTTTTTGCTTAACAAGAGAGAATCATTCAATAAAACCTGTTGAATCTTAAGTGTTGTGCCATAATTCTTTTCGAATTCGAATCTTTGTTTTTCACGTTGGCGAATATGCTCTGCTCTCTCATATAGATAAGATGTTTACACATCTATCCGTCACTTCAGAATTAGTAAAACAAAAAGCCCAAACCTCACTTGCCGGGCGTTTTTACACACCAAGCCTGTAAGATTTGGGCTTCAAAATAGCGGGACATTTGTCCAAATGCGCTCGCACCGGATCAACCCTTACACGTCAAAGTTCAACGCCTACCTGTGATCATAAGAGTTTAACCCAATATCAATGTCAAATTCTTTGACACAATATTTCCGCATCAAACAATTTAACATTCCCGCACCAAGAATCAAGAACAAAAACTTATAACTTTTGGCTATAAAAATTGGTTATAAATTTTGGCCAGCCCCTGAAGTCCAGTATAGTGTCTTATCCTCGTTTTGTCAAGTACATTTTTGACTTGATTTTTGACTTGATTTCATGCCGCAAAGAAATTATCTTGCTTTGGGAATCATAAACTATGCAAAAACTCCTTACGACAATCATCCGCCGTCCCGTCGCCGTGGCGATGCTCATGCTTGCGGCTGCCGCGACGGGCTTGTATCAGGCGTTCCATCTGCCGTTAGAACTGACGCCGGAGGTGGATTTGCCCAAACTTGCGGTCACCGCCAGTTGGCCGGGAAGTACGCCGGAGAATATGGAGGCGTTTGTCACTTCGCCGATTGAAGCCATCGCGCACACATTGCCGTACGTGCGCAAGGTTTCTTCGGAGTCGAGCGAAGGACAGACACGCGTGGAGATCGAGTTCAGCCGGCAGGCACAAATGGATTTTATCACCCTCGAGCTCGGCGAGAAATTGAGCTATCTCACACAAGAGCTGCCGTTTGGCGTTTCAACACCGCCGATAGAGAAATATGTGCCCAAAGAATTTCAGACCGAAGCGTTTCTCAGCTTTCATCTCACCGGCAATCTGCCGCCGCACGAGCTGCGCACGTTTGCGTTAAAAAAATTGCGCGGCCCATTGCTATCCGTCAACGGCATCGCCGAAGCCGAAGTGCTCGGCGGCGAAGAGCGCGAGTTGCACATTTTAGTGGATCGCGCCAAACTGGAGACCTACAAGCTTTCTCTCGTCGAGGTGCAGCAAACCCTCGCCGGCGTCCAAATGCGCCAGCAAGTTGGACGGCTTGCCAACGGCGCCCAGCATTTTGATCTCGTGATTGAGAATTTCAGCGTGGATGTGGAAGAGCTGGCGAATCTGCCGATTGTAAAAAATGGCCTCACCATTAACCTACGCGAAGTGGCACACCCCAAATTTACCACCGTGCCGCCGCTTTCCATTACCCGCATCGACGGTGAGCCGGCGGTGCTGCTGCGGATTTTGCGGCAACCGGAACCAATTCGCTGCGCGTCGCCGACGCGGTTTATGCCAGCTTGGAAGAATTGCAACAAAACTTTCCGGGCGATCTGCGCCTCTTAAAAGCGCAGGACGAAACCACGCGCATTCGCGAGGATTTGCGCGACCTCGCCATCCGCTCGTGTTTCAGTCTGCTCATCGTTCTGCTTGTTTTGCTGCTGTTTCTGCGCTCGTGGTCGTCCTCGCTCGTGGTCATATCGACCATTTTCTTTGCCGTTTTGTTAGCTTTGAATTTTTTTGGATTTTTGGGACTCGGCATCAATCTTTTAACCCTGGCCGGCTTTGCACTCGGTTTCGGCATGTTGGTGGATAGTGCAATCGTGGTTGTCGAAAACATTCAACGGCTGCGCGCGGAGAAGCTGAGAGGGGAAGTGGGAGATGGGGAGAGCGGGGGAAAGGGTGAGAGGGAGAGTGGGAGACAGGATGAGGGGAAGAAAGGGCAAATTGGAGATAGTGAAATCGCGGCGAAGGGAACGGCAGAAGTGAGTGTGGCGATTTTTGCTTCTGCCCTGACGACGGTGGTGGCATTCATTCCTTTCCTTTATTTAACCGGCGAGCTGCGCGAGTACTATCAATCTTTCGCCCTGGCCGTCTGCGCCTCACTTGTGGCCAGCGTGCTGGTGGCTTTTACTTTGACGCCAACCTTGGCTGCTCGTCTCTCATTTCACAGAAAGAAAACGAACAGCACTCCATCACCCCATTCCCTTTTCACTCCGTCGCCCTTTCAATTGCACTATAAGAGAATTCTCACTTATATTATCCGCTTCCGTTGGGCTGTGATCTTGCTTGCACTCGGAATGTTCGGCGGCGCGACTTACATTTTTCTGAAAGAAGTCACCCGCGGCTCGCCGTGGAAATGGGGTGAGGAAACTTATATCGTCGTTTGGGCACGACTGCCGACCGGTGCGCAATTGGAGCGGGCCGATGCGATTGCGCGATTTTTTGAGGAGCGAGTCGTTGGTCAATCCCAAGTCGAGCGTGTGTTTACGCGTGTCTCAGCAGAATATGCGAACTTGCGGATTGCCTTTCCGCCGGCCGCGCAGTTTTCTGCATATCCTTTAATAATGAAGGAACAACTTTCCGTGCTCGCCAGCCGCTTTGCGGGTATCAGCATCGGCGTGTACGGCTTCGGGCCGGGGTTTGCCATTGGCTTTGGCGGCAGCGCGCCACAATACCGGCTGCGGGTGCTTGGTTATAATTATAATGAAGCAAAAAAATTCGCTGAAGAAATCGGCCGCACGCTCTCGCGCCACCCGCGCGTTCGGGAGGTGAACACCAGCAGCGCCGGCTGGTATGCGCAGGGCGAAAGCTTTGAGACGATTCTGGCTATCGATCGTGAAAAATTGCCAGCTTATGGTTTGACGGTGCAGGCGGTAATGGCCCAACTCGGTGCTTACTTACGCGAGGACTTCACGCGGCAGGAATTCATCATAAATGATGAGCCACTCACCTACCGGATCAAATTCGCGGATTTCGACAAATTTGAATTGCAAGACCTTTTTCGCATGACCTTGCGCGGCGAACGCAACCAGCCGGTGCATCTCGCCGATATTGCGCACATCGAAGAGCGGCCGACGCAGTCAATGATCGCGCGCGAGAACCAGCAATACCAACGCTGGATCACCTTTGAATTTCGCGGCCCGTGGAAGCTCGGCAATCGTTACGTGGAGAGCGTTGTGAAAAACACCCATCTGCCACCGGGCTACAAGCTCGAGCAGCCGGAATGGCGCTGGGGCAACGTGGAAGAAGAAAAAGAATTGTGGAAGGTGATCGCGCTTTCTCTTTTGCTGATATTTATGGTGACCGCAGCTTTGTTTGAATCGCTCAAACAGCCGTTCATTATTATGACCGCGGTGCCGATGGCGCTGATTGGCGTGTTTCTCATTTTCTGGCTGACCAACCAGCCTTTCGACCGCTCGGCTTATATCGGCGTGGTGCTGCTCGGCGGAATTGTTGTGAACAACGCCATCATCATGGTCGATCACATCAACCAATTGTGGCGCAGCGGCATGGAGAGACGCGAGGCGATCATCGTTGGTGCGAGCGATCGTTTGCGACCTATTCTTATGACTTCGTTGACGACGATTGTCGGCCTGTTACCAATGGTGGTTGCCGCTGACAAAACCGGGCTGTGGTAGGCGCTGGCGCTGGCGACGATAGGCGGGATGATCAGCTCGACGCTGTTGGTGCTGTTGGTGGTGCCGGCGCTATATGCGATGGGGAAAGGTTGAACAGGAGACAGCGAGAAGGGGTGACTTGGAAATAGGGGAAAACAATTCTCGGCGCCGAAAACAACACCCCGGCTTCTCCAAGTAAAGCCGGGGCGATGTGTTAAAAATCGAAATTAGATGATCGAGAATGGAAGATTGCAAGAAAAACCAGCGCGATTTTCAATCTTCGATCCTCGAAATTTCAACGTCCCGAATTCAACGCTTTCTTCAGCATCTCCATCTGAATCGCGCGCAACTCCTGATCGACGACCGTCAAATCGGCGAAGCGGCGGTCGGCGTCGCTTTCGATGGCGCGCATGACGAAATCATCCCAGGCGCGATGATGCGGCCGTTCCTGCTCGTTGAGCGGCGCGATATGGGCTTTGAAAAGATCCTTGGGCGAATGAATCGCGCCGGCCGTGCTATAAGGATGTTTGCCGGCGATCAATTCGTAGGCGATGATGCCGAGCGAATAAATGTCGCCGCGCGCATCGCCGTCTTCGCCGGAGAGAATCTCCGGCGCCAGGTAACGCCAATGCGCCGGAAACAAGACGCTCGCATTGGCGCCGTCTTCGATGAAACCGGGGATGCGAAAATCGCTGATCTTCAGCTCCTGCGCTTCGCTGAGCCAGATATTTCCCGGCTTCAAATTCAGATGCGCCACGCCTTTGCTGTTCGCGTAAAGCAGGGCGCGCGCGATTTTCTGCAGCATCGCCAGAATTTCGCCGTCGCGCTGCTCGTCGCGAAAATGCAGATCGCTGAGATTTTTTCCTTCGATATATTCGCGGCTCAGAAACATCATGCCTTCGTGCTCGCCCATGTCATACAAAAACGCGAGATGCGGATGGCTCAGGCGCGCGATGGAGCGGATGCGGGCATAAAGCTGTTGGCGTTTGTCCTGGTCTTGCAAAAACGGCGCGGCGTCTGCCGGCAGCATGACTTTCATAATCATCGGACGATCGAGCTGCACATCGTGCGCGAGATAGGTGCCGTAACTGTTGTGCTTGAGCAGGCGCTTGCGGATTTCAACGCGGCCAAAGGTGTAAACCTGGCCGGGTTTGAGCAGCGACAACGGATTGCGCCACACCACCTCCGCACACGTCGTTTCCCGGCCCGGCAGCAGTTTCACCGATTCCATCGCCATCAGCGTGAAGCCGGCGCCGGGCTGCCTTGCCAATTCCGTATCCGTTGGATGCAGCAACAACGTGCCGACGCCGGATTCCGGCGTGAGGTATTGCTCGGCGAGGCGGAACAAATGCGCCGCCTCAACCAGCGCGGCAAGTATGTCGCGATCGCCCTCCGGTTTTGACGGCGGCCTCACTTGCAAACCGCCGGCCAGCATCACGCGATCCGATTCCGCAACGGCGGCATTATAATCTTCCAGGCTCTGCATGAAATCCACGATGGCGCGAATTTGCACTATCGGATTCGCCGCCAAACTGATCACACTCGTGCCGCAAAGCCGCAAGATCGAATTCGGCAGCTCCGCCAAATGCGTGCTCAACAAATTGCGCAACCGCTCCGGCACGTCGTTTCCATCATATTTGAAAACTTGCGCCACGAGAAACCCACGCCATTCGCCGTTGGCGGGTTCTTGATCGTCTTGCCGCCCGTCAGGTTTATTCAATCGGCTCAGCACTTCTTCATGCAGGTTGAACGGCGCAGCCGCAAAGATTCCTTCGCCCTTCGCCGGCTGGGGCGGCTCACCGCGCAGCAAACTCAAGCGCATAACCAGATAATCGCGCAAATCCGCCATCGCCGCCGCGGGCTGCAGACTCGGCCCGGCGTCGAGCATGGTTTTAATCGTCTCGATCTTTTCAATTCGTCTTCCGGTCGCCAGCGCTTCATAAGCGTGCGTCACCGCCAGCTCGCGGGTGATGGACTCAAAATGACCATTCACCTTTGGCGCGGATTGCAGCGCGCTCAGCGCCTCGGCAAATTTCCCATCCCACCAAAGCTTCTCGAGAAAAGCGCGAATGGATTTCAGGTCGTTGCCGCTGAAAATCGCCTTTTGTTCTTCGGCTCTGGCTTTGTCCAACTGTCCGGCGTCTTCATAATATTTTTTGAGAAAAAAACGGATTTGCTGCTCGTTGCCCGGCGCCGCCTCCGCTACGCTTTGGCACAACTCAATGGCGAACGGCGTGGCAATGTTCTTGTGGGCGAAAAGCGAGGCCAATCCGAACTTCAGCGCGGCCGAATCCGGGTTGCGCGCCAGGGCTTTTTCATACAAGGCCAGCGTTGGCGCCGAGACTTCGTTAAGCCCCAGCGCCGCAATCGCCGTATCCAAAAGAATGTCGGCGTTATCCGCATCCATTTCCAAAAGCTGTTTGAGCTTGTCAAACGCTTCGGCATACTGCTCCTTTTGCAAATAAGCCCGGCCAAGAGTGTACAAGAGCTGCTGCAACCGGTTGGCTGCGGTCGCTTGTTCAACGTTAGGCATTCGAGGTGACCTCGTCAATTTTCGTGATTCTGCTTCAGGCGTTCGGATTTCAGCGCATTCTCGAGCACTTCAATGGCGTCGGAATCCATCCGGCCTTCGGTGAGGTATTTTTGCGCCACCAGCGCGTTGATCTCATCGCGCCTTTGCGTGGCGATATTCAAATTCAAAACCGCTTTATAAATTTTCATGGCCTGCTCATCGTGGCGTTGAATGAGCAGATAAAGATTCGCCAGAATGGGATAAAGCTTCACGCGCTCCGGATGGCGCGTCAAAATTTGCTCATAAAGCTGCGCCGCCGCAGTCAAATCGCCGCGCAGCAGATGCAGTCGGGCGCGCGTTGATTTGGAAAAAGCGGCCAGGCCGATCAACGGCAACACCACAACCGCCACGATCACGCCGCCGGCGTTGAGCAGCGAGCTGCCGGAGGCGTTTTCAGCAACGACATTTTTCCCGGCGTCGGAAAGCCGCGCCCGCGCCTCGGCAAGCAGCGCAACCGCGTTACGATAGTTGGGCTGCAACAATTGAAGTTTTTCCAGCGCCACCACGGTCTGCAGCCAGTCTTTCTTCCCGGCCGCCGTCAGCGCCTCTTGATACAAATTGCCAACCTGTTCGGAGGCCAGCGCCGCCGGTTTGGCCTGCTGCTGCAGGCGTTGATCGATCTCGTCCAGCAACGCGTTAACGTTGCGATAACGCGAATTCATCCGGCGCACGCGCTCGAGCGCGGCCAGGGCGCTGGCGAGATCGTCGCGATTCAGCGCGGCAATGCCGTCGACATAGTAGCGCGCCACCACGGTTTCCGTGCTCTCGTCTTTAAGCTCGCGCTCGGCTTCTTCCGTCTTTTTGCGCGCATCACGGAAATTCTCATCGACCTTGAGCGCTTTTTCAAAGGCCAGGATGGCCGCCGTCCAATTTTTTTCGCGCATGGCGGCCATGCCGATTGCATAATCTTCTTCAAGCTGCGCCTGAATTTGTTTGGCAGCCACTTGCTGGCGCGCACTTTCCAGCCTGGCCGGCGCATCTTTATAGGCGCCGGCTTGCTGCAGCAGCATTCCGTAAATCGCCACTGCGGCCTCCGGATTGCCGGCTGCCGCCTCTCGCTGCGCCTGCTCGTACATCGTATTGCGGCTCGTTTCGACCCGGTTTACGGAATCCACTTTTGCCGTGAGCGCTTCGACCTTCTTCCGGTCGAAAAATTTTTTCTGAATTTCATCCACCAAAAACTGCGCCTGTTTCGTATTGCCGGTTGCCAGAGCTTCTTCGGCGGCAGCATGCAGACGTTGTGATTCCTGCGCGTTTTCAACCACCTGGAAGAAGCTTTGAAAATTTTCAGCGTTCTCCGAGCTTAATGTCCGGCCTTCGCGCAGCTCCGACAGCGCTTCTTCGTAAAGTCCCTGGTCATACAGACAGCGTCCCAGCTCGAATAAAATGCCGGTGCGAGCCGAAGGATCAACCGCCACCGCCTTGGCGTTTTTCAACGTCTCTTCACTTTCCCGCAGTTTTCCCAATTTTTTATAAGTTTTGCCAAGTTCGACTAAGATTTGCTGTTTCAAATCGTTGCTTTGTTTTTGCGGTTTTGTCGATGAAGCTTTGGAAAGCCATTTGGCGGCGAGTTGATAATTCTGCTGTTTTTTGTAAGCCAAACCGAGATTATACATCGCTTCGACAAACAGCGAGTCAAATTCGAGGGCTTTCCCGTAGGCCGTAATTTTCTTGGCCGGATCTTTCTCGGTGAGGCCGGCGCGCAGCCAGTTCAACGCCTGAGTGCTTTGTGTTTGAGCAGCAGCAAAACCACCTGGCAGAGTCAGAAGCAGAATTGCGGATATTGCGACTGATCGGATGCTTTGCATTATGAACCTCCA
>Ga0247727_10007736_pt1 | contig 20306 bp, 22 predicted proteins | sample WisWelCaveWW1625_FD_202498 | JGI IMG/M metagenome (GOLD analysis project Ga0247727, IMG submission 202498) | Biofilm microbial communities from Wishing Well Cave, Virginia, United States - WW16-25 | ecosystem: Environmental > Aquatic > Deep subsurface > Groundwater > Cave microbial mat | place... | reverse complement strand
ACCATGCCGCACCGGAGAATCTTGCCAAATTTTTGGCGCAAGCTTTGGCGGAACGCGTGCCGCTCATTTATGCCGCAGAAATTTACGAGGCCGTGGCATGGCGCTGGAAGGAGCAATTCTGCGAGAACGCCGAAATTTTATCGTGGCACAATGTTTTTCCGGAGCTCAATCACAACGAATTGGTTGGCTGGGGCCAACGGCGCGAGTTGGATCAGAAATTTCAAGTTATTTATTTGAATGATGCGCAGGCAACGACTGCTGAAATTCATCCTCGCGTTCAGGCGCGCATGAATTTGACGCAAGGCTTGATCGAACAAAGCAGTGCGCCCGTCATCAGGATCGCCGCCCTCGGCGAGTCGTTACTGGCGCGATTCTTCTCGCTGATCTTTTTAGGCGATCTTGCCAGTGTGTATCTCGCCGTATTGGGCGGTGTTGATCCAACGCCGGTGGCGAAGATTGATTATTTAAAAAATGAGATGGCAAAGGTATAGCGGTAGTAAAAGCTTTGAACACGGATGACGCGGATAACACGGATTAAAAAGATGAATCTATGGCAATCAGGCAATTGAAAATGTGTCCAAAAAATCCGTGCAAATCCGCGTCATCCGTGTAATCCGCGTTCAAAAGATTTAGAATTTTTTCTGCTGAAATAATTTTTTTAAGCCTGCTTGGTTCCAGCTTGTGAATCACGACTCCAATCATTTCATCTGCAACCTGTGAGGAAAATCATGGCTTCAATGCTGTTCACCTCCGAATCCGTCACCGAAGGGCATCCCGATAAAATCGCGGATCAAATATCCGATTCCGTGCTCGACGCCATTTTTGCGCAAGACCCGCGCGGCCGCGTCGCCTGCGAAACGTTCGTCACCACCGGCATCGCGATCGTCGGCGGCGAAATCACCACGAATTGCTACGTCGATGTGCCGGCGCTCGTTCGACAGACGATCAAAGAAATCGGCTACACCGACGCGACGTTCGGCTACGATTACCAAACCTGCGCGGTGCTCACCTCGATCGACAAACAATCGCCGGACATTGCGATGGGCGTCGACCGGCTCGGCGCGGGCGATCAGGGCATGATGTTCGGCTACGCCACTAACGAGACGGAGGAATTGATGCCGATGCCGATCATGCTGGCGCACAAACTCGCGCGCCGTCTCGCCGAAGTGCGCAAGAAAAAAATTGTTCCGTATCTGCGCCCCGACGGCAAATCGCAAGTCTCCGTGCGCTACGTCGACGGCAAGCCGCGTTCGGTGGAAAACGTCGTTATCTCGACGCAACACAATCCGGAGGCGACGCACGAGCAGATTCGGCACGATATGATTGAGCAAGTGATCAAGCCCGTGGTGCCGGCGGAAATGCTCAATGAGAAAACGGTTGTTTATCATATCAATCCCACCGGCCGTTTCGTCATCGGCGGGCCGCAGGGCGATACCGGACTGACCGGCCGCAAGATCATCGTCGATACGTACGGCGGCATGGGCCGTCACGGCGGCGGCGCGTTCTCCGGCAAAGATCCGACGAAGGTCGATCGTTCCGCGGCCTATGCGGCGCGTCACGTCGCCAAAAATATCGTCGCGGCCAAACTCGCCGAGCGTTGCGAAGTGCAGGTCGCCTACGCCATCGGCGTCGCCGAGCCGGTTTCCATCTGTGTCGACACGTTCGGCACCGGCGTGATGTCCACCGATGAAATCGAAAAACTGATTCGTAAAAATTGGGATCTCACGCCGAAAGGCATTATCGAGTATCTCGATTTGCGCCGCCCGATTTACAAAGCCACCGCGGCCTACGGCCACTTCGGCCGCAACGAAGAAGGCTTCTCGTGGGAAAAATTGGAGAAGGTCAAAGATTTAACGAAATAATTTTTTTGAACACGGATGGCACAGATGACGCGGATTTTCGCGGATTAAAAGCATTGTAAAAATCCGTGACAATCCGTATGATCCGCGTTATCCGTGGTCAAAAAAGGTTTTAAATTTTCACAAATAGGAGTATTCATCTTGAATCATCACATCAAAGACATCGGCCTCGCGCCGCAGGGCATGAAACGCATTCGCTGGGCCGAAAATGAAATGCCGGTTCTGCGCCAGGTGCGCGAACGTTTTGAAAAAGAAAAACCGCTGGCGGGCTATCGCCTGTCCGCATGTTTGCATATCACCACGGAAACCGCGAATTTGCTGCGCACGCTGAAAGCCGGCGGCGCGGACGTGGTGGCCTGCGCCTCCAATCCGCTCTCGACGCAGGACGATGTGACTGCCGCGCTGGTGAAAGATTACGGCATTCCAACGTTTGCCATCAAAGGCGAAGATCACGAGACGTATTATAAACATCTGCACGCGGCGATTGCCCACAAGCCACAGGTAACGATGGACGACGGCGCCGATCTCGTTTCCATTATTCACAAAGAATATCACGATCTCATTCCCACCATTTTGGGAAGCATGGAAGAGACCACGACCGGCGTGATTCGCCTGCGCGCGATGGAGAAAGACGGCGCGCTGAAATTTCCGGTCATCTCCGTCAACGATGCGACAACGAAACACTTGTTTGACAATCGCTACGGCACCGGCCAGTCCACGATTGACGGCATTCTGCGTGCGACGGGAATCTTGTTGGCCGGCAAAAATTTCGTCGTCGCCGGCTATGGCTGGTGCGGCAAAGGCGTGGCAATGCGCGCGCGCGGCATGGCCTCGCAAGTGATCGTCACCGAAATCGATCCGATCCGCGCCATTGAAGCAGCGCTCGACGGCTATCGCGTGATGCCGATGGCTGAAGCCGCGAAAATCGGCGATATTTTCGTGACGCTCACCGGCGATATTCACGTGCTGCGCCAAGAGCATTTCGAGAAAATGAAAGACGGCGCCATCATCGCCAACTCCGGCCACTTCAATGTTGAAATCAATCTCGACGAACTGGCCGCGATGTCCAAAACCGTCAACAAAGAAATCCGCACCCTTGTGGATGAATTTGTGCAACCCGACGGTCGCCGCTTGTACGTGCTCGGCGAAGGCCGCCTGATCAACCTCGCCGCTGCTGAAGGCCACCCCGCTTCGGTGATGGACATGAGCTTTGCGACACAGGCGTTGGCCACTGAATATGTGATCAAAAACGCCAAAAAATTGACGGCGAAAGTCTACAATGTTCCGACCGACATCGAAAACTGGATCGCCACATTGAAATTGAAATCAATGGGCATCACGATCGACGAGCTGACCGCGGAGCAGAAGAAGTATTTGTCTTCGTGGGAAATGGGGACGTGAAGCCGGGAACGTAAAGCGTAAGACGTAAAACTTAAAATCCCGCTCACCTCATGATGGTGGCCGGGGTTTTTTGCTTGCGGGGATTATTTGCTTTTGCTATATTAAAACATCAAATGTGCAGTTCATGATTAAATTTAAACTCGTGGAGGTGCAGCGTGCAAAATGATCAATTAGCCCAAGCGCCGATGACGAAAAACACAATTTATTCCATTGATCGATTGTTAGCGCGCATTGCCGTCAATCCTAAAGTAATGGCGGGTAAACCCGTTATTCGCGGTACGCGCATTCCGGTTGAGTTGATCGTTAAAATGTTGGCGCAAGGTATTGCTGAAGAGGAAATTCTTAAAGAATACCCCAGACTCGAACCGGCAGATATTAAGGCCGCTTTGGCTTATGCCTCGGAAGTGCTCAGTAATGAGGAAGTTTTTCCATTGATTGAAACCGAGCTGGTCGCATGAAATTCGTCGTGGACGAAAGCACCGGTGACTCGGTGGTCGCGGAGCTGCGCCGGCTGGGACACGATGCTCTTTCCATTCAGGAAACATTTCCCGGCCTTGATGACCCTCCAATTTTGGACATTGCCGTAACTGCAGACCGCATCGTGGTTACGAATGACAAAGACTTCGGCGAGCTGGTTTATCGTTCCGGTTTGCCTCATGCCGGTGTTATTCTTTTTCGCCTCGACGATGAAAGCGCAGGGAATCGAGTTCGCATGATGCGGGAAGTTTTGCAGCGCTGCGGAAACCAGCTTAAAGACAACTTCATCGTTGCTACCGAGCGCAAGATACGGGTTCGCCGGCCTTGAAGCGACGTTGAAGCTGAAATCCATGGGCATCACGATTGACGAGCTGACCGCGGAGCAGAAGAAGTATTTGGCTTCGTGGGAAATGGGGACGCGAGGAAATGTTCGTAGTAACGCCTTCAGGCGTTCGAGCTTGTGGGTTATAAAACAAAAGCCGCAGAGAGTAGACATTCTCTGCGGCTTTTGTTTTCAAGCAAAATTTTTACGGCAATTTGGGCACCGAACTTGTCGCCGCATTTTTCACATATTGATCAAACCACTCCAAACTCCGTTTGATCGACAACAGTTGATGATTGCGCTCCGCCCAGCCGTGCGCTTCGCGCGGGTAAATGTCGAACTCGACTTTTTTGCCGAGCAATTTCAGCGCGGTGTAAATTTCCCAGCCCTGGCTGATGGGCACGCGGTCGTCTTTGTCGCCGTGGGAGATGAGCAGCGCGGTTTGCGATTTTTCGACGAACGCCAGCGGCGAGCGGCTCCAGGCCTTTTCCATATTTTTGAACACGTCGAGATTCCAATGCACCATCGAATTTTCCTGTGGAATATCCGAGGTGCCGGTGAAGGACACCCAATTCGCAATGCCCGCGCCCATCGAGGCGGCTTTGAAGCGCTCGGTGTGTTTGGTCGACGCCCACGCGGAGAAATAACCGCCGTAAGAAAATCCGCCCATGCCGACGCGCTCGGGATCGATGTGGCCGAGTTGCACGAGAAAATCGATACCGTCGATCACATCATCAAACTCTTTGCCGCCGAGATCTTTGTGATCGGCTTTCGCATAAGCCACGCCGCGTCCCGTGCTGCCGCGATAATTCGGGCTGAACACCACGTAACCGCGCGCCGCGGCCAGCTCACTCCAACGGACGTAGTTGGTGGCCCAGCCGTCGAGATCGGCGCTCTCCGGACCGCCGTGCACTTGCACGAGGCACGGATATTTTTTGCCGGCTTGATAATCCAGCGGCAACATCAGCAGTCCGGTGATTTCCAAACCATCTTTCGCCTTCCACGATATTTCTTTGTTGCCGGAAAAACGAACGTTTTCCAATTCAGGATTGCTGTTGGTCAAGCGCGTCATTTTCTTCGTGAGCATCGGATAGACAAAAACTTCGCCCGGGTGTTTGTAAAGATGCGCGGCCAGCGCGAGCGTTTTGCCATCTGCCGAAGCGGAAAAATTTGACAGGCCGTAACCGGAATCGAAGAGGCGTTTGATCGCGCCGTCCTTAACGGACATTGTGTTCAACGCGGTATGGCTGCGTTCGGTGGCGGAAAAAATCAGCGTCGCAGCATCGAGCCAACTCACGTGCGTTACGGTACCTTCGTAATTCTCCGAAAGGTTTTTCGCCGGCCCGCCCATTGCCGGCACGATAAAAATGCTGCCGTTGGTCGGATCACTCTCGTCAACGCCGCCGAGAAAGGCGATTTGCTTGCCATCCGGCGACCACGCCATATTGCCGAGCTTGCCTTTGGTCTCGGTTAAAATTTTCGGCGGCATCTGGCCGTTGGATGAGGCCGTGTAAATTTTTTTGAACATATACGAGTCGTCGGTTTTCGGCGTCGCGCTCGCTTGAAAGATGATTTGGCCGCCATCCGGGGACCACTCGAAATCCCACACCGACATTTCGCCCATGAAAGCTTTGGCTTCATCACTGCCGATAGCTTGAACGTACAAACGATGCTGTTTGAAATTTTTGTCGATGGTTTGCACGTCGCTGCCTTTTTTGGTATCGCTCTTTTCCGTTGCGGTGGCGGCGTCGGTCATCGTGTAGGCGAGCCATTTGCCGTCCGGCGATAATTTGAACTGGCGCACGCCGTTGCTGCTCTTCGACACGAGCTGCGCTTCGCCGCCGTCGACGGGAATGCGATACACTTCATTCTGTTCGTCGAACTCTTTGCGGCGCGAGGCGAAGTAAATCCATTTGCCGTCCAACGACCATTGCGGCGAACTGGCGTTGTTCGGTTTGAAAGTAAATTGTTTCGACGTACCACCCGCCGCGGGAATGAGAAACAATTCACTGTAACGGCCGCCGGCCTCATCATCAGCGCCGCGCGGCGTCGTCAACAGATAGGCAATATTTTTACCGGCGGGATCAATCGTGGCCGCAGAAACAATTTTGAGCGAGACCACCATTTCCGGCGTAATCGTTTGCTGTTGTGCATAAACGGCAAAAGCCAGCATTGCAAAAATAATCGCCCCAAATTTTCTTGCCACGCGATTTGAAACCATCACACCTCTCCTTATTAAGTTTTATGAAACGCTGTCCATTTTAACACCATTCAAACTTGAACAACGCTGCTCCGTCCGGTTTTCAATAAACCGGAAAGCTCCAGAATACGATTCGACCACTGCTCGCAGGCGGCATTGATTTCGGCGCGCCAGAGTTCGTTTCCATTATCACTGTGAAAACCTTGCTGCCAGTTTTCAAGTTCACTTTGCAAAGCCTCGAGTTGGAGTTTAACTTTAAATTCAACATCAGGCAAAGTCCAGCCGGAGAACAGTTTGCATTCCCGAAAAAGCTGATAAACTGTTTTTTCGGATTTTTTCGAATGCACCAGATAGCCAAGACGCTTCACACTCGAAGCGAGATTGCCGAGGCGAATTGGAATCGGGTCACGAAGATGAAGCTCTTTTAGCTTTATTTCATCAATCATGGTTTCTCCAGTAAACTGCGCGCAATTTTTTCAACCATCTCGCGGATAGCGGCATCAAGAATGGTCATGGCAGGATTGTTTTGGTTCGGCCGAATATTGATCAAGGCCTCAAATCGCACTTCCGAGCTTTCGGGATACCAGTCTGCACCCCAAATATTCTGCTGTTTGCTTCCGTCTTGAAGCAGCAAATTTTCACAATCGGCATGGCGGCTTCCTCCGCCCGCCAGGATTTCTCTTTCGATATCCACAGCCAATTTGATGAACTCTTCAAACACCTGCCGCATCTCGGCAATCTGCTCCGGCGTTGCCGGTGTACGAATGAGGTGAACAATCATTGTGTTAGTCATCCAATAGACAGGCGAGGCTGCCTGTGTTACATGCGCACATCATCTTCTGCGCGCCATGGCGGGCTTACGATCGCCGCAAACACGAGCACGTTCTGGCCGATGTTCTCGATCCACTGTTTCTTTTCTTTGGGAATGACGACGACGTCATCCTCGTTCACTTCCTGCGCTTCATCCTCGATATGCACCTGCCCGATGCCCTGGATGATGAAATAAACTTCCGTTTGTTTCAAATAATGCGGGTAAGTCGATTTCCCGGGATCGACGTAGGCAATGGCAAACGAGTACGTAATATCGGCGCCGTCACGATCGGGATGCAGCAACTCACGCAAACGGCAGCCGTCATTCGCGATGATTTCCGGACAGTCCTTTTCATGTTTGATCAGCATGGTGATCTCCTTTTAAAATAAAAACCGAGCAACTTTTTTCGTGTAACGTGTTACGTGTTACGTGTAACGGCCTTTTTTTCAAAACGTGGTTTTAAACAACAATCTTGAGCATTTCATAAATTATTTGAGACAAAACCGTTACACGTTTCACGTTACACGACTTAAGGCCTCAACCCTTCCGGTACGCCGCCGGGATATTGTTTCTGAATCGCTTCTTCGATTTCAGCAATACGCGTGTCGGAATTGGGGTGCGTGCTGAAAAATTCCGGTGGCCGTCCGCCGCTGCTGGCTTCTTCCAAAATTCGCATCACGCCGATCAACGCGCGCGGATCATAGCCGGCTTCGCCGATGAAACGCACGCCGAGGTGATCGGACTCCAACTCATCTTCGCGGCCAAATTTCATGTTGACCAATTGCCCGATCACCATCGCGATTTGCGCCGTGCGCTGGCTGCTCGGATCGCCGGGGTCATACGTCGACAACACCACCGCGCCGGTGAGACCTTGTGTGAGCTGTTGTTTAGCAATATGCTCGGCGCTGTGGCGTCCGACCACGTGGCCGACCTCGTGTCCCAACACGCCGGCCAATTGCCCTTCCGTTTGCAGGCGGCTGTACAACGCCTCGGTAATAAAAATTTGTCCTCCCGGCAGGGCAAAGGCATTCACGGTTTGTGGATCGGCCAACAAGTGAAATTTAAACGGATATTGTGATTGCGCCGCGGCGCTATTCGCGACGATTCGTTCGCCAATCTCTGCGACTCTGGCTCGGGCCTGCTCGTCAGGATGCAAACCGCCAAACTGTTGCGCCATCTCCGGCGCGGATTGCAGACCGAGCGCGACCTCCTGCTCCGCAGTGATATTGATGTGTTGATCCTTGCCGGTAATCGGGTTGTAAACACTCGAACCAAAATACGAAATCAATGCAAAGGCGGCCATCGCCAGTCCAATGAGCAAACGCGCGCCGCCGCAACCACGCCGCGACGAAGAAGAACCGCTTTGCCCGAAACCGCGGTTGCCAAATTGCGCGCGCGGAATATTTTGTCCGTACATAAAAGCTCCCTTGTCTTTATTTGCAGGGCGAAGAGCGGCAGGTGAGGGGCGCTAAACTCTTTTCGCCTTTCGCTCTTCACCCTGCGTGTTATGCCTCTGCCGGCATATACTTTTCAACTTCCAAACTCTCATAAATGCCGCCGGCGCACGCGCCGAAGACCACATGACTCACGGCCATGATCCAGCTTTGCATCGGGAAAAATGTGGGAAAGAAAAATGTAAAGGTGTAAAAGTTAATGGCGTAAAGGGCGAGCCCAAATATTGCACCGCCGATAATGCCGACGAGCAATCCCCAGCGATGGAGAATGACAGCAATGAGGCTGGCGAAGGCGATGGAAAGCGGCAGATGCACCAGAATAGCGACGATAAAAATGGTCGCATCAAAAGTGGCCGGCGGCGGCAACGCCCGCGCGCCCATCGCAATCGAGGCGACGAGACGCACGGTCACCCACGGACTGCCGACGTAAATTTTCATCAGCAGCATGTTGATCGCCAGAAAAATAACCCCGCTGATCAGACCTGCCCAGATCGCGGCGCGCCAATCGACGACCTGCCGCATTTTAATTTTGGTTGGACTCATGTGAACCTTCCTCCGTAAAAGTTTCGTTTTTCTATGGAACGGCAACCATTTCTTGCATGGCATCTGAGGGGACGCCACGCAGAGCATCTTACCGACGGTCTTCTAAAATGAGAGTGATCGCTTCTTTAAGACTTTGCCGACATTCTTCAAGGGTTCGGCCTTGTCCGTTCGCGCCAGAAATTTCTGGACAATAGGCTATAAACCATTCCGCGTCTCGTTCAATGATCGCAGTGAATTCATTTCGCATAAATTTTTCCTTTCTATTTTTCGCGGCGGCAAGCAGCGCCGCAAGCTCTAACTATCCAATGCTCCATCAGTCCACTCGCCTGTATCCCGCCATTTTCTCCTGAATAAACGGCAGCAGCTTGTCGCTCGCCACGCGGGTTTGCACCAGCGAGTCGCGCTCGCGCACGGTGACGGTTTGATCTTGCAGCGTTTGGCCGTCAATCGTAATGCCATACGGCGTGCCGGCTTCGTCCATGCGGCGATAGCGCCGGCCAATGGCGCCGCCGTCGTCATAAAAAACCGGAAAATGTTTTTTTAAGTCTTGATAAATTTTCTTCGCCACTTCCGGCATGCCTTCTTTTTTCACCAGCGGGAAAACGCCGGCTTTGATCGGCGCGATCACCGGCGCGAGATGCAAGACGGTGCGCGCTTCGCCTTCGATCACGTCTTCATCATACGCGTCGATCAACGTCGTCAACACCGTGCGATCGCAACCCGCCGAGGTTTCGACAATATAAGGAATATATTTTTCGCGCGTCGCATCGTCGAAATAACTCAAATCTTTGCCGCTGTATTCGGCATGGCGTTTGAGATCGAAGTCGGTGCGGTTGTGAATGCCTTCCAGCTCTTTCCAGCCGAAAGGAAATTCATATTCGATGTCGAACGCCGCGGCGGCATAATGCGCCAGCTCGGTCGGACCGTGCTGATGAAATTGCAGTTTCGCTTTGCGAACGCCGAGGCCGTCGTACCACGCGATGCGCTGCGCCTTCCAATATTCGAACCACTCCATATCCGTGCCCGGCTTCACGAAAAACTGCATTTCCATCTGCTCGAACTCGCGCGTGCGAAACGTGAAGTTGCCCGGCGTAATTTCGTTGCGAAACGCTTTGCCGATTTGCGCGATGCCGAACGGAATGCGCTGGCGCGAGGCCTGCATGACGTTGTACACATTCACATAAATTCCCTGCGCGGTTTCGGGACGCATATAAACGACGTTCGCCGCTTCTTCCACCGGCCCCATGAAGGTTTTAAACATGAGGTTGAACAGCCGCGCTTCGGTGAATTTGCCCTCGTCGGCGCATTTGTTCGCCTTGCGGCCTTTGTAGCCCGGGGAGCCGCACATCGCGCCTTCAATCTGATCGGCGCGAAAACGGGCTTTGCACTCTTTGCAATCCACCATCGGATCGGTAAAATTCGCGATGTGGCCGCTCGCTTCCCACACGCGCGGATGCATGAGAATCGACGCGTCGAGACCTTCGATGTCATCGCGCGTTTGCACCATCGCCTTCCACCAGTAATCTTTGATGTTGCGCTTCAACTCGACGCCGAGCGGGCCGTAATCATAGCAACTGTTCAACCCGCCGTAAATTTCGCTCGAGGGAAAAATAAAACCGCGCCGCTTGCACAGCCCCACGAGTTTATCCATTAATTTTTCGATTGCTGCCATGAGAACTCCTGTAAAGTAAAACGTCATGCGTAATGAGTAAAATATCGGAAGCGAATTGTTTTTCGGGATTCAAAACTTGCAGGCCTTCGTTGGTCGCGGCATCACATAATTTCTGATCAGCCGATACGAAGGTCAAGTTAACATCTTCATTATCCAATGCGGTAGCCAACTGGATGCCATCGCCTGATCTTATATTGCGGCGCATGATGAGTTTGCCGGCCAATATTCTAATATCGTCATACAAATCCATGACAAGATATTTGTCCTGATAAAACGGCACTTTACCAACTCTCTTCTCGTTCTTTGATTACTTCTGCGGCGAGCGAGTCTTTAATCCCAGACAACGCCTCCCACACCTGTTCTAATGGAATATCATTTGGCAAAGGGTGGATCTTTCCATCGGCGACGGCCTGGGCAAAGGCGCGACGATTTCGTGCCGCCCTTTCATAAAGCTTTTTTAGCGCGAACGCCTTTCTTTCTTCCGAGGTTAACAGAGGCTTTTGAGGTGTATGATTGGAAATATAATCCGCTAAAGCTTCTTCGACCATTTGATCCTGTTCTATTTGGCAATTTTGTTATCGGGCATCTTAAAATTTACTCACTTTAATCAAAAAAGCAAGCGATCTCTTTGGCCGGATTATTTGACAGACGAGGCCGTCTGTGCTACAATTTCGCGCACAAATTTCAATGCGGCTAACTTGCCGATTTCCTCCAAATGAAAAGCAAAATAAGCGCGGGAAAAATTTTCAATTTCACGGCGGGCCAGGGGAGAAATTTTAAAAGAGGAAAATTTTTCGGCAGGGAGGGTTTGCAATTCGGCGAGCAGATGCAAGGTTTCACCGGAAAGCTCGTGCATGCTGCGGCCTGAAGAACAATTGTTGCAGAGGAAGCCGCCGCGCGAGATATCGAAATGATAAACTCGTCCGCGGGTTTCTACAGTCGGGCCGGCGGTGCTACATTGCAAGCACCGGCGCGGATTGGGCGCTAGGCCGAGGACGCCGACAAGCTTCATTTGAAATCCCCAAAAACAAACGCGGCCTTCGCTCGCCGGCGCATTCAGCGCGCGCAGCGTATTGAGCAGAATCGGATAAAGCTTCGCCGTAGCTTCGGCGCTCGTCTCGGCGCGATAAACCAATTCCGCGCAGGCATTGGCGTAACCCCACTTTTCCAAATCCGCCGGCAAATTGGGAAAGAACTCGACGATATCGGCCTGACTCAAAAATTGCAGCTCGCGATTTTCTCGGTCATAATAAACGAGGCGCGAAACCGTCAACGGCTCCAGCGCGGCGCCGAGGCGGCTTTTGCCGGCGCGCGCGCCTTTCGCCACGACTTTCAAAATTCCCAGCTCGCGCGTGAAAAAAGTCACGAGTTTGCTGGTCTCGCCCATGGGCATGGACCGGATGACGAGGCCTTCGGTTTTGACGAGGGGCATGGCAATTTAAACAAAGTGAAGTCCGACTGGCGCCAACGATTTTTCTAATTTAGTAACATCTGCAACGCCAGTCGGACTTCGCCGAATCACAAATAATCCAGAAACAACATCGCAATCCACATGTAAATCAGCAAGCCGAGAATATCATTGGAAATCGTGATAAACGGGCCGATCGCAATCGCCGGATCAACATTGAATCGCTTCAATGCCAACGGCACCGTGCCGCCCACGACGGAAGCCGACATAATCACGATCATCAAGCTGATCGCGATCAACAAGCCGATATTCGGATTTTTCCAGCCAATGGCAATCACTAAAAAAATAATCAGCCCGCATAAGATGCCATTCAACATCGCAATGCGAAATTCTTTGCCCAGTCGCCGCAACGTGTCGGAGAAATCAATCTCACCGGTAGCCAGGCCGCGCACGACGATGGCCGAGGCCTGAATGCCGGCGTTGCCGCCCATCGCGGTGATAATGGGAATAAAAAAAACCAATGAAATCACTTTATCCAAAGCGCCGGAAAATCTGGTCAGCACAAACGCCGCGAGAATCTCGCCGAAAAGCCCAACCACCAGCCACGGCAAGCGCAGGCGGCAAATGCGAAAAATAGAGACCTCCCGCGGCTCTTCTGCTTTATCGACGCCGGCCACGCGCGCCAAATCTTCTGCAGCTTCCTCTTGCATCACATCAACGATATCGTCGTAAGTGATGCGCCCGGCCAGGCGGCCCTGGCTATCGACAACCGGCATGCTCAACAAATCATATTTGCGCGCGAGCTTCGCGACTTCTTCCTGATCCGTGCCGACCTGAACGGAGATCACATCGCGATTCATGATTTCGCGCAACGGCGTGTAGGGACTGGCGAGAATCAGTTGCTTCAAATGCACGGCGCCGACGAGACGCCGATAATTATCGGTGACATAAACATGGTTGATCGTCTCGATTTCATCGGCTTTCTTGCGAATTTCGTTGATCGCTTCTTCGACGGTGCGATCCTGCGCAACGGCGACCAGCTCCAGCGCCATGATGCCGCCGGCGGTGTCTTCTTCGTGCGCCAGCAACTGCCGAACTTCGGCGGATTCCTCCGGCGCGAACTGTTTCAAAATTTTCGCGGCCAGTTCCGCCGGCAATTCGCTGACGAAATCCGCGGCGTCGTCGGAGTTCATCTCGCGCACCAAACCGGCAAGCTGGTGTTCGTTCCAATTTTCGATTAAATCCTGCCGCGTCGAATCATCAACTTCCAGAATGGCATCGGCGGCCGTGTGCAGATCGAGCGCCTCAAATAAATAACGGCGATGCTCACCGTCCATATGCGTGAGCAAGTCGGCAATATCCGCCGCATGCGCGTCGAGCATGATGGCGCGCAATTTCGGCGCCTGTTTCGCCTCGATGAGATAACTCACGTCCTCGAGAATTTCCTGACGATCCAGCTCTTCCATTTATCAGTCCTTTGTCAAAATCAAGGCGTTGGCCAGTTGAATCAATTCACGAATTGAAAGATTTTCCGGCCGGCGTTGCAAGTCAACCGGCAGGCCGGTCGAAACTTCTTTTTGTAAAAATGCAGCCAAACTGCGGCGCAAAGTTTTGCGGCGTTGGCCGAAAACAGCTTTCACCATGCGCACATAAAAATCCCGGTCCAGTAAATTTTCCGGCGGTGGTTGAAACATCCAGCGCACGACGGCCGACTCGACTTCCGGCTTCGGCCGAAACACGTGCTTTGACATGGTAAAAAGAATTTCGGTTTGCGCAAACGTCTGGCTGATCACCGAAAGAATGCCGTAATCTTTGCCGCCGGTTTGCGCGTCAGCCACGATGCGCTGCGCCACTTCTTTCTGCACCGTCAGCGTCATGTCGCGCAGCGCGTGGCTATGCGCAAACGCCGCGAAAACGATGCTACTCGTGATGTGATACGGAATATTGCCGACCAGGCGCAGTTTCCTGTCCGCGGCCAGCTCAGTCAAATTAACTTTGCGAAAATCGGCATGAAGAATTTTTGCGTGCGGGCAGGCGGCATACTCTTCCTGTAGAAGCGGCACCAGCCGTTCATCAATCTCAATCCCCATATAGCGGCAACCCCGTGGAATAAGCCACTTGGTCAACACCCCGAAGCCCGGGCCAATCTCGACGATGGTATCATCCGGCTTAGGATCCACAAGCTGGATAATTTTGCGGGCGATGTTTTCATCGATCAGAAAATTTTGCCCGAGCGATTTTTTGGGAGAAAAACCAAGCGGTGTGTTCACGGAATATGTTCGCCTGTTGACCAGTTTGCCGGTTTACTCTTCTCCAAGCGGGTAACAGGCGAACCGGCTAACATAACTTAAACAAAGCTATTGCATTCGCCGTCGTCTGTTGGGCCACTTCCTCTACAGAAAGCTTTTTGATCTCCGCCAATTTTTCCGCAATGTGCACAACATAACCCGGCTCATTGCGCTTGCCGCGATGCGGTACCGGTGTCATGAACGGCGCATCGGTTTCCAATAAAATCCGTTCGAGCGGAATCAGCGCCGCGACTTCCGGCAGCGTCGATTTTTTATACGTCAGATTGCCGGTGAAAGAAATATGGCCTCCCAGCGCCAACACCTGCTGCGCATAGCCGGCGTCTTCCGAAAAGCAATGGAACACCCCGGAAAGATAAGTAATACCGGCAGCGCGGAGAATTTGCAGAATCGCCGCGCCGGCCTCGCGATTATGAATGATGACGGGCTTGTTCAACTCGCGCGCCAGATGCAATTGCGAAACGAATGCGTGTTGTTGCGTTTCCTGCGAATAAGGCTTCCAATAAAAATCCATCCCGATTTCGCCGATGGCCACAACTTTCGGATGTCGCGCCAGCTCGGCGATCGTTGCAAAATCATTCTCACTCGCCGCGGCACAATCGGCGGGATGAATCCCGACGGCGGCATACAGGCCCGAAAATTTTTCCGCCAATTCGATGCTCAGACGGCTTGATGCGGCATCGGTTGAGACAACAATAATTTTCTCCACCCCGGCGTCGAACGCGCGCTGAATCACTTCGGCGCGGTCATTGTCGAAATGTGAAATTTGTAAATGCGCGTGGGTGTCGATAAGAATAGGTTTCATAAATCGAGCGTGCCAGACGGGCCGTCTGGGCTACGTCACTTCACCTTCGCGCCACTGGCAATCTCGCGTTCCGGAGAAACGATGGAGAGTTTGCCTTCCTCCGTCGAGGCGGCGAGAATCATGCCCTGCGATTCGAGGCCGCGAATTTTTGCCGGCGCCAAATTCGCAACGATGACGACCTTTTTGCCGACGAGTTCTTCCGGCTGATAATGCTGGGCGATGCCTGCCACGAGCTGGCGTTCTTCTTCACCGACACGAATTTTCAATTTGAGCAGTTTGTCGGCTTTCGGAACTTTTTCCGCGGCTAGAACTTCGGCGACGCGCAGATCGATTTGCTTGAACGTGTCAATTGAAATCAATGGTTCGACTTCGCTCACCACTGGCTTAATGGCTTCGCTCATCGCGGGCTTTGGCGCGGCCATTGCTTCTGCGGGTGCAACTGCCACACTTGGCGTGGATTCTTGCATTTTCAATAAGACCTCTTGTAGACGCGCGATTTCCGGAGCAATCGTCTCGTCTTCAATTTTAGTAAATAAAATTTCGGGTTCGTTTAATTGATGAGTGGCCGGCAGCGGCGCCACCGGCGTTGTGAGCCAATCTTGCTTTTCCACGGCGCCGGTCAAATTGAGCATCTTCCACAAACGCGTCGCGGAAAACGGCAGCGTCGGCGTCATCAACACCGCCAGCGCTTTGCAGAGATGCAAACAAATGTGCAGCGTCGTGTCGCAACGCGGGCGATCGGATTTAAGCGTGCGCCACGGCTCTTCGTCATTAAAATATTTGTTGGCATGACGCGCCAGATCCATCAACTCCTGCGTCGCGCGGCGAAATTCATAACGCTCGTAATCTTCGCCAAGTTTTTGCGGCCACGAATTAATCAGATCGACCATCCGCTGATCGCGTTCGTTCAATGAACCCGCCGCCGGAACGCGGTTGCCGTAATTTTTTTTGACAAACGTCAGCGTGCGATTCACAAAATTGCCGAGAATATCCGCCAGCTCGCTGTTGTTGCGCGTTTGCAATTCTTTCCATGAAAAATCCGCGTCTTTGCCTTCCGGCAAATTCGCGGCGAGCGCATAACGCAGCGGATCGGGCGGAAACTTTTGCAAATACTCGTGCAGCCACACGGCAAAGTTTCGGCTCGTTGAAAACTTGCGCCCTTCGAGATTGAGAAACTCATTCGCCGGAACATCCGTCGGCAAAATATAACCGTCCTGCGCCATCAACATCGCCGGCCAGACAATGGCGTGAAACACGATGTTGTCTTTGCCGATGAAATGCACCAGTTTGGTTTTGGGATTAAGCCAATACTCCTTCCACTTGTCGGGTTGCCCGAGACGTTTCGCCCAGACTTGCGTCGCCGAAATATAACCAATCGGCGCATCGAACCAAACGTAGAGCACTTTGCCTTCATAACCCGGCAACGGCACCGGCACGCCCCACGTGATGTCGCGCGTGATGGCGCGGTCGGCGAGACCTTCCTTGATCCAGCCGTAACAAAAGTTGAGCACGTTATCGCGCCAGTTCGTTTTCGTGTCGAGCCAATTCTTCACCTGCTCTTGAAAACGTCCGAGCGGAATAAAGAAATGTCTGGTCTCGCGAATTTCAGGCCGCGCGCCGCACACCATGCACTTCGGTTCGCGCAGCTCGAGCTGGTCGATCCATTTGCCGCAGGCTTCGCATTGATCGCCGCGCGCCCCCGGCGTGCCGCAATGCGGGCACGTGCCTTCCACGTAACGATCCGCGAGAAAACGTTTATCATTCGGGCAATAAAGCTGCTTCACCGTTTTCTCAACTAACAAACCTTTTTTGTGCATCGTCAAGAAAAACTCTTGTGAGATCGGATAATGTTCCGGCGTCGTCGTGCGGCAAAAAATATCAAAGCTGATACCGGCTTTGGCGAAAGTTTCATTCATCTGCGCCCAGTAAAAATCCACAAATTCTTTGGGCGACTTTTTCGCTTTTTCCGCGGCAATCGTAATCGCGACGCCGTGCTCATCGGTGCCGCAAACGTAAAGCACGTCGCGGCCCCTCATGCGCTGATAGCGTACGTAAATATCCGCCGGCAAATATGCACCCGCAAGGTGACCGAGATGCAGCGGGCCGTTCGCATACGGCAACGCGCTGGTGACGAGGATTTTATCAAATGTATTCACAAATACTTCTTCCAAAATTTAACCCAGTATAAGGTGAAATTATCCTTTTTTGTTGTACTTCGAAAAATACTCATCTATTTCTACTCGCAACTCAATTCCAGTTTTTTCAAATATATCAAGTAGCTGTTGAAATGTTCCATGTCCACCGAGGAAATCCCAAAATTCTTCTGCAACTTTTAGCTCGTTTTTTAAATCAAGCATTCCACGCATTGTCCAGCGATTATATGGTTGTGGCTCATACGGATTGTAAGGAATTGCTATTAGCGTCTGAACATTTGCATTAGGATTAGCAGCAAGCGTTGCGGCAGCCCATTCTAAAAGTGTTCGCTTAAATTCTTTAAAGCCACCGGCATTGGGTTTAGCAGTTTTTAAGTCAAAGAGATATAGCGTTCCATCGTGAGCAATAAGCCTAATATCGACTTTCGTAAGTTTTATATTTCTCATTTCACCCTGCTGACAAACTGTACGAATGGCTTCGATCTCTCGCGGTTTATCTGGATTAGACTTTGCTGTGGCAAGATTGTCTATAATATTTTGAATAATATTATGTGCCTGTGAACTGATTTGCGTTCCTGCTACTTGTTGCGACAAAGCGCTTTGAAAATTGGCGGAAGCCAATGCCTTTGCAATGGGCTCGAAAATACTCGTTCCAAAGTTTGTATTCAACGAATGGATGAATGAAAACAAAGCCATTCGGTCTTTGCCGAGTAATCTTGTGTGAAAAGGCATTGAGGCCGGCTCTGGAGTATCATTCAGAAAGTTTACAAACCAATATCTATTCGCAGTTTTTTTAAATTTATTTCTGCAGAATAAAGTTCTCCGATTAAATCATCGGCAATAAACTTATATCGTTCATCATAGTCTGGATATGAATTGATGACCTGATAGTATTTTTTCGCATCGTTGGCAATAACATAAAATCTTGCGTTCATATAGTCAATTAGAGTGGCCATTCTTCCTACACCTGACCAAACACCAGTAGACAATTCAACTTCAAAAGCATACTCAGGAATAAAGTTATTACCACGGTTCTTAAACCATAAGACATCGATTTGACGAAGTAGATTGTAATCTGAGAATTGTAACTGAGGGCAGGTTTGAAGTGTTGAAATCTCCTCTAACTTTTTTTCATTAAATTTTTTAGACTTATTGGGACAATAAGTTTGATAACCACGAATATTGCCAATTTCTAAAAGACGACCTTGCAATATAGAATGCAAGCTTTCCTCTACAGTATTTTTTACTTCATCTTTAATCGTAGGTGGTGATAAAAATAAGTTCCAGCTATTCACAAATTCACTACAGTCAATTCTGTTATTTCTTCCAGTTAGAACAATGTTTGAGTCTTTATCAATATTTATTTTGTATTCACCGTTTCTGTCGTGGCTGATTTGAGGTAAGTGTTTAAAAAGAATTTTTGCAGGTATGATAACAACTTTTTCCACTGAGCCACATATAAAAGCGACAAATGGGTTGTCAAGATTTGCTATTTCTTCAACTGCTATGTAATTGATACCAAAAAAATATCTTCTATTTCCCTCTGATGCTGCACGAACTAAAACGTTGGCTTCGCCAATGTGATATGTTCTTGATTTAAGAACTTTTATAAGCTCTATGCTTGCTTGAAGTTCTTTTGCTCTTTCAAGAAATTCGGCTACTAATAAATCAGAAGAGCTTAACTTTTTCCCTCTAAAATTCATTGCTCAATCATCTCCGTAAATATCGTGTTGTAAACAGTATGGATGTCCGTAAACAATCCCCATTCTAAATCTTTCTTTGCAATGAATATTTCTTCTTGTGTTAATTCTCTTCCAAGTTTTTCCTTGGCCTCGTTTTGAACATCATCAATTGTAATTGCAAATAAAACAATTTCAGGATTAATAGTTTCCATTTAGTCGATTCCTTGCTTTGTCGTTAATTCCGCAAAAGCGGAATGTTTCTTTTCGAGTTCTTCAAAAATATTTATTGTTCGGCTATCACCCTGTTAAGCAAAATTGATACGTTTGAGTTCTTAATTTGTCAAATTGCACAAGGCGTTTTACCGTGTCCTTTGTATAGGTTTCCCACCATTTGAGAATGGAGAAAAGGAGCTTGCACATTTTACCATGCTTTGCGCAGTAATATGCCGCTGTAATTGGTTCCAATAAAGTTGCAAGGTCAGCGTGTGTAGTTGCCCTGCAAGAACGAATTGTTCTACTTAAAATCACACTGATTATTTTCTTTGTGTCAATACTTTTAATCTTTTTGATTTCATCAAACACAAATTGAATTTCATCTCTAATGTGCTGTGAATACCATGTGTCAAGAAATGTCTCTGCTTTGTCTTGGCGAAGCTTGACGTTGTATTCATTTACAAGCTTATTATAAATAGGTAAAAACTCTTTTTCTTTCTCTGTTCCAAATTTAGCTTCGTCAATTTCTCCTTTTTTTAATCTGTATTTGTATTCTGGAACGGGAAAATACTTATTATTAAAACCGTAAAGTGTTTTTAATAATTTTTCATCAAATTCAAGAGTGTGTGAGTTTGACAAAAACTCTTTCAGCGCTTTTGTTATTCGCGTGATTTCAATTTGAATATCTACCAAGTTGTATTTTATAACCTTGCAATTTCCGATAAGAGCATTAAAAGCTGATACATCAATGCCGATGGCGTGCATTCCAAGTTCACAGGCTTGCACCATGGTCGTTCCGCTACCCGAAAACGGATCAAGAACGATGTCACCTTTGTTGAAGTAGCTTTCGGTTTTGAATTTGTCAGTATGGCCGTCAAGGAAGTATTCGACGAGTTGAGGAATAAATTTTCCTTTATAAGGGTGCAAACGGTGAACATGCTTGGTCGTTTCGGCTTCTTTGTATTGATCAAACGATAAAGCCCAATTTAAATCTTTGCCA
>Ga0247727_10007735_pt1 | contig 20307 bp, 16 predicted proteins | sample WisWelCaveWW1625_FD_202498 | JGI IMG/M metagenome (GOLD analysis project Ga0247727, IMG submission 202498) | Biofilm microbial communities from Wishing Well Cave, Virginia, United States - WW16-25 | ecosystem: Environmental > Aquatic > Deep subsurface > Groundwater > Cave microbial mat | place... | reverse complement strand
GACATCTTGTCTGCAGTCAGGATGACTGCGCTACATTTCCCCTCTGAGAGAGACATTACAGTCGCATTCTCGCCCGCAATCGTGATGCGCACGGCGATAGGCGTGCCGTCATCCATCGCATCTTGAAAATGATAAGTTCCGTTCGGAATGCGGCGCAGGGCCTCGCGCACTTGCCGCGCCGCATTATCGCGCACGTGGCGCATATACGCCAGCACAGTTTCCAATCCGTAATGCTCGACCAATTCTTCCAACAGGCGCACACCGGTGTGATTCGAAGCTATTTGCGCTTGCAGATCGGCGCGATTGTCGGCGAGATTGCGCGTGGGATATTTTCCCGTCGTAAAAAGATTCGCAAAAAGTTCCTCGTTAAATTTGCCGCGCTCGACCAATTTCACATTATCGAGCAACACGCCTTCTTCTTCGAGCCGCGTTGAAAATGGCGGCATCGAGCCGGGCGTGATGCCGCCGATTTCCGCATGGTGCGCGCGACTCGCGGTGAAAAAAATCGGCTTCGTCGAATCATTTTTAGAAAACACGGGCGTCACGACGGTAATGTCGGGAAGATGCGAACCGCCGCCAAACGGATTGTTCGTTGCAAACACATCGCCGGGCGCGATTTCCGCATGTGCTTTGAGCACGGAGCGCACGCTTTCGCCCATCGCGCCGAGATGCACCGGAATGTGCGGCGCATTCGCCACCAGATTGCCCTCGGCGTCAAAAAGCGCGCAGGAAAAATCGAGACGTTCTTTGATGTTGGTCGAGATCGCCGTGCGGCGCAACACGTTGCCCATTTGCTCGGCAATCGACATGAACAGATTGTTGAAAATTTCCAACGCGATGGGATCAACTTCACTCGTGGAATAGGCTGCCAGTCTGTCGCCGCTTTGCCCATCAGCCGTCGGCTCAAGAATAATATTCCCGAACCCATCGACGTTCGACTCAAAATCCGGCTCCACAAAAATCGTCGCGATATTTTCCAAAATAATCGCCGGGCCACGAACGATTGCGCCGGGCTTCAATTCTTCGCGGCGAAACACGGCGGCTTGCCATTCTTTATTATTAAAAATTACCGGCGCAAAACGAACCGGCGTTGAAAAATGCTTTTCGATTTTATTTGTCATCGGCGGCGTAATATCCGTCGCGCCGATCACTTCGACGCGGCATTGCAAAATCTCGACGCTGCGCTCTTCGCGCACATAGCCGTAAAGCTGGCGATGCTTCTCGGTAAATTCACGCCAGTAGTTGCGATCTGACGGCTCAAGAATCGTCACCGGTGTTTCCGTGCCGGCGTAACGCAAATCCAACTTGCGAATCGTGCCCACCGCGGCGGGCGAGAATCCCTGCTCGCAAATAAGTTTTTCTCCTTCACGCGTGAGCCGTTGAAATTCAGTTTCAAGTTTTTGCAATGAATCTTCATTGAGCGGAAATCGCGCGACGGGCGACGAGCTTTCCCAGATCGTATCCGCGAGGCCGATGCCATACGCGGAAAGCACACCGGCGAGCGGATGCAGAAGAATGCGTTTGATGCCGAGATGACGCGCGACCGCGCACGCATGTTGCCCTCCGGCGCCGCCGAAACAACACAGCACATATTCGCGCACATCATGCCCGCGTGCCACGGAAATTTCTTTGATCGCCTGCGCCATTTTCAAATTCACCACGTCGAGAAAACCTTCGGCAATTTGCGACGCATTTAAATTTTGGCCTTCGGCGAGACATTGCCGGCGAATCTCTTCGACTTTTTTTGCAGCGCGCTCGCGATGCAATTGAAACGGAAAATTTTCCGGCAGCAGGCGGCCGAGGAAGAGATTGACATCCGTCGTCGTTAATTCGGCAGCTTTGGAATTTCCCAATTCATCTTTCAAATCATAACACAGCGGCCCGGGATTGGAGCCGGCGCTTTCGGGGCCGACCGTCAATCGTCCCGTAACCATTTTACAAATGGAGCCGCCGCCTGCTGCGACGGTGTGAATCGACAGCATCGGCGCTTTGATGCGCACACCGGCGGTAACGGTTTCGTAAACGCGTTCGAATTCTCCATCGTATCGCGAGACATCCGTCGAAGTGCCGCCCATATCGAAGCCGATGATTTTGGGAAAACCAAACCAGCGCCCGAGGCGCGCACAGGCAACAACTCCCGCCGCCGGGCCGGAGAGAATCGCATTATGGCCGCGAAAGCGATTCGCCTCGATGAGGCCGCCGCTCGATTGCATCATTTTAATGTTGGAATCGGCAAGCTGGGTTCGTAATGTTTGTAAATACGTCAGGAGCAATGGCGTGAGATAAGCATCGGCGGTTGTGGTATCGCCGCGGCCGGTGAAGCCGATTTCGGGACAAACTTCGTGGGAACAAGAGAGGTTGTGAAAGCCGAGGGCGCGCGTTAAATCCGCCACAGCTTTTTCGTGTTGCGGAAAAGCAAAGCCGTGCAGAAAAACAATCGCGAGGTTGTCGATGCCCTGCGCTCGCAGCGTTTGCAATTGTTGTCGAATGCGCGGCAAATCCGGCGCGCGCAACACTTCGCCATTGGCCGCGAGGCGTTCGTCGATTTCAACGACGGTTTGATAAAGCACGGCAGGCTTGTCGATACGAATGTCAAAAATATCCGGGCGTTGCTGCGTGCCGATGTGCAGAACCTCTGCAAAGCCGCGGGTGATCAACAGCGCGTGCGGCCGTCCTTTGCGCTCGAGCAAGGCGTTGGTGGCTATCGTTGTTCCCATTTTCACTTCGCAAGGCGGAATGGGAGCATCGTGAGCCAAGCCAAGAATTTTGCGAATGCCTTCGAGGGGAGCGCGATCGGAGGAGAGAACTTTGGCACATTGCAATTCGCCGCCGGGCGAGCGACCGAGGCAGTCGGTGAATGTGCCGCCGCGATCGATCCAGAATTGCCAGCTCGGTAGGTCTCGATAGGTTGTGAGATGCGTTGCACTGCGACTGGAGGCTGGTTGCTTATTATTAGATTGGCTGAAGTTCGAGGAGGTATCCAAATTTTTCTACAAGTTTTCGATCTCTTTCATGTTTAAACCGGTTAATTCGGCAATCACATTCAAATCATAACCTTTTTGCCGCATGCCGATAGCGACTTCTTGCTTTCCTTCCTGCTTTCCTTCCTGCTTGCCCTCTTTTCGGGCGGCGACGGCAATGCCGCGATCATCCTGCATTTTCACGCCTGCGGCGTCATATTCCTCCCATTCTTCTTTGGTCATGTTGGCACGATTTGCTATTTCAAAAGCTTTACGGATAGGCTCGTAGTCGAGTTGCGCCGGAATCACCTCCAAACGTCCGGCGTGCTTGAGAAAGTAACACCATTTTTCAATCATCGTCTCAAGCTCGGCTTCCGTTTTGGTGAATTTGGGCAACTCGATAAAATAGTGCCGAATCTGGTCGAGATAATGATTATTCGTGATCGTCTCGCGAAATTCATGGCATGAAAGATAATGCTCGAACTCTTTGAACATGACGAAGTCCACGATGGTGATGGCAATGACTTGATTGAGTTGAGGATAATCAGTCCCAATCGGAATCTGCCCAACATAGGCTTTGCAGGCGTTGTATTGAATTCTTTTTTCAAAACCTTCGGCATACTGCACTTGCATTTCAACGACAAATTCAATGCCGCGATGGTCGCGGCATTTCACGTCAAGATAACTGTGCTTGAGCGTCGAAATTTTGGGCGCTTGATAGGGATTGAGAATCGTCACCTCGGCGAGGGCATGAACGCCTTCCAAGCCGAGAACGGCATTCAGAAAGCTGATAAGCACTTCTTTGGCTTTATCATTGCCAAAGATCAGCTTGAAAGCAAAGTCAGTACGGGGATCGGCGAATTGCATCATTCATTCTCCGAGACAAGCCAGCGTCTCCATTTCGCAAAGGTTTTGTTCATGACCAAATTAAGCAGGAACGCGCGAAAAAGCAACGAGAATTTTCTTCGCCGCCTGAACGGTTGCAATATGCCTAATTTCCCATGACGACTTGCACCGGCGTGGTCAATTCAAACTTGCCCCATGCAATGCGCAGCGTCACATTTTTAAGATCGTCTTTCACTTTTGACCGGCTGATACTTAAAGCCTCGTTCATCTCCGTCGTAGTTTTAAAGGACAACGGAACCTTGAAAAGCATCGTCGCCTTTTCGATTTCAAACGCATCCAATTTCGCGCTGCGGGTTTTGACGGGATCGATGAAACCCAAATTCCACGTCGTGCCATCGGCGGAACGATGCACGCCGAGATAATAGGCGCCGGGCATGATGGTTTGGCTGCCGATTTTCAGCGGCAGATTGGTGTCGAGCGTCGTCCACAATTCTTTGCCTAAACGCCAGGTTTTGCCTTTCGTCATTTGATCGAAAGCGCCGGCCGCCTCGTACGCGGCTTTCCATTTCGGCCGGCCGTAGTCGATGCACAACTCGCCTGCGGCTGCGTTCGTCGCGTTGTTCCAATATAAAATGCGCGTTAATCCGCGGTCGGTGAGGTCATCGACATAGGCTTCTATTTTTTTGCTCTTGGGCGTGCAGCGAGGCGGTGAGTAAAATCAAAGCCAATAATACGACAGAATTCCGTTTCATACATGATCTCCGTGTAAGTTAACATCGTTAAGTTTATAAAAGTTTAAAATACTTCTCGCGTTCCCATTCGGTGATCGTGCTGATATATTTTTGCCACTCTGCCTCTTTGATGGTCGAATACACGTGCACAAAATTTTTACCCATCCAATTCACCAATTCCGGGCAAAGTGAAAGCGCCTCGAGCGCGGCGTGCAAATCGCGCGGCAAGGTAGAAGGAAGAAGATAAGCATTGCCTTCAATCATCGGCGGCGGCTCGCTTTTTTCTTGAAATCCCAGAAAACCAATGGCCAGCGCGGCGGCGATCACGAGATACGGATTCGCATCCGCGCCGGGCGTGCGAATTTCCAGACGGCAGGCGTTGCCGTGCGCCGGCGGAATGCGCAACGAGACCGTGCGATTATCCATTCCCCAGGAATCGTTCACCGGCGCATACGAGCCAGGGCGCAGGCGTTTGTAGGCATTGATCGACGGCGCAAAAAACGCGGCAGCCGGATTGAGATATTTCTGGCAGCCGCCAATGAAATGCCGTAACCCAGTCGGCACGACTGGCGGAGCTGTTTGCTCAAAAGCAAATATGTTTTGCCCGTCTTTCCACAAGCTCACGTGCAAATGAAAACTCGATCCGGCGATATCCGCAAACGGCTTGGCCATGAAGGTGACGTGATAGCCGAGCTGCCGCGCCGTTTCTTTAACCATGTTGCGAAAGAGAAACGTGTGATCGGCCATCGCCAGCGCGTCTTCGTAGCGCAGATTGATTTCAAATTGTCCGGGCGCATATTCGGAAAGCGTCGCTTCGAGCGGAATGCCCATCATCTGTGCATGGCGCTCAAATGCTTCGATCTGCTTTTCAGTTTCGACGAGATGGAGAATGCTATAAGAATGCGTGCCTTCGGTGGTGGGTTTGAATGTGTCGCCGTGCAAAAGATAAAACTCCAACTCGGAGGCGACTTTCGCTTCATATCCCGCGGCCGCCAATTTCGCCAAAACATTTTTTAAAACCTGTCGCGGCGCCGCGAAGAACGGCGTGCCTTCCGCTTCAAACGCATCGACGATCACCTGCGCCGTATTCGGTTTCCACGGCACGAGCGTGAGCGTTGCGAGATCAGGAATCGTGAGAATATCAGGGTCGCCTTTTTCAAACAGCAGGCCGGTTTCAACAATCGTTTCGCCTTCGATGTCCATTGCAAAAATCGACGTCGCGAAGCCAAAACCGGCGGTGAGATTTTTGAGAAACATTTCAGCCGGAACGCTTTTGCCGCGCGTGAGCGCATTTTGATCGGCAAAGACAAGACGCACATTTTTAATCTCGTGCGCGCGGATAAATTCGTGGGCGGCGGTTTCGGTCATTTCTTTCTTGGAATATTGGATTGATGGATTGGTGGATCGTCGGATTTTGGGATTGATGGAGTTTGGGAACCCAATAATCCAACAATCCAGAAATCCATCAATCCGTTTTTCGGGCTACCACTTCTTGAGTAAAATTCCGAAAAATCGACAACGAAAACTCATCCACCTCCCACGTGCGTTCAGGATGCCATTGCACGCCGAAAATATAATGCTCCTCGAGTTGCAAGCTCTCCGGCTTTTGGCTCGACAAATCTTGAATGAGATTGCCGCCGCGATAAACATTGAGCGCTTGAAAGCCGCGACAAATTCCCATCAACGGGATTTTTTGTTCGTGCGCATATTCCAACAGCAGCCAATCAAATTGATCACGCACTTCGCTCAGTTGTCCCAACTTCGGATGTGCCGTTTCGGCATACAATTTCGGATCGATGTCGCTATAACAACCCGACATGACGATACCATCCAACTTCGCGAGCACGGCTTCGAGATAATCGCGTGCCGGAATGAGCGGCAGCATGATCGGAATCGAGCCGCCAGCGTAGATGGCCTCGGAATATTTGTGATTCAGGCGATATTCATTTTGCTCGGCAAGCTTGCGAACTTGAATGCCGATAAGAGGCTTGGCGGGCATGAAGATGTGAGGTGAAGTTAAACGGTCAAATGAATTTCCTGGCCGATAATTTGTCTGGAACAAACGTCGGGCGAGTAGAAATTGGCGACAATCAATTTAAGAACGATTTCCAGATCAACCGGGGGAAGCATTAAAATGCGGCAGGTCAAAAACGACGTGCATGTGATATGCGGGCTTGCGAATGAGGTCGGTTGTATCTTCGTGCTCGTAACGGAAAAAATAACCATTGGGGCGTTCATAATGATAGGAGTATCGTAAAAGCTTAATCTCACCATTGACCAGCCGAACTTCTTCTTGCAGGCGAAGTATGGCGCCGTCTTTGAATCTTAAACTCGGGTCGGTAGCTCGAATCGCGCCACCTTCATTCGAGTGAATTCCCTGTGCGGGCAAGAAATGGACTGGGGTGGAACCAACAATATGGCCTTGCCGACCGTATTCTGCTGCCAAGCTGCGAATGTGGTTTTTGTAATCTGCATAAGTGAATCTCGTCATTCTCCCCTCCGGTTAGCTAACGGTTTTTCCGTTCATGATTTGATAAGCTTCAACCAACAGACTCCAATCAACCGATTCAGCGACAAAATCAGTTTCTCCTTTTTTCCATTTTGCATAGAACTCCTGGGAAATCATCCCATACTTTCGTTCGTACTTTTTTAAAGCATCGGTGACTTCATCAAGAGTCATGTTGCGTTCTTCAATAGAAAAGTCTGTTTCAGCCGTAGCCGGCGCTTGATTTTTCGAATTGCTGTGGTGGACTTGATAGGCCTCGAATAATCCGTGCCAAGCCACCGATTCATTAACCCACTCAGTCTCGCCCTTTTTCCATTTTTCCAGAAACTCTTCCGAGGTCATTCCATACTGGCGCTCAAATCCTTCGAGAATGGCTTTGACCTCTTCCAAAGTCATCTCGTCTTCTTCAACTTCGAAATCAGGTTCTACCATAATAATCACCTATTCATGTGGAGTTTTTTTAATAATCCCAGGATTGTTTTAGCCTGGATAAAATTAAACAAAATCTCCGCCACAATCAACAGAAAAATCTTTTTGGGCGTTAGTTAATCGTTTGTTGGTTAATCAACGCCGGCACTCGACGCTACCCAAAAATCAAAGAACTTTGGATTTGCCAATCAACAACACCGCGAGCTTGCCCAAACTTTTAAGATGCTCAATGCCAGCGTCACTAATTTGCGTATCGAACACGCTGATCTTGCGCAATTCCGGAAAGGTTTTTAGATGCGCCAGACCTTTAGAAGATCAACTTTCAAAACAGGTTTGTCGGGACTCAGCGAATCAACTTCGACCGTTCCGCCAAATTTCGTGATGGCGACAATAGCTTGCTCCTGTTCGGTTGAGGTTGAAGACTGCGCCAGACAGAAAGACGCAAGAGTGACAATGACCAAAAGGCAAACAAAATAAAACTCATGTGTTACACCTAAATCTCTTTAAAGTGAACTCTTGGTCGCAGACAACGCGCCACGCGGTGCAGAAAACGCAAAGGAATTTAACTCACGGAATGGAACTCACACGGAAGTAAAGTTTTTTATAATTCATTTCCGTGAGCTGTTCCAATTCCGTGAGCGGCTAATTGCTCCTGGGTTGCGGCTCGACGTGAGCTCGCCGACACGGCTTGTCCATGTTGGGTTTCTTTCGGAAAAATGCCCGAAAGCCAAATGGCGCTTGCAATAACAGCGCTTCAACTTCTCGGCATCGCCGTCAGTTTCTGCTCCGCTTTTTTGCGCATGAAAGCATAGTTCATGTTGTTGAGCGCGTTAAATCGTGCGGCTTTCAAGCATGCCGCTTTCGCGTTCTTCATGTCGCCTTTGCCTTCATAGGCCAGCGCCAATCGGTAGAAAGTATAGGGGTTCTGCTGATTGGCCTTCAGGAAATGTGCGATGGCCTGGTCGTAATTTTTTTCCGCCACCGCGATCGAGCCGGCCAATTCATGCGCCAGCCAGATTTGAAACGTATTTTTCGCCGCTTCGGATTGCGCGCGAAATTCTTCGGCTTTGGTCTTCGCCGTCGCCAAATCTTTTTTCATCAACGCGACGCGGCCGGCATTATAAAGTTGCCCGCGCTTGGCGTTCTTCTTAATCGCTGCCGAAAGATTGGAGGCTTCGATAAACTGCAGCGACTTTTCAAATTTCGCCAGCGCCTCGTCATATTTGCCGGACTCGTAAAGAATATTGCCCATCGTGCCCAGATCGCCGGACATGGCCGCCGCGTCGTTGATTTTTTCTCCCAACGCATATTGCTTGTCCAGCTCTGCCAGCGCCATTTGCACGTTGCCCGCGTCGACGTAAACCACCGTCCTGGCAAACAAAGCGCCACGGCGCTCGCCGTCATCGCGCGCGAGGTCGTATGCTTTTTGCAGTTGCGCCAGTGCCTCCGCGTGTTTGTTTTGGAGACTAAGATCGGTGGCAATGCCGAAGTACGAAGCGGCAAAATTCGGATTGCGCGACAACGCCGCTTGATATTGCTTGATCGACTCGTCAAAGCGCCCTATCTTCTGGAGCAACTCGGCATAGGAATCATAAGGGTTCGGGTCGTCCGGAATCAGCTCGATATATTTTCGAAACGCTTTTTCCGCTTCGGCGTTGTTTTCCAAACTTCTGTAAGCGTAGCCCAACAGATTATATGGCGGCGAAAAACTCGGCGCGATCATCGTCGCCTTTTTATACGCCGCAATCGCTGGCGCAAATTCCTGCTGGCCAAAGAAGTAGCCAGCCAGAAGATTATGGGCGCGCTCGTCTTCCGGATAAGCGGCAACTAATTTTTGGTAATGCTCTTTTTGTTTAACCGCATCGCCGTTCGCTCCGGCCTGCGCGCCCAATATCATCAGCCGCTCACCTTCGGAAGCCTTGTCCGCCAGAGCCACAGCTTTGTCCAGTTGCTCGAAGAAACCTTTGGCGGTCGGCTGGCTATTTGCAAAATTGAGATAGGCGATGGCAAAGTTTGGGTCTTTGGCAATGGCCTTCGCGAAATATTGCAGTGATTCCTGTCCCTGCAGTCGCTCTTGCAGATCGCGCCCTTTCAGAAAAAGTTCTCGCGCTTCCGCGGACGAAGTTGTGATGGGAACTTTGTTGTTTCCGGCCACAGAGAAACCGGTAAACATCAATGGCAGCGCACAGATCGTCAGCACCCGCAGCAATTGCGGGAAACGATGATTTTGCATCGCACTCTCCTTAAATAAAATTTTGTAGCGCAAGCTTCCCCCGCCGTGGCGGGGCCTTAGTTGGTGGCAGACTAAAAGTCTGCGCTACGTTTGGGTTGGAATGAATTAACGACACTCCGGCGCTTTTTAGTTGATTATTTTTGCGTCGAAGTTGTCGTCGTGTTGCCTTTTTTTTTAAACACTATGCGTAACATTATTATGTCATCGTGGAACGATCCCTGGCCTGCGGCACCGCGTGGCGCGGCGGGTGCCAGGGCAGGCTTTTTTGTTATCAAGCGCAATGCTTGTATTGAGAAAGGATGCTTCCAGGATTTCGTCCTAATAGCTGAACAAATAAGAAAATTTCACAAACACCTGCCGGCCGTCATTGAAAAATGCGCTCTGTGGCGCAACAAGGGCCGGACGATCTTGCGGCGCGACGACAAGATCATCAGCGTGTCGCCAATTGCTGTTGGAGCCGAGATATATCACCGTCCACGGATTCACTTGATACGTGAGCAGCAAATCGGCATTCCAATTTTTGTTGCCGGCGAGCGCGTATAGAAGCGAATGGGCTCGCAAGAAATCGTATTGCACGATCGCGCGCAAAGAGAATTCGCGCGTGAATTGATAACCGAGATTGCTGCGGAAGATGCGGTTGTCGAAAATATTGGCGCCGTCATCGGTTTGATCGAGACGCGAAAGAATGCAACTGTTCTGAACGCGAAACGGTGTCGTCGGGCGCCACCTCAAATTCACCACCACCTGCCGGCTGTTTCCTAAAAATGGCTCGCTGCCGGCGACGGGCGCGTAATTGATGTCCTTTCCCCACTCGCATCTTGCGTCCACCGCAATCTGTGAAAAATAATTAGTGTTAAAACGAAAACCGCTTTACGCGCGAAAGAAATCACGCGGCGAGTTGAGCGAGGCAGATCATCGCCCGCCAACAGACTTTGATTCTCGCGATGATAAACGCTGAAACTGGATTGCCGCGCCAAATCAAAAATCAAACTCGAATAAGACGTCCAATCCAAACGATTTCCCGAACGATTCCACGTGCGTTCATATTCCTGATAAGGCTCCCAGGCAATCAAAAATTTGCCTTCCGGCCGAAATTGATAATTAAGCCCTTGAAACAAGCCGCGATAATTGGCGCGCGGAATGAAACCGGCCGGCGCGATGAATTCTTTGCCGCGATCATTGTAAATCAGCGTGTAATTAATTTTCCGGCTGTCGTGCTTGAGCTCGACCTCATACGCCGGCCCGCTGCGAGATTTGCCGCCGGCCAAGCGTGTCGAGCTAACCACAGCTTGAAAATTTGCCGACCAGTTGTTGTTGATCCACCAGCGGCCATCAACGCCGCCGGCGCGATTGTAAGTGTCGTCAAATTCGCGGTCGGTAAAAATCACGCCGAGATTCGATTTGCTGAAGACATCACGCGAGACGCGAAAGATGCCGAAGCCGGCGCGTTTTCCGGCGCGCGGATCGCCGTCGGGCACGCGCTTGCCGGGCGCTTCGTCATCGATCAACATGCCGCCAATAGCATACGGTCCGGTTTTGCCGGTGAGTCGAATACCGAATTGCGGATCCGCAATTCGGCGGGTGAAAACCAGATTGATCGGGGTGCGAAAGTAATTGGCGTTCTCCAAAAAGAACGGGCGCTTTTCGGGAAAGAAAACTTCGAAGCGTTGATTGGCGGTGATTTGCGGCTCGTCCGATTCGACCTGGCTGAAATCCGGATTGGCGGTGACATCGAGCACGCATTGGAATGCCAAACCGTGTCGAAGGAAAAATCCGGCCCGCCCTCTCCTTCCGTCCAGATCGCATCAGCCTGCACGCCGAGCGGATTTAACCAAAAGAGAAAACCGCGGCGTTGATCTTTAAACGTATCCAGCGTCAGCTCGACAAAATCATCGGCGAACGCATCTTCACGACGCGAGAGGCGCGCGCGAATTTTATCGGGCGCGGAATCAAAACAGACGAAGATCGCATAAAAATTTTCGTTATCGTAACCGAGATAAGTCGCCGTCTTTTGCGTCGAGGGTTCGCCGTCGCGAGGAGTCTGTTGGACAAAGCCTTCGAGCTTCGCCATGCGCTGTGCCAAAGCGGAATTGGGTTGCATTGAAAGAAAATCTTCGAGGGCGGGCGACGCTTCCAGTTTGGGAATGGCGACATCCGATGAAGAGGCCAGGGGGTTTTCTTTCGCCGGCTGTGCCGAGACCAATGGCAAATCAGATAAAAATAAAAATGTAACAACTAAAAATTCTCGCGCGCGACCAATGCGTTTTAATCGGCTTCTCTCCAGCATATTATTCCTGTTTTAATCCGTTGGCGATAAGCGCGCTGCCGTTAGTTTTGGGCTCGTAATAAAATCTGAAGTGCGGCGTTTTGACGGCAATCCAAGTGTACGACGAATCTGCCAACACGCTTTTGGCCAGACCGACCGGCGGCAAATCTTCAGCGTCTCGTCCGCTACAGGAGAAAATAAGAAAACCGAGCGCGATCAGCGTTAACGTTTTCAAATCGTCGTCGACCCGTTATTGAATCGGCAGATTGCCGACGCCCTTTTGTTTCATCAGCGCCTCGATCGCGGCGATTTCGCGCGGCGCGCTTAGCGAAAGATTTTTATTGCCCTCCGCCGTCACTAAAATCACGTCTTCGATGCGGACGCCGATGTTGTAATACGCCGGATCCACGCCCTCGCTGCCTTCGGCGATATAAACGCCCGGCTCGACAGTATACAACATGCCGGCTTCCATAATGGACTGGCCGACGTCATGAACGTTCAGTCCAACCGCGTGGCCGAGGCCGTGATAATAAAAACGTTCCAATTGTTGCGGCGTTTTTTCTTTAATGATGCCAAGTTTGAACAAACCTTCCATAATCGTCCCGCTGGCAATTTTAGAAAGTTCCTGCCAGGAGACGCCCGGCTTCATCGCGGCGATGGCCGCTTTCTGCGCGTCGAGCACGAGCTGATAGATTTCGCGCTGCGCTTTGGAAAATTTACCGTTCGCCGGATACGTGCGCGTGACGTCGCTCGAATAGCCGTGATACTCCGCGGCGCAATCTGCGAGCACGAGATCGCCGTCTTTGATTTTGCGGCGATTGGTGTCGTAATGCAAAATGACCGAGTTTTCTCCGGACGCCACGATGCACGGATAGCCGTTGTACTCCGCGCCCATTTTGTGGAAAACATATTCGTAAACGGCTTCCAGCTCATATTCGCCCATGCCCGGCTCCACCGACATCATCGCCTGGCGATGCGCCACCGCGCTGATCTCCGTCGCTTTCGTTAGCATCGTAATTTCTTCGGGAGATTTGACGACGCGCATTTTGCGCACCAGCGCGACGGGATCGCGAATCTCGACATAGCCGTTGAATTGCTGCGTCATCGACCGCAACGGCTGCAGCAACTCCACGAGTTCACCGCTGAGATCGGAGCGAAACGTCGGCACGTACAGCGACTTCGCCTGCGCCGAAAAGAGCATGGGCGGCAGCATGGTTTTAAATTTGTCGTTGGTGGTGGCGTATTCAAAGCTTCGGAGCTTCATCGCACCCATCTGACCATAACGACGCCCGTTCCATTTTTCAAATTGCGGGTTGCGTGCTTGCACGAACAAAATTTCACGCACGGTGATCATCTTGGTGCTGTCTTCCCAACTTCGGACGTTGGTTCCCTTTGGCGTCAGCACGAGAATCGCATTCGGCTCACGAAAGCCGGTCAAATAATAAAAGTCGCTGTTCGGCGCAAACGGGAAATCCAAATCCGCATTGCGGTTGCGCTCCGGATTCGTATAAAAAATCGCCACCGCCTCGTTGCCGATTTTCTCCATGAGCTGGTCGCGTCGCGCTTTATAAACCTGGCCGGGAATCAGGTCGGTGTCGTATTCGATGTATTTTAGATCCTGCGCCAGCGTGGTTGTGGCGATAAGCAGAAAAACGAAGTAACGAATAAATCGGTGCAGCAGATTCATTTCACATTCCTCCGGCAAAGAATTCTTTGAAAATTTTAAAGGCACGCTAAACTCAATCAAAGACAGGCAAGGCGTTGTTCTGTTCAAATCTTTCGTTGAAAATATTCTCAAATTCTTTCCAACTTTTCCCCAATCGCCTCGTCTGATTATTTGAAAAGCAAACTGCAGAGCCGGTTCTGAAAAACAGAGCGACTCAAAATTCGCAAATAATGTAACGTAACAACGTACTGTTAAGGAGCTCAATTATGAAACGCTTTTCTTTGCTGGCGTTGGCCATGCTGGTCATCGCCAACCTCGCAATGGCGCAACCGCCGCAAGGCGGAGTGCTCAAGCATCGCGAGATGATGAAAGAACGCCCGGGCAAATCGCCGCTGGAAGAGCTCGGCTTGTCCGACGCGCAAAAATCGCAGATTCATCAAACGATGCTGGACACGCGCAAGAAAAATATCGACGTCGAAGCCAAGCTCAAACTGGCGGGCATCGAGCTGCACGAGCTGATGCGCGCCGAGACGCCGGATCAAGCCAAGATCAATGTGAAGATCAGCGAAGTGAGCAAGCTGCGCGAGACTTTGATGCGTAATGGAATCGAGACGAAGCTGGCCGTACACAAAATTCTGACGCCGGAACAACGCAAAAAACTGCAAGAGTCGCGGGGCGCGATGTTTGGCAGAGGCCGTCACGGTGCGCGCCACTTCGGCGGCCCGGGCATGATGCGGCGCGGCGGTTTCGGCCCTCACGATGATATCGACGCGCCGGAGCTTGAGGAAGACGAACTCTAAAGTTCTTGCTTTTGTCGCGGCTGATTCGTTTATTGACGAATCGGCATGAGATGATAAATCAACCACAGGTTGCTTCGCCAACGGAAGGCGAGGCAACCTGTTTTTTTGCAGCGTGCCGTAGCGCAGGCTTCCAGCCTGCAGCGGGACACCTTTAAGAACGCTTGTATAAATGAGTCGGAACCAAACAAAGAATGATTTGCTCACGGAAGTGGAACAACTCACGGAATCTTTAGTTTTGCTTCCGTGAGAGTTCATTTCCGTGAGCCATGATTGGTTTTTCAAAAATTTGCCTGCAAAAAGAGTAATGGAAAAAAGCCTCCGCACTTTTCTCTTGACGATCTTTATTATCGGACTTCTCGGCGCCGGCGCGGAGTTGCTGTTGCTCGAGCACACCGAGGATTTCTGGCAATGGATTCCCCTCGTATTAATCGTGATAAGCCTGCTCGTGCTCGGCTGGAGCGGCTGGTCGCGCGGCCCGGTGGGCATGCGCGTCTTTCAAGGAATGATGATTCTTTTCGTAATTAGCGGCTTTCTCGGACTTTTTCTGCACTATCAAGGTAATGTGGAATTTGAATTGGAGATGTATCCTGCTCTTACCGGGTGGGAACTGTTTGGAAAGGCGATGCAAGGAGCAACGCCGACGCTTGCACCCGGCACGATGATCCCACTTGGTTTGCTCGGCTTGACCTATTCCTATCAACATCCAGCCTTGCGTAAATCGCCTCTCAAATAACGCTGCATAAATTTAAATCTTGCTCACGCCAAACAAAACCACTGGAGAAACAGAATGAAACGAATTCGCATCGTCGCGATGCTGTTGCTAACTTTCGTCATCGGCCTCGCGGCTGCTGGCAACGCCCAGGTTGGAAAGAACAACGGCGTATTGAATCCGAATCTCGCCGTTGAGAAAGAGCTGCTGGCGCTGCCGCATCTCAATGCGATGCTGGTAAAACTCATTGTCGACAAGCGCCCGTTTTTGCGCATCAGCGAGCTGCATGCCCTGCTCAAAGATTCCCTCAAAGCGGAACGGTTGACGGAGCTTTATGCCAGGCTGTTCGTTCCGATCAACCTGAACACCGCCACGCGCGAGGAGATTCTACTCGTTCCCGGCGTGGGCAAACGGATGGCGCATGAGTTTGAAGAATACCGCCCGTACCGCGCGATGGCGCAGTTCCGGCGTGAGATCGGAAAGTACGTGGATGCCAAAGAAGTCGCGCGCCTCGAACAGTACGTCTTCGTGCCGATCAATTTGAACACGGCTAGCGATGAAGATATTCTCAGCATCCCCGGCGTCGGCAAGCGCATGTTGCACGAGTTCAAGGAATATCGCCCGTACAAAAATATCGAGCAATTCCGCCGCGAGATCGGCAAGTATGTGGATAAAAAAGAAGTCGCGCGGCTGGAGTCGTATGTAATTTTAGAATGCCAGTCTGATTTAAGGAGATTGATGAGATGAAAAACATGGATGTCCAAACCCGCCGCGAGTTTTGTGTCAACGCCTGCCAGGCAGCATCGTTGCTCGCATTCGGCGGCGCCCTATCCGCCATGTTGCAAGGCTGCTCTTCGGATGATCCTCTTTCTTCCGGCGGACAAAATTTGCCGAGAATACAAGCCACGGCCGTGAACAGCGTCATTACGCTCGCCATTGAGGCGAGTTCGCCGCTCGCAACCGTGGGCAATGCCGCGCAGGTGCAATATGGCAGCGGCACATTGCTGGTCGCCCGCACCGCGCAGGATACTTTTGCCGCGGTCACGGCGATCTGCACGCATCAAAGCTGCGCGATCACCGGATACAGCAACCAGATTTACATTTGCCCCTGCCACGGCTCGCAATTCGACACGAACGGCCAAGTCAAAAAAGGCCCGGCCAACAGCGCGCTGCGCAAATATCAAACCCAGTTCGCCAACAATCAGTTGACGATTACACTGTCGTAAGCCCGTTGCGCCAAGAATGAAATCAAGCAAGCCGCCGAATTTGTATTCAGCGGCTTTTTTATTTCAGCGACACCATGATAGGGTATTTTGTAAAAATTCCGTATTATAGACGAGCCCATTCGCTGTTGACTGATTCAAACTTTAACCTCCTTGGCACGTCCAACAAATATGTTCAAAACGAGCAGAGGAAAAAATGAAAACAATGCGACGGTTTATCCTCATCGGATTCATCTTATTCGCCGCCATTTCCCGCGCGCAAACGCCGGCGCTTGATTCGTTGCGAGTGAATTTGGAAGCGCAAGACCTGGCTTTGCGCGAGGCGCTGCAGCAAATCGTCGCGCAAACGAAAGTGCAGTTGGTTTATCACGATGCGCTGGTGGCCGGCGTGAAAACGAGCGGCTCGTTTAAAAATGTCCCGCTGCGCGAAGCGCTGGTGGAAATTCTCGCGCCCGCCGAGTTGACTTTTGCCATGTTGGAAGACGGCCAGATCGTGATTATGTGGCGCGGCTGGCTGGAACGGCGCGGCGCGGCCCCGCCTTTTAGCATGGCCGGCCCGCCGGATTTCATCGCACTAGCGCTGCAAGAACTCGCACTTTCCAAAACGCAAAAGACCCAAATCGATTCCCTTCAAAAAATTCAACGCGAAAAAGCCGTGGCGCTCTTCCGGCAGCGCCAAACCGGCGCGCTGGATTTCGAGGACTTTCGCTCGGCTCGCGAAAAGATGAATGAGGAAATGATGAAACAAATGCAGAGCGTGCTCACGAAAGATCAATACAAAAAATTCAAGAAGGAACTGCAACAAAATCGCCCGCCGCGCGAAGATTTCCACCCGCCGCCATCGCATCGGCCTGCAGGCGGCCCGCCGCCGCATGGCCGTCCGCCGAGGAGAAGATGAATGAAACTTCCCATTCAATGTCATTTTTTTCATTGACAAATGTTCAAGACATGGAATTTATGAGGCAAAAATGAAACGAAGCGCCTGTTACGTTTTTCTGCTTTTGCTTATTTTAACCAATGCCGGCTTTGCCGCCCTCTCTCCTGCCGACAGAGCCAATCTCGATTCCATTCGCGTGAGCTTCGAAGCCAGCGAGGTGGCGTTGCGCGAGGCGCTGCAAAATCTCATCGCGCAAACGAAGCTGCAAATCGTTTATCACGATGCGCTCGTCAAAGGCTTGAAAGTGAGCTGCGCGTGCAAGAACGTCACGTTGCGGCAGGCGCTGCATGAATTGCTCAAATCGACGCCGCTCACTTTCGAAGCGATGCCGGATGGGCAAGTCGTCATCGTTAAACGCAAATACAATTTGAAAGGCTACATCAAAGCCGCCGAGAGCGGCGAGACGCTGCCGTATGCGAATGTGATCATCAAAGGCACACAACAGGGAACGACTTCGAATGTCAACGGTTATTTCGTGCTCGTGAATGTGCCCGCCGGGCTTTGCACGTTGCGCGTGAGTTATATCGGCTATCAAACCGTCGAGACGCCGATCACCAGCGCCGATTCAAAAGAAGCGATCACGATCAATCTGCGGCAAAAAGCGTTGCTCGGCGAACAAGTCACCGTGACCGCGGATAATTTGCAGACGATGGAAGTCGTGCCGGAAGCGGCGCAAATTCGGCTTTCGCCGCGACAGATTGCGACGCTGCCCTCGGTCGGCGAGGTCGATATTTTTCGCGCGTTGCAATTGCTGCCCGGCATCAGCGGCGTGAATGACGGCTCTTCGGGGCTTTATGTGCGCGGCGGCACGCCCGATCAAAATCTCGTGTTGTTCGACGGCATGACGATTTATCACGTCGATCATTTCTTCGGCTTCATCAGCGCGTTCAACACCGACGCGGTCAAAGACGTGCGCGTGTTCAAAGGCGGCTTTCCCGCGAAGTTTGGCGGCAGAACTTCGAGCATCGTCGAGCTGACTGGTAAGTCGGGTAGTTTCGATAATTTTCAAGCCGGCGGCAGCTTGAACTTGTTGAGTGGCAGCGCCATCGTGCAAGCGCCGATTTCCGGTCGCGGCGCGTGGCTGCTCTCGCTGCGGCGCTCGTACACGGATTTTATTAAAAGCGGTCTTTATGATAAAATTTATGCTTCGATTACCGGCCAAAATAAATCCGGCGAAGGAACCACGACGCCGAACAATACCGGCCCCGGCGGTGGTCCGCCGGGATTACAATCCATCGCCGCGACGCCGGATTTTTATTATTATGATTTGAACAGCAAGTTGACGTATTCGCTTTCCGGCCGCGATCGCGCGGCGTTGAGTTTTTATAGCGGCCGCGATAATTTGGATCAATCGCAGGACTTGGGCAATCTGCAATTCCGCCGCGGCGGTCCTCCAAATGTTGGGCAAACGCCGCAGCGAGTTGGCTCGGAAAATCTCACCGAATGGGGCAACCTCGGTGCGAGCGGCAACTGGTCGCGCGTGTGGAGTGATCGGCTTTATTCGAGCCTGCTCGCCGCGTATTCGAATTATTCCAGCGACAGCCGCCGCGGTTTGAATGCCGGCGGCGATAATGCAAACACGATTTTCCGCGCGTTTGGCTCGTCGGAAAAAAACGACGTTCGTGATTTGACGCTGCGTTTCGATAATGAGTGGCAGTTGCATCGGGCGCATCGTTTGGAATTTGGCACGTGGCTGTCGCGCACGAATGTGCAGGTGGCGTTTACAGCCAATGACACGATCGATATTCTCACGCGCGACAATGAAGCCGAGCAGGCTGAATTTTATTTGCAGGACAAATGGCAAGTGTTTCAGCCACTGGAGTTGACGCTCGGCATCCGCGCGACTAATTATCAGCCGACGCGAACGACTTATTACGAGCCGCGCGCGTCGTTGCGATTAAATCTGCGCCGCGGGCTGTCGCTCAAAGGCGCGTGGGGCGAATATCATCAATTTGTCAATCGTATCACCAACGAAAACGTTTTGGAAGGCAACCGAGATTTCTGGCTCTTGGCGGATGAACGATTGAAGCCGAGTTTTGCCGAGCACAAAATTCTCGGCGCCACGTATGAGAATTTCAATTATATTTTCGACGTCGAAGCGTATCACAAAAATCTCGACGGCGTCGCGGAATTTTCGCAGCGGTTTCGGCGCTCGCCCGAACAGCGCTCGGAAGATCTCTTTTTCCTCGGCACGGGCGTGGCGAAGGGCATTGAATTTTTAGCGCAAAAGAAAACAGGTAAGTTGAACGGCTGGGCGAGCTACACGCTGGCAAAAGTGCAATATCAAATTTCTCCTTTTAATAACGGCGAACCGTATCCGGCCAATCAAGACCGCCGCCACGAGGTCAAGCTCGTCGGCAACTACGGTTTCGGCAAATGGAATCTCGCCGCGACGTGGGTGTTGGCGACGGGCGCGCCGTACACCGCGCCGGAAAGTCAATACGCCGTCAAATTGCTCGATGGCAGTTCGCGCAGCTACATTCACGTCGGCGAAAAAAACGGCAACCGGCTGCCGGCTTATCATCGCATGGATGTGAGTTTCTCGCGCAAATTCAACAGCACGTGGTTCGATTGGGATCTGGGGATTTCCGTTTTCAATTTGTATGATCACAAAAACGTGTGGTATCGCGAATATCTTCTCGACACCAATCCCGTCGTGGTGCGCGAAGTGACGACCTTGGGATTTGTGCCGACGGTGACGCTGCAGGCAAATTTGAAATAAGATTTTGTGGCGCAACATTTATGTTGCGCGCATTATTTCCTCGCAACATAAATGTTGCGGCACAAAACAAGGAGAAGCCATCATGAACAGAAGAGACCTGTTAAAAAGAGTCGGCGCCATCGGGCTTGGCTCGATGCTGCCATTCGGCAGAGCATTGAACGCCGGGGAAAAAGCGGAATTTTTGCAGTCCGCCTGTGTCTTGACGCCGCAGGAAACGGAAGGGCCGTTTTATTTCAATCCCATTCTGCTGCGGCAGGACATTACGGTGAACACGCCGAC
>Ga0247727_10007734_pt1 | contig 20311 bp, 16 predicted proteins | sample WisWelCaveWW1625_FD_202498 | JGI IMG/M metagenome (GOLD analysis project Ga0247727, IMG submission 202498) | Biofilm microbial communities from Wishing Well Cave, Virginia, United States - WW16-25 | ecosystem: Environmental > Aquatic > Deep subsurface > Groundwater > Cave microbial mat | place... | reverse complement strand
TGCATACCATTTGACCCCCACCGCAATCAATCCCGAAAATTTTGCAGAATTCGTGGGAATCACTCCAGCTTTTTCATGATCAATTCTGCGCCTCCCTGACGAAGCACCATGCCCGTGACCTTTCGGTTTTCATCAAAACTGAAATGCAATTGGGCGTTCACGACTTTGTAGAAAAACTTCTCCGGCGTTTCCACATACACCGGGAATTTTTCCTGTCCTGTCGCCTGTGCCATGAAATTTCCACCTTCCAGGGTAATGACGATGCTGAATTGCGGATCGTATTCATATTTTCCGGCATAATCGGTCATCAGGCTGTCAGCGATCCGGAATTCTTTCTGAACCGGAACCGGATTTTCAGTTTTGGTCCAGGTCAGATTTTTTGTCATTCCGCTGAGGGTAACAGATAATATTTTTCCTGCTGTATCCCGCGCATAGGAAAGGGTAAATGGCTTTCCGCGAAGATAGAATCTGTCTTTTGCGAATGGTATCATGACACTCCGCGGTCCATCGGTGCGTTCTGTAAACAAACTGTCGTTCTCAAATCCGATCACCCTGTCCGACACTTCGGAGTCCTTTGCCTTGAAAACACCCATGTATTCCTTCAACGAGTCTGCAGCCAGGATTCGCGGAGTCCATTGCAGGGGTTTTCCCATCGCCAAAGCCGCGAGTTTGGCAGCGGTTTCTTCCACCGGATTGCAATCGCAATTGGAAAAAACGGCAACGAAGACTTTTTCGTCAGGCAACCACAGGGAAGCTGATAAAAAACCATTGATGGCGCCGCCATGTCCGATCGTTCGACTCCCTTGCAATCCGCCCAATTGCAACCCGAATCCGTAATCCACTTCTTTTCCTGAATTCAGCCTGGTTGGTGATATCGCAGAAGAAAAACTGCCGGAATCAAGAACGGTCCCGGATATCAAAGCCGAATACCATTTGTAAAGATCTTCCACAGTTGAAACCAATGCACCGGCGGAATAAGGCAGGCTCATATCCATGAACACCGCTTCGCGGGTTACCGTATCTTTTCTGCTGTAGCCGTATGCGCGAAATTTGTATATTTTGTTCTGATCCTCGATCTCCGTTGCATTCATTTTCAGAGGCAGGAAAAAATTCTGTTTCAGATAGTCGCCATAAGCCATCCCGGATGCCTGTTCAAGTATCAATCCAAGCAAAATATATCCAGAATTGTTGTAAAGAAATCTATCCCCGGGTGCGAAATCCATGTCTTCGTATTTGAATTCATCAACCAGTTCTTCGGGTTTCAATTTCTTCCGGAGAAACATTTCATCAAAGCTTCCCATTTCCGTGTAACTCTTGATTCCGGAAGTATGATTGAGAAGGTGGCGGATCGTGATGGTATGCCCATGATTGGGAAAAGATGGGAAATACATTTTGATGTCGTCTTCCATGCTGAGTTTTCCTTCCTTTTGCAATTTCAGAATCGCAGCAGCCGTGAATTGTTTGGTAATGGATCCGATACGGAAAATATGGTCGGCCGTCATCGGTACGTTATTGGGAATTTCAGCGAGTCCGCTGGCGCCGCGATACAGAACGACGCCGTCTTTGACGATCAGCGCCGCAGCTCCGGGTCCTTTTGCAGGGAAAGCCGAAGCAAGCAGGGCCGCGGCAATTTTCTCCAGTGCGGTTGGCGCTGGTCTTCGGATCTGGGGGAATGCAGCAAGAAAAGAAACAAGGAGAATGAAAAGCGTGTATGCAACTTTGAACAAGCCGCCATTCAACCTTGTAGAAAAGCGATGGAGGCGGGATAATGAAATCGCGATATTCATGATTCAGGGTTTTTTCGAATGTGGTATTGCAACCCTGAGAAATTAGGTGATGCAACGATACAAAACAAGACTTGGTCAATCTGTTAATGTGGATAGGAGGATATTCATGCCGAAATCATTGAAATTCGGGCGAAAACAAAATTCGACGCCGGTCAATCGGGAGCCTCAGTGACCGCGGCCATCAATGCCGGTTGGCAATCAGATTCCCCCTCTCTATGCACAGCGATGGAGAGGGGAGGGGCCATCGTGTACCCAATCACCTCCCGATCAGAAGTCTCGCATTTCCGGACCAATCTTCCGAACGAAATATGATGGAATAGATTCCTGCAGGAATAGCACCCAATTGAATTTCTCTGTCCTCATCGTTGGTGCGATTCCAAAGGAAATGCCGGATTTCCTTGCCATACATATCTATAACATACAATATGCCTTCATTATATCTTTGCGGAATTTCCACAAAAATACTCCCGGAAGCCGGAATGGGATACACTTTGATTCCTTCCTCCTGAATGAATGAAAATTGCTGCCGGCTTACGACGGTGGGCAAGGTTCCGGATCTGAAGCCGTTTCCAAATGTTGCTACCCATACCTCATTTTCATTGTATGGATTGAAGAACATCCGTTCGGCATTTCTGTAAGGCCAGGAATCAATTGTGTCCAGTACAAATGAATTGGTATTGGTGTTTGTGGAATATAGCAGTCCGTTTGACCGTGTGCACAAGTACAATTCGTTGGCTTTAGACGGATGGAAAGTCGCGGATGCGACCGTTTGCGGTACGACGTGAATCCAGGTTGCACCGGCATCGGTTGTGCGGTAAACACCCGGCTGGGCGGTTCCCTGGTTGTCAACGAAGGCGAGCCATGTTCTTTCCGTGCTGTCGTTCAGATCAACCACAACCATAGTCGTTGCTTTCATCATATTGACATCAGTGGAATCCATCCATGTCAATCCGCCATCATTGGAATAGAATACCCCTGAACTTGCACTGTACTGGTAACTGGGAGTCGAAGTGATGGAAGTATCCCGTGGCCCGAAAACCGCAATGAGGTCGCCGTTGGAAAGTGTGAGTATTCGGGATGCGCGACCTTCCGCGCGTGAAGGGGAGCTCAGCAATGTCCAGGCGAAAGGGGATGCGACAACATCGGCACAATAGTAGATACCGCCGTTGCCACCTTTAATATGAGAAACAGATGCATACATGCCATTGGAGGTAAGGGGATCCCAGGCAATTGAGGTCACAGCATGGCCGAAACTTTTCAAGGTGCTCCAGGTGCGCCCGCTGTCAGATGAAACAGAAATTCTGCCAGGAACAAGTGCGGCGCGGGCATCGGTATAGTCGCCATTCGATCCCGGCAATTCGCCTGCGGCTGCATACAAAGTATGGGTGCCCGGATGCCACAATACCATATTGATGTCATTGATTTTGGTGGAATCCAGCCCTGCGATGTTGTAATCCCAGGATTGTCCGGCGTCGGTAGAAATTCGCATCAGAATGTCATTGTAGGTGGCAATCACGAAATTGGAATCAATCCAGTGCAACCAATAGGCAGCAGTCGTTTCGAGCCCTGATGTCCGGAATGGTTTCGTTTCATCCACGAGAGTGAGCGCCGGATTGTCGAATGCAGAATCGGTATATGCTTGTCGCCAGGTGGCGCCGGAATCTTCGCTCGTGTGGGCAGCCATGCCATCTGTGCAAATCAGACGAAGGGGATCAAGTGGATCCACCCCAAGATCATGCATCTCCGACAATCCGTTCCACCGGAATTTGTAAACCGGGTTGGAAGATTTTCCCAACCATCCGGTTCTGATGTGATCGTTGTTGCTGAAGGCTGCGGCATCGAGAAAAACATTTTGCCAGCTTGCGCCCGCATCGGCCGACCGGAAAACCGTGCCGAGGCTGATGCCGCTTACCCTGCCTATGCCTGCGAGATATACAATGGAAGTATCATTCCTTGACAATCGCACCCAATACACTTTGTCCTGGGCAGGTGTCGGAAGTCCGGGACCCAACGGAACCCATTGTGATTGTCCTGCCGGAAGCTTATAGACATTTTGATAAAATTGAATATCGTCGGGTTGCGTTCTGGCAATGTTCGCAGGTCCGTTTGCCTGAATGGTGACACAATAGAAAACCATGGCGCCGCCCTGTTCTGCTCCCGCAAAGGAGACGATGTGTTCCGTGGAAGGGATTCCATTGGTACCGGCGGCCGCCGGAAGCCACGATGCACCGCCATCTGTGGAATGTAACAGGCTGTCGTGTCCGCAAATATAAATATTCGATGTATCTGAAAAATATGCACCTGCAAGATGGTTGCCGTAAGTGCCGGGTTTGTTGATCAGCGTGATGAAACTGGCAGGGTTGGATTCCTGGTTTGAAAAATAAATTTTGTTCCGGTCGTTCATGACAACCATGTCGGTATCGTGGGGATTGGCAAGGAGTTGATAAGCAGAAGTAACGGTCGGATTCGAAGCGGCAGTCCAGGTTGTACCGGCATCGGTGCTTTTCACCGGGATGTATGTGGAAGTTGGTGTAAGTTTCAGAACGAATAATTTATCCGGGTCCGACGTGAATTGTACCCTGGAATTTCTTTGCCCCGTCAAATCACGGAAGTGGATGAGTGACCAGGATTGTCCGAAGTCGGTTGAATGGTGAACAGGACTCATGTCGCAGGAAAGAAAGATCTCACCCTGATTGAACGGACTGATGGCCGGGGAATAGATGGCACCGCCGCCTCCGGGACCGCGGGAATCCCAGGTTGTGGGGTAGGGCTGGGAAAACGATGAGGAGAAGAACAGGACAAGTACAGCAAACAGGAAAGCAGGAACAGGAAACAAGTATGAATTGCCGGCCAATTGAAAAATGTGGAATTGACAATTTGGCTTGAAAGATTCCATTCGAAGATATCGGTTTGATGTCTCCATGGCGAATTTGGTTTTCATTGCGGGTATTGAAATATAAAGAATTGTTGGGGAAATCCGCATTTTTGGCTATGCGATTTGAACAACAACGCAATGGCCCAATAGTGCCTTTGCCTCAAAGTTTCACCATCGAAGACTGTCAATTTGTTTTCGGGATCAAATTTCGATTGTGAAATTATTCTTTCAATATTTTTCCCGGGAGCACATCATTGTCGGAGACGATATGATCCGGGTATATCAGGCAATGAAGGGAAAATCATTCGCGGAAATCCGGCGTATTCAAGGATTTTCGTATTTTCCATGGATTCAGACCGGAAATGGAAGAGGTTTTTACACGTGGAAAAGTCTATCGTCGCCGGGACATTCATGAACTTTACAATGGTCAGAGGCAAGGTGGAATCTCAACCTGCAGCAATTTCCCGTTCATTTTCATATGGTCCGGTCCTCAGGGTCCTGCACATGGATATCGGGATCAATGGGAAAATGATGATGTGTATTCATATACCGGCGAAGGTCAAAGAGGCGATATGCAATTCATCAGGGGAAATCTGGCTCTCCGGGAACATCTAAATCGCGGCAAGAGGGTTTTCCTTTTTCGATTTTCAGAAACAGGAAAATGGAAATTTGTTTCTGAACTCATATTGATTGAGACCGCTTACGGTACAGGTCCTGACAGCTATGGAAATCATCGGGAAATTATCAGGTTTTTTTTCCGTCGGAATAATTCAAAACTTGATTATTCGCCAGAAGGATTCCATTTTTCGGAAGAGGAGACCGGGGATTCTGTTTTCCGTCTTCCAAATCAAACCGAAAGGCAGGGAATCATCACTTCCAGAGTCGGACAAGGGTCATACCGGAGCAGTATTCTTCACAGATGGCGTGGACGATGTGCCGTCACAGAATTTAAAAACCCCCGGATATTGATCGCTTCCCATATCGTTCCATGGAAAAAATCAACGGATTCAGAAAGATTGGATGTTGACAACGGGTTGCTTCTTTCCCCGGTTTATGATGCTTTATTCGACAGGAAGTTGATCAGCTTTGAAGACAATGGCAAAATCATCCTGAGCAATGAAATCCAAAAACATGATTTTGGGAAAATCGGCCTGACCGGCAAGGAGAAAATCCGCGCGATCAACGATGGGAATAAGGCATATCTCGACCGCCACCGCTATCTCCTTGCTGAAGAAGACATCTTAGGGCAAAACCTGTGATTTCAGCTCATTCCAGACCTCCTTTGATATTTATCCGGCCCTTTTCCCTGCAACCATTAAATTGCTGTATGAAACTCCAACTGCTTCGTCTGGCCGGAAATCCAACAATGCGCGTCCGACTAAACTTCTTCGTTTTGTCTTTCGCATTCATGCTGGCATTTGCCTTTTCCCGGGCACAAACCATCCGCCTTCGCAACGAAACGTTGACTGCAATTCCCAACATCCAATCTTTTGCTGATGCACGGGACCCGTATGCGCATTCTGAGTACGGACGGAGCTACGTCCTCCTTCAATTCGCCATGCTCCCCTCACCGGAAGAACGAAACCGCATCGAAGCCGCCGGAATTCAGCTCCATGAATACATTCCCAAAAATGCATATGTCGCATCTGTCCATAACGGATTTCCATGGCACGACCTGGGAGAATTTGACATCCGCTTTGTATCGGAAATAAATCCTCTGTGGAAAATCCACCCGCAACTGACCGGGTTGCCGCTTCCGGCGTGGGCCATGCACGGCGGGTACATCCGGCTGGATTTGCTGGTGTTTTCCGGATGCCCCGTTGATGAGACAGCCGGAATTCTGAGGAGCAAATGCTATTCTGTGATTTCCACTCATGCTGATTTCGGACAGGTCATCGTGGATCTTGAATTGTCCGATCCGCAGGAAGCGATGTCGCTGTTCAAAGTACTCGCGGAATTTCCTTTCATTGCCAATGTGGCCGCTGTTGATCCGCCCCCCGTTTCCACAAACAACACCGGGCGTACCCTTCACCGGTCCAGTGCGATCAATACCGGATTCTCTACCGGCCGGCATTACGACGGTACCGGAGTCCGCGTTGCCCTCGGTGACAACGGACTGATCGGTCCTCACATAGATTACAAAGGACGATATGACAATTCTTATGTTCAATTCCAGCAGGATGACGGTACTCACGGTGATCACACGGCAGGAACCATCATGGGAGCAGGAAATTTCGATCCATTGTATGAGGGTATGGCGAAAGGAGTTGATCTCGATGTGTATTATTTCAGCGGAGCGGTTCAAAACAGCAATGGAGCTCATGTCATCGATAGTGTGATGGTGACTTCAAATTCATGGAGCAATGGCTCTGATGGGTGCAACGGCGGATACAGCACCACTGCGGTCGGAGCTGACAAATCCATTCGTCAGAACCCGGGACTCGCACATGTTTTTTCCGCAGGGAACGAAGGCGGAGACAATTGCGGATATGGAGCCGGATCCGGATGGGGGAATATTGCCGGCGGCCAGAACAATTCGAAGAATACATTTTGCATCGGGTCGGTCAGCCAGAATGACAATCTGTCCGGATTTTCAAGCCGCGGTCCCGCCTATGACGGGCGAATCAAGCCCGATGTGGTGGGAAAAGGCGCCAATGTGACCTCAACATATCCAAATAATACCTATGGGTTAAGCAGCGGAACCTCGATGTCCTGCCCGGGTGTAGCGGGAACAATGGCTCAACTCTGCCAGGCTTTCCGTCAATGGAACGGCGGTGCGAATCCGCATTCAGCATTGCTGAAAGCCTGCATGATGAATACGGCCGATGACCTCGGAAATGCCGGCCCGGATTTCAAACATGGCTATGGACGAATCAATGCGCTCCGCGCTGTGAAAACAATCGAGAATGCCGAATGGATGACAGATTCGCTATCTCAGGGTGACAGCTCGACATTCAATTTCACCATTCCGGCCGGTACTGCCGAATTGCGGGTGATGTTGTATTGGACAGACTGGGAGGCGTCAACTCTGGCGGCAATGGCGCTCGTCAATGACCTCGATATTGCCGTCACCGCACCCGGACCGACAGTGGTAAAACCCTGGGTTCTTAACCACAGTCCCAATGCTACGGCGCTGAATTCGCTTCCCAATCGAACGACAGATACCCTGAACAATACCGAACAGGTAACGATCGCGAATCCGACTGCAGGCAGTTATCAGATCAAGGTCAAGGGAACATCCGTTCCGCAGGGGCCGCAAACCTTTTTTGTCGTGTATGAAATACGCGACAGCTCGGTGGAGATGACTTTTCCGGTTGGAGGGGAAGGATTTACGCCGGGAGAAGCTTTGAAACTCCGTTGGGATGCACAGGGAAACTGGTCGAATTTCAAATTGGAATATTCGCCTGACAGCGGAGCAAACTGGAGTACGATTACAAACACAGCTTCATCAAGCCTCAGGCAATACGATTGGACAACGCCGGGAACGGTTTCGGGAAATTATCTTGTCAGGGTTTCGCGCGGAAATTATTCCGATTTGAGCGATTCGACATTTTCTGTGATCGGTTTTCCGTCGAATCTGCAAATCAAGAGATCCTGTCCGGCTTATGCCGTTTTGAAATGGACGAAGCTCAGTTCGGCAACGGCCTATGAGGCTTTTCTCCTTGGTACGAAATATATGGAAGCAACGGGAATTACTTCTGATGATACTATTGTCGTGACTGGTTTGAATTCAACCGATGAATTCTGGTTTTCAGTACGGACCTTTGGAGCGAACAATGCCAAAGGCAGAAGAATGGATGCCGTGAGCAAGAGTCCGGGGGTATTCAATTGTCAGGAACCAAATGATGTCGCCCTGGATGCCGTGCTTTCTCCGGGACCGGGACTCAATACTTCCTGTACACATCCGTCAGCATTTCATGTGAAGGTCAGGCTTGAAAATTTCAGTCCGAATGCAATCACCGGTGTCCCGGTTTTTTACCAGTATGACGGAGGCGCCTTCGTATCCGATACATTCACCGGCACGCTCGGTGGATATTCGACTGCTACACATACATTTTTATCCGATTCGATTCTTTCGATTCCTTCGGGCAATCATTCCATCCGGACATGGATTGCATTCGCGGCGGACGTTCATCAAAGCAATGACAGCCTGGAAGAGAAAATCGAAGTCATTCCGGGAGTTGTGACAGCGCTGCCATATTCCGATGACCTGGAATTGTTTCCCTTGTGCAACACGACTGACGATTGCGGGATCGAAGATTGCATTGTCCCGACGGGATGGATCAACGTTGACAATGGTATTCTTGACGATATTGACTGGCGGACAAATATGGGCTCAACTCCATCGGCAGGAACGGGCCCCGACCAGGATTACAATCCGGGTACGACGACCGGCAGATATGTATATCTCGAAGCGACGAATTGTTTTGACAAGCGGGCAGATCTTATGATGCAATGCCTGGACTTGTCCTCCGCGGTCTCTCCTTCCATGAGTTTCAATTACCAGATGAATGGAGCGACTATGGGAGAATTGCATGTAGATCTGCTATCGAAAGGCGAATGGATTGAGGATGTGGTTCCGGCGAAATCGGGAAATTTCTCGACAATCTGGTGGCCGGTGAATGCGGATCTGAGTCCATGGGCAGGGGAAGTGGTTGCGATCCGATTCCGGGGAATTACGGGACCGGATTATGCCAGCGACATGGCCCTGGACAATTTCAAATTCCTGGAGAATGCGGTGGGGATGGAAAAGTTGTATGGTTCGGGCGGGATGGTGGTGTATCCGAATCCTTCGAAAGGTAATTTTGTCATTGCGATCGGAGAAAGTGGAATTTCGGGACAAGTACGGATCAGGCTTAGTGACTCATTCGGGAAGCTGATTTTGGAAAAGGAAGAAACTATATCCGGAAACAAGCTGTTCGAAACGGCATGGGATGCTTCAGAATGTGCCGGAGGGGTTTACATTCTGCATGTGGAGAATGGAAACAGGAGGTGGAAGGAGATCGTGATGATCCGGTAGGGAATGGAATCCGGGCAGGAGCGCACGGTATCCCTATTTCTGCTGCGAATTCATCATCGAATTCAAATCCAGCATTTTGCCAAGCCGGTAGCATTCCTTTGAATCCGTGATTCCCTTGGCGGAAACATATATCGAAAATCTATCGTTTACTACCAGCATGCAGATGGCGGAATTTCCATCTGCGTCTTCCCCGCGGAACCCTTTGATCTTTCCGCCTTCAGCATCAATACTTTCCTTGATGACATATCCATGCATCTCCCATCCTTCACTCTTGAGAGAGGACGCCTTTGACATCGGTGCGTGGATATAATCAAACAATTCAACCGTGATTGACGCTGCATCTCCTTTTGTCAATGTAAGGCGGGTGGTATAAAAAGAATCGCCGGCAATGGAATTCATCGCCCCCGTCAACGGACTGCTGTTGTACCCTTCAAATCCTTCTTTGGGAAACAACCTTTTCAATTCCAGGTCTGTCAATTGCATCTTCGGGATCTTCCAGGCAACCTTGGTTTTGCCGGTGGAATCGGTCCCGTCACCCTTTCCGTCGGTTCCTTCTCCGCAGGAGACCAATGCCAACACGGTGAGAATCAATGTGATCGGAAAGATCAGCCTGAAATTTTTCATCCTCATTTTCTTTTGGGATTGCGAATTTACAAAGCCACAAGGGAGAAATCAAACGCAATCTGGTCATCAATGATGATGTCATTGACAATCATATCCGGAAATGATTTTGAACCCCATTTCACATTGAAGTCTGCACGGTTCACAACAAATGCACCCGAGGCGCTGAGTTTCCCGTTTTCGATTTTGATGAGCGCCGGAAAAGTGATTTCCTTTTCCGCATCTTTGATTTTCAGATTCCCTGAAACCTGAAAGGTATCATTCGCTGCAGGTTCTATTTTCGTGATGTTGAATGTCGAAACTGGATATTTATCAACTTCGAAGAAGTCCGCAGATTTGAGATGACCTAAGAAATAATCCTTTTTCCCTTCCGGCGCCAGCACATCGTCTATCGTCGCATCTATCGTATTCATGTCAATTACCAGGTAACCTGACATGACTTTGCCGTCCTTCAGGTGAAATTGGCCTTCCTTGATTCCGATGGTTCCGGTATGGTCATACATTCCGATCTTTTTTCCAAGCCACCCGATCTTCGATTCAGAAGACTGTACACGGACTGAAGATCCGGCCGGAGTTGCAACGGTGCCGGGATCGGCGGCAGGTGTGGATTTCTCGCCGCATGCGGCCAGCAGAAGAGTCGCAAGTGCGAAACCAATGGCAATGTTTTTCATCATTTTTTCGATTTGATATTCCAGTTTGAAATTGAAGACAATATCCAAGCAAACCGTAAGACGGCCAAATTGTTGCCGCCCTTCCGTGTTTTTTCGGCGAATATGCTGAATTTGCCTGCCATTTGACAAAAAAGCCCGATCGGGATATTTTTGTCCTCCTTTTGAAGAAATGTCTGTTGCCGTAAAAAACCTGACTAAGCTGTATGGTCCCCAAAAGGCCATTGACAATATCTCTTTTGAAGTCAAATCAGGGGAAGTCGTCGGATTCCTCGGCCCCAACGGCGCCGGGAAGACCACGACGATGAAGATCATTACCTGCTTCATTGCGCCTGCTGCCGGCGATGTGGAGGTCGGCGGATTGTCTATACATTCCCATCCGGATGAAGTCAGGCAAATGATCGGCTACCTGCCCGAAAGCAATCCGCTTTATACAGAAATGCCGGTGGTGGATTACCTGGAATTTGTAGGAAGAATTCAGGGCGTACCTCAGAAACAGATTGCCGGCCGAATCAGGGAAATGATTGATTATTGCGGACTCGGAATCGAAAAACACAAGAAAATCGGCGAACTCTCCAAAGGATACCGTCAGCGTGTCGGCCTGGCCCAGGCCATGATTCACAATCCGGATGTACTTATCCTTGATGAGCCAACAACCGGACTTGATCCCAATCAGATCGTTGAGATCAGAAACCTCATCAAGAATCTTGCCACAAACAAGACAATTATTCTGAGTACGCACATCCTTCAGGAAGTGGAGCAAACCTGTGACCGCATTCTCATCATCAACAAAGGCAAAATCGTTGCCGATGATACCGCCAAAGATTTACGCAGCCGCAGGGAAGGTTCTGAAATTCTGACCGTACAGATTGAGGCGATTCCGGGTGATGATGTTGCCGGCGCACTTGCGGGAATTCCCGGAGTTGAAAGTGCCATTGCGATTTCCCAAAAACCCGGATTTTACCGCGTTCAAAGCAATCCGAATGAAAAATCCCGCAAAGGGGTATTCTCATTGTGCGCCGAACGGAAGTGGTTCCTCCTCGAAATGACCGGAAAAGAAACCAGCCTCGAAGATGTATTCAGGGAATTGACGACCGATACTGCAAATGAATAAGACCTGGATCATAGCGATGCGTGAATTGGCGTCATTTTTTGACTCCCTGATCGCATATATGCTGATTATCATATTTCTTGGAATCACGGGGTATTTCACCTGGCTTTCTGATGGCAATCTTTTCGCGCAAGGGCAAGCAACCCTGCAGGTGTTTTTTGCATGGTCATTCTGGACCTTGTTTTTCTTCATACCCGCGATCACGATGCGAACCCTGGCTGAAGAAAATCGTTCTGGAACCATCGAGATTCTGATTACAAAATCCGTTTCTGACTGGCAGGTCGTTGCCGGGAAATACCTCGCATGCCTGGTTCTTGTGGGTATTGCCCTGCTTTGTTCGATCCCATATTACTTCACAGTTTCTTCCATCGCATCTGAGAATGCCGGCGTAGATCACGGCGCGATTTTCGGCGGATATCTGGGACTGATACTTCTTAGCTCTGCATACATCAGCATTGGAATTTTTGCGAGCAGCCTGACCAGCAACCAGATTGTCGCATTTCTTGCGGCCCTGGTCATCACTTTCTTTTTTCAGTTTCTCCTGGAGTTGATTGGAAGAGGAATGGGCGGGTGGATGGGTTCATTATTAACTTATCTGAGCGCAGGTCGTCACTTTGATTCGATATACCGCGGGGTGATGGATTCGCGGGACCTTCTCTTTTTTATCAGCGTAACTGCCGTGGGATTGTTTCTGTCCCAAATGGTATTGTCAAAACGGAGGTGGAGGGATTGAATATGACAAGGAGGCAGGTTACCATTCGAATCGTTTTGATCATTGGCATTGTCGTAGCCGCCAACCTCCTGGGGAACCGCGCTTATTTCCGGCTGGATTTCACCGCGGATGACCGTTACACCCTCAGCCAGATCACCAAAGAACTGATGAGCGACCTCGAAGAACCTGTTACGGTTCGCGCATATTTCTCGGAAGATATGCTCCCCGAACACCAGTTGATCCGCAATGATCTGGAAGATCTATTGAAGGAATATCAGAATCTATCCGGCGGAAACATGGTTTATGAATTCATCAATCCGAATGTTTCTGACAGCCTGGAGAAAATTCTCGTGTATGAAAAAGGATTGCAGTTTACGATCGAACAGGTCAGGGAGAGAGACAAATTTGTGGAACGCAGGGTGTATCTCGGAGCGGAAATCCAGATCGCAGACCGTAAGGGGACGATTCCGAATTTTACACAGGAAACATCAATGGAATATGCCCTGACCAAAGAGATCAGGCGCCAACTTCATCCTGAAAAACCCCGGGTTGCATTTATTCGCGGACATGGAGAACCGGAAATGGAAATGTCTTTTGAGGTGAAGGAAGCCCTGGGATTTCTATATAAGGTGGAAGAGCTCACGATGACAGATACTGCGCGCATCGGAATTGAATACAGGGCAATCGCAATCATCAATCCAAAAGATTCTATTCCTCCTGCTCATTTTCAGGCTTTTGACGAATACCTGAAAGCCGGAGGCAATATTTTCCTTTGCTTGTTTACTGTTTATCAGGAAAACGAGCAGGAGTTTTCAAAGGGTTTGAATGCGCGGCCATCAACGGGGATGCGCGAATGGCTGGGACAAAAAGGAATCATTGTCGGAACCGATTACCTGTACGATCAGGCTTGCGGACAAGTAACCGTTCCTGCGGGGAATTCTGTTTTCGGACAGATGTACACGCAGGTAGCTTTTCCATATTCGTTGTTGCTAAGCAAATTCCCGAAGCACGTGATCACAACCGGACTGGAACAGATGTATGTTCCGATTGCATCATCGGTGTCGGTTGCAGAAGGGAGAAACTACGAAGTGGACACATTGTTATTTACTTCGGCGAATTCAGGAATCATGATGACACCGGCAGGATTGAATTTTGACGGACAGGTTTTCCGGGTCGGAACCTACGACCGGAGCAGCATTCCGTTTGCGATGGGCCTGACAGGCGATCTCGGCGGCGGGGGGAATTCAAGCCGCATGGTTGTGGTTTCAAATGGGAGGTTTGCGGTGAATCCGCCGAGCCAGTTTGGAGGCGGAAGATTGGATCCGATCCGGCCGGCAGACAACGTGAATTTCGCAGTGAATTCCATTGACTGGCTTGCCGATGAAACGGGTCTGATTGACCTCCGGACGAGAATGATCACATCCCGGCCCATCAAAGAAATCGAAGATGGTGACCGGAATTTTTATAAGTACCTGAATGTCGGCCTTCCGGTCCTGATGATTCTGCTGGTTGGATTTCTGCGCTTTCAATTCAACCGGCGCAAGCGAACAAAGTGGCAGCAAAGCTGAGGCCATGAAGCTTAAATTTTCGAATAAAATTCTGTTGTTGATACTTGTTGCGGTCGCAGCAGTTTGGATTGTGATTGAATTGCTCCGGTCACCCGGTCGTGGAAATCTGCCTGAATTGCTGGCATCCTGCGATGCTTCACTGGCGGTGAGAATCGAAATCGAAAGGAATGGTGGAAAGGAAAAAGTGAGCTTGTTGCGGGAGCCGGATGGTTGGAAAATTCAGTTGCAATCCGGAAAGATGGCCATGACAGAACCGGGAAAAGTGGAAAATTTGCTGGCCGAATTCAGGGCGGTCAAACCGCAGCGACTTGCCGGCACCAAAGAGTCAAAATGGCCGGAATTCAAAGTTGACAGTTCGGGCGCAAGAATAAAGATATTTCATGAAGGGCAGGAGGAAGCCGCATTGGACCTGATTGCAGGCTCGATTACAACGATTGGAAAGAATGAAATTTTTACATATGTAAGGTTGCCGGAGGATGAGGCAGCATACACGGCGCCCGGAATGCTGATTGCAAACCTGCAATCCGATGAGTCGAGCTGGAGGAACAAAACATTGCTTGATGCAGATCCCTGGCAGATCCGGAGTGTGACCATTGATTATCCGGGAGACAGTACGGTGATTCTGGTAAAATCCGATTCGGGGAAATGGATCGTGAACGGCATCCTTGCAGATTCTTTGTCGGCCGAAGAATACGTCAAAAAACTTTCCAGGACCAACCATCCTTTCTTTGCAGATGACGTTGATCCGAATTCACTGATCCAACCTTTGATGACGGCAACAGTTGCCCTGGATGAATCAAAGGTCACGACGATTTCAGTCTTCAGTGATCCGGAATCAGGATTCCTGCTCCGGTCCTCAGAGAATTCTGAAGCGGTATTTGCCGATCAGCCGCAAAAGCTGACGAAAAAAATATTCGTTTCCCAATTGTCGCTGATGGGAATGGCTCCGGATCCTGACGGCGGGCATGAGCATTGACGACCTCTCCGCGAAAGATCAAAGCGAGTGCGAGAGCGAGAGCGAAAGCGAGTGAAGTACGAGTGCGGGTACGAGTGCGATTGAGGAGAGGTCAAATCCATTCCGCCTCCCGTGTTTTTTCTCCGGGCTTGTCACCGGTGTTAACGGTACCAACCGGTTCAAATAGCATGAGTTGAACTTCTTCATCGGCTACCGGCTTATGCTCGGTGCCACGGGGAATGACGACCAGGTCGCCGGGGTTCAAATGGATGCTGTGATCGCGAAGCTCGATCCGGAGAGATCCGTTGATGACAAAAAACAATTCATCCGCATCGGGATGGCTGTGCCAGGTGAATTCACCTATTATTTTTGCAAGCTTGACTTGCTGTCCGTTGAGTTCGGCGACAATTTTCGGCGCCCAATGTTCGGTGATCAGGTTTAGCTTGTCGCTGATGTTGATGGGTTTCATGGATACGAATTTCACGAAAGAACAGGAGAAACAATTACCACGAGTGATAAACTTTCGTTATGATCTTTCTTGTGTGCGGCAAGCAAATCCAGTCCGCGATAAAAGTGATGAAGCTGAATATCGTGATCCACCAGCATTGGATACAACCGTTCAAGATACCTTTCATACAAAGCCAGCTTGTTGGATACCGGTTTTACAAAGCGCGAAGCAATAATACCAAAAACCAACCGCTGAAGATCAAACTCCAAATCCGGATGCCGATCCTGAATCTGAGATAGAATTTGGAAGCTGATGGCTTCCGCAAGTTGTTGCAAATCCCATCTTCGACCCTGCCAAGCGAAAGCGCCAAAATGCAATTGATTTGCATATTGATTTCCCTCATTCCTGCTCTTGCTGACTTATTGTCGGAGCTTACGATTTGCCCGGCCCAAATCAGAGGTGAATCCGGCATTGTTGGGGAAATGTTTTAACGCATCTGAATATGTCATTTTTGCATCGGACCAATTGCCTGCATCTTCCTGCAATTTTCCCATATTCCCATAGGCCGAAATGTAATAAGGATCAATCGCAATAGCCTTGCGATAGGATTCGATTGCATTTTGCGGATTTCCCAATTTTTCCCAGGCTAACCCTGAAGAAAAATGTACCTCGGAATCTTCAGGATCATGCTTAGCTACCTCGTTAAAATCGGAAATTGCTTTCTGGTACTGACCGGAAAGGAGATAAGAATTACCTCTTGAACGAAAAGACTCTGTAACCATATCTTTCCGCCGGATAGATTCTGTGAAATTCAGAATGGCTTCGCTGAAAGAATCAATGGAATGATAAGAAAAGCCCGTATAGTAATGAATTCCCTTCAGATTGGGATCCTTTTTCTTTGCCATCTCAAAATACTCCAATGCTAAGAAACTGTTCTTCGCTTTTGTTGCCATTTGAAAATATTCTTCTGCCGTATAACCTGCTTCCGGCCCACTTTCGGATTCGATCACTTCACCATTCCAGGTAAAATCACCGGAATAGTCGCTGTTTCCCTTTCCGTTATCGTTGTAACTCCCCCTCACTTTGCCCTTCGTGCCTTTTGATTCTTCCGGCATTCTGCCTCCTGTGGGAAGTTGATTTTCGGAAGGGCTAAAGAAACCCGTATTGTGACTGAACAATTCTACCATTGATGTGACTGTGGCGTTATCCAATCCTTTGAAATAATCTTCTGATGCTTTCTGGTCAATGCGGTAGGCCCGTGAATAGTCAAGGATGGAATTGTCTTCATTTCCCATCTCCAGGTGCGTTGTGCCCCGGCTCAGCAAGGCGCTGAGGTTTTTGTCATCCAGATCCAGCACGTCAGAATAATTTTTTACCGCTTCATCCATCCGTTCCATCGCAAATTTTGTATGACCGAGATACAGCATCGAAATCATCCGGAGATCAATATATTGATCGAGGTCGGCAGCATCGAGAATGGCCTGGAATTTATCACCTGCTGCCTGGTCGGTACCAATGCTGTAACTGATTAACCCATAAATAAAATTCCCGATCAACTCCTGCTTTTGTATCCCATCCAGCTGGAATTCCTTATCGGAATCGCGAATCCACAATTTCGATTTATTGCCCATTTGCTTAGGCCGGTTCACATTTATGATTTCAATATGACAAGAAACTTCTCCTTTGTCATTTTCCTTGCCATATACAATGATTCCCGACTCTATGCAATATTTCGATTTCAGATTTTCAATCTGTTCCGGAACCGTATTGTCGCCTCTCTGCAGGTATTCTTCAATTCTGCCAATCGCCACCGGATCTTTATCGCTGAATTTATCAACATAATCAGTCATCCAGGAAGCAAAATCGTTGTGGTCAGAATCTCCGGGCCTGAAATTCATGATCTTCACCTGGAGCTTTCCTTCGCAGCAGCAGTATTCCTTTCCGTAATACAAATAGAAAAAAGTCAGTGCCGTGACAGGGGGAACGATCAGCAAAACGATAGCCAGTTTTCTGATTTTTCCCTGCAGGAAATACTCCCGTTTTTCACCTTCTGTGCTGCCGGTCTCCGGCGAATCTCCGGTCTTTGCCTCCGTTGTGTCAGGCGCCTTCTTCTTGCGGAGCAGCAAATAGAAAATCCCGGCCATAAGCAGAAGCGCCAAAACGAATACCGCCAGCCAGAAATTCTCGCGGGTAAACAGGATGATGCTGAAAATACCTGATACCCCGCTGAAAAGTACCTCAGCCCATTTTACATTCTCCAGCCAAGCGAAATTGAGCTTTTTCATGTCCCGGAACCCAAATTGGATTGAAAAATACGGTTTTTTCTGATTCGTAATAATTTGCAGGAATGGGGTGAAAAGCCAAACCGGATTGATTTTAGAAGAAATTGCAGAATGTGGCGGGATTTGGTCTGTTTTTTTCTCAAATAGAAGGAAGATATCAATATGGGCAGCATTTGTATTGCAATTTGAATTGCAACTGAGTCAAGGTTACAAATAGCCCCTTTCCCGGGCCGGCGATCAATCCGGTTTATTTGGGGACAATCTGGTTTTTTCGGGAAATGGAAGTGGTAAACACGAATTTCAAATATACACACCAACCTTTCCGCAAAACCCGCTAAGAAAAATTTTTTTCCAAAATCCAGGATGCAAAATTTCGGCAGCAAATTCAATTTGCTGCCGTTTACCAGATCATAAAATCCTGGATGTTGTCCCAAATATTTACTACATTTGGGACATATTCAGTACATAAAATGGGTGACTTATCCATACATAAGCAAATAGAAAAGCGGATACTCAAGCTTGGAAGAGGAAGTATCATTGTACCAGGTGATTTCAGCGGGTTAGGTGGAACCGAGGCGGTGAAAAAAGTATTGCTGCGGCTGGAGAAACAGGGCTTTATTAAAAGAATTGCCTTTGGTATTTATGTATATCCCAAACATAGCAAGCTTCTTGGAACGCTTACTCCTTCAGTGGAAGAAATAGCCAAAGCGATTGCCAAAAGAGACAAGGCCCGGATTGTCCCGACCGGCTTGTATGCCCTCAATCGGCTTGGGCTTTCTACGCAAATGGTATTGAATGCCGTTTACCTGACTGACGGCGCGGCAAGAAAAATTAAGATTGATAAAACAAGTATTCTTTTCAAAAAAACTGCTCCAAAGAACCTTGCAGCCATCGGGGAAATAAGCGGTTTGGTAATTCAGGCATTGAAAGCAATCGGCAAGGACAAAGTGGAACCGCATGAGGAGAAAAAAATCCTTGATCTGTTGAAAAAAGAAAAGCAAAAAAACATTCTACATGATATGGCCCTTGCCCCGGCATGGATAAGAAATATCATGAGGAGAGCAATTACACAAAAAGCAAAATGACCAGTGAACTGATCAGGATATGGAATCAATTGAAAGAAAAGGAGAAAAATGAAATTTTTTCCGAGACCGCTGCCAAATGGAAATTGCCACCAGCAGCCATTGAAAAAGATTGGTGGGTGGTAAGAACATTGGATTTAGTTTTTCAAACAGAGATTGCATCACACACGGTTTTCAAAGGCGGCACTTCATTGAGTAAAGCATGGGCTTTAATTGACCGCTTTTCAGAAGACATTGATTTGGCATTGGACAGAAAATTTCTTGGCTTTGAAAAAGCGGATGGAGAAATGTCTGGCTCACAGGTTGCTAAACTCCGCAAAATTTCCTGCAAATACCTTTCAGAAAAATATTTACCGGAGCTTGAAAAAACTTTTCATCAGGCAGGATTCATTGAATTGAAATTCCAATTGAGTGAAATAAGATCACCTGATGAAGACCCTGTAAAAATTGAAGTGGGCTATCCTTCGGTAACAGAAAAATCTCCTTACCTGCCGGCACGAGTGCTTATGGAAATAGGGAGTCGTTCTGAGAGGGAACCGTTTACAGAAACAAAATTTTCGTCTTTCGTCGGTGAACTTTTCAAAGGAAGAAATTTTGCCGACAACCAAATCACCATCCCAACTGTAAACCCCGAAAGAACATTTTTGGAAAAAATATTTCTGCTGCATGAAGAATTTCAACAACCGGCAGATAAAATAAAAGTTGACCGTCAGAGCAGGCACCTATATGATTTGGAAAAACTGATGGACACGGAATTTGGAAAGAAGGCATTGGCAGATAAAGATTTGTATCATCATATTGTTGAACATCGCAGAAAAATCACGCCATTGAGAGGAATTGATTACGCCAATCATGCACCTGAAAAAATAAATCCCATTCCACCCGACAACATGATTGCAGCATGGAAAAAAGATTATGAGCAAATGCAGCAGGGTATGATTTACCGGGATTCACTTTTGTTTGATAAGCTGATCGTTCGTATTACCGAGCTCAAAAATCGCATTAACAAAATCAATCATGGATGAATACAGCAATGTAGAAAAACCATTTCTTGAGGAGTTCCGTCAAACGTTTGCAGGTGATTGAGGAGGGCATTGGTGTTCCGCAAGAAGCCCCTGAAAAGGCAGGCAATTGTTACCCGAATGGCTAACGATTGCCCTTTTCCCCATTTTATCCTTTCGT
>Ga0247727_10007733_pt1 | contig 20314 bp, 15 predicted proteins | sample WisWelCaveWW1625_FD_202498 | JGI IMG/M metagenome (GOLD analysis project Ga0247727, IMG submission 202498) | Biofilm microbial communities from Wishing Well Cave, Virginia, United States - WW16-25 | ecosystem: Environmental > Aquatic > Deep subsurface > Groundwater > Cave microbial mat | place... | reverse complement strand
AAGGACTGGAACGATATTGCCATGATTGAGATTCACAGAAATTTTGGCTTCATCGATGAACATTTTCACGAATTCATCGATTTCCGCGTATCCCGGCAGAATCTTTTTGATGACCATAATTTTTTCAAAACCATCAGGCCCATAAAGCTTCGCTTTATAGACTTCCGCCATTCCGCCAATAGCGATCCGCTCAATCAGATGAAATTTGCCAAAAAAGTGGGGAGAAAAGGTCATGCGCGAAAACCAACAGCTCGAAAGGAGACTGGAAACTTTTCAATTTTTTACCGCTTCTATTATAGTCGGCTGATTTCACTCCGTATACGGAGAACTAGCCAGCCGTTCACCCGCGATGATTCATCACCGCGGGCGTGATATAGACGGTCCTGGCCGCCTCAGGGGGAACTTGCAAATGGGATTGAACGCCGTGGTGATTAGCGGGACGGGAACAGGAGTTGGCAAGACCGCGGTTGCCTGCGTCATCGGCGCCAAGCTTGCATCAGAGGGATATCGCGTCGCGTTGCTCAAACCGATCGAGAGTGGCTGGAAAAGACAAAAATTTGGAGACGCTGACCGGCTCGCACAAGTAGTGGCCATGAGTAAGCCGAATTATCTTTATCGACTGACCCCCGCGCTTGCCCCCGCCGACGGGTTTGCTCTCGGGAGAGGGCCATCGATGAAGCGAATCTATCGGTTTATCCAGCGTCATTGCTTGTGTGCCGACTGGACGTTGGTTGAAGGGGCGGGTGGGTTGCTGACGCCGATTTCGGCTAAGTGGATGATGGCAGATCTTTTTCTCTACCTTGATCTTCCAGTGGTCATTGTCGGGACTACGGCATTGGGCGGAATCCATCAAGCGCTTTCGACCATTGAGGCCGCACATCATCGGGGACTCAGCGTCGTGGGGCTTATTCTGACAGAACCAAAGTCGATATCCCAGCGCACCCGGGAAAGTACGGTGCGTTGGGTCAAACGCTTTAGTGGGGTGCCACTGCTCGGCCTACTACCGCATCGCGCGGCACTTCTGGAGCCCTCCCCGCCCCACTCTGTTTATCGGCGACTGGGAGCCCATCTTACCTGGAGCCAAAACCTGTTAACGGTAAAATCGATATGAGGCGGCTTCGTGTCTACCTCACGAATGATAGCCACATGCCGCTCGGCTTTGCGATCGGTTTAGCTGTATTAAGTGGCGTAGGATATTGGTGGCTTTCTCCGCCTCAACCTCGCCCGTTTATTGGGTGGATCGTTTTGGTCCCGCTGTTGGTGGCCATTGAAAAGCGGCGTTCACGAGAAGGGTTTTTCTTGGGTTGGCTTACAGGCGCCGTTGTTCATCTCGTATCGTTTCCGTGGATCACCGGCACGATTCAAAATTTCTCGAATATTCCGCTGGTCGGGGCGCTGCTATGCCTGTTGCTCTTCGCTCTTTATCATGGCCTCTGGTTTGCGCTTTTCAGCAGCGCGGTTGTTGCGATCCGCACCAATCGACCGCTTTGGTCCTGGGCCGCGGTTCCGGCATTGATGGTATCACTTGAACGTTTTTTCCCGCGGCTTTTTAGCTGGAACCATGGGGCGACACAAGTGAGCGATCGGTTGCTTATTCAGTCGGCCGATTTGGTCGGAATCGAGGGGATTAGCGCCCTACTGTTATTCGGCAATTTCGTCGTTTCAACCTGTTTGCTGGCGATCGTGTACAAACAGCCATTCCCCAAGAGGCCGGTTTTCGCACTGCTGTTGATCGTTGCGGCAGCTTACGGCTACGGCTCTTTTCGAACGACCGATATTCGGAGGCAACTGGCGAGCGCACCGAAGGCGCGTATTGGTCTCGTTCAGCCGAACGTCAGTATGTCGGCAAAACGAAGCCACCAGTATGACGAAGAGATCATGGGACGATTGACCGAGATGAGTCGCCAGCTCTGTCTGCACGGCGCGTCACTCATCGTATGGCCCGAATCTGGTGCGCCCTATTCAGTGTCCACTGATCTTGTGCGATATCAAGCGGCGTTAGCGAAGATCGGATGTCCTGTCGCAGTTGGATCCCTTGCCTACACTAGGGCGTCTGATGGCCTGACCAACTCACTGTTTGTATTGGATCCAACGGCAAAAATTTTGGGCCGCTATGACAAAATTCTATTAGTACCCTTTGGTGAGTATATTCCACTCGCCAGATACGCGCCAAAACTGTTTGATTGGATCGAAGGTCCAGGAAACTTTTCTGAAGGGTCTTCAGTTGATGCGATTGCCAGCGGCCCGATTCGTATCGGGCCATTGATCTGTTACGAAGGTATTTATCCCGATTTTGTCGGCCGTCACGTTCGTGCCGGTGCCAATCTGCTCGTCAACATCACCAACGACGCCTGGTATGGAAAGACGCGGCAGCGTTATCAACATTTGATGATGGTTGCGCAGTCTGCTGTTGTTCATCGGCGAGCCATCGTACGCGCAACAAACTCCGGGATCTCAGCATTCGTTACCCCACTTGGCGAAATAGAACAGCCCACCGAGCTTGATGTCGCGAGAAAGGCTATCGCTGAAATGCCGCTCCTGGAGACGCGCTCATTGGCGTCGCATTTTAGCCAGCCGTTTGAATGGGCGATGTCCGGACTATCGGTCGTACTATTGGTGGGTCATCGACGGGATCGTATCCGCTCGATCATGCGGCTCATCTTTAGCCGAGAAATGCGACGTGACCCTGGGCTGATAACCGCAACAGTGGGGATGCTCGTTATGTTGGGTGTCTGGATCGCCGTTCGGAACCAACGCGACACATCGTTGCTGGTAATGCTGGCGACTGGACTTCAATTCATTGCACTGGCCGGAACGTTGAATGACAAGGCCCAATCGCGCCGATTGCTTACGATCGGCGCGTATGCGGCGCAGACCCTCATTTCAGCACTGTTTCTTCTGCTGACGATTCTCTCGGACCAGCTGAATGCATGGAGTATCGCTTGGCTCGTCGTCTCCTGTGGCTTAATGCTCGATTGTTTACGGCGATCATCGCACTAAAACGGGGCAGTTGCCGTGATTCTGCATGGATGTTACGATCAGTGCCCGAGTTAAGAAATCGGTAGGGTTCATGTTTCTTCACCCCAACAATGATTATTCGGGGCATTCCAGAGAAGGGGAGTCGATGACAGCTGGCAAATCGAGTTCTGATCGGCGTCAACGTCAGCGGCGCGAAATAGATCGAGGGGCATCCGATCGTCGACGACAGGTACGTCGAACCACGGTGAGAAAGATTGTTTCGTTTGACGTTGATTATGGCGCGGACAATAACTTTCTGCTGAGAAAGGCACACAACCTTTCATTAGATGGAATCTTCATCGAGACCGAGCAAGTGCCGCCGATCAATTCTCGCGTTATCATCAAGATCGAGATCCCAGGAAGTAGCCGAAAATTAGTCTTGAACGGTACCGTGCAATGGATTCATTCGAACGATAAGCGGAGTCGTCTCGAAGGTTTCCCGCCGGGAGTTGGCATACAGTTTCGGGATCTGTCCGGCGCAGATAAGAAAGAGCTAGATGCGGTTTTTCGACAAGCCCAGAACTGACCGGTATTCTGGCGATATATCGGTCATCTTTAGGGTCACCCCAAGTGGGAGTGCCCAACCCTCGTGAAAATTTTTGAGCGACAGCTGCCTCGCGATATTCCCGGGTCTGAACCATCAATTAACGATCGGCCTCGGCGTGGCATAAGTCGTTCGCGCGGCACGGCTATTCGTCGGACGCAAGCAACATCCGCAATCCGAGTTAGCGCTATGGTCCTTCTCGCCGCACTGATCGCCTGCGGACGAGCTGATATCCGCGCGCGGGTTGATCACAGGAATACCAGGACGGGTGTTATCCATTGCGGTGCGGTTGGGGATTTGATGATGCATGGAGACGTCCAACAGTCGGCAAAAGATCACGCAACACCCGATAACGATGCCGGTTATGGGTACCTCTTTCAAGAGATGATCGACAATCTGCAAGGGTTCGATCTGCTGTTCGCCAATCTCGAGGCACCCGTCGCCCCGAACTCGGGGCAGGCAGGCAGGCCGTTCGTTTTCAACGTATCTGAGAAGCTTCTATCCGCGTTAAAAAAAGCTGGCTTCACGCATATCTCGCTCGCAAACAACCATGCTTATGACCAAAATCGACCGGGTGTGACAGAGACCGTTGTCCATTTGCAGGAGAAAGGACTTATCCCAGTTGGGGCGGACATAAGGTGTGGCGACGCATGGAACGGCCGGATCGAAACCATCAATGGGATTCGACTTTATCTCAACGGCTATAGTTTTCTAATGAATAATGACAAACCTGGTGATGGCGATGGTTGTGTCAATTGGATTGAGTCGGATGCGGATCTGCAGCGTCTCCTCCAGCAAATCAAACAAATTCGCCCCATGGTCGACGCGATTATGATTTCGGCGCATTGGGGGGAGGAATATCGTCCCCGCCCGACGCAATGGCAGATCGATATCGCACATCAACTGGTTGAAAGCGGCGTCGACGTCATTATTGGCCACCATCCACATGTTCTGGAAACCGTCGAACAACGACTTACTGCGGATGGTCGGAAGGCTTTAATTAGCTACTCACTTGGCAACTTTGTCTCCAACCAAAGTCGACTCTATCGTTATGAGCAAGATGCCATCGAGGAGGGCGATCCACGCGATGGCTTGCTACTGCGCTGGGATTTCGTGCTCTCCAAAGATCCGAGAGAATCACGAAGTTCCGTCGAAAATATTAGCGCGTTACCACTTTGGACGATCAATAATTATTTTCGATCGGCGAAAGACTTACGCGATATTCGTGTTACGCCGATTGAGTGGGAGCTGATGAAGCTTATTAACAAGCTGGATGAGAAGAACGCAAAAGATCCCGTAATGGTGTCGGCCCTTAATTTACTGATTGGGCGATTTTACCGGATTTCGGATGTCATCAGGTTGCCAGTTACAAGCATGCTTAAATATAGTGACAAAAAATAAAAAGGCCGCGGGGTATTCTATTCCCTCGCGGCCTATACAGAAATTTCTCACAGACAATCTAGAGCGCTTTTTTCAGGGAGGGAGCAGGCCGAAAGCCAACCGTCTTGCTTGCCTTAATTGCGATCGCTTCGCCCGTCTTGGGATTACGACCCGCCCGAGCTTTTCGCTTTCGAACCGTCCAGGTACCGAAGCCTGGATAACTGAACCGCGTCTCCTTCTTAATCGTCCTTCCGAGATTGGAAAACAGACTATCGACGACATCATTGACAGCAGCTTTTGACAGATTTCTTTTCTTCGTTAGCTCTTTTGTTACGGCTTCGACCAACTCAACCTTCGTCATGATTTCCTCCAAACGGTTACGGTCGATGTTTTCGCTAACACGCGCCGAGCGAAGCTGTCAAGAACGAAGACGCCACGATCGACAGCTTCTCGCGGAACATGTTACTACCGACACTATGTCTGCAAAAGAAATCCGCGATCCGGTTCACGGGCCAATTTCTCTATCACCCAAAGAATTTTCGATTATTGATCACCCGATGTTTCAACGTTTGAGGAATATCAAACAACTGGGATTCGGCGAATATGCCTTCCCAGGTGCGACGCATAACCGCTTCAGTCATTCGCTTGGGGTCCTCCATCTGGCCGACACCTGCTGCGAACATATTTTCGCAAAACAAACCGGTTTTGCCGCTGCGGATACGCACCACATCCGACAACTCATTCGACTTGCCGCACTTTTGCACGACATTGGGCATGGTCCGTTGTCCCACACAACGGAAGAAGCGATGCCGGCAAAAAAAGACCTTTGTATGGACATTTTTAATGGAGATAAACGTCCGGCGTCCCACGAAGATTATTCGATAAAGATAATTCTCGATAGCGATTTACGAGAGCGAATCGTCGACATCGCCGGTATCGATGCTCCCCAACAGGTCGCGACCCTTATCCGGCCGTCCCTCCGTCGTGGAGATGAATTTGTTTTCGGCAACATCGATTTTCTGCCAATCTTTTCGCAACTCGTCTCGAGTGAACTTGATGCCGACCGGATGGACTATCTGCTGCGCGATTCTCTCTATTGCGGCGTCAACTATGGAACGTTTGATAAGCACTGGCTGATGTCGAAATTGGCTTTGCATCAAGATCGCGGCGCTGTTTATCTGGCCATCGACAAAAACGCGATCTATGCATTCGACGATTTTCTCATCGCCCGTTATCATATGTATCTGATGTGCTATTTTCATCCCAAAGCGGTCATTTTTGACGAGATTTTGCTGCGCCATTTAAGGTCGCCGTCGTGTAGCTACCGTATTCCAGTGAATATCAACGAGTATGTCGACTATGATGATTATCATCTATTTGAGCGACTTCGACGCTCAGATGACCCATGGGCCAGACGAATTATTCAGCGCGACCCTTATCGCGTCTGCTTCGATCGCCATGGAAGCGATGATTCGTCCCTATTGAATGAGGCACTTTCGCGCCTTCGTCAGCACGAAATCGACTTTATCTGTTCCTCATCAACTGGCATCTTATCGAAATATTATAGTCCAGGAACGGATAGGCGCCACCAATTTCCAATTTTTGTCACCGATTCATTGTCTGATTCCGTTGAGTTATTGGAGGATGCGACAACTCTTTTCCAACGATATCGAGAAGCGCGACAAATCGATCGGATCTACGTTGCTCGTGAAGATCTTGAAAAGGTTCGCCGTATCTTGCAAAAATAACAGCTAGGGGTTTGCCGTGCTGACCACCATTTGGCTTCTGCTAATCTATTTATCGATTGCAACGGCGGCACTCACTGGGCGAATTTCCGCGCTGACCCCAGCCCTAATCGAATCCGCGAAATCTGCAGTTGACCTGGCGATTGGGTTAATTGGGAGCATGACGTTCTTTCTGGGTCTGATGCAAATCGCAAAAGACGCCGGTGTGACGACCATGCTCGCAAAGATTGTTCGTCCGCTATTGGTTAAGCTGTTCCCGGATGTTCCAACAGATCACCCCGCAATTGGTTCAATCCTGATGAATATCGTTAGCAATATGCTTGGCCTCACAAATGCCGCAACGCCATTTGGTCTAAAAGCAATGAGTGATCTCAATCAGCTCAATCGAAATCCAGGAGTGGCTACCGATGCGATGGTAATGCTGCTGGCGATTAATACATCAGGTGTCGCGCTGCTTCCGACCGGTGTCATCGCACTTCGGGCGTCCGCTGGATCGAGTCAGCCGGCAGCGATTCTTGTGACGACTTTAATCGCCACATGTGCTTCGACGCTGGTCGGTATCGCCTCCGCGCTTCTTCTGTCTCGATTTTTTTCTGTTGGCGGAGTTCGTACGGAGAGATCAAAAGAGACGGGTCGCAAGGTGGGATGGCGGACCATCGGCGGCTGGCTGTTATTGCTAGGGTTAATTGTCGCGCTACTATTTCAACTCTTTACCTTGGCTAACGGGGATCGCATCGCTCAATTCCAAACCACGATACAGCGGTTGTCAGATTGGGGCATTCCGGCATTGGTGCTACTGATTACGGCGATTGGAATTTACCGCCGTGTCAAACTATATGAATCGATGATTGAGGGAGCCAAAGAGGGATGGAATGTGGCGGTAAAAATAATTCCCTACTTGGTTGCCATCGTGTCGGCAATTGGAATGTTTCGCGCATCCGGCGCACTAGACCTATTCGTCGCTTTCATTTCTCCGCTGACTAATCGGCTGGCAATACCGGCGGAGGTCGTCCCATTGATGATTGTACGCCCGTTGTCAGGGAGCGGCGCTTTTGCCATGTTGGCTGACTTACTAAAAACCCATGGCGCCGATTCGTTTGTTGGATTGGTCTCGTCAACGGTTCAAGGCAGTACAGATACCACGTTTTACATCTTGGCGGTCTATTTCGGTTCGGTCGGCATCTATAAGATTCGGCATGCCTTGGTTTGTGGTTTGCTGGCCGATGCGGCTGGATTTCTTGGAGCAATCGGTATTTGCCATCTGGCATTTTCAGGTATTGCTGATCACGTAATACCCACGATGCGTGCTGAGTGCAATAAGCGAGAAGCGTTCGTGGTGTGCGATATTATCGTGGGCAATCCGTCAGACCGCCCGATTCTTTATTTCAATGATTCGTCGAAGGTCGTATGGAAGATATCGGCATCAACAATCGAGGTGGTGATCGGAGCGGAGAGCGACCCATCCCGCTTTATCACGGCAGATAGTCAATCCGTCTCCTACATCCAGGGAAAAAAGCAGGCGAAGATTCAAATTATGAAGAAATTGCCGCTGATTTTGAGCGAGCAGACGCCGTCAACAATCATGATGACCAAGAGACTGCTCATTGAACTGCACGGGTACCAAGTTCCCCCAACTCTGCCGATGCAGGTCGGGAGTTTGGATGATGAACACTTTCTCATCACGGCCGAACCGATTCTGATCGATCTTCCAGCCCAAGTTGCACGGCTACCATAATCATGTCACTATTAACAGTGCACTTTCTCATGATTAAGAGGCTGTCGGCAGATGAGTCAGTCGAATAATCCGCTTCTCAAGTCTCGTCCCATTAACGACAACCAGGCGCAAAATATCGGAGATGATGCGGAGACCATACTCTCCTTTTGCCCAAAATGTCGTCTCGCGGTATCGCATCGCGTCGCCGTAAAGAGTGGTAACAGGGTGGTCCGTGTGGTTTGCCCAAATTGCGGGTTATCCCATGAGCATCAAAGCCAGAAATCGACGAGATCAAGCGAAAAAACAGCGGCGCGGTCGGTGGTACCCAAGAGGAAGCACGAGTCATTATATGTCGATCCTTCTGAATCGTTTCGTCAAGCATGGATAAAATCCGGCAAAGAGATACAGCCCTATCAACCGAGCGTGAAATATCACACAGGAGATAGGATCGCGCATCCTACCCTCGGAGAGGGTATCGTCGCTGCATTGGGTGAGAGGAAGATGGACGTACTGTTTATCGATGGAATTCGTACTCTTGTGACCGGCCGGTGAGCCAGTTGTTTCAGCCAGTTTGGCGTGCTAAGATCCAATGAAATAGTCGGAATCAGCAGTTCATCGTTAATACTCTGAGTAAGATTCTTCACAATTAGGTACGATATCTTAATTAATTCCCGGGGGATCGATGGGCTCCCCAGTTTAATCGTGCTGTGTTTCGATGTTTTGTCAGCCTGATGGTCGCTGGCTCGCGCTTCTGACGCGGGACTCTTTATTTTCGATATTTCTTCATAGTTTTTGAAAATTGGCAGTAGAAAAGTCGCCCTGCCAGAGGGAGGTTCCGTGGACGATCATGTCGAGCAGGATCTCAATATTCCCCGAGTATTACCCCTTCTCCCGGTTCGTGACGTGGTCGTCTTTCCATATATGATCATTCCGCTATTTGTCGGGCGGGAGTCATCTATTTTGTCGGTTAATGAGGCGATGCAGGCGAGCGAAGATCGATGGATTTTCCTTGCGGCTCAACGAGACCATAAGGCTGAAGAACCCGGTCCCCAGGAGATTCATGAGATCGGGACCATCGCTAACATTATGAAAATGAAGAAGATCCCCGATGGACGGGTCAAGATCCTCATCCAAGGGATGCGAAAAGGACGAATTGTTAGATATGCATCCACGGAACCCTACTATTCAGTTGAGGTCGAGGAACTTCATGAGTCAATGATTTCGGATATGACATTGGAAGTCGAAGCGATGATCCGAAGTGTCAAAGAAAATCTTGAACAGATTATTTCATTGGGGAAAGTTCTTTCACCCGAAATATTGATGTTTTTGGAAGAGGTTCATGAGCCCGGACGGCTTGCCGACATGGTGGCATCCAATATGGGCCTAAAAATGGAGGAATCACAGCAGATTCTGGAAATTTTTGATCCCATCCAACGGCTACAACGGATCAATGATCTACTTGCCAAGGAAATCGAACTGCTGCAAATGCAGGCGAGAATTCAGAGTCAGGCAAAAGAGGAAATGGGCCGTACACAGAGGGAATATTTTTTAAAAGAACAGCTGCGTGCAATCCAATCCGAATTGGGTGATTTGGACCCTAAGGCGGAAGAGATTGAGGATTTGCGTAAACGCATCGCCGAGGCGCGGATGCCGAAAGATGCGGAGGCTGAAGCGCTCAAACAGGTCAAACGACTCGATCAGATGCATCCAGATTCTTCTGAAGCAAATATGACTCGAACCTACGTTGACTGGTTATGTGAATTGCCCTGGAGTCAGGCGACGGAAGACGTGATCGATATACAGCAAGCGAAACGCGTTTTGGACGAAGATCATTATGATTTAGAACGAATTAAAGAACGGATACTGGAATTTCTTGGTGTCCGCAAGCTCAAGGCGGATACGAAAGGTCCCATTATCTGTTTTGTTGGACCTCCGGGAGTTGGGAAAACCTCTCTGGGTAAATCGATCGCGCGTGCAATGGGTCGAAAATTCGTCCGGATATCACTTGGTGGCGTGAAAGACGAAGCCGAAATTCGAGGACATCGACGAACTTATGTAGGCGCGATGCCCGGGAAAATAATTCAGGGGCTTAAGCAGGCTGGCTCAAACAATCCGGTATTTATGCTTGATGAGGTTGATAAGATCGGACTTGATTTTCGGGGAGATCCCTCGTCAGCATTGTTAGAAGTACTCGATCCTGAGCAAAATTCCTCATTCCGAGATCATTATATCAACCTCGATTTTGATTTGAGGAATGTAATGTTTATCGCAACGGCAAACCTGATCGATCCAATTCCACCGGCACTTAAAGACCGTATGGAGATTATTCGGTTATCCGGTTATTCAGAGGAGGAAAAGCTGCAAATCGCATTCGACTTCCTCATTCCGAAGCAACTTGAAGAGAACGGGTTGACTAAAGACAACATCTATTTTTCAAAAGGTTCTGTACGGCACATCATTTCAGCGTATACACGCGAGCCTGGACTCCGAAATTTGGAGCGACAAATCGCAAAGTGTTGCCGAAAGATTGCAAGGCAGATCGCGGAGGGGAAAAAAGGGAAAACGAATGTAACTGAGACACGGCTCACCAAATATCTCGGCCCGCCCTGGCACCAAGGAGACCTCGATTCGAAAGAGCCAAGGATCGGTGTGGCAACCGGCCTAGCCTGGACTCAGGTTGGCGGCGAGGTGATGTACATCGAGGCAACAAAGTATAAAGGTAAAGGAAATCTTACTCTGACCGGACAGCTTGGTGATGTTATGAAAGAGTCGGCCCATGCTGCGTTCTCCTACGCACGATCGCGTACAACAGTCTACGAAATCGAGGAGGATATATTCTCAGCTATTGATATCCATATTCATGTCCCTGCTGGAGCAACTCCAAAGGATGGTCCGAGTGCTGGGGTTACCCTCGCGACCGCACTGTTTTCATTATTATTGGATATCCCCGTACGAAATGACGTTGCGATGACAGGAGAAATTACATTATCGGGACAAATCTTACCCATCGGCGGCCTCAAGGAGAAAGTCTTGGCCGCGTTACGTCTTGGTCTCACGAAGGTTATTATCCCAGAAAAGAATCGATTTGATTTGATTGACATCCCACGTCATATCCAGCGGCGCATCGATTTTATCTTGGTTAAAGGAATTGACGATGTGCTGGACAACGCTTTGGTCACGCCTCCTACGCGAAATCCAGAGAAAAAACGACAGTCTCAATTACAAACACACAAGACAAAGGCGCTATCCCCTAGGGCGGCGATGCAATAGCGACGGGGGGGATGCCTTTAGAGGCGGAATTCCTCAGAGCAAGCTGGCTCATTCGTTCATGGATTTCAGCGACCACTATAGATGCATTCGGCTGCCGTACTAGGTATGATGATGCTTCAAAGAACGCAATTCTTCGACTCTTGTGGGTTATTAGTCCGTGGGAATGGATGATGTCTCGATTAGCTGCCGAATTACTGAAACGATCCGTAACTATGTCTGGACGATTTATGGCGCCAACGTCCTTCCGGCGGTGTTTGGCGGGTTAGATATCTCAACTGAAGCGACTGAGGTTATCGCCGGAGAGACGTTTGGACTCCTCGCCGAACGCCTACGTCGAATGAGTAGCCCAACCGTCTTTTTATCGATTGGACGCTTCAGCCTCTATGCGAAGTGGTTTCCTCGCATTGCTACACCACTTCAAACGATAGCCGATACAGACGAGCTATTCCCAGAACTTGCGAAAAGCGTACAACTTTTCTGCCGAGACTTTCATGTCGGCTATCATCGAATTTCACCCGAGCACGGGACCCTTACCTTGCGACTCCCTGATACCTCTTTGGCCGCCAACGACCTAGTCAATTTTGTTGCTGGGTTCATGACAGTCCTTCCCGTCGCCTGGGGGTGGAACCAATCGAGGCTGCGTCGCGACGCGGCAGCGGCTTCAACATCCGTGACACTGGACGTTCAATTCGACAAAAACAGTGCCAAAGGGAAATCCCCCGTTTTTGACGTCAACTCGGACCTCGTTAGTGAGATCAAAGAGTTAGAAAAAGCATTGGAACGAAATCAAGAGTCCCTCGCGCAAATTAACCTGAAATTGTTAACGCTTCAGGCTGTGTCGAATGCGATGATTTCTACGCCGTTTCTGGATCAGGTTTTAGGTTCAATTATCAGTGGATTGTCCAACGGACTTGGATTCGAAGTCGGAATCCTGATTATTTCTGACCCTCGGGCGAAATTATTATTCATCCATCGCCATTCCGAAAACGAGATTACCAAAGATATCGAGGCCGGTTTGGGCCGCGCGCTGATCGGTCTTGCGTTTGACTTTTCAAACACCAGAAATCTTGTCACAAGATCAATCTTAGAGGAGCGATACCAGATTGGTACAACGTTAGCGGATTGCTTTACCGGGACTGCAACTTTTTCGGAGAGCATGCTTCGTTCCATTCAGCGCGCATGGAGTCTCCAACAATGTGTTTCCCTTCCGGTCGTTGTGCGAGGTGAGGTGTCGCTGGCCCTGCTTGTCATGACAACCCACAAGCACCTAACCACTACCGAACTTGAAGCCTTATTTAACTTTGCCAATCAGGCCGGCATGGCGATCGAAAATGTGACGCTTCTCAATAAACTCAAATTCACCCAAGAGATGCTAGCGAACCAAAACTTGCGCCTCGAGAAAGTAAACCAAAACTTAAAGGAGTTGGAGCAGCTAAAAGAAGGGTTGGTCAATATGGTTGTCCACGACATGAAGAATCCCCTGACGTCTATTCGGGGCTATCTGGAACTGCTGCTTGATGATCCCGCTGAATCGGTTCCCGAGGAGGCCAAAGGGTATCTTCGAGTTGCTTATAGCAGCAGCGAGAATCTTCTGAGTATGGTGCAAGATCTTCTCGATATTTCAAAAATGGAAGAAGGGAAATTTCTGCTCGACAAGCGCGAAGATGACTTGCGTGCCATTTGTGAAGAAATTATTACGGAACTTGACGTTGTCAGTCGGAAAAGAAACAAACACCTGTCTCTAAATGTGACGCAGGCTATCCCAAACCTACTGATCGATCGAGAACTAATCAAACGCGTAATCGGAAATCTGGTAGCGAATGCAATCAAACATACACCAGATGGCGGCTCGATCGAAATTGGCCTAGCATTTGATGATGAGGGCTCGTCCGTTGTAACTTCAGTAAGTGACGACGGAGACGGAATTCCCGCCGAATACTTCGAAAAAATCTTTGAGAAGTTTGGTCAGGTTCAACTCAATTCGCAGCGAAAAAAGATGAGCACTGGGCTGGGGCTCACCTTTTGTAAAATGGCAGTCGAAGCACATGGCGGGAAGATCGGCGTGGAGAGTGAGCTGGGGAAAGGGAGCCGGTTTTATTTTGCAATTCCCGTCTTAATGCCTGGCCAGAACAGGGGGTCCGCTGGTCCCAGCAAGCCAACAATTCCGATGGATGAAGCACTGGCATCCGTCAAGATCAACGAAAGTGGGAGCTAGCATGCAGGTGAATGTGGCCCAGCGCGAAATAACGATCAAGTTAGTCTATTACGGACCGGCGCTCAGCGGGAAAACGACCAATCTAAGTCAGATTCACCAACTCCTCCCAAAGGAGGAATGCGGGAAATTGATGACACTTGAAACTCGAAATGATCGGACGCTTTTCTTCGATTTGCTTCCCCTCTCGTTTGACACGCCAAATGGATTCAAAGTCAAGGCGAAAATATTCACCGTTCCTGGTCAGGTTGTTCACAACGCTACCCGTCGCGTCGTCTTGCAACATACGGATGGTGTCGCATTTATTGCGGATTCTCAAGTCGATGAACAGATCCATAATCGTGAAAGCTATAAGAACCTACTTGAAAATCTTCGCGCCAATCGGCTCGACAGTAAGACTATTCCGATTGTGGTCCAATTCAATAAGCAGGACCTGGGTTCGATCCTTTCGGAAGAAGACATCCGCATAACTTGGAGTCGTTATAGTCATACGCTCTTTTACGCTAGTGCAATTCAAGGACGAGGGGTTGCGGAGACTTTTTCAGGATTGCTTAAGGAGACCTTGTCAAAGCTGGATGCACAATACGATTTAGCAAGTAAGTTTGCGTTCGATCGGGATGAATTCATCCGGAAGGTCACCGGTAGTATTTAACGGCGCTGTACAGATAATAAATTTACAGCTCGGAGCGGGGTAACCATCGGTGTCGTCCGTGGACTCGACGCAATCGACACTTTCGATTCTTGATCGTTCGATCGGATTATCCGAGTTGATTGACCATTCTGGGTTGAACGACTATTGCCGGGACTTATCGGATCTTTATGGTATTTCTCTAACGGTGATCGATCTTCAACAACTTCGACTTATAGAAATCCATCCCGAGTATTTTGATTTTTCTGATTTCGTTATCGTTGAATCGATTGCCAACGATTCATTGTCTACGTATCAGGTCGATCATGAAACCGAGACAAGACAGCTAACATCGGCCAGCGGATGTGTGTTCTATACAATTCCAATAGTCATTGATTTTGAGCGCTATGGGTTGTGCTTGTTAGGTCCAATTGTCTCCCCATCAAGGCGTGTTGATACCAGACGACTCGCCGACCAGACATCGTTGGGAGAGGAAGAAATCAGCCAACGCGTCGCCCGCCTTCGCCGCGCGGCGGATGACGATCATCGAATATTCGCCCATGTCGGAAGGTCAATCAATCTGCTTGTCTATCAGGCGTATCGTACAGCAATGACGATAGGCTTACATGAACAGGCGATGCTGCAGTCGCATGGCGACCTGTCGGCTCAAAATCGAAAGCTGGAAATTGCGAATCGTCGTTTGAGAGAGCTCGATGAACTGAAGGCCGGATTTTTGGCGACGGTTAGCCACGAGTTGCGTACGCCCCTGACCTCCGTCATTGGGTATAGTGAAATGTTGTTGGAGGGAATTGGTGGAAAGTTAACCGATAAGCAGTACAAGTATGCCAAAACAGTTATGGAAAAGGGCCTGCAGCTGCTGGATCTGATCCAGCGCATATTGGAAATCACAAAGCTTAATTCTGGTGACGCTGAGCTAGTAGTGGGAGAGATCTCAATTCCCGAGCTCGTTCAACAGACATTGGTCCGATTCAAGCCTGAGGCAGATGCATCAGGGGTTACGCTCAGTTCCTTGATCGGACCCGATGTCGGGATGATACAGGCCGATAAGAATAAATTGGAGCAAATCGTCTGGAATCTTGTGTCGAATGCGGTTAAATTTAACCGGTCTGGCGGAATGGTGTCGATTTCTGCTAGGCGAATAAATGCATTTCCGACGGCCATGGGCACTGTCATCGTTCAGACCAAAGCGGAGCCGCCGTTCTTGTTGCTAGACGTGGCGGATAATGGAATCGGAATCGCAACACGAGATCATCGCAGAATTTTTCGGGATTTTTTCCAAGTCGATAATAGTCGGACTCGACAATTTGGTGGATCGGGAATCGGGCTGACTTTGGTTAAGGCGTTTGTAAAGTTGCACCGGGGAGCACTATTTGTCGAGAGTACTAAAGATCACGGAACGAGAATGTCGATTTTTATTCCTCAGTACCAACCCAATGTCGAGGCCGTGATGGGGTCCACCATCTCGTAAAGGGAGGTTAGTGCCGAACGGCCATGAAAGAAGCCGAAATTATCAAGATGTTAATGACACGCGCTTATTCCGGATGCCACCCGATTTCTTCACAAATAGGAGATGATGCAGCCCTTATTGGGATTGAAGGTGGGCAGCTGTTAGCGACCTGTGACGCATTGGTTGAAAACGTCCATTTCAAGCTCAATTGGATATCACCGCGACAGCTTGGATTCAAATCTGTTGCGGTAAATGTGAGCGACATCGGCGCAATGGGTGGTCTCCCGACGGCCGTCTTGATCACGCTTGCCTTGCCGGAACGTCTCAATCAAACACTTTTTGTGACGGAACTCTTTGATGGGATTGAGGAGGCTTGTCGCCAATGGTCGGTGGAAATTATCGGAGGAGATACTGTTCGATCGCCGGTTTCGCTGATGGTCAATATCAGCTGCCTAGGAACACCCTCGCTGAAGGGACCCGTTTCAAGAACCGCCATACGGCAAGGCGATGCGATCTACGTAACGGGCACCGTCGGAGATGCCCATATCGGTTGGATGATGTTAGAAGAAGCGGGAGCAGCGCGGCAGGGTACCGCGGCTGGGCCCATTCGGCGTCAATTACTTCCAACGCCCCCGGTATCTTTTGCTCATTCACTGGCGGAGAATCAACTGGTCTCCGCGATGACCGACCTCTCGGACGGAATATTTGTTGACTTACCTCGCATGCTTGAGGCGACAAATCTCGGTGCAAGAATTGACGTACGCCACCTTCCGCTATCGCCGGACGTTATAGAATTTTGTGGCGAGCGTAGGATCGATCCCTATTCGGTCGCTTATTATGGAGGGGAAGATTACGAATTGCTAATCTGTGCAGCGCCGGAACAACACGACGCTATTCAGCGGCTGGCGGATCGGCATAAGCTCTTTATCACTCGAATTGGATCGATCAGAAAAGATCCCGGCGTTGATTGCGCCATTCAGTTGACACCGGGGACACAAGCCGTGAAACCGTTTCACCATTTTGGCTCATAGGATAAGATGATGGGTCTAGAGCTTATGTCGGTGACGAGCCTACTTATTCTGTTAAGTGCTTCAGCGCTTTTTTCCGGATCTGAGACCGCATTTTTTTCCCTGACACCATCAAGACTCAAGCGAATGGTCGAAAAAGGATACGAAACCGTTCCTCAGATTCGCCACCTACTTCTTTCTCCCCGACGGCTTATCACCACGCTGCTTATTGGAAACGAACTCGTCAACATGGGAATCGCAATGATCTCGGCGACGCTATTCCAAACATGGTTACCAGGTCGGCCATTTGTCGTTGTGGTTATCGCTTCGGTCTCCGTGACGACCGCCGTGCTTATGCTTTTTGGCGAAATAACACCCAAAGCCCTCGCACTTCCGAGGCCTGAACTCTTCGCGTCGATTGCCGTTCGGCCGATATCTATTATTTTTTCCCTCTTGGCACCCGTGTCGTGGTTGTTGTGGCGAATTGCTTCAATTCCCATTAGCCGCTTGACCCGCAAGAAAGCAAAAAAAAGAGAGATACGAGAGGAAGATCTGAGGAAACTTGTATCCGCCGGAACGGAAGACGGTACGATTCAAGAGACCGAGAAAGAATGGATCCATAACATTTTCGAATTTGGCGATACTCCAATTTCGGCGATCATGACGCCTCGCTCGAAGATATTTTCCTTATCTTACAATTTAGCGATCAACCAGATCATCACGGAAATCAAGAAAAGACCGATTTCTCGAGTACCGATTTATCGGAACCATCCCGATAACATCATCGGAATATTGTTCGTACGAGAATTGTTGGGTATGCAACAATGGCCGGAGCTTATCAAAAGTCGTCCATTGCTCGAAATGCTGAAGCGGCCCTATTTTGTACCACAGACCAAAAAGGCCGGAGATCTATTCCGCGAATTTCAAAGGAAAAAAATCCACTTGGCAGTTGCTGTCGATGAGTATGGTGGGGTTACTGGAATTGTCACTATGGAAGATCTCCTTGGAAAATTGTTTGGGGAAATAAGGGAAGATTACACCGAATCACCTGACAACATCCGAGAGATCACCCGTGGACGCTACGAAATTGCAGCCGACATGCCGATCGCCGACTTCAATCTGCATACCGGCCTAACACTTTCGTCGGAGCAACATGTGTCGATTGGTGGTCTGGTTAGCGGGGCATTGGGTCGGGTCCCCGGGGCAAATGAATCTGTTATTCTGGACGGAATTCGCTATAAGGTACTAAAACGGGAAGGCGGACGACTAATTTCGCTGTTGGTGGATACTTCAAAAAGCCAAGCATTTAAGCAGAAATCTGGCGGGAAGGCATGACACTAAACGGCTTAAGCGACTCGATTGTAGTCCCGAGCGTTTTGATTGTGCTTTGCGCTCTGGGTGAAGCCTTCTTCTCTGGCTCAGAAATGGCCTTGGTTGCCTGCGATAAGATTAGGCTCCGTCTGGCCGCTGAAAGCGGAAACCGGGGTGCCCAGCGTGCGTTGGCCCTCTTTGGCCACCCTGCGCGGCTTTTTTCGACGACGTTATTAGGGACAAATTTGTGCCTTGTTACAAGTACGACGATTGTAACCCTCCTAATCATTAAGTACGCCGGTCCGCAGTACGACGGTTGGGCCTTGCTACTGTCGCCGATACTGCTGATTTTCGCTGAGATCGTCCCGAAGAACGTGTTTCGGCACCATGCGGACAGGCTCGTTCCAAGGCTCGCGTTCGGGTTGGTCGGTTTTGGCGCTTTGATGTCACCGATTGTCTGGCTATTTTCGAAAATGACGACGGGCTTAATGAAATTATTAAACCCGGATTCGTCAGAAACTGATATCGGGAAAATAAGTCGAGACGAGCTCCGCCTCCTCTTACGTTCAACCCCGAATCGGCCAAGTGACATCCACGAATCCGAAAAGAAAATGATTAGTCGAATCTTTGACTTTTCGGAAAAGAATGTTCGAGACATGATGATTCCATTGATTGAGGTTTTTGCCATCAGTGATAAGACCACAGTCGCCCAGGCCCTTCTCGCATTCATTCAGAAAGATTATTCGCGACTCCCCGTTTATCATGAACGCGTTGATAATTTGGTCGGCATTCTTCATCATTTTGATCTGTTTGATGCTCCAACCGACGCCAAAGACATTAGCTCACTTATTCGGGCTGCGCTCTACGTCGCTGAGACAGAACCGGCAAGAGACGTTCTTCTAAAATTGAAGCGACATGGTTCCCACTTAGCGATTGTTGTCGATGAATATGGCGGATCAGTTGGAATTGTAACGATTGAAGACATCTTGGAGGAGATCGTCGGCGAAATCGACGATGAATATGATACGCAACATCAGCAATTTCAGAGAATCGGACCTAATACATTTCTGATTCATGCGCGGATTGAGATCGAGGCGCTGAATGACATATTAGCTGAACACAGCCAATTCGAAATCCCCGAGGGCGATTATGAAACTTTGGGGGGCTTCCTGATGGAAAGGTTCTTACGGATTCCTCAAAAGGGTGAAACGATCGACGTCGATGGATATCATTTTGAAATCACTAAGGCGAACGAACGATCAATTATTGAAGCGAAACTAACGCACCTACCCTCGCCTGTTGACGAGGGGCCGTCGCAGTCTCTCTAGCTGCCTTAAGGAATTCGATCCTTGAGAAAGAAGTTGCTTTTATCATATCTGTTGGTCGCATTGGCAAATGTGACGGTTTTATCGGTTATTCAACTGAATGGTGGCTTCAGAAAGGAGTTTATGCTGGTCATTGTTGGTGCGGTGTTAATCGGTTGCTCAGTTATTTTTGGAATCTATGTTAGTAACTACACACTGCAAAGAATGGAAAATATTCATCGTGCCGCGGAGGCCATTCAGCAGGGAGATCTTACCGTTGACGTTAAACTATATGAACGTGGATGGCTGGCGGATGAAACAGACGTCTTGTCACAGTCGATTCGCGGTATGCAAATCCGTCTTCGAGATCTCGTCGCCACGATCCGCCATACAGCTGATAAAGTAAGAGATTCTGCCATGGCATTGTCGCTCTCCGCCCGGGAGCTCGACGCCTCGGCCTTGGATATCTCCCTGACCATGTCGAATATCCAGAACGCCTCCGAGGAGCAAGCACAGAAGATACGAGAGACGACGGATATCATCCGAGAAATTGCCGACGGCATTGCCGAGACGTCGGAGCTTGTGGCCAAGGCCGATGACGCGGCGACCAAAGCACGCGGAACGGCGGAGATTGGCAGCCAAACATCGAACCAGGCATTGGAACGGCTCAAATTGCTCTTCGCACGGATTCAGCAATCGGTCGACGTCGTTGG
>Ga0247727_10007732_pt1 | contig 20318 bp, 18 predicted proteins | sample WisWelCaveWW1625_FD_202498 | JGI IMG/M metagenome (GOLD analysis project Ga0247727, IMG submission 202498) | Biofilm microbial communities from Wishing Well Cave, Virginia, United States - WW16-25 | ecosystem: Environmental > Aquatic > Deep subsurface > Groundwater > Cave microbial mat | place... | reverse complement strand
AAGATGTCCCCAACTTTTCGTGCCTCGTCTATTTTTCCTACTTCAATTAATTCTCCAACGGTTGTCATTAGTATTTCGGCCTGAAAATAGGGCCTGTGTCTTTCCTGTGCGAAAGCCAGAATCTTATTTAGTTTGTCAACCTTGATTAAAGCTTTAGCGACAGGTTTAAAAAGCCCAAACGGGCCAAATATACCACGCTCTTTCTCGATCTTGAGTGCTATGGCAAGAGACTCATCTGCTGCTTTTTCAGCTTCGTCCGTCTTCCCATTGATGGCCAGTGCTCCAGCAACTGCACTAAACGCCCAAGGTTGAGATTCAATTTCAATCCTTTGTGCAGCAGTGAAGGCTTCGTTTACCTTCCCTGCTTTGGCTAAAGCCTCTGCTACAGCAATGAAGGGTCTAGACGAAAGTGAGGGAGCCTCCTGAAAGAGTATACGTCCTGATTTGTTGCGTTCTTCTATTTCGCTAACTTCCTGCGCGATGACGAATACTTGCTCAGTCTTTCCGAGCTTGATTAGAGCTTCGTCAATCGCAACAAAAGACTTATATCGAGCGTCCTTCTCAATTTGAGAATCGGTCTTCATCCTACGTGCAGTAGCCAGTGCTTCGCTTACCCTACCAGCTATGGCAAGTGTACTAATCCATTCATGAACAGTAGCTTCATCTGATGAAATCACCAAGTTAGGGGATTCAGAAATTATGGCGTGAACCTGATAAGTGCCGCTCCGAATCCAAAGCCACCACCCGGTAATGCTAGTCAAAGCAAGCGCCACAATTACTGCTGCGACCGTAAGCAACTGCCGTGGGCGTCTAGCCGCTAACTCGCTGGCCTTGACGAATTCCTGCTCAAGCTCATTCAGGTGTTCTCCACAACCTCTCATCCAGCCCTTGGCTTCCATCAACAGAGCGCCTTTCAATAGAGCGCCTTCATCCCGTCCCAACCGCCGCCATTCGCTCAATCGTAAGCCGAGGCCTTGCCGCCAGAGGAGGAACTGCCGGTCATTTTTCAATAGCTCTTTGAGTTTTTCCCACCGCCGGACCAAGGCTTCGTGAGCGACTTCGACGATCTCTTCGTTCGTCGCCTCATCGCGGCTCATCACCAGCAGGCGTTCCTTCACGAAGGATTTCATGATCGGCTGGACGGCGGTGTCCAACTCCTTCAACCAAACGCGCTGGCGGGTATCAGTCCCTTCTTCGTTCGCCGCTGAAACCCGCACTAAGCGGGTGAAGGCGCGCAACACCGTGTCGCGCTCGGCGGGCGGCACGCGCTCGAGTTGCGCGTCGGCGCGTTTGCTGATGGCTCCTTCGAGTGTGCCGATGGCGTCGTATTGCTCATTCGTTATCGTCCCGCCCTGCCTGCGCAGCCAAAGCTCCTTCAGCGCAAATTCGAGGAGAGGGAGATTGCCCGGCTGGCCTTTGACATCATCCAGCAGACGAGCTACCAGGCCGGGTTCAAAGCTCAGACCAACGCGCCGGGCTGGTTCTTCGATGGCTTGCCGCAATTCGTCTCTGGTCATCGGCCCCAGATTGACCAACCCCTTCTGGATCGAGTCGCTCAAGCTCCGGCTTAGGCCAATCGCCTGGCCGTAAAAATCGGCGCGCAGCGTCAGCACGACAGTCACTGGCGAATCGGCGCGGGCGCCGGCGGCGATCAGCGATTCGATGAACGGCTGGCTATATCGCTCTTCGCTCAGCGTGAAGAGTTCTTCAAACTGATCCACCACGAGCAGCAGGCGGTTGACGTTCTTGGTCGCCGCCAACGTCGCGGCGATGGGATCGTCGAGCGGGATTTTTCGCTCGGCCAGAGCCTCGCCCAGAGTTCTGGCTTCGATCATCTGCTCGGTTTTGCTCTTGGCCGTTTCGTAAAGCGGCAGCAGTTCTTTGGCCAGGCTGTGGAACGGGTGCTCGCGCGGCGTGAAGATGACGGCCTCCCAGGTTTCGTTCGGCCAGCATTCGCGCCGCAACCGGGGCAGCAAGCCGGTCTGGACGACTGAAGATTTGCCGCTCCCGGACGGCCCGACGACGGCGACCAGCGGATGATCCAGAACTTTCTTCAGCAAATCGTCCGCAAACTCATCGCGGCCAAAAAAGAGCGGCGCGTCGTCTTCGTGGAAAGGCTCAAGCCCGCGATACGGGCACAGCGGCTCGGCTGCGGGAGTCTGCTCGGCGGGCGGTTCGCCTTTCACGGCGCGCGCCAGGGCGTCCAACTCTGCGGGATCGTCAATCCTGTTGCGCAGGTCAATCCAGGTGTTGAGCGAGAGGAAGCCCGTGACTTTGTCTATCTCGGCGTTGGGCAGCACGACGGGAATCACTGGGAAGCGGCGTCCGGCTTTCGTCTCCTGCCTTTGACGATCCAGCGCCAGCTCCTTCTCCGGCCTCTGCCACGCCCCGATCCCTTCGTGGCCGATGAAGACGGCGACGGCGCGGGCGCGGCTGATGGCGTTTTCCAACTCCTCCTGCCAGGGCATCCCGCGCGTCAGGTCGTTGCGGTCGAAGAAGGTGGTGATCGCTCGTTCGCGCAGAAGTTGGAGGATGCGCTCGACGGCTTCGCGGTCACGGCTGTTGTAGCTCAGAAAGAGATCGTGCGATCCGTCGTTCTCGTGTTCCGGCTGATTTTGTGGGGAGGTTGTCATGGCGGCGGCGATTATACTGCAACGCCGCAACGGTTTGTCGAGAACTCATCGGATGATTTGATCCGCGAGTTTTGCTAGACTGCCAGCGCATCAAACGATCACAATCCAATCGTAACGAGGATACCCAAAAATGATCATCATTCACGCCGGATTTCTCGACCACCAACTCTGGTTGTGGGGCGAGGCGTCGGCGGAAGCTGCGACCGGCGCCACAGCGCGGCGCGAGCGGAAGCCTTCCGCGCGCTCGAATTTACAGAAGGCGCAGATGCTGCCGTTTGACGCGGCGGCGAGGCTTTGCTGGCCGCGTTGGGCGAGGTCGTCTCCGGCTTGAAGATGAGCGAGGGCGATGTCGAAGTGGCGACCGCGTGGACGCCAGCAGTGGATGGCCAACCCGTCGCTTCGAGCGCGCTCATCGCCGAGCCGCCATCGTCCACCGCTAAAGCTGTGATCGCGCCGTGGATGGTGTCGGCGATTCCGCTGAATACGGCTGAAGCGGTTGGTCTGCTCTGTTTGTGTGTGGATCGTGAGACGCTGGCGCAGGGTGTGATCGCCGGACGCGACCTGGCCTTCTGGGCGGCGACGATGCGGTTGGGCGGCGCGATGGTGGCGCGCGAGCAGTTTCTTCCGAGCCTCGAAGCGGTCGAGGATTTTTATCGCGCGCGTTGGGAACCTGTCTTCGCCGGGGCTGATGCGCAGCGGTTGCAGCAACTCGCCAAGACGATGCCGTAGGGTTGCCGCACGCTGGCTCCGGCTGAGTCGGTACCGCGAGCAGTAGCGAGCGTGACCTGATCAGTGGGCGTGTTGATGGAACCGCGCTCGCTACCGCTCGCGGTACTGATACAATCAATGTCGCAACCACAAATGAGGAGACGAAATGGATAAGCAGACGAAACGCAGACACCTCCTCAGGTTGATCGAGGAGGCTACGGTTGATTGTTACGACCAGCACGAGCAGCACTCCGGCCTGCTGACGATGATCGCCGAGAGGGTGGAGTGCCCGTTTCACGCCAAAGTCATCGGCGAAGTCGTCAAAGTCGTCGAATTCACCTGGCCGAAAGGCGGCTATGGCCTGCTCGCGGTCTGTGAACGCAAAGGCAGGAAATACGAGATTGACGTCAACTCGCTGGAATGGATCGAGCCTTATCCCGAAGGCTTTGAATGGATCGAGGCCCACGGGCTGTGGCGCAAGGAATTTCTCTAGTTCAAAATCAGGAGGAGGAAATGAACAAAGCGAAACGCGCGCGCCTCGAAGAATTGATAGACGAGGCGACCATTGATTGTTACGGCGAAGATGAACAGCACAGCGGCTTGCTGACCATGATTGAAGACAACGTGGATTGCCCGTTCCGCGCCAGGATCGTTGGCGAAGAGGTCGAGGTCATCGAATTCGAGTGGCCGAAGAGCGGTTATGGTTTATACGCGATTTGCGAGCGTGACGGCAAAAAGCATCGTGTGGACATCAACTCGCTTGAATGGGTCAAACCATACCCGGACGGCTTCGAGTGGATTGAGGCCTATCTGCTCTGGCGCGAGGGCATGTAGTTTCAGCGGGATGGCTGACGCTCAACGAGGGAGAGAACTATGAGTTACTGGGGCTGGGGATATTACAAACCGAAACCGCGAATCAAAGCCAAAGGCGGGATCAAATCGCAATCGAAACGCGGCAGCTTCGGCGAAAGCTGGTGGGCCAAACGTTGGATCGCCACGCTCGAAAGCTTCAACATCGGCGCGCGGCTCGGAGCATTTTCTCGAAGCCATATTTTCAGAGCAGAACCACAATGGCAATAGAACTTTCAGTCACACCCTCACCATCGAATTACCTGCGGACTTTCGAGGCAGAGATAGATGTTCTCACCGAAAGAGAGATTCTGGTGCGCGGCCAGATGCGCGACCATCGCTTCGCATTCGAGCACGTCTGGAAGTTGCGCACGCCGGAGTACGAGGTCGTTGAAGCGAGCGCGCGGCAGATCGAAGGCGACGGTGCGCAATTCAACCCCGAATTGTGCGGGCGTTATGCCGGCATCGCGGGCGTGCGCATCGGGCGCGGGTTTTCCCAGCGGGTGATGGGTGCGTTGGGCGATTCGCCGGGCGTGAGAGAGCACCTGCTGATGGCCATCGAGATGGCTCGCGTAGGTCAGCAGGTTTATCAATACACGCCGGAATTCGAAGCTCAATTCCCGAAAAGCAGCGGCCACGCGACCGAAGCCGCGCACATCGCGTGGATGAAAGATCGGGCTTACATAGACCTCGCCAATTCCTGTTACACCTACCGCGACGAAAGCGCAGAGTTATTTGCGAGTCGCGCAGTGCGCTGCGGTTTCGATCCTGAATTCACCCGGCCAGAGCCGGGCGACCAACGGGTCTTCTGGCGCAACAAACGATTGGCGGTTGAGCTGAAGGTGGCTGAAGGCGGCGACAACGCGTTCGCCTGCGAAAGCCATATGGAAGATCGCATCCACGACATCAAAATCAATTTCGATCTGGCGGATGACGGGATGATCTCGAATGCGCGGAGTCGCGGCTTGCGGCTGCCTTATCACGGCATCTGCGAAGACCCGCATTTGCGCACGCCCGCGTTGAACGGCTTGCGCGTGACCGGCGCGTTCGTCCGGCAATTCGCCGATCACGTCGGCGGATCGCAAGGCTGCACCCATCTGTTCGATCTGGCGGTTGATGTTCTGCGGCTCTTCAATTTCGTTCGCTAGACTCGATCCGATCCATTGCATTTTCAAGGGCATTTCTTCAATCCCGATTTCCCGGAGGTGAATCAATGATGAAGCTGTATCTGAAACGAATCGTATCTGTTCTGTTTTTGGTTGCGCTGGCGCTGGCCATTGCGCCGCAGGCTCTGGCCCAGGCTGAGATGTATGACGGCAGACCGGCCTTCAAGGAAGGCGAGGACGCCGAATATTTCATCTGGCGCGACGGCGATGAGTGGCACGTCCGGTGGACGACCCAGGGTGCGATGCGCCGGTTCAGCGGCTCAGTGCTGGCCGAAGGCGGAGAGCTGAAATCGCTCAAGCGCATTGATGTCGAATCGGAAAGCCGCATCGTGCGCGCAGGCCGGCCGCCGCGCGCCGTCGTCGGGCCGCGCGGGCGTGTGCGCGTTCGTGGCGGGCAAGCGCCGGTGGTGGTGACGCGCGAGCAGGACAAGATCGAAAAGGACGGCGATAACCGAATTCGCTTCCTCGCCCGGACCGACGACGACATTGACGGCTTCAAATTCGAGGTGGACAAGAATGTCACTTCGCTGCGGTTCGTGCTGGAGATTGACGGCAAAGTGCGCCCGCAGTTGGTCGAGGTCGGCAAGGATAACCGCAAAGTTTCCGGCGTACCCTTCACCGTCAAGCTGAAGTGACGATACCGGCGTCAGACCCATCTGCGCCAGGTTAAGCGCCGGTCAGGCAAAAACAGCCTCGACTGTGAAAGCCGAGGCTGTTTTCAAAAGATGCTGATGGAGCGGAAGATCATCCGCAGCGTCCGTTGAGCAACGCCCATAAATTTGTGAGCGCGGCGAAATCGATCGTGTGCCCCCTTGATGTTTAGCAACGCGCGTTGAGCAGCGCCAATATTTGCGCAATCGGAATCATATCTGCCGTGCGGTTTTGTTTGATCGCCAACTGCGCCTGCGTATAGAGCGTGTCGAGCAGCGAATCCGGCGAGAGCGGCACACCGTTGCTCAAGGTGACAGGATGGAACTGCACGCCGGAGCATCTGAGCGGACTCCAAAAGGAGTTGAAGACCACCGGCGACCCAGTCCCGCCCGCGGAAGCCAGACTCAACTGTGTTGCAACGAATTGCTGATTGATAAATTGCAGCGGACCAGTGCCGCCTTGCAGCGCAATGCGGATTTGCTCCCGGCTGCGCTGGATGCTGACCGGATTGTTGAAATTCACGCCGCCGATCAGAATCGAGCCGTTCGGCAGGTGATTGATTCTGAGCAGGTAGAACGTCGGACTTCGGAAGCAGATCGTGTCGCACTTGATCGGCATTGGCGGCGGAGTGGGTGTGGGAGTCGGCGACGGAGTGGGAGTGGGAGTGGGAGTGGGAGTGGGAGTGGGAGTGGGAGTGGGAGTGGGCGTTGGAGTAGGCGTTGGAGTGGGCGTGGGAGTCGGAGTCGGCGTCGGTTGCTGGAAGCAACCGGCGCAGACCACGCCGCACGGCAAGCCGGTCGGATAAGCGCCGTTACTGCCGGTCTGCAACCCAATCCCATCGCGTGGGTTGCCCATGCGCTTGACGACGAAATATTGAGGCACGAACGTCGTCATTCCGTTGCCGCCCATTCGCTTGATGTCTACGCCCATCTGGAAGCAGCCGTCGAGCGGCGAGTTCGAGTTCATCGGGAAGATCAGCACCATTTGCGGAGAACCAGCGCCGCTCGCGCCTGCCGGACTCACCAACGGGACGAAGTGGCCTGCGCCGAATGGGCCGTTGCCGTTGACCAGGAAATTGACGCCCGGAGCCAGTTGATTGAGCATCAGCCCGCCGTTTTGCACGGTGAACATCGCCAGAATCTGAACGTTTGTGCCGTTGGGATTCTGGACGAAGATCGTGACCATATCGCCTTCGGTATTGCCCTTGGTCGCAATCTCAAAAAACACGTCCCAGAAACTGTCGGTGCAGGAGACGGCCCGCACCGTCGTGTTCGGGGTCGTCGCGGTGATTCCCTGAGGCTTCGTGCCGCCGATGACAGGATTACCCCCGAACGTCGTTGGGTTGACGTTGAAGACCATTGCGCCCGATGCGTTTGAGGCAACCGTGAAAACCAACGGGCCTGGCAGCAGGAACGTGTCGTCGTCGTCCTGATTGACTGTGCCGTGAACGATCAGCGGCGCCGAGAATTGGAGGCAGAAGCCATCGCCGGGGCTTACGCCGGTGCCGGAGGTTAAATGCCCATTGAACAGAGCAAGCGGCGAGAGGCAGATGTTCGATCCGTGCGAGATGTTGTTCTGGCCGCCAAGCTCCATGGCGGCGGCAATCGGAATCGTCACGCCGCCAATAGTGATTGATCCCCTCACACCGCCGAGCGCCTCCTGGAACGCAGTTACTACACCGCAGACTTTCGTCACGCCGCTCGCATTGCCGCCGACGGAACTCGGCCCGGCAAGCTCTCCGTTGGCATCAATGATTCCCTGCAGGCATTGGCTTGAGCCGATGCTGACGCCGCCGAGATTGACGCCCGCGCCAACGGTGAAGCTCAAACCGCCAATCGAAAGCGACCCGGCGGTGGTATTGGTCGGAGCAGTGTAGCTTGAAACGACGCCGCACACTGAGATCGGCGAAGGGTTGTTGACCAGGATGGCGCTGGGGTCGGTGATGTGCCCGGCGGCATTGAGCGTAGCGGTCAGGCACATGCTCGATCCGACGGAGATCAGGCTGTCGCCGAGAATGCTGGCGGACGGAGCGATCACGAAGCTCGACGATCCGATTGAGATCGCCCCCTGAAGTTGGGCAGTGGAAGGCTTAAAGCTGTTGATGCTGCCGCAAACGGTGACGACAGCACCGCCGACCTTGCTCGGAGCGATGATCTGGTTTGCGCCGTTGAAAGTCAGATCGAGACAGACAAAGCCTACGTTCGGCAGAATGACTTGCCCGACGATGGTCGTGCCGGGCGCAATTGCGTAAGTGGTCGCATCGAGCCTGATTGATCCCGCGGTGGTTGCTGTGGCGGGAGTAAAATTCCGGACTTGCCCGCAAACAGCCATCGTCGTGTGCGCCGACGCCGGAGACGTCGCCCATCTGGCGATCAGGGCGAGGCCAATCACCAAACATAATGTCATTAGTGTAGCTTTTATTTTCATGGAACTATCTCCCTGGGCTTGCGGCCCGATAGTTGACCCGATAGTTATCGCGATGAATTTAGTTTGTTGGTTGCGTCGTTAATTGACCGTTTCAGTCTGCCGCCGCCCGATTATGTGCTCTTCACTTGGAGTGCGAGTGGGGTGCACGCCGACGCCTGACCGAGGCTCGACGAACAGTCGAATGAATAAGATGTCAACGATTATGGGCGCAGAATTAACCAGGATCTCCCCCCAATTCTTCCCGAATTAAGGGATAGACCGGGCTGTGCGGAGAGTTCCCGGAGAAGATTTTACGATCGGCACCCCAGTGACTGCGCCGGTGAATATTTGTGCAGATTTGTCAGTGAGTATGTTCGTGAATGTGAACCACTCTGACGCAACTCCGCTCGCTGAGGTTGGCCATTCTGTAGCAAAGCCGCATCCGATGCCATCGCGACATTGCAGTCAGTGTAATGGCAAATCAACCCGTACCTCTTGCAGTCTCAGTAGCGGCAGTAACCCGCGCCTCACTTGTTGGGGCATTGCATGAAGGACCTGTCAGGACTGATTGGGGATTGGTCGTCAATCTTGAGCCGGCCTGTTTGCGGCACTCTCTTTCAAAACAGCGGCGCCAAAGCCCAACCCAAGACTTAGAGGTAGATGAGATTTCCTGGGGAATTCACCTGCGTGAGGAACTCATCTGGCGCGATAGTCTACGCACTTTCCTTATGCGCGTCTACCACTTTTATCTCCTCAAATCCGAATTTAATCTTTGTCTATCAGTGACTTGCTGGCAATTAGCCGAGCCTGGGGCTTTTCCTTCAGGCGAAAAAATAAAGGCACGAGGGCGATTTGCCTTCGTGCCTTTGAAGAGCGGTGTTTGATTGAATTTGCCTATCGCACCCGGCCGCCGCCGCGCGGCTCGATCTTCGGTCTGCGCTGAATATCTCTGGCGAAAAGCTCGAGCACCGGATACCAGGCGCCTTGAGCGGCGAACGGCACGTAATCGAATCCGCGCTGGTACGGATCGTTGTAGAGCGTCTTGGTGTAATCAATGCCGGCCGCAGAGTAGATTGTCGCCGCAATGTCTTCGTTGGCCACGGGGCGGTTCTGCGACCAGCCCGCTTCTTTAACCGCATCGCCGACAGGCGTGGTCTCGCCAACCACGCGGCCGCCAATGGCCCCGGCGCCGGCGAACACCGTGAAGTGCTGGAAGAAATGGTCGCGTCCCTGATTCTGATTCAGGCCGACGACGTTTCCGGTCCTGACCGTGCGGCCGAATTCGCCCATCGCAACGATCAACGTCTCGTCGAGCAAGGTCGCGCCGCCCTGCACGCCGGGCTGCGACGAAAGGTCGGTCAGCAAAGCTCCCAGGCCTCGGTCGAACTGCGTCGCGGGATTGCGGATGGCGGTGTAAATGTTGGTGTGATTGTCCCAGCCGCCAATGTTGACCTGGATGAAGCGCGCTCCGAGATTGGCTTTCGCCAGGTTGCGGGCGACGATCAATGAGTTGCCGAACCCGCTGTTCCCGTATCGCGTCTGCTCGTCGGCGGTGAACCTGAAGACGGCGTCCACCTGCGGATTGTACATCATCGCGCGACTTTGCTGATAGAAGCCGTCCATGTCAACGACGTCTTCGCCGAGCGGCGAGTTCGCGCGCAGCCCGCCATCCAATTCCGTCAACATCTGGAATCTTCGGTCGAAATTGGCCTGGCCGTCGGAATTGGTCAATCCGGCCAATCCGCCCTGAGCGGCGGTGGCGACGAACGGTGTGTATTTCGCGTTGAAATACCCCGAGCCGACCGTGTTCCCGCCGTTGAGCGAGATGAAGCCGGGCAGCTTCTGGTTCGGCTGGCGCTTCGCTTCGAATTCGAGCGCGACCACGCTGCCGAGGTTGGGCGCGATCTTGCCCATCAACGACGTCGGATTGCGAGCAATCTGCGACCAGACCTGCTGCAGCGAATGCACCAGCGCCGGGGCGCGCAAACCGCGGACGATCGCAATCTTGTTCAAGTGGGTGGCGATGTTCGGCATCAACCCCTGCGGGAACATGATCCCGTTGTACGAAGTCGGGTTGAAATCGGCCGGCGTCCACGGACCGACTTTCAGGTCGAAAGTGTCAACGTGGCTCGGAGCGCCCTGCATATGGATGAAAATTACGTTTTTTGCTCTGCCGATGAGCTGCGCGGCCGTTGTTTCAGTCGCGGCTGACGCAACCCCCGGCAGCAATGGCGCGAGGAAATAACCCGCGACGCCGGTTCCGGCGATTTTGAAGAACGCGCGCCGGCCAAGCTCCGGTCCCCAGAGGGCGGAATTAGCTGGGCGCAACGGTTTGCAAACTTCGCAAGAATGATCCGGATGAAGATGTTTATCCATGTGTTTCACCTCTTTCTCTCGATTTCTCCCCCCGCTCGCGGGTGAGCTTTAGTAATTGAACGTGAAGTCAACCTTGTTCAGCAGCACCCATTGAATGCTCTCGGCCGCCGCCTGTTTGGCCTGCGCCGCTGTTTGTGTACCCGTCGGCGTGAAGTAGGGCAGCAGCTTCGCCTTCTCGGCGTCGGTCGGATTGCGCGACAGAGTGTGCAGGTAGAGTTGCGTGATGATCTGCTCGTTGGAGAGGCTCGTGTCGGCGAGCAGCCTTCTGACCGTTGAGGGGATCGCGGGCTGGTTGGGCAACGACACCTGATTGCCTTGATGTATCCTGCCCATCACGAAGCCGTTGTTCATCAAGGTCAGCGCCTGAAGGATCGAGGGATCGTCCGACCGCAGATTCGAATCGCGATTGCCGCGCAGGAAGACGTTCAAAAACCCGCCGTTGCCGCCGGTGGTGTCGGGCAACTCCATCGCCCAATCCACCTTCCTGACGAATTGACCAGTTTGATCAATAATCGGATAGCCGGCGATCGTCTGGTTCTGACCCGCGGCGTCACGGTAGGTGGAGAGAGGCGGCTGGTTGGTAGCTTTCACGATCGCGTCGTGAATCTCTTCGGCGCCCAGACGGCGGATGTACTTACGCGCGTAGTAGGGCACATAATCAATCTTCCACGTTCCGGGATACCTCGAAGAGAGCTGATAGGCGGACGATTTTGCGATCAATGCGATCAGATAGCGAATGTCGTGGCCGCTGTTCCTGAATTCATCGGCGAGCGCGTCGAGCAGTTCGGGGTTGGCCGGTTGCAGCGCCCACCCGTCGGGCATCTGGGCGTTCGGATCGAGGCGGGCCGGATCGAAGGTGTTCGACGGCGAGACCAGCGCCTCGACCATCAACTCTTCCCAGAGGTAGTTGACCGCAGCGCGCGCAAACTGTTTGTCCTCGACGACCATCCGGGACAGCGCTTGACGACGATTCTCGCCGGGGTTGAGGCCGCTGCCGAACAGGTACTTCGGCTCAACAAAGTTCCTGCCGTTGATCGGCGCGCGAGTCTGCCGGTTGCCGGAGTTGGTGTTCAGCAGGTACTCGCCGGTCGCTCTCTCCGAGATGATGTATTTGGCGTAGTTTTGAGCAATATTTTGCTGTTGTCTGTTGGTTCTCGCAAAGAATGCCGACATTCCCCAGGCCTGTGCTCTGGTCACTTGCGATCCCCAGAGGTTGACCGCGTCCAGGTGGCCGGCGCCGTCGTGACAGAGCAGGCAGTCCATCGAACTCAGTCCCAGGAACGTTGTCCCAACGCGCACGGCCAGGCCGTCCATCGTGTCCTGGGCCGGGCCCATCGGGATGTTGCCGAGCACGATGAAATTGGTCTCGCCGCTGACGTGGCTGTCGCCGTCGTGATCAATCATCTCCCTGGCCATTATGGCGTAGCTCTTGTTTTCGGCGATGGCGTTCTTGATGTAGCTGTAATAGGCCTCGCGCCCGCCGAAGTAGATCTGGATGTTGGTCGCGTTCACAACGTTCTTGTACAGGTCGCCGAAGAACATCGTCCATTTGTCAACGAACTCCGGCGAATTGATCAGGCTGTCAACCAGGACGTCGCGTTTGTTGGGGTCCTGGTCTGCCAGGAACTTCGTGACATCGTCCGCTGAAGGGATGCGGCCCGTCACGTCCAGATAGGCGCGGCGGATGAATTCCTCGTCAGTGCAGAGCGGCGCCGCAGCGACTCCATCCTTCTCCATCCGGTCGAACAGGATGTTGTCAACCACGTTCTTGCGCGGCACGGCTCCCGCTTGCACGAGCTTCAATTCGGCGCCGGCGAGATCGGCGCTGACTGCTTCGGTAGTCTGTGAGACCGCCACCCGGTGGCGAGCCTGCACATTGCGGAAGTTTTCCGGGGCTTTGAGATACGCGCAGTCGGAGCTGGCGAGTTGATCGTTGCTTGGATTGCGAGCAGAGCGTCTACTCTTCTGCGCAAGCGAATTGGTTGAAAGCCCTAACTGATCCAGGGTGAAGATCACCCCGACCGCGATAAATGCGACGATCGCGTATCGTTTGAATCTCTCGGTCAGGCCGGGTTTGCTTGAAATGTTTGTACCACCTGTCATCGGCATAAAATCCTCCCGCAAACTTGAACTTGTTTGTGACTTAACACTGGGAGCGAAGACGCCCCAATCTACGTTAAATGTTCGCCTCGAGATAGAAATTTCGGATCGAGTGCTCCGAAGCAGGCACTGCTCTGACGAGGTTCAGCAATGGAGCGCCTGGTTTATCGCGCCAGCTTTGCTGAAATTGGAAGCACCGAACCGCGTTATTTAGACTCAGGGACAGTAGTGATTGTCCAAATAATTTTTCCGCGCGGCGCATTCTAGCATGAAACTCCCAGCGAAATAAAGGGCTTGTTTGACCAAATGGCAAAATTTTGGATCAAAATATTGCCCCGGTGAATTCCGGTTGCAGGCGGGATTGCCGAGCGAAGAAAGTCTCCTCCTCATCTTCCGGTGAGCGTTTGATGTCGGTTGATGAAGTTTTGTAGCGCCGTCGCCAGGCGCGCGATCTCTTCGATGGTCGCACGACGAGCCTGTTTCATTTGTTGGGTCAGCTCGGTCAGATGCCTGGCCGCCGTGCGATACTCTTCGGCGGCCTCGCGCGGCGCTTTTCGTGGCAGCGATTCCGCCAGCCTGGCCGCCGCTGCGGCCAATGCGTGCGCAGCCTGGACGAACGATTCTTCCTGCCACTGCTCGAGGTTGGCCAGAAGATGAGACGACCACTCGACGATCTCCTGCGCGGCGGTTGTTCCCGGTCGGCTGAAAGCCCTTGCGGGCAGGGAATTGAAAACCAGTTGAGCGGTTTCGACCGCTGTCGCCAGCGCGAAGACGGCGTCGGGCGTGATGCGCGGCGGCGCGGACCTCAGCGTCATCTGGATGTTGCCCAGATTGTCGGGCGGGACTGTCTGTTCGGGGCGAGGCAGCCGCAGCGTCAGGTCGTTGTCCTGCCGCGACAGAAAGCCGCGCAGCGACGCCTGCAGCTCGGAGATGACGTAGCGCCTGTCTCCCTCCGCTTCGTTCTCCATCGCCGATTCGGTGGAACGGATCGCGCGAACCAGAGACGCGCCGACAGATTCGACCTTCAGGCCGGTCTTCTCGCGCTCGAACTCATCCAGGCGGCGTTGCAGCTCGAGATTCCTGGAGACCAGAAGCGCAATCTGATCGCGCAGGCGTTTGATCTCGTCTTCGGGGTTTAAGAATACGGCCATAGTTGAATCGCTTCCGAAGTCGGGTCTTACCGGATCGGTTCATCCGGCGGATTTGTAGCCTCCTCTGGTCGCAAGATGGGGATGGCTCCGAACGCCAGACGAATGATGGAAAGCTGTCCGGGGTCGGCGGCGCGGGTGAGAGTCGGCGTGATGATTCGCGCTTCGTTCTGTTGAAGAGCGATGAATCCCTTCATCTCGACATCCAGGCTTTGGAGTGTGACTCCGGTATCCCCCTTTGCCGGATCGCGCGCATCGCGTTGGATGTTGTCCATGACCGTGCGGAAGCGATTGACCAGGTCGCCGGTCGTGATCCCTTCGGCGGGCGGCAGAGCCTCACGCGCACTTTGAGCAACTGTCGCCGCTTCGGTCAGGACGGCCTCCATCCGTCGCAGCCCTTCGTTCAGTTGATCGTTAAACTGCCGGCCCAACTCCACGCTTTTTTTTGCCTGGATTCTCGGCTTGCCGGACGACTCTTTGAACGCCGCCAGGTCTTCGCGCGACTTTTTGAGAAGCTCGGCGGCCTCCTTCATCAACTGGTTCAGTCGTTGGATCAGGTCTTCCATTTTTCGCCTCGATTCCTCCCTGCTCGACTCGCTCACAGATTGATCAGGAAAGAGTCTGAGTTGTTGCTCGGCGTGGGGTCTGCGGTCGAGCTGCTGACCGCGGCTTGGTTGAGCGCCTGCCTGACGCCGTCGCGCAGCCTCGCGCGGTACTTGAGCGTCACCGACTCGCCGACTTTCAACGTGCCCAACTCGGCTTGCAATCTGGGCAATTGCGTCTGCGTCCATTTGCCTCGCAGATCGGAGCTGAAATCGGAGACGGATTCGACGGCTCGTCTGTCTGGCGTATCGGTGACGACGACGTTCTCCGCATCCGCCGGGCCATTGTTCCTCACTGTGATCGTGTAGCTGACCGTGTTCCCGGCGGCTGGGGACGGGGTAAGCCTGCCGGTCTTCATAATGATCAGATCGGCCTGTTTCTCGCCGACGGGCGGCGCGGGCAACTCCAACACTAAAGAGTTGTCGTTCAGTTGCGGGTCAATGGTGTCGCTGCGCACTGAGGCGGCGCTCTTGAACGTATGGAAAGGTTTGGTTTCGGCAACGTATGAAAGAGTGACCGTCTGCCCGACTTTCAGATTGCCGAGCTGCGCCTCGAATTTTGGCGGCGAGGCGCCGGTCCATTTGCCTTGGCTCGTCGTGAACCCCGATGCGCTGACGAAGCTGGCCGCATCCGGCTCGTCGTTGACGATCACATTCACGGCGTCCGCCGGGCCTTTGTTTTCGACCACGATTGCGAATCTGACCGTCCAGTTGGCGTTCGCCGGAGCGCTCGTCACCTCGCCGGTCTTCTTGACCGACAGATCGGCTGTCGGCAGCGGCTCCAGATCCGAGGGTTGCAACACGGGAACGGCGCCGAATTTCAAACGAATAGTCGAGAGCTGGCCCGCGTCCAGACCGCGCGTGGGAGTCGGGGTGACGACGCGCGCTTCATTCTGCTCGACGACGATCAAGCCCTTCACTTCTATGTCCAGAGTTTTGAGCGAGACGCCCACTTCTCCCGCCGCCTGCCCGCGCGCGTCGCGCTGAGCGTTTTCAACGACCGTGCGGAAATGACCGGCCAGGTCTTCGGGCTTGATCGCTATGTCTTCGGCAGGCGCGGTCTGCGCCGCGCTCACTTTTTGCGACAATTCCGACGCGGCGGCCACGACCGCTTCGAGCTGGCGCAGAGTCTCCTCGGCCTGGCTCGCCAGATTCTGGTTCAGCTCGCGGCTGCCGCCGGGTGACAGGTCAGGTTTGCCCATCGCGCGGAGGACAGGCTGCTTGGCTTTCCGCGACCTCTTCACCAACTCGATCGCCGAATTCAGCCGCTCGCTCAATTGCTCGATTAGCTCTTGCATCGCTGCGCCTCGAAATTACGGTACCTGCTTGACGATCTGTTTCGTGTCGTCGTCTATGACGACGAGCACGAGCCGCTGGATTTGATCGCCGGTCAGCTTGGACTGTATCACGAACCACAATCGCCCCTGTCCGTTGAAATTCACCGCCAGCCGCGCGTTCGGATCAGTCGAGAGTTTCGGTTGAGCGACGGCCAGAACTTCATCGCGGCTCAACCTCGGCGTGACTGCGGTCTCAGCGGCCGGCGGCGGCACCGGCACGATGGTCAGCTTCAGCTTGCTCGACGCGGTGACGTTGTAGTTGAACTGGTTGGCGTAGAGCGCGTTGACCGGCTGGAAGTGAATCTCTTTGAGCCGTGACAGCGCCACTGGCGAAATCGGCGTCAGATCGGCGGCGGCGGCCGTGGCGGTGGTTTTCGGGCGTTCTTCAAACGCAATCGCCATCGTCAGCTCAAGCTCGGCCCGCGGCATTTGATACCAGGTCGCCTGCAAGCCCAGATCGGAGAGCACGGGGTCTTCGTCAATCTCACGCTGAGTGGCGATTGAATTTTTGTCGAGTTCACGCTGCGCATTGGCGATGCCGACGCCGAGCGCGGTGATGACGGCCGCCATCGGGGCCGAAAGCAGTTCTGAAATGCGTTGTGTGCCGTTCGCCATGGAACCTCCTCCGAATCATTCGATGTTATTCGATCATGCCGTCTGGGTGACGATGGGCGGATTGACCAGAGTGTTGATCGTGACCGTCCGCGGGATCAGGCGCGGCGGCGGCGGCACTGGCCGCAACGTTGCGCGCATCACGCTGGCGCCCTCGGCGGTGTATGAAAAGGTGTTCTGCGTCCGGTAATTGACCGGCGAGCCGAAAGCGAGCGCGCTGTAACCGCCGACTCGCGCGCCAAGGCGTCCCGCGCCAGGGGTCTCCGAGGTGCTAGTGCGCTTCATCGAGATCGAGAGTTTGACTTCGATTGTAGCCTCGGTGAACTGATAAAAAGTCGGCAGCAATCCGGCCTGAAGCAGATTGACGGTGATCGGCGCCGCGCCGCTGGCGCGAAGGCTCACTCCGCTGACAGTGATGTTCCTGGGGCCGCCGGACCCGCTGACGGTCACGATGCGCTCGGTGGGTTCGATGATTTCAGCGATCTCAGGAACGATCTTGACCTCATTCTCGATCAGAAACTTGAGCGTCTCAATCGAGCTGCGGTCTAACTCCAACTGTCCCTCGGCGATTGCGAAGGCTAGGTTGCGAAGCAGTTCGGCAAAGGGGAGATCCAACAAATCCTGTCCAATAGCCATGTCTTCCTCCATTGTTTCAAGGGTAGTTCAAGAGCGTTTCAAGGTTTTCAATTCACCGCCAAACGAGAGGGGACAGTCCGCGTGACGCTTCCTGCCCGTTCGCCGGTCAAAGCCAATGCGCGGCGGACGACCATCCCGAAAGGCGTCGGCGCGATACGATGGTCAGCCGCTCTAGCCAGCGGCGGGTCGGCGTTCCAATGCGCCGCCGTCCATCCGGCGCCCGCCTCGCGCAAAGCCAGAGCCGTTCGCTCGCCCCAACTGACTTCCGCTTGCCCCCCTCCCCATTCGGTCACGAAGACCGGATGCGACCGGGCCAGCGCACGCATCGCCGTCAATGGATTGTCGCGCCGCGGATAGAAATGAGCCGCGTAGACCAAATTGGGAATCGGCTGGCCTTCAGTCCCGATCACGGGGAAGCCGCTTAAATCGGTGGCCCAGTTCAAACCGCTGACGAAGCACAGCGCGCGCGGATGTTGAAGTCGCGTCTCGGCGACCATCAAACGAACCCAAAGCGTCCACAAATCCCAATCGGTGTCGAAGCCCGTCAGATCGTCTTCCAGCGCGCCGTGCGGTGAGGTGTACAGATCGAAGAGCACAGCCGGTTCATCGGCGTACCGTTCGCCCAACAGCCGCCACATTCCGACGGTGTCGTAATCGGGCTGCGGCGCGATGAAGTTTGTTATCCGTTCGCCGTTCGCCGCCGGCAGCGTGCCGAAGACAGTTGATTCGTCGAGGCGGCGAAGCGAGAGCATCGTGTAAGCCCCGCCTTCAGCCGCGCGACGGATGATCCAATCGAGATCGGCCAGGTAATCCCAGCCGCTCCACGCGCCCAGGCCGTTCAACACACGCTGGTGATTGATCGCCACGCGAATGACGTTCGCGCCCCAACCAAGTATGGTGTCAATCATCGCCTCGGTGATAGTGGCGCCGGCGGCGAACCCGCGTTCGGGGTCAGGCGGCGCGCTGTCCAGACCCAACAGGCTCACGCCCCGCAGCCTCACGGGATTGCAATCGAGGTTCACGATCTGATTGCCGTTGACCACCAACCAGGGCAGCGAGCCTGAGATCGCGCCGCTGGGAATGCGAGCCTGAAGCGGATCGCGAGCCAGAGCTGGGCGTTGTTCCTGTTGTCTCTGTTGTCCCTGTTGCTCTTGTTGCCCGCGTTGCCTCCGTTGCTCCTGCTGCGCCGCGCGGGCTTCAGCCGAACGCTCGGCGTCGCGAGCGGCGTCGCGTTGTTCGGCCAATCGCGCCTGGCGCGCGGATTGGCGTCGCGCTTCGGCCTGGTCGGCGGCTTGTTCGGCTTCGCGCCGCGATTGTCGCGCGGTGTCGCGGCGGGCTTCAGTTTGTTCCGCCTCGCTCGCGGCTTCGCGCTGCTCTTGCTGTCGCGCCTCGCGCGCGGATGAGCGGCGTTCGGTCTCGCGCTCAGTTTCGCGCTGGGCATCCTGCTGTTCTTGTCGCCGTTCCTGCCGCTGCGTTTCGCGCCGCTCATCGGCGCGAGTCTGTTCGCGCGCTTGAGCCACAGCCTCTTCACGTCGCGCCTCGCGGGCTTCAGCCGCGCGTGCGGCGGCTCGCCCATCCGCCCGCTCTTCTTCCTGGCGGCGCTGGCGCGCGGCGTCGCTTCGCGCTTCAGTCCGACCGGCGTCTCGTTCGGGTTCGGGCGGTTGTTCACGGCGTGATTGTCGCGCCGCTTCGGGCCGCGCTTCAGCCTGTTCGGAGCCTCGCGCCGCCTCGCGCTGATCCTGCCGTTGTGCCTGACGCGCGGCTTGGCGGCGTTCGGCTTCCTGTTCGGCCTGCCTTTGCTCGTCTTGCCGCTCCCTGGCGGATTGCCTGCGCAACTCTTCGCGGCGCGCCGATTCCTGCTCCGCCTGATTGCGTTCTTCATTACGCTCTTGACGATTGGCCGCGCGCAGGATTTCGCGCAGCCAATCACGGCGGACTTGCTCTCGCTCCGATGAGCGGCGTTCGGCGCGGTTTTGCTGGCGGAAGCGGGCCAGGAAAGCCGCGCGGCGTTCCTGCTCGGCTTCGAGCGCGGCTTCGAACTCCTGTGTCTGGCGCAGCGCTTCCTGGCGGCGTTCCTCTTCGCGCTCGCGTTCGCGCTCTTCTTCCTGGCGGCGCTCTAGCTCGGCCTGGCGTCGCTCTTCTTCGCGCTGTCGCTGGCGTTCTTCTTCGCGTCGTTGTTTGGCGCGTTGCGCGTCGCTCGGAAATGCCATGTCTTTCCTTACGCTCTCCAGTCTGCGCTGAAATCTTCAGCCCAGTGATAATGCCCGTCCCACAGGCTCGTATAACCGACGTGCTGCGCCAGTGACGGCGTGTGGAAATAAAGCGGGCAGACCCTCGCAGCCAGTCTTGGCATTTTGATATCCTGCATGCCTGGCACTTCCTCCCATCGCTCGATGATATGGCGCGCTGTCGCCACGGACAACAACACAGCCTGGCTGCCGTAGACTGCTTCAGGATCGGCTACGAAGAAAGCCTCCTCAGGGCTGCGCGACAGCGTACGGATGTTCGGGTTATAAAGAGAGCCGAAGAAATGCCCACTTGGGCGCGCGTTCACGAGCGGGTACCATCGCCCCAGGTTGTGAAGCAGATGGCGGTTGAATTCGAGGTCGTCCTCCAGAAACAGAATGATGTCGGATTCCGAAACCTCGGTTATCGCACGCTGCAACAATCGTCGCGCCGTCTGCTCGATCCGCTCCTGCCTGCGCTCGAAGGTCATCTGATCAATCTCGACTCGCGGCTCTTCGACGTAACCCGCCGCCTGAAGGTTCGCAATCGTCCGCAGTCGCAGCTCTTCGCGCTCGGGGCAGGAGAGCATGTAAACCACAATCTTGAATCGCATCGGTTTGCGCATTTCACGGCCCAATGCCGTCGTTGTACGACAAAAAGTTTGCCGGAGTGGGGCTGACCGACAGCCCCTTCAACTCATCAATGGCGAACTCGTCGTAGTCCTCGTTGAACCGCACCCGCATGCCACCGATCTCTTCCGAATCGTTCAGAAGATTGGCGGTTCGATAAGCGTTCGGCAGCAGCGCTCCATCCTGAAAACGGTCGTAGTATTTCCAACTGCCTCCGAGCGCAGGAGTGATCTCCTCGA
>Ga0247727_10007731_pt1 | contig 20318 bp, 14 predicted proteins | sample WisWelCaveWW1625_FD_202498 | JGI IMG/M metagenome (GOLD analysis project Ga0247727, IMG submission 202498) | Biofilm microbial communities from Wishing Well Cave, Virginia, United States - WW16-25 | ecosystem: Environmental > Aquatic > Deep subsurface > Groundwater > Cave microbial mat | place... | reverse complement strand
TTGCCGTGGATTTCCCGGACGCGCGTCAGCCGCCCCTGGTACACATCACTGGCGGCGACCAGCTCGACGCCCGGAGCGGCGAGCGCCGAGCGCGTGTCCTCCGAACCCATGATGCCGAAGCCGATGATGGCGGCCTGGATGCGGTCGTTGGGCGAGGTTTGGGCGGCGAGCGTGGAAGATGCGCCGGCGGCCACGGAGGCTTCGAGGAAATGTCGGCGAGTGGTTGGCATGGAGGCTTCCTCAGAGTTAGTCTAGCAAGGGGTGTTCCCATGCGGGGTCTGTCGAGCCTGTCCCGGATCGCGGCGCTTGGGCTGCTCGCTTCAGCCCCGATCCTGTGGTGAGATACCGACCTGCTACAATCCCTTGTTCCCCCCGATGCCTGAATCCAACGCGAAAGCCTCCTCTCGACCCTCGCGGCGCGCGTATCTCCTGATCACCCTGTTCGCCTTTGCCCTGGTCCTGCTGCCGTTTCTGTTCTGGTACGACACCTGGTTCGGACGGCGGCTCACCGACGCCCAGATCGAGAAGTACCTTCGCCCGGACGACAAACCGCGCCGCGCGCAGCAGGCGCTGGTGCAGATCGGCGAGCGCATGAGCCGAGGCGACCCGGGCGCGCGCCAGTGGTATCCGCGCATCATCGCGCTGGCCTCGCATCCGGCGGCCGAGATGCGCATGACGGCGGCCTGGATCATGGGCCAGGATCCGCGACACGCGGCGTTTCGGGAACCGTTGCACCGGCTGTTCGCCGATCGCTCCGCGTTGGTGCGCCGCAACGCGTCGCTGGCGCTGGCCGCGTTTGGCGACCCGGCCGGACGCGTGGAGCTGCGGGCAATGCTGCGGTCGCATGTGCTCGAATCGCCGCGAGACGGGACGGTGAAATACCGGCTGAAGGCAGGCGACTACGTGAACCCTGGCACCCTGGTGGCGCGCGTCGGCGGGGCGGAGTTGCGCGCCGAGCTGCCGGGCGAACTTCGCCGCCGGTTGCAGCCGGACGGCGCCCGGGTCGCCCCCGGCGCCCCGCTGGCCGAGTTTTCCCCCGACGATGCCCATGCCTGGGAAGCACTGCGCGCCTTGTACCTGGTCGGCGGCCGCGACGATCTCGAAGAAGTCCAGCGCTGGGCCCGCGGCGGCCCGAAAGGCTCCGAGAAGTTGCGCCGGCAGTCGGAGGCCACCGCCCGGCGGATCGCATCGCGTTCCCCGTAGCGACGGTTATTCACCCAGCAGAAAGCCGTGGTAGCGGCCCATCCAGTAGGGCAGCAGGAAGAAAGCGCCGTCATCCTCGCCGCGCCCGTCGCCGCCTCCATCGACGCGAAACGGGTTCCCGTTCCACTTCATCACCGGCCGCTCGTCCGGCGGCAATACCGTTCGCGATTGGCGGCGTCCGAAGCGATCCGCCTCGGGTTCGAACTCGATGTCCTTGCGATGCGAATTGACGACCGTCCAGTGGACCAGGTCCATCGGAATCCGGTTCAGGGTCCAGACGGCGCCGTCAAGATCAACCTTGGCACCGGCGCGTCCGGTGAAATAAATGAACGTCCACAGCGGATTCTTCTCGCGCTGGATGTTCCGCCACCATTGGTCGAGGGCGCGCCGGTAGAACTCCAGCAGCTTCGGATCTTTCTCGTAGCGAATCAGAAGATAGAACGGCAGCATGGCGAGCTCCTCGTCGGAGTAATTGATCCGCTCGCGAAGATCGAGAAGCCGGGTGGTGATCTCGGCATACCCCATCTCGAGCGCCACGCGCCGATACTCGCGCTCGTACTTCATTTCCCCGGTGACGTGGGCGGTCGTCTTCAGAAAGCTCAGCAGCTCGAGGGCGTTCAGCGGCCCGTCGGGCAGGCCCCGGCGCGTGTCAAAATACTCGGGCGACCAGCGGCCCCAATAGGTGGGCTGGCCGTGGATGTCGGTCAGATACAGCCCGTTGTCGAGAATGTGATCCATGATGCGCGCCGCCGTCGCCGTGATGCGTTTCTTGAGGGCGGCGTCGGGCAGCAGATCCCAGGCCACGCCGAACAGATAGAAATGGCCGACGATTTCGTCGGAGCTGGTGTCGCCTTTCCATTCATGCGCGCCGTCGGGCGTCCAATGCCACGTGCCTCCGGCGCCGCGCCAGTCGCCTTTCCTGATGTAGGAGCGCGCGGGGAAACCGGGGCGGCCGGTGATCCGTTCAAGCCACAGCACCGCGTCGATGGACTTGCGGGCATTGGCCATCGCTTGCGGGGAGCGGGTGACGGCGTAGCGGAAGCATTGCGAGGCGGCGTAGATCGCCGTCCAGAGCCCATCGTTGTCGCTCGGCTCGAGCCGGTTCGTGGACAGGTCTCCGCTCGCCTCGAGCGACGAATCCGCGACCAGGCCGTAGCGGTCATGCCGGCTTCGAACCCGCTGCTCGAACAGGGCCGCCTTCTGGCCGAGCGTCATCGGACGCAGCTCTATGTGTGAGATGCCCGTGCGGGTGCGGACCCACATCCCGGCCGCCGGATCCGGGATCAGCCTGAGGACCTCATCATCGGGCAGGTAGCGACGGCCCGCCATGTATTGGACGCGGTCGGCCGGCTGGGTCCGAGCGTGGTACCTGAGAACCCCCTTCGCGGTGCCGGTCCAAACCGCCCCGTCGGTGGCCACCGCGATCGCCGTAACCTCGCCCACGGGCATCGCCGGTGGTTCCTCGCGAAGCTGGCGAGGCGCCTTCGCGTCGTCCGGCATGTGAAAGGTTCGAACCTTCTGTGGATATCGAGAAAGATGGACCGGTTCGACCGCCAGCGCGCCCGAGCCACTCAAGAGCAGGACCGCAATCAGGCGCATGCCGTGGCTCGCTCCCCAACCAGGTCCAGCCAGCGGCCGAATATCAGGGCGGCCAGTTCTTCCAGCCGATCGCGGTTCGCTTGTGGATCGACCGCTATCCCAACATCGCGCTCGCTGCCGGATGACTCATCCTGCCGGAGCCATTCGCCAATCATCTCTGGCGTCGCCTCGAGATGAAACTGCAAGCCCCAGACGCCGGAGCCGTAGCGGAACGCCTGATGCCGGCAACATTGTGAATGCGCCAGCCAGGCTGAGCCGGAGGGAAGATCTAAGGTTTCACCATGCCAATGCATGACGGTTTCCGGCTCAACCAATCCGGCCAAGAGCCGATCATAACAGGCCTCCGGCTTCCAGAAGACCGGCGCAAAGCCGATTTCCTTCACGGCGTTCCGGTATACGCGGGAACCCAGGGCCTTGGCAATGAGCTGCGCCCCCAGGCACACCCCCAGCGTCGGAATCCCGGTGGCCAGGGCCTGTTCGAGAATGTCCAACTCCTTGCTTATGTAAGGCAGATTGTCGTTGGCCGACATCGAGCCGCCGAGAATCACCAGACCACCGGCCTGGTCGAGACGGGCCGGGGCATCCTGGTCCAGCCACAGATCGAGGTACACGAATTGCACTCCCCTGAGGCGCAGTGCCCGCTCAATGTAACCCAAACTTTCCAGTGGACTATGGCGGATCGCGAGTACTTGCATGGAACCCGAGAGCTGTGTTGCCCCTAGGGTACAAGTATTACTACAATCGCCGGCCATTCAGGAGGCGGAGTACTTACTGAGTCCAAGACTGCCGATAACGGAATAGTTGGTATGATGACAGACTCACCGCTGGGGCCGCCTCCGCTGGAACCGAATCCAGCGGCGAAGCGAAACAGCGTCATGCAGATTCTCATCGCCGATGACAGCGCGACGTCCCGGAGAGTCCTGGAAGCGACCTTGCAGAATTGGGGCTACGAAGTCGTTGCCGTGGAGGACGGCTCGGCCGCCTGGGAGATTCTCAAGAAGGACCGTTCCCCGCAACTGGCGATCCTGGACTGGGTAATGCCCGGCTTCAGCGGACCCGAGGTCTGCCGGCTGGTTCGCGGCCTGGCGCGCCCCCGCTACACTTACATTCTCCTGCTGACATCCAAGAATCAAAAAGCCGATATCATCGAAGGAATGGAAGCCGGCGCCGACGACTATGTCGTGAAGCCTTTCGACAGCAATGAGCTGAAGGTGCGTCTCGGACCGGGCCGGCGGATTCTCGAATTGCAGGGTGAGTTGCTGGAGACTCAGGCGGCGCTGCACGAACAGGCGACCCGCGACGCGTTGACCCACCTTTGGAACCGCCGTGCGATCCTGGAGATCCTCAACCGCGAGCTGGCCCGCTCGCTCCGCGAGGAAAGCCCGCTCGGAATCGTGCTCGGCGACGTGGACCGTTTCAAGTCGATCAACGACGAGTTCGGGCACATCGTCGGCGATACGGTTCTGCGGAAAGTCGGTGTCCAGATGGCGGCCTCGGTGCGACATTACGACGCTGTCGGGCGCTATGGTGGGGAAGAGTTTCTGATTGTCTTGCCCGGATGCGACCTGGCGGCCTCACAGCGCCTCGCCGAGAGGGTCCGCGTCGCTACCGAACAGATTCCCGAAAGTGTGCTCGGTATCGACCGCAACGTTACGATGAGTTTCGGACTTACAGCGCAGATTCCCCACTCCGGGACCAACCTCGAATTGTTGCTCAAAACCGCCGACGAAGCCCTTTACCAGGCGAAAGAACAAGGCCGCAACCGCGTGGTTGCCCGACTGATTTCTAACCCCGGAACGGCTGGTTAGGGCGGGCGGAGCCTTTCACTGGTTGGCAACCGCGCTAACCGATAAGATAGTCGCCCTGCCGGATGGTTAGAACCCGATCGTGCCAAGGGAAAGATCCCGACTCCGCCAAACCGATTGCTTGCAAGCACTTCGCTTCCTCAAGCCGCCATTAAGGTCTTTGGCTGAACGTTTGCCTACACATTCCCGTGCAAATACCAACACCGGCGGTAGCCCTGGCCTTCCTATGCTGTGGCTGGGCGCCGTTTTCCCGCGCCCAAACCGATAGCGACCTGTTCGACGATACGCTCGTTCGCGACTTGCGCCTCTATGTGCATTCGAGCGACTGGCGGAAGCTGCGCGCGAACTACCTGAACAACACCTACTATCCAGCCGACCTGGTGTGGGAAGGGCTGATGGTGCAGAACGTGGGCATTCGTTCACGCGGCCGCGGCAGCCGGAATGCCGCCAAGCCGGGGTTACGAGTGGACTTCGACCGCTTCGAGGACGATCAGGAATTTCTCGGATTGAAGTCGCTGGTGCTGGACAACCTGACGCAAGACCCGCCGATGGCGCGCGAGCGCCTGGCGATGATGTTTTTCCGCCGGCTGGGCATCGCGGCGCCGCGTGAGGCCTACGCCCGTTTATATGTCAACGACGAATATGTCGGCCTGTACTCGCTGGTGGAGCCGATCGACAAGCGGTTTCTGCGTCGGAATCTCGACGACGATTCCGGCTTCCTGTACGAATATAGCTGGGCATTTCCATACGACTTCTCGCACCTGGGAGACGATCCATCGCTGTACGTGCCGCTGCCGTTCAAGCCGCAGACACGAGAGAAGAATCCGGCGCCCGAAGTGATCGCGGCGATGGCGCGGGCTATTCATCGTTCATCCGACGCGGAGTTTGAGACGGCCGCGTCCGCCTACATCGATTTGAAAGAGTGGCTGGCGTACGTGGCGGTCGAGAACTTCATCGCCGAGAGCGACGGCTTCCTGGGCGAGGTCGGGATGAACAACTTTTATCTGTACCGGCCCGCCGGCGGCACACGATTCCGCATCATCCCGTGGGACAAGGACGCGACTTTTTACTGGGCCGCACACCCGGTGACATACCAGCTCGAGAGCAATGTGCTCACGCGGCGAGCGCTGGCAATACCGGAGCTGCGCAAATACTATTTTGCGGTCTTAACCGCGTGCGCCGATGCCGCCGACGAAGGCGGCTGGTTTGCGTCGGAGGCGCGTCGGCTGACGGATCAGGCATACCGCGCCTCTCTCGAGGACTCCAACAAACCTTACAGCAACGAGGAGTTCGAGGAGGCAGTCAGGGTGTTCCGTTACTTTGCCGCCGAGCGCAGCCGTGTCGTTCGGGAAACCGCAGCCGAAGCGATCCGCTAGCGCCGTTGCTTTGTCGCAAGCTGAAGCTTGCGCTACCTTCTAAAACTCGAAGCGCAGACCGAACTGAATCTGTCGCGGGCTGGCGAACTGGCTGGTCAGCACGCCAAACGAGGGTCGAGTCAGGTAGCTGGTCGCCGGGTCATTGAATTCGACGTGATTGAATGCGTTGATCATGTCGAAGGTGAACGTCGTGCCGATCCGCTCGTTGATTCGCGTCTTCTTGCCGATGGACAGGTCGTAGTTCCAACGCGCCAGGCCGCGCACAATTCCCCGGCCGTGACGGCCATCCTGGCTGAGCTGGATGTAGCGGAACGTGTTGTAGGTCTGCTCGGGGTTGGCGAAGATGTTCAGTTTCGATCCGCGCCCGCCGCCGGCGGTGCCGACGCCGCCCGAACCGACGTTCTCATGGTTGACTGACGTCGAGTAATCGTTGCCCGATCGCGCCGGCAAAGCGCCGGCGGGCAAGCCGCCGAAGAACGCCTGGGCGCCGCCAAACGCCTCCGCGCTGGTGCCGACCAGCAACGGCAGGCCGCTCGAGGCCGTGTAGATGCCCGAGGTATACCAGCCGCCAGCGATCCTCTCAAGCACCGGGTTCGACATCGCGTACTTCTTTCCGCGTCCGAACGGCAGATCGTAGAAATACCCGGCGTTGAACACGTGGCGGCGGTCCCATAGCGCCGGACCCCAGTCCGTACTGAGGTCGAACGGATTCGAGATCACGCCGATATACTCCTGGTTCAGTCCGTACTCATCGAGAGACTTGGCGAGTGTGTAGTTGGCGGTGAACGACAGCCCCTGCGAAAAGCGCTTGTTGATGGTCACGAAGCCGCCGCTGTAGAAGGATTCACCGCCGCTGCCGCGCACCCAGGTCGATAGGATCTGGCGGTTGTAGACCGGCCCGGCGGTGCGCGCCGTGTTGATCAGGTTGAACAGCGTCACCACCTGGCTGTTCTGGAACTGGCCGCCGCGGACCCGCGCCAGGTATTGGGTGCAATTGGGGGTGCAGTTGCTGTTGCCGCGGAGCTGGTTTTCGAACCACGGCTGGGCGGTGAGCGAGCCGACCGCCGTGCCTCCCCGCAACTGGTTGGCGACCGCATCGAACGCCTGGCCGAACGTCTGCCCCGAGGCCGGGTCCTTCATCATGTAGGGAACCGAATTCAGCTCGTAGTTCTCGCCAAGGTTGTTGCTGATGCGGGCCACGTAGCCGGCCTCGACCAGCAGGCTGCCCGGCAGCTCGCGCTGCACCGTGAGGTTGATGCTCTGCGAGCGCCCGACCTTCATGTTCGGGTCGACGCTGAACGACAGCGTCTCCCCATCGATGCCGGGGACAATCGGCGTCCCGGGCCGGCCCAGCGACGGCAGCCGCACGCTCGAGCCGTCCACGCCGATCCGGAAGCCGGTCGTTTCGTCGCTGCCGCTCAGGCAGGCGCCGTCGCGGCGCGGCCCGTTGCAGGTGAGCGTTTGCGAGAAGCCCACGCCCAGGATCGGCAGCATGACGACGCCGACGGCCGCCGTGCGGTCGAAGGTGACGCCATAGCCGGCGCGAACCACGGTCCGCTTGTTGCCGAAGAGCTTGCCCAGGAACCCGTCCGAGTACGCGGGATTCCACGCCATCGCCATGCGCGGCCCGATATTGTTCCAGTCGATATCGAAGATGTACTTCTGGGGAGCCGAAGCGATCGGCTGGAACGCGAACGTCGGGTTGTAGACCTGGCCGGCTTCGGCCGCCGCGCGCCGCCGGTCGAAGAAGTTATCGACCGAGATGGGCTCTTTGGTGTCGCGGTCTTGCAGGATGGTCTGGAGCTGGTTCTTGTCCACCGGCGGAGTCTGGATCGAGTAGGTCAGCCCGGCCGTCAGCGTGAGGTTCGGCGTGACGCGCCACACATCGTTGATGTACATTTCGTAGGCGCGGAAGCTCGCATAGACGCGCATCGGCGTTCCCAGCGGATTATCGTTCAACTGGCTGTCGCGGGTCACCACGACGCCCGCCTTGTCGACCAGCCCGAGGCTGGCCGCGAACAGCGTATTCCACCGCGTGACATCTCCGGATTGCAAACAGTTCGTCGTCACCCCGCCGCCGCAGGTGGGTGGGCGTCCGCCAGCGGAGATGCTCAATGCGCTGGTCGAGGTGACCTCGTAAACCGGTGTGGTGAGCGAGCCGATCACTTTATCGTCGCGTTCGTGGAACACCGGCATATGACGGAAGGACCCGCCAAACTGAATCGTGTGCTTACCGCGGATCCAGTTCATGTTCTCGCTGAGCTGGTAGGTCTGGTCGCGCCAGATGCGGCTGCGGGCGCGCTGGGTGTCGACATCGATCCCGGAATCGAGCGTCCCTTGAGCCACCATGATGGCGGCCGCCGTACCGGATACTTGCGGGAACGGGTTGATGCGCTTGTACGCCCACCAGCCGCGCGAGTAACCTAGGTTGGTCTCCGAGATCAGGTTCGGGGTGATCACGCCGGAGATCTGGGAGCTGAAAAATTTCGGCTCGACCGGCGTCGTGCCTCCGTTGCGCACCTCCCCGGACCGGCCGCCGGTCAGTCCGGCGATATCGAGCTGCCCGACCGACGTCTCCTGCTGGGTGGCATAGCGGTAGGTGCTGTAGAACCGCCAGTTGTTCGAGAAGTGATGATCCAGCCGCGCCACGCCGAAGTCCAGCCGCACGGAGTTGTCCGCCGGGGCGCGGAACCCGATGTTATTCAACCCGTCGCCGAGCGTCGTGTCGTTGCCGGCCGGCAGCAGGTTCCACAGCCGGCTCACCACCGGGCTGAGACCCAATCCGCGCGGATCGAAGTTCCGGATGTTATAGTTGACCGTGTTGCCGGCCGCGTCGGGGAATCGCAGGATCCCCTGCTTCAATTCATTGCTCGGGACGAAGCGCGAGACGCTCGCCACCTGCGGGAAGCGCCGGCCCTCGTAGTTGCCGAACAGGAATGTCTTGTTCTTCCACAGCGGTCCGCCCAGTGTGGCGCCGAAGCGGTTGTCCTTGAATTCCGGCTTGCGGATCCCGGCGCGGTTGAATTCCCAACGGTTGCTGTTCAGGTTGTCGTTCTGGAGATACCAATACGCCGTTCCATGAATATCGTTGCTGCCGCGCTTGGTGACCATGCTGATCTGGCCGCCGGCGGACCGGCCGAAGGTCGCGTTGGGGTTCGTCGTCGAGACACGAAACTCCTCAAGGCTTTCGAGCGGCACCGGGATGAACGGCGTCGGCCCGCTCCAGTCGACGGCGCCGGCGAAGTATTGGGCGGTGCCCGACGTCAAGTCAGTGGCGTCGGCCCCGTCCAGGCTGAACGTATTCTGGTCGCTGCGCGCTCCCGAGACCTGGCCGGCGATGTTGGGATTGCCGGCATTGCCCCGCGCCGGCGAGACCATCGGCTGCATCGAGAGCAATCCGCTCGCGCTGCGGTTGACCGTAGGCCACCGCAGCAGCAGGTCGCCCTTGATGACCGCCCCGACGGTGGCATCGAGCGTCTGCAACTCGGCGCCGCCCCCGGCGTTTACTTCGATCACCTCGGCCACCGCTCCGACCTCGAGCGCCACGTTCATCGCGTAGGACTTGGCGACATCGACGCCCACTTCGTTGAACACCGCCTGCCGGAATCCGGTCATCGAGACGGTCAGCTTGTACTTCCCCGGCTGGACGTTGGGCAAGGTGTATTGCCCGACTTCATTGGAGGTCGTCTTTCGGCTGGTGTTGTTGGAGGTGTCCACCAGATCGACGGTCGCTCCCGAAACAAGCGCGCCGGTGCTGTCGGTGACGGTGCCGATGATCGTCGCCGTCGTCGAGGTTTGTCCCGGCAGGCCGAGCGGCAGCAATGACAGAGCGAGAACCAGGGTCCCCAGTCCCCGTAGGTTGCGCAGGTTCATACGAATTCCCCTTTCCCCAGGTAACACTGCGAGAATACGGCGGGCGCCCCATACGCCCGTCCGACCATCCACGAGATAAATCTATTCATCGTAACCTGACCCGATTTCGCCGTCAAGTCATTTTCTTGTGCATCGCGTGGGCCGTATAGTACGATACGTATGCTACGTTGACACTTTGTCCTTGACCTTGCTCGGGGGCGGCTGTAAAATTCGCTAGTGGCAGTCTGTGGGCCCCGCAGGGTCAGGACTGTCGGAACTCGTACAACTTGCATCGATACAGGAGGACACCCCGATGAAGAAAATCCTATGGAGTGGTTTTGTCTCGGCCGCGATTCTGCTCCAGACCGTGGCCGCCCAGGGCGTCATGGAAACGTCCACGATATCCCCGCAGCCGGCCAGCTTCATGACACAGCCTGCGACCAAGCTCACCCAGGCGCAGCGCGAAGAGATCATGGATAAACTCGAGCGGATTCACGAGGCGATGGCGGCTGCCGAAGCTGCCCGCGGGCTTCAAGGCGTGAACGATGGTCTGCCTTCGCTGCCGGGAGTCGCGTCGGAGGTACGGATCGATGTGGCCGGACTGACCCACCCGCTTCCGACCTCCGATATCGTCCTCGGACGAAATAACACGAACCCAAATGCCAATTTCCCCGGAGGCGGATCGGCGGCCAGCACGCTGGCCGAGCCCGCGGGGGCCAACGAGGGCAAAGGCGTGTTGATGGCCGGCAATTTCGATCACCTCGAGGTCTCCATGGATGGCGGTTCCACCTGGGGGAGTTTTATTGTCCCGGCTGGTCCGGCCGCTGCCCCGATCGCCTGCTGCGACTGGGACATCCAGTATGACAAAGGCCGGGGGCTGACGATAGCGACGACGCTCTATATCAATGGCGCCGCTACCGAAGGCCAGATCGCGATGTTCGTGTTTCGAAACATCAACCCAGTCCTTCTCCCCTGCGCGTACATATTTGATGAGCCGGGCGTTGTGCTGATGGATTTCCCCCACGTGCAGTTCACCAACGATTTCATTTACCTGGCTACCAACGATATCGGCGGCGGGACTCAGAACGCCCGGATGCGGCGCATTCCGACCGACCCTATATACGATTGCGCCGGAGGAGTCCCCATTTCGACGTTCGCCTGGAATTTCGCTGTGGAGGGCCAAAAAGTTTGGCGTGGCACCGAGGGAGGGACAGGGGTTGCGTACTGGGCGCATCACGTCAATGCGACGACGATACGGATTTTCACCTGGCCGGAATTCCTGGCCGCTCCGGGCAACATCACCCGCGTGATCGGTATGTCCACGTTTACCAACGCCGACTGCCGGGGGGGAGCCCAGGTTCCACAAACGGACTGGTCGGACACTGTCCAAACCAGCATCATCGGGTTTACGCTGCACGGCTCCCAAGGAGCCGGCAAGGTGCTTTTAGTCTGGCCGGTAAACACGGATGGACTCCACCCGCAAGCACACCTACATATGGCCGTCTTTAACACCAACGCGGGAAACACGCTGGTCACCCAGCCGGTGGTCTTCAATCCCGGATTCTGCTGGGGTGTGGGGACCGTGTCATCCAACGAACAAGGTAACTTCGGAATGGCCTCGGCTGTTGGCGGCCGGGCTGGGGGAGGTGGTGCCGGCTTTCCGGCGGCGAACGCAGCCAGCCCCGTTTACGGAATCAGCGATGACTTCACCATCCCCGGCGTGAACTTCCCACTCCACATCGCCCCGGCGGGAATGGCGGGTAGCCACAACCGAACCGACGCCCGCTACGGAGATTACTTCACGATTCATCGGTCAGCCCCGTGCGATTTGGGCTGGGGGGCCACTGGATACGCACTGGTCGGCGGAACCGGCACGGCGAACGTAGTCTCGCGCTGGACCGAGTTTCACCGCCAGCGCGACGCCAAGTGCGTGTTAGGCTGGCGCGATTCGACACGTACCCCATAGGGGACTACAGATTGACGCAGGCAACCGCTCGGGTTGGCGCGCTGATTCTATTGGTCGCCAACCCGGGAATTGTCCGGGCCCAAACAAAGACAACCCCGTCCGGCGCGAAGGGGGAGGTATCGCGCGGGACGGTGTCTCCCGCTTCGCTGCCGCTCCCATCCGCTAAACCCTTGAGCCGGGCGGACAGAGACAAACTCCTTCAGAAAACCAGAGCGGTGATTGACCAGATCGTCGCCGGAAAGCCGGCGCCGGGTGAGAACGAAACGGCGCGGGGTCAGAGCCGCGGGATGGATCGCCGTATCGAGGTACTCGAACAGTCTTTGCTGGCGGCGTCGAAGGACACGTCGCCTGAGATGTCCGCTGTTCTTCTGCGCTTGTTAGGGTCCGCCGAACAGCCGGTGCGAATGACGGCGCTGCACTGGCTGGTCAGACGCCCCGATGTCACCGAGAAGACGCTGGTCGCCGGCCTTACCGACAAGGAAGCGGACGTACGCATGGTCGCGCTTGGTCTCCTCACCGAGCTGGGGTTACGGGTTCAGGCCGATGAAATTCAAAAGGCTCAAGCCGAGGGTGACGCGGCTGTAGGGCGGTTGGTCCGGAGGTTGCTCGCGACGAAAAAATAGCCGCGGGCTCACAGGCCGTGCCCGGCCCCGCAAAGGCTCACTTCCAAACCAAGATTGCGAAATGCCGCCGCCTTGGCGGTTAACGCCAGTCTTGCGCCATCGGCGTCGGGCGCGTAAGCGACCTGGATGTGATTCGACTTGTGTCGCGCCATCATCTGGTCCCGGCTGATCCCGCAAGTGACCGCGTGCATGATCGGCCACTGGGGTGTCGTGATCGACCACCGCCGCTCGGTCTCCTCGAGCGGCAGCTCGACGACCCGGGCCAACCCCAGATCCGCATTCAGCTTCCCGCGATCCACGAACACGCGGCTCCAGACGATCTCTCCAGGCTTGCTGACGCCCTTCAACGTCCCGCCGCCCAGCCGGAAGTACATCGGCGGCTGGCGCTCGCTGACCGCTCCGGCATACCCGCCGATTAAGTGCCGCGGCGGGGCGGCTCCGCTGATCTCGAACACCCATACGAACTCGTCCCCATAGGCCTCCCCATAGCGGACGTCGTGCAGCGTGTTCTCCGGCTCGAATCCGAGCCAACGCCACAGCCGGTAGGTCACCAGGCCATCCAGGCCCGCGCACTCGTCGACTTCGTTGAAATGCGGCAGCGCTTCGCCTTCATACAGCAGGCGGCCGTTGCCGGCGGCTTCGACCGGGGGCCGGTCGACGTTGTTGAGCAGGCCCTCGGCCAGATCCGAAGCCGGCGTCAGGTCCTTCAGCCCCTGCTGGTATTGGATGCCGATGGCGTCGCAGCCGAACTCGTCGGCGATGCGCAGCGCGGCGATGTACATCTTGCATTGCTGGTGAATCTGATCGTCGGTCAGGTCCGTTTCCGGATCCGGGCCGGTGAGAAAACGCATGCCGCGCGCGTCGAGCCAATGGCGAACGGCCCGCGCTTCGCGATCGGGAACCGCCAGCATCGCGGCGTACAGCGCCGACTGGCTCAGCCGCTCTTTGAACATGCCCGCGCCGTGGAGAAGCTCGTCTGGAATGATCGCGTTGTACATTCCCATGCAGCCCTCGTCAAAGACGCCCAGGATCGCCTTCTCCCGCAGCAGTCGGCCGGCCACCGCTTCGCCGGCCCGCTCGGCGGCCTCGGGCAAGCGCAGCCCACGGAGGCTCTGCACATGACTGGTATCGTGCCGCACCGGCTCGCCTCCGAGCCAGCGCCTGAGGTTGCCGCGAAAGAATTCGTCCTGAAAATCCGCGCTCCACAGCGTCTGGTAGGGGACGCCCGCCTTTGTCAGCGAACCATTCAGATTCAACATGCCGACCAGGCCGGGCCATTCGCCGCTCCAGTTGGCGATGGTCAGGATCGGGCCGCGATGCGTCATGAGCCCGTGCAACAGGTGGTGGCTGTACTGCCACACGGCTTCGGCGACCACGAGCGGGGCGTCGGGAGGAAGCTGCCGGAACACCTCCATGCCGCGCTTCTGGCTGTCGATGAAGCCGTGGTTCTTGACGGCGTCGCAGGCGTGCCCGCGCCGCGCCTGGCCGCCCTCCCGGCGGATCGCTTCGATCAGCGCCTCTTCCATGCGCTGCTGCGCGGGCCAGCACTTCTGGTTGGCGGCGAGTCGAAGATCGCCGTTGGCAATGATGACGACCGTTTCGGTCATGGTCCCGCTTCCACCCCCGCTACGCCCCCGGCAGGAAGCGCCGGATACCGCGATCGTACACGAAAGCTCCGATCAGCCCGCCGAGCATCGGACCGGCCAGCGGAACCCAGAACACGCCGCTGCCGTCGCTCAGCCCATTGCTGCTGAAGCCGGCGGCCGCCGTGAACAACCGTGGGCCGAAATCGCGCGCCGGATTGATGGCGTAGCCGTGCATGCCGCCGAACGACATGCCGATGGCGACCACCACCAGCCCGACGGCCACCGGCCCGAGGTGCGCCGGCGGCTGGTTGCGCTCGTCGGTGATCGCCAGAATGAGCAGCAGCAGCAGCGCCGTGCCGATCGTCTGGTCCACCAGGCCCGCCAGCGGGGCGTCGGGAAAGGCCGGGAACGTCGTGAATACACCGGCTGTTTTCTCCAGGAGCGGATCGATTTTAAGAAATGCCGGGCGGTAATTCCAGAATACAAGCGCGGCACCGCAGAATGCCCCGGCAATTTGCGCCGCCATGTATGGAATGACTTTCCGCCAGGCGAAGCCGCGGAACACCGCCAGCGCCAGGGTTACCGCCGGGTTCAGGTGCGCGCCGCTGACCCGTCCGGCGACGTAGATGCCCATGGTGACCGCCAGACCCCAGCCGATGGTGATGTTCGTGTACCCGCCTTTGACCACCTCGCCCGGCGCCCCGGTCGGAAACAGCACCGTCATCGCGACCACTCCGTCGCCGAGCGCCAGCAGCACCAGCGTGCCGAGGTACTCGGCGAGCACCTCCCGCGGCAGGTTGTGGTTCGCCATCGGCGGGTTATTCGGGATGATACTCGGCGACCAGCAGCGTGATGTCGTCGCGCTGGTCGGCCCCTCCGGTGAACTGCTCGACGGCACGCATCAGGGCCGCATGCAGCTCGGTGCAGCTGGCGGCGGCGTGGCGGGTCAGCACCTCGATCATCCGTTCCAGGTCGAAGAAGTCGCCGGCGCGGTTCTCGGCTTCCGAGACCCCGTCGCTGTAGACCACCAGCTTGTCGCCGGTCTCCAGCCTCGAGGTCTGCACTTCGTAGGTCGAGAAATCCAGCAGGCCGACGGGGAGGCCGGTGGCCTCCAGCGTTTCGATGCCCCCGTGCCCGCGCACCAGGAACGGCGCGCAGTGGCCGGCGTTGCTCCACCGCAACAGCCCGTCGGCGTCGAGCGTCGCGTAAAACACGGTCGCGTATTTTTCCCCTTGCGTCCGCTCGTTCAACCAGCGGTTGATGCTCCCGAGCATCTCCTGGATCTGCGGAGCCGTCTCTGCTCCGCGCAGAAAAGCGCCTTGCAGCAGCGACGCCAGCAGCGCCGAGCTCACCCCCTTGCCGCTCACGTCGGTGACCGCCAGCGACCAGCATTCGGGGTGAATCCGGATGACGTCGAAGTAGTCCCCGCCCACCTGGTGCGAAGACAGGCTCGAGCCGGCGGCCCGGAACCAGCCGGTCGTGGGCATCTCCCGCGGCAGCAGACCCTGCTGGATTTTGCGGGCGAGCTCGAGCTGCTCCTCGAGCCGCTGTTTGCTCCGTTCCTCCTCCAGAAGCCGGGCGTTTTCGAGGATCGTCGAAGCCTCCAGCGCCAGCGTTTGCAGCAGCTCGCGGTTGCCGGTCGACATGTCGGCGGCGCCGATGCGCGAGTCCAGGTACAGCAACCCGACCGTCTCGTTCAGCGAGCTGTGCATGGTCTCCTGGCTGGCGCCGGTGCGCACCCGCACCAGCGGCACGCACACCACGCTGCGCAGCTCGAGATTGGCGACCGACATGTCCGGCCGCGCCTCGCCCTCCGAGGTCGGATCGAAGTTCATCGATAACAGCTCGCGCCGCTGCTTCAGGGCGCGATGGATCAGCTTGGTCGGAACGCGGAGGTCCGATTTCGCCAGCGGAGCCCCGCGGCCGTCCCGCGCCGTCTGGATAGTCAGATCGTCGTCGCTGCGAAGCAGCAGGAAGCCGCGCTCGGAGCCGGTGACCGTGAGAGCGGCGTCGACCACCGCATCCAGAACCTCGCCGGTCGAAAGCGAGTTTTGCAGCGCCCGCGCCACTTCGACCAGCGCGCGCAGCTTGGCGAGATTGCCCGCCCCGGCCGTTGTCGTCGTCGGAGCCGACATGTGCTCGAGCAGCTTGTTCAGCTCCGCCTCTTCCTGGGTGAAGATCAACTGGTAGGAGTCGGGAAAGCCGAATGAGATCGTGTCCCCGTTCTGGAGCTCATGCCGGCCGACCTTCTCGCCGTTGACGAATACGCCGTGACGACTGTTTTCGTCGACCAGCAGGTAACGCCCCGATTCGGTGACGATGCGCGCGTGCAGCCTCGAGATCCGGTTGTCGCGCAGCACGAGCTGGTTGTCGGCCTGCCGCCCGACCAGAAACGGCACTGACTCGATCGGGACGCGGGACTTCTGCCCGCTGGGATTCACCACCGTGAACGCCGGCCGGCCGGCGGCCGCGGGAGCCTGCGTCGCCATCACGACCTCCGGCCCGCCGGCGCGCTCCGGACCGCCGGCGGCGTCGTGGCCCGGGCCGCCTGCTGCATCTCGAGCGCGCGCCGCACCTGGCAGTCGGCGCAGTAGCCGCCCACCTCGGTGCGCGCGATCAGGATCTCGAATCCCAGGTGCGCCTCGATCTGCCGCCGCAGTTTTTGCAGCGGATCGCCGAAAAACTCCTCCACCTTCCCGCAGCGGAGGCAGATGACATGGGCATGCTCGCGCTTGCGGCGCGTCTCGTAAAAATGCTGGTCGCCGCTGTAGTGCATCAGGTCCAGCTCGTCGACCAGGCCGCCTTTCTTGAGCAGCTTCAACGTGCGATAGACCGTGACCCGGTTCAGTTTCGGGTCCCGCTGCTTGGCCAGCTCGTAGAGACCCTCGGCGTCCAGGTGCCGGCCTGACTTGTCGATCACATCCATCAGGATCTGCCGCTGGCGGGTCAGCCGGATTCCTTTCTCCTTGAGCGGAGATCGGCCGATATCGGTCCTTGCCTTGACATTCCTCGTGGGCATCCAGCCGCCAGAAGAAAAGGATATCAAAAGCCGGGAGTCGGAAGCCAGAAGACGGAAGGCGCTACAATCGAGGGTTCGATGTTCGCCAAGGTGCTGGTGGCCAACCGCGGCGAGATCGCCGTGCGCGTGATCCGCGCCCTGCGCGAGCTTGGCATCGCGAGCGTGGCGGTGTACTCGGAGCCCGACCGGACTTCGCCGCACGTCCGGCTGGCCGACGAGGCGGTCGCGATCGGCCCCGCGCCGGCGGCCGAGAGTTACCTGAATATCCCGCGAATTCTCGAGGCGGCGCGCGCCACCGGCGCCGGCGCCATCCATCCCGGCTATGGCTTCTTGAGCGAGAATGCCGTCTTTGCCACCGCCTGTGAGGAGGCGGACCTGGTATTCATCGGGCCGCCGGCCGAGGCGATTCGCCGGATGGGATCCAAGACCGAAGCCCGGGCGCTGGCGTCCCGCGCCGGCGTCGCGGTGGTCCCGGGGACCGCCGAAGCCGCCGCCACGCTGGACCAGGCGCGCGACGCGGCCCGGCTCGCCGGCTATCCGGTCATGCTGAAGGCGTCGGCCGGAGGCGGCGGCAAAGGCATGCGCGTCGTGCGGCACGAGCACGACCTCGCTGCGGCGTTCCGCGACGCCTCCAGCGAATCCGCCGGCGCGTTCGGCGACGGGACTCTCTATGTCGAAAAACGGCTCGACAATCCGCGTCACATCGAGATCCAGGTGTTCGGCGACCGCCGGGGCGGCCTCATCCATCTGGGCGAGCGCGAGTGCTCGATCCAGCGGCGTCACCAGAAGCTGATCGAGGAGTGCCCGTCGCCGCTGGTTGCGGCGCATCCGCGGCTGCGCGAGGAATTGGGCGAGGCCGCCGTCGAGGTCGCCCGCGCCGCCGGCTATGTAAACGCCGGGACCGTCGAATTTCTGGTGGACTCCACCGGGCGCTACTACTTCCTCGAGATGAATACGCGTCTGCAAGTCGAGCATCCGGTCACCGAGCTGGTGACCGGCCAGGACCTCGTGCACTGGCAACTGCGCGTCGCCTCGGGCCTTCCGTTGCCCCTCGACCAGAGGGATGTAACCTGGCGCGGAGCCGCGATCGAGTGCCGCGTGTACGCCGAGGATCCGGAGAATCATTTTTTTCCCTGCCCGGGCCTCATTCGCCGGCTGAAGGAGCCCGCCGGCCCGGGCGTCCGGCTCGATTCCGGTGTGGCCGCCGGCTGGAACGTGCCGCTCGACTACGATCCGCTGCTGGCCAAGCTGGCGGTGTGGGGTGAGGATCGCGGGCAAGCCATCGGGCGTCTGGCGCGCGCGCTGGCGGAGTACGACATCGCCGGGATCTGGACCAACCTGTCGTTCTTTTCCGAGGTGGTCGCCGATTCCGAGTTCCGCGCCGGCCGCCTGCACACCGGCTTCGTCGAGGAGTTCTTCCGGCGCCGGGATGTCGCCGCCTCCGGCGTCGATGGGGCGGTGGACGTCGCCCTCGTGGTGGCGGCGCTCGACGCCATCGCGCGAAAAACTAATGGCGTCCTCGCGGTGACCACCGGCCCTCCCCCCAGCCACTGGCGCCAGGATGGCAGGGCGCGTCAGCTTCGATGAGACTCCAGGCGCGCTTCGCCGGCCGCACCGTGGAAATCGAGCTGGTTCAGGAGGGGGGCGCCTGCCGGTTCCGCGTCGACAGTGGCCAGCCGCGCGAGGCCGTCGTGACACCGGTCGACGACGGTGTGTATGCGGTCCTCATCGGCGGCCGCAGCCACGAAGTCACCGTGAGCTCCACCGGCGATGTCGTGAGCGTCAACGTCTCCGGCCACCGTCTCAGAATCGAAGTCTTCGATCCGCGCGACTGGCGCACCGCCGCCCGCTCGATCGCTTCGGCCGGCCGCCAGAACCTCCGCGCACCGATGCCGGGCAAGGTGGTTCGTGTGCTGGTGCGCGCCGGCGACCAGGTCCAGCAAGGCCAGGGACTGGTGGTCATCGAAGCCATGAAGATGCAAAACGAGATGCAGGCGCCCAAAGCCGGCCGGGTGATCGAACTCACCGTGGCCGCTGGAGCCACGGTCGCCGCCGGCGAGGTGCTCGCCGTGATCGAATAAGTCGAGGATCATCCATGAACGGCGACCAGACTTGTCCCGAGTGCGGCGGCAGCGGCTGGCGGATCGTCGAGCGCGACGGTCTGTCCGGAGCCGAACGGTGCGATTGCACCGTCGCCGAGCGCGCCCGCCGCCTCGAAGAGAAGGCCCATATCCCGGAGCTGTACCGCCAGACCTCGTTCGACAACTTCTACACGCAGCCGGACAACCCGGTGGCCGGCCGCATCCTCGTGACCGCCATGACGATCGCCGGTTCCTACGCGCGCGAGTTTCCCTACGGCACCAAGAAGCCGGGCCTGCTGCTGTTGGGCGACCCCGGCACGGGAAAAACACACCTCGCCGTCGCCGTGCTGCGCAAATTGATCTCGCGCGGATTCGAGTGCCTGTTCTTCGATTATCAGAGCCTGCTCGAACAGATTCGCGCCGGTTACGATCCCGCCTCCGGCGCCGGTAAGCAGGACTACTATCGCGCCGCGCTGGATTGTGAGGTGCTCCTGCTCGACGACCTGGGAGCGCACCGCGTGTCGGAATGGGTCGAGGATACGATCACCTCGATCATCACCCACCGCTCGAACCACCAGAAACCCTTGATCGCCACCAGCAATCTTCGCGATGCCGAAGCCGGCGACGCTCCGCTCGGAACCGGCCTCTCCTCGGATCTGGCCGGCAAATACTACCTGGCGGAACGCATCGGCGCCCGCGCGCGCAGCCGTCTGTTCGAAATGTGCCGCGTCATCACCACCCGCGGCGCCGAAGATTACCGCCAGCGCAAGGGGAGATGACCCACTCGCAACGGTCACATGTTCATCGGCTCGTCGGCGCTGCCGCCGTAAATCGACGGCACTTTCGATCCCATCGGCCGCAGGTAGGTGCTCAACTGTCCGCGATGGTGGATCATGTGGTTGTTCAGAAAATCCAGGTACAGGCCGACCGGCATGTTGAACATTCCGAAAAATTCCACCGGTTTCGCCAGATGCCCGGCGCTCAAGCCGCGCGCGCTCTCGATCCCGGCCGCCATGTTCTTCTCATACCAGGCGTTCATGTCGGCGATCGTGCGGACTCCCTCCGGAATCGTTTCCTGTTCCATCGGGAAGCTGCTTTTCGCGATCGAGTCCAGAAACCAGACGTCGGAGAAAACGATGTGCCAGGCCAGCTCGCGCGCGCTGCGCGCCTTCGGATCGGGCCGGTAATCGCTGTTGCCATCGGGGATG
>Ga0247727_10007730_pt1 | contig 20320 bp, 18 predicted proteins | sample WisWelCaveWW1625_FD_202498 | JGI IMG/M metagenome (GOLD analysis project Ga0247727, IMG submission 202498) | Biofilm microbial communities from Wishing Well Cave, Virginia, United States - WW16-25 | ecosystem: Environmental > Aquatic > Deep subsurface > Groundwater > Cave microbial mat | place... | reverse complement strand
TCATCCTGCAGGTTGTAGACCAGGGTGGTGGAACTACGGCCTTGCAGGCTGAGGCCCACGGGAACCAGTTCGTACTTCACCAGACCGGAGCCAGGAGCCACGGCGCCGGGGTCGGGAGCATTTCCACGGACCCAGAACTGGCGCGAGCGCCCTTCGTAATCGCCGATGGAGACGGTGAAATAGGACGGGTCCAGGTAGTGCGGCGCGATCGAAAAGTGGCCGCTCCAGGAACGTTGGGGGTCTGAGCCGGCGTAGCCATTGGTGCCTTCCCGGAACCAGTTGCCGCTGAAGCGACCGTCGACATCGTAGTCGATCCTGCCGCCCCGGGGTAGTGCCTGGCGGGGGTTGATGGCCAGGAGTTGGGAGCGGAGCGGCTCCACCAAATAGTCGAGCGGGTCGACGGTGTGGATCTTCCAGGGTTCGCGAATGTAGTGCTCGGGGACGAGCAGGCCGGGGAGGATGGTCTGGGTGTTGACGCTGCCGATATCCAGCGTCTGGCCGCCGATGCGGCCCAGGATCTGGCCGGCTTCGACCGGAATGCGCGCGTTGACGCTCCAAGGCCCGGCCGGTGAAGGCCGAGTGATGCGAGCGAGGATCGCAGTGTCGAGGCTGGTAAGGAGGTCGAAGTAGGTCCAGAAGGTGCAGGAATGCTCGATGACGATCCGGTATTCATCGGTGGGATTGGGTGGCGCGTTGTCTCCGACGAAGGCGGCACGGTGCTGAATGTAGACAATGGCGCCAGGGGCGGGAGCGCGGACAGGGTAGGCATCGCGGCCGAGCGAGTAGTCCCTTGGGGAGAGGTACTGATGATCGATGGGCGTAACGTGCGCGTCGGTGACCAGGCCCAGGGGAAGGAAGACGGAAATGTCGTCCCTCTCCATGGGGAGAACCGTGTAGGGAACAGGTCCATCGCCAGTGCAGCGATTCTGACCCCACTGCTGGCGGAGTAGTTCGGCAGATCGGGTGGAGGCAACTCGGAGGCGGGCGGACTTGCTTTCGACGCCTCCGACGGTGACGCTAACCGGGTGCTCGCCGGCGGCGAGCGTGGGGAGGCGAATGTTCCATTGCGCGACTCCGGCCAGACCCGGTGCGAGTCCGGCGAAGACGACTGGAGCATCCTGCCCGCCGATGCGGGCGCTGACGGAGCGCGTGGCCGCGGCCAGCGGCTGAGCCGGGGCGGGAGCGCCGGCGGCCACCGGCTGAGAAACGGGACCGAGGCCGGTGCCGTACAGTGCGGCGATGCCGCCGGGCATGACTTCATAGGGCCAAGCGAGCTCGCCCTCCAACAGAAAGAGCCCGGGTGCGGCTTCGCGCACGGTGATCTCAGTGGAGGCGGCGCCGACAGAAATGCTTACTGGGCCGGGCGCCAGTTCCGGCGGAAGCTGGGCGTTGATCTGGCTGGGGCTGATGAAGAGCAGCGGAATCGGGCGGCCGTTGGCCCTGACCTCGATCCCATCCAACTCCAGCGGCAGAGGAAGAGACCCGGCGCGTCGCGTCGTGGGGGCGAGACCGGCGCCGAATATGGCGACGATGGAGCCGGCCGCGACGGAGGTTTGGTAGCCGGCGGCGTTAACCACCGTGATGGGATCAGCCGGCCACAGAGCTGGCGCGACTAGCAGCAGGAGAGCAATCCCGATTCGGGCAGAGCCTATCCGGCAATCGCTCAGCTTCATCGGTGGGCCCGCCTTCAGTATATTTGGTCCGGGGTGACCGCGGCTGCCCTCGGTCTGGCCTGCGCACGCCGATCGTTTCGAAGAACTTATCAAATTTCCCGGACAGCACCAATCGCGAGAACACGGAGTAAGGATCGTTGATGTCGCCTTCTTTGCGCGGCGTGTCTGAAATATACAAAACGATGATCTTCTTTTCCCGCGATGAACCAATGCAGCAAACGCGCATGCGGCCCTTCTTGATGCGGAAGATGTTTGAGAAGGTCCCCGTCAAGGCCCGCGATGGGTTGAACGGATCGTGGGGAATGATCTTGTCGAGGACCTCTTCAACCATGTTGAACGTAGTCACTTTGGAGTTGGCGGGGTCTCCCCGCTCCAGGCATTTAAGCGCCTCGTCGTGGAGACGCGCATAGACTTTCTCCGCCTCTGCGGTCAACTCCACCACGTAACTGGTTGCCATCGGGGGGATTGGTCTTTCTATGGTTTCTTCTTAAGAGTGGCCCTGATCTGAGATAGAGGCTTGGTTCGACGCGCCTGCACGTCCTTCAACCCAGCGTTGAGAGCGGCGGACTCGTTTTGGTCCGTCAGCACTTCAAGGGTATCAACGACCGATTGAAGCTGCCGCTGGATGATCAGGTACTGTTCGTACGTCAGCAATACGGCGAGAGGTTTGTCGTTATCCTGAATGACCAGGGTTTTCTCCTGGTGACGCAGATTCGTGGCGTTCAATTTGCGAAGCCGGCTCACGCCCACATGCTCCACGTTCGGATCAAGGTACGGGATGGGATAGGTTCCCATGATGGTCGCCGTTTACTTCCTTCCCAAACCATCGTAGTGCAGTACATTGGGCAAGGTCAAGATATTTCTTGCTTGAACTTTGCCTTGATATTGTCAATAGTTTGGCTGCATAATGCTAGTGATGGCGCAACGACGGCAGGGCTTGCCGGACACAGTGGCGCCCGCCCCTTGCGCCGCTTACGGCTGGTGGATCGGCCGCATGGCCGATCAGCGGCAGTGGAAGCCGAAAGGGGGGCGTTACCTGGGATGGGGCGTGCCCTGCATGGGTTGGTGGCCAGCCTGACCGATCGCCGGTGAGGCCCGCAATCTAATAGCTCTTATACAATGGTCCCGATGCGCCTGATTCCGGTGCTGGTTGGCGCCGTCCTGAGCGCTGCTCCGCAGGTCCAGGTGGTCACCACCACCGAAGACCTGGCGGCGCTGGTGCGCGAAGTGGGGGGCGAGCGGGTGACGGTGGAGGCCATCGCCCGCGGCTACCAGGACCCTCACTACGTGGAGCCCAAGCCCAGCTACCTGCTCAAGCTTCAGAAGGCCGACCTGCTGGGCCTGGTGGGCCGCGACCTCGAGATCGGGTGGCTCCGGGCGCTCGTCAACCAGAGCCGCAATCCCAGGATCCAGCCGGGCGGGCCGGGGTACTTGGATTGCTCGGTGGCGGCCGAGATCCTGGAGATCCCCACTGGCGAGGTGACTCGCGCCATGGGCGACGTCCACCCCCTCGGCAACCCGCACTACTGGCTGGATCCGGAGAACGGCCGCCGCATCGCCCAGACCATCGAGAAAAAGCTGGCCCAACTCCAGCCCGACGGCGCCGCCTATTTCGCCGCCCGCTGGGGGGACTTTGACGGCCGCCTGCGCCAGGCCGAGAAACGGTGGGATGAGAAGATGGCTCCGTTTCGCGGGCGCCAGGTTGTCACCTATCACCGCTCCTGGCCCAACTTCGCCCGCCGCTTTGGCCTGGTGGTGGTGGATTACGTGGAGCCCAAGCCGGGCATCCCCCCTACCCCCAGCCACACCCTGTCGCTCATCGGACGCATGAAGCGCGAGGGCATCCGGGTAATCCTGGTGGAGCCTTACTTTGACCTCCGCACCCCCCAATCGATCGCCCGCCAGACCGGCGCCCAGGTGGTGGTCCTGCTGCCTTCGGTCGGTGGCGTCAAGGAAGTGAAGGACTACCTGCAGTTGTTTGACTACAACGTCAACCTGCTGGCCGGCGTGTTCGCGAAGGTGACCTGACCGGGCCGCTATGGAGATGCTCCAGTTCCTGGCCGCCCCCTTCGCCGCCAGCCTCATCCTGACCGGCATCCACGCCTACCTGGGAGTCCACGTGGTGGAGCGCGGGGTCATCTTCGTGGACCTGTCACTGGCCCAGATCGCCGCTCTGGGGACCGCCGCGGTGGCCCTGTTCGGGGTCGATCCCCACGGGCAGGGGGCCTACTGGACGAGCCTTGGTTTTACCTTCGTCGGGGCGGCGGTCTTCTCCGTCATCCGGGGCCATCAGGCGCGTATCCCGCAGGAGGCCATCATCGGCATCACTTACGCAGTGGCCTCGGCGGCCGCCATCCTGGCCATGAGCAAATCGGTCCAGCAGGCCGAGCACCTCCAGCAGATGCTGGTCGGCAACATCCTGACAGTGTCGTGGCCGGACGTGCAGAAGACCGCTTTGCTGTACGGCGCCGTGGGGCTGTTCCATTACCTGTGCCGGAAGAAGTTCCTGCTGATCTCGCTGCGACCACAGGCGGCGGAAGACCAGGGTCTCTCGGTCCGCTTCTGGGACTTTTTGTTCTACGCCTCCTTCGGTTTCGTGGTGACTTCGTCGGTGGCCATCGCCGGGGTTCTGCTGGTGTTCTGCTACCTGATCGTCCCGGCGGTGGGGGCTATGCTGTACGCCGAGCAGATCGGGCCGCGGCTGGCCATCGGGTGGACCATGGGGACGGTGGTCTCCGCCCTGGGGGTGTGGCTGTCGGTGTGGGCCGACCTGCCTACCGGAGCGACCATGGTATGCACCTTCGGGGCGGTCCTGATGGTCATGGCGGCTCTGCGGGCGCCGTTGAGAAGGCTGCTGGGCCCATGAGCTAGGCCCGGCGGCCCGGTGTTATCATGGAAACCCGATGCCCCAACCCAGGTACCTGCTCGGAGTCGACTTCGGCACGGAGTCCGGCCGCGTCATGCTGGTACGTTCCGATACCGGCGAAGAGGCTGCCTGGAGCCTGGTTCCGTATGTAAATGGGGTGCTGGACCGGCGGCTCCCGGACGACACCCCGCTGGAGGCCGAGTGGGCGCTGCAGGATCCCCGCGACTACCTGTTCGTGTTGGAGCGGGGCGTTCCCGAGGTCCTGCGGCAGAGCGGGGTCCAGGCCGAGGACATCGCCGGCATCGGCATTGACGCCACCTCCTGCACGGTGTTGCCGGCCTTTGCCGACGGCACGCCGCTTTGCACGCTTTCGCGGTTCCACTCCAACCCCCACGCCTGGGTGAAACTATGGAAGCACCACGCCGCCCAGCCCCAGGCCGACCGCATCAACCACGTCGGCGCCCTGCGCGGCGAGGAGTTCCTGAACCTCTACGGCGGTAAGTACTCCTCAGAGTGGTTCTTCTCCAAGGTCCTGGAGACGCTGGAGGGCGCCCCGGAGATTTACGCCGCCGCGGAGCGCTTCCTGGAGGCTGGCGACTGGATCGTCTGGCAGCTGACCGGGCGCGAGGGCCGCAGCGAGTGTGCCGCCGGGTACAAGGGCATCTGGATCAAGGGGCGCGGCTATCCGGGGCGCGACTTCTTCCGGGAAGTGGACCCGCGCCTTGAGAACGTGGTGGGGGAAAAACTCCCGGGCCCCATGCTGCCGCTGGGATCGAAGGCCGGCGGCCTCTGCGAACGAATGGCGGCGCGCCTGGGGCTGGTGGCCGGGACACCGGTGTCGGCGGCGGTGGTGGACGCTCACGCCGCGGTGCCGGCTTGCGGGGTGACCCAGCCGGGACGCCTGGCCATGATCATGGGCACCTCCATCTGCCACATGATGCTGGGGGCCGAACGACGCATCGTCGAAGGCATGTGCGGGGTGGTGGAGGACGGCATCGTGCCCGGTTACTGGGGCTACGAAGCCGGCCAGTCGGCGGTGGGCGACATTTACGCCTGGTTTTTCCGCACCGGCATCACCGCCGAGATCGAGTCCGAGGCCAAACACCGGGGCATGTCGGCGGCCGAGTTCATCACCACCGAAGCCTGGCGGCTGAAAGCCGGCGAGAGCGGGCTGCTGGCGCTGGACTGGTGGAACGGCAACCGCTCCGTGCTGGTGGACGCCGAGCTCAGCGGGGTGATCGTGGGCGCCACCCTGGCAACGCGCCCCGAGCAGATCTACCGCGCCCTGGTGGAGGCCACCGCCTTCGGGACCCGCACCATCCTGGACGCCTTCCAGGCCAAAGGACTGTTGGCCCGCGATATCGTCGCCTGCGGAGGCCTCGCCGAGAGGTCCCCGGCCATCATGCAGATCTTCGCCGACGTCACCGGACGCCAGATCCTGCTGCCGCGGCTGTTCCAGGCCTCCGGCCTGGGGGCCGCCATGCACGCCGCCGTCGCCGCCGGCTGCTACCCCAACCTCCACGAGGCCGCCCGGCACATGGCCGGCCTGCTGGAGCGCAGCTACCAGCCCAATCCCGCCGCCCACGCCGTCTACGACAAGCTGTATGCCGAGTACCAGGCTCTCCACGACTACTTCGGGCGCGGCTCCAACGAGGTGATGAAGCGCCTGCGGGCCATCCGGCGGGAGGCGGGGGGCCAGCGGACCACAGCGGGCTAACGATTCAGCACGACCTTTTCTCCCTGGCGCGCCGACTCATAGATGGCCAGGATGATCTCCAGGGCCTGGTAGCCCTCTTGGCCGCCCAGCAGAGGTTTGCGGCCGGCGCGGGCGGCTTCGGCGAAGTCGCGGAACTGGGCCTTGATGGGCTCGATCGAGATGGCCATGGGATCAGCAGCGCCGCTGGCCACATCGCGGGCCAGCGGGGCGTCTTCTCCCTTGTCGCCTTCCACGTCCCAGGCGGTCAGCCGGTCGCCGGTCAGGATGGCGCTTCCTTTGGTCCCGTGGAACTCGGTCCGCTCCGGGTAGCCGGGATAAAACGCCGTGGATCCCTGGATGACGCCGGTGGCCCCGGAGGTGAATTTCACCAACGCGTTGGCCACGTCCTCGGACTCCATGCGGTGCGCCGCCCCCAGTTGCCAGTGGCCGTAGATCTCGGCGACCGGCCCGGCGATCCATCGGACCAGGTCGATGGAGTGGATGGCCTGGTTGATCAGGGCGCCGCCGCCCTCCAGCTCCCAGCCGCCCTTGCCCGGTTTGTCGTAATAAGCCTGAGAGCGGTGCCATTTGACGTAGCAGTCGGCCTGGAGCAGCTTTCCCAGCCGCCCCGAGGTGATGGCCCGGTGCAGGAACTGGGAACCAGGATCGAAACGGTGCTGGCTCACGACCCCCAGGGTGACGCCGGCCGAGCGGGCCGTCTCGATCATCTGGCGCGCCGTCTCGAGGTTGGTCGAGATGGGCTTCTGCACCAGGATGTGCTTCTTGGAGGCCGCGCAAGCCTCCACGGCCTGCAGGCGGAAGTTCGGGTAGGTGCAGACGTCGACGTAGTCGATGTCCGGGCGGGCGCACAGCTCCCGGTAGTCGGCGATGAACTCGCAGCCCCACTTTTCGGCGAATCGACGGCCGATCTCCGGAAGGATGTCGTTCACCGCCACCAGCCGGAAGCCGACTTCGCGGTAAGCCTCGGCGTGCTTGTGAGAGATAGCGCCTGTACCGATGAGTCCTACATTCATGAATGCCTCCGGTCCCTCTAGAGCGGAAACTCGCGCTTCATCTTCTCGTTCTTCTCCGCCACGCTCCGGGCCTGCCGTTCCTTGAAGGCCGCCAGGGCCTGGGCGATCCGGGGGTCGTGGACGCCGATGATCTGGGCGGCCAGGATGCCGGCGTTGGCGGCTCCGGCCTTGCCCACCGCCATGGTCGCCACCGGCACGCCGCCAGGCATCTGGGCGGTGGCCAGCAGCGCGTCCAGGCCCGCCAGCGGCGAGCTGTCAATGGGGACGCCGATCACCGGCAGGGTCGTTTCCGACGCCACCACCCCGGCCAGGTGGGCGGCGCCGCCGGCGCCGGCAATGATGACCTTGAGGCCGCGCTCCCGCGCCGTGCGGGCGTATTCGCCGGTTCGCGCCGGCGAGCGGTGGGCGCTGGTGACCTCGATCTCAAACGGGATCGAGAACTCTTTCAAGGTCTTGGCCGCCTCGGCCATGACAGGCAGATCCGAGTCGCTGCCCATGAGGATGCCGACCAGCGGCGTCTGCCTGGTTTGGCTCATCGGGCCCGCGCCAGTCCTTTCACGCCGATGTCGCGGCGGTAATGCATACCTTCAAACTGGATCTTGGCCACCGCGGCGTAGGCGTTGTCGATGGCCGCCGGCAGATCGTCACCCAGCGCCGTCACGCCCAGCACCCGGCCGCCGGAGGTGACCAGCCGGCCTTCGGAAAACTTTGTTCCGGCGTGGAAGACCTTGGCCCCCAGGGCCTCGGCTTCGGCGGTGCCGAAGATTTCCGTGCCGGTCTGGCAGGCGCCGGGATAGCCGCCGGAAGCCATGACAACGCAAACCGCCGGGCCTGGCGTCCACTCGACCATCTGGCCCTCCAGCCGGCCATGCGCAACGGCTTCGAGCAGCGGCGCCAGGTCGCTCGCCATGCGCAGCAGAATCGGCTGAGTCTCGGGATCCCCCATCCGGACGTTGAACTCGAGCACCTGAGGGCCTTCGGCGGTCATCATCAGGCCAAAGTAGAGGAAGCCCTGATAGGGAGTGCCGAGACGCCGCAGGCCTTCGAGGGTCGGCTCGACGATGCGGCTGACGATGTGGTCCTGCTGGCCGGGCGTGAGGATGGCCGGGTCGCAGTAAGCGCCCATACCGCCGGTGTTGGGCCCCTGGTCGTCGTCAAAGACGGCCTTGTGGTCCTGGGTCGGGGGCAGGCAGTAGAAGCTGCGTCCGTCGCTCAGAACGATGAAGCTGACTTCCTCGCCGGGCAGAAACCGCTCCAGGACAGCGCGGCGGCCGGCCTCGCCGACGACCTGGCCTGCCAGCATCGCCTGGGCGGCGACTCTGGCTTCGCTTTCTTCGCGCAGGATCAGAACGCCCTTGCCGGCCGCCAGGCCGTCGGCTTTCATGACCACGGGGTAGCCGAAGCGGCCAATCTCGCGGCCGGCCTGCTCCGGCGACTCCAGAACGGTGAAGTCGGCGGTCGGAATGCCGTGATCGCGCAGAAACTGCTTGGCAAAAACCTTGCTCCCCTCGAGGCGGGCCGCCCCGGCGGTTGGGCCGACGATGGCCAGGCCCCGGCTGCGGAATTCGTCCACCACCCCGGCCACCAGGGGCGCCTCGGGTCCCACTACGGTCAAGTTCACGCCCAGCTCGACCGCCAGGTCTGGAGCGTGGTTTACGGGCCGGCAGACCGCTTCCTGCGTGATGCCGGCGTTGCCGGGGGCGCAGTAAACCTCTTCGACTTGCGGGCTGCCGGCCAGCTTCCAGGCCAGGGCGTGCTCGCGGCCTCCCGAACCTAATACAAGGATTTTCATAGTAGGACCGGCATTCTTGCCGGTCGGGCCCCGACAGGCAGGAATGCCTGTGTTACCGAATGCCTATGTTACCGTAGAATCACCCATGCCAGCCTTCCACGAGCGCTACGAGGTCGTCGTCATCGGAGCCGGCCATGCCGGCTGCGAAGCCGCCGTGGCCACTTCGCGGATGGGGCTGCGGACCGCCCTGGTGACGCTCAACCTCGACCTGATCGCCCAGATGTCCTGCAACCCGGCGGTCGGGGGGATCGCCAAGGGCCACCTGGTTCGGGAGGTGGACGCCCTGGGCGGGGTGATGGGCGAGGTCACCGACGCCGTGGGCATCCAGTTCCGGCTGCTGAACACCAGCCGTGGGCCGGCGGTGTGGTCGCCGCGGGCGCAGTGCGACAAGAAGCAGTACCGCATCAGGATGCGGCAGGTCCTGGAGGCCCAGCCCAACCTCATCATCAAGCAGGCCGAGGTGGTGGACCTGGACATCGAGCCGGGCGAGCGGCGCCGGATTCGCGGCGTGGCGCTGCGAGACGGTCGCCGGGTGGCCGCCGAGGCGGTCATTATCACGACCGGGACATTCCTCAACGGCCTGATCCACTGCGGCGAGCAGACCTATCCGGCGGGGCGCAGCGGCGAGCCGCCCTCGCAGCTGTTGGGAGAGGTGCTGCGAAACCTGGGCTTCCGCTGCGGGCGGCTCAAGACCGGAACGCCGCCGCGTCTGGACGCCCGCTCCATCGACTGGAGCCGCTTCGAGGCCCAGCCCGGCGACCGCGAGCCGACCCCCTTCTCGTTCCGCACCTCCAGGATCGAGCGGGAGCAAGTCCATTGCCATATCGCCTTTACGACCGCCGAGACTCATGAGGTGCTGCGGGAGAACCTGCACCGCTCGCCCCTCTACAGCGGCCAGATCTCGGGCGTGGGGCCGCGCTACTGTCCCTCCATCGAGGACAAGATCGTCAAGTTTCCGGACAAGACGCGGCACCAGATTTTCCTGGAGCCGGAGGGTCTGGATACCAACGAGATCTATGTCAACGGCATGTCCACCAGCATGCCGATCGACGTGCAGGCCGCCATGGTGCGTTCCGTCCCGGGCCTGGAGAACGCCGAGATGATCCGGCCGGGCTACGCCATCGAGTACGATTCGGTCGACGCCACGGAGCTGGAACCGACGCTCCAGACCAAGCGGATCCGGGGGCTGTTTCTGGCCGGCCAGATCAACGGCACCTCCGGCTACGAAGAGGCCGCCTGCCAGGGGATCATGGCGGGCATCAACGCCGGCGGCGTCGTCCGGGGCCTGCCGCCAGTGATTCTGGACCGCACCCAGGGCTACACCGGCATCCTGATCGACGACCTGATCAACAAGGGGACCACCGAGCCCTACCGGATGTTCACTTCGCGGGCGGAGTTCCGGCTGCAGCTGCGGATCGACAACGCCGACCAGCGGCTGACGCCGGTCGGCCGCCGCCTGGGACTCATCGACGACCAAGCCTGGCGGCTCTTTTGCGAGAAGCAGGAGCGGCTGTCGCGGCTGCGCCAGTTCCTGGCGGCCGCCCGGCAGCCGGGCGATCCGGCCCCCCTGGCGCAGATGCTGAAGCGGCCGGAGGTGACCATCGAGAGCCTGGAGCCGGTGATCCGCCAGGGTCTCGGGGTGGTGTTCCCAAGGGTGGAGTTGAAGGTCCTGGAGACCGAGATCAAGTATGAGGGATACCTGGCCCAGCAGCAGAAGCACATCGAGCAGCTTCGCAAGGCCGAGAGCCGGCGCATCCCGGCGGGGTTTGAGTTCCGCGGCCTGCCGGGGCTTTCCCGCGAGGTGGTTGAGAAGCTGGAGCGAGTGCGGCCCCTGACGCTCGGTCAGGCCGGCCGGATCCCGGGCGTCACCCCGGCGGCGCTTTCCGTCCTGAACGTGTACCTGGAGCTGCCGAGGGCGCGTGCCGAGAGTTGACCAGATCGACTTCGAGCAGGTCCCCGACAGCCCTGGCGTCTACGTCCTGTGGCCTCTCCAAGGGGCGCCCCACATCGGAAAAACCACCCGCCTGCGGCGCCGCCTCAGCCGGTTGCTGCGGCTGCTGGGGCCGGCTGCCGAGCGGGTCGACTATTACCCTACCGGATCAGCGTTCGAGTCTATGTTGGCGGTTTACCGGCTGGCGCGCCGGCATCGGCCCGAAGATTACCGGGTTTTCCTGCGCCTGCGAATACCGCCATTCCTGAAGCTGGATCTGGCGAATCCGTACCCGAGATGCCACCTGACCCGGCGGCTGGGCAGCGATTCGGCTCTTTACTTCGGACCGTTCACGACGCGGGCAGCTGCGGAGCGGTTTCAGAGCGCCTTCCTCGACCTGTTCCTGATCCGGCGCTGCCGGGAGGAAATCCGCCCCGATCCGGCTCACCCTGGCTGCATCTACGGGGAGATGAGCATGTGCCTGCGCCCCTGCCAGGGGGCCTCGACGCCGGAGCAATACCACGCCGAGGCCGGCCGCGTGGCAGCGTTTCTGACGACCGCAGGCCGGTCGCTGGTTCGCCAGCTGGGGGAAGACCGCCAGCAGGCCAGCGCCGAGCTGGAGTTCGAGAGGGCCGCCAGGCTGCATCGGCGACTGGAAAAGACTCTCGAGGCACTGAAGCTCAACGAGGAACTCGCGCGCGATCTGGATCGGTTCTATGGAGTCGTGATTCAGCGCTCCGTGGACCCGCAGTCCGTCGAGCTCTGGTTCTTCAAGCAAGGGTTTCTTCAGCCTGGCCGCCGCCTCGGCCTGGCGGTCCAGGAGGGCCGCCCGGAGTCACTCGACCAGAAGCTGCGCCAGACCATCGAAAACCTGGGCATTCGGCGGCAGCCAGCCCGCCGGAGGGCCGAGCAGCTTGGCTTGCTTCTGCGTTGGCATGCCAGCTCCTGGAGGCAGGGCGAATGGCTGATGTTCGATGATCCGGACCAGGTTCCCTACCGGAAGCTGGTCCGGGCGGTCTCGCGCGTCGGTCAGGACCCGGCGCGGGAGTTTCTGATCGGACGGCGGATCCCGTTCAGGGGGATCTCGTCCTCGCCGTAGAGGCCGTACTCGCACAGGCGGGAGACCCGTTGGACGTTCCGAAACGACAGCCACACCAAATGGCCAATCTTGGCGACGCCGATCAGGGCCAGCAGGACGCCTAAAGTTTGGAAAATGAATTCGAGCATGTGTTCCTCTCCAACCTCAATTGAAAGGCCAAACGCTTTCGGCCGCTATGGGAGCAGGGTTGGGTTTTCACCCTAGAGCGATAGTACTTGCCGGCCAGTACCTTTTGCATCGTTAGCCCCGCCTACAACGTGTATCAGCCTGGTCGTCGACTCGATCCGGGTTTTGTTGATGCGATAGTTCGCATCCCCGTCTTTGCCCAGGAGGTAACTCGGTACTCCAAGGGTGTCTGGTCGTCACGGTTGCGGCTCTATCCAGAAGGATTCTTCGAAGTCCTTCTCCCGGTGCCGCCGATCGGCGAGCAGCGCGCCATCGTCGGCCGCATCGTTGCGGAAACGTCCAAGCTGGACGCCCTACGTGCAGCGGCAGAGCGCACGATCACCCTGCTCAAGGAACGCCGCGGCGCGCTGATTACCGCGGCGGTGACAGGTAAGATGGAGGTGCCGCGAAGTGGGCGCCCGAACGACGTTGTGGCGGACAATGAGATGAAGGCCAGGGTGCCGCCATGATGCGCGTCGAGGTCAAACCGGAGTTGCTACGCTGGGCGCGGGAGCGGTCCGGGCTCGACCCTGGTGCGCTCGCCCACCGCTTTCCGCAGCTTGATGCCTGGGAGCGCCGCGAGGCGAGTCCGACGCTCAAGCAACTGGAGGGCTTCGCCAAGGCCACGCACACCCCCGTCGCCAGGAGCCGCCGATCGAGCGCGTTCCCATCCCGGACTTCCGCACCGTCGGTAACGAGCACATCGAACGCCCGAGTCCAGACCTCCTCGACACCGTCTATATCTGCCAGCAGCGCCAGGAGTGGTACCGCGACTTCGCGCGATCCGAGGGCGAGAAGCCGGTTCCGTTCGTGGGCTCCGCGGGTCTGACAAATTTTGTCGAGGCGACCGCGGCGACGATTCGGCGCGCTCTGGGGTTCGACGTGGAGGAGCGCCGCCAGATGCCTACCTGGACCGACGCGCTACGCCGCTTCATCGAGCAGGCCGACGCGCTCGGGGTGCTGGTCATGGTGAACGGCGTGGTGGGGAGCAACAACCGGCGCAGGCTTGACCCGCAGGAATTCCGAGGCTTTGCCCTGGCGGACGACCTCGCGCCGCTCGTGTTCATCAACGGCGCGGACACTAAGGCCGCCCAGATGTTTACGCTTGCGCATGAGCTAGCCCATATCTGGCTCGGGCAGTCCGCTGTCTCGGACGCACAGGCGTCGTGGATGCCGGAACACGAGGTCGAGCGCTGGTGCAACCGCGTCGCGGCCGAGCTTCTGGTTCCGATCGCAGTCCTGCGCGGCGAGTATCAGAGGAGCAACCCATTACCCGTCGAGGTCGACCGGCTGGCGCGGCGCTTCAAGGTGAGCACGCTGGTCGTCCTGCGGCGGATCCACGATGCGGGCGGCCTGACGCAGGACCAACTCTGGCGCGCCTATCGGGAAGAACTCGAACGGCTCCGAGCGATGCCGGGGGGGAGCGGCGGCAACTTCTACCTGACCCTAGGCGCTCGTGCGAGCAAACGGTTCGCGCGCGCCCTCGTGGTCAGCACCTTGGAGGGAAGATCGTCCTTTACCGAGGCGTTTCGGCTCCTCGGATTCAAGAAGATGGCGACGTTTCGCGAGCTCGGGCACAGCGTTGGGGTCGGTGTTCAGTTCTGGTAGAGGCTTGCGATGCCTGGAAGATGTTAGAAACAAATGCTTTAGCTTGATACGGCCAAGGGAGTGCTATGATTAGAGAGGAGTTAAGGCGACGCCATGGATTCCAAGACCATTCGGAGGATCGTCTGGGAGGAGATGCTCTACGCAGACATGAGGGCCAACTACTTCGCCGAGCTGGTGCGTATGTACCAGAAACGCGACAAATGGTTACGAGTAGCCGTTCTCTTGACAAGCTCTGGGGCTGTTGCTACAGCGCTAGCTGAAGTTGCTGCCTGGATCAAGTTGGCAACTCCGATTCTTGTGGCTGCCGGCAGTTTTTGGTTGCTTATGAACCAGTATGCAGCTTTTGCACGGGACGCCGCTGATTTACACTCAGGGTGGAGCGGATTAGCGAAGGACTATGAACGCCTATGGAATCATCTGGACGAACCAGAGGCAGAAGCCACGTACAATCAAATCTATGAACGAGGTGAGTCATTATCCAGGATGGGCACTAAGTTCCCAACGAAGAGTAAACGTCTCGACTATTGGCTGGATCAGGCTGCGGCCTTAGCAATTGCCAGGTATGCATAATGGCAGTAAAAACGCAGTATCCGCCACCACCTAAGCCTGCCCCTCCTCCGCCACCACCCCCTCCTCCTCCGCCACCTAGACAGGAGGCGTGAAATTTGTCCTGGGGGCGCGGCCATGACGCAGACGAACGAAGCCGCCTTCGAGACCGTCATCGAAACCCATCTCCTGGCCAACGGCTACGTACCGGTGAACCGCGAAGGCTTCGACCGTGAGCGGGCCATCTTTCCCAAAACGGTCCTGGGCTTCATACGCGAGACCCAGCCGAAGGAGTGGGCCAAGCTGGAGGCGCTCCACGGGCAGAAGACCGGCGAGCAGATTCTCGGCGACCTGTCCAAGTGGATGGATGCCAACGGCTCGCTCGCGACGCTGCGCCACGGCTTCAAGTGCTACGGGCGTACGCTGCACGCGGCTTTCTTCAAGGCGGCGCACGAGCTGAACCCGGAGCTGGAGGCGCGCTACGCCGCGAACCGTCTCGGGATCACCCGGCAGCTTCACTTCTCGCCGCGTTCGGAGAAGTCGCTGGATGACACGCTGAGCCTGAACGGCATCCCCGTCGCCACGCTGGAGCTGAAGAACCCGCTCACGGGCCAGACCGTCGAGAATGCGCGCCGGCAGTACAAACAGGACCGTGATCCCCGCGAGCCGATCTTCGAGTTCAAGCGGCGCACGCTGGTGCACTTCGCCGTGGACACCGATGCGGTGCTGATGACGACCCGGCTGGCGGGCACGGCCACCCACTTCCTGCCGTTCAACAAGGGATGCGACGGCGCCGCCGGCAACCCGCCCGACCCGGCGGGGCGCACCTGCCGCACGGCCTATCTCTGGGAGGAGGTGCTGCAGCGTGACAGCTTTCTCGATCTCCTGGCGCGCTTCATTCACCTCCAGATCGAGGAGAAGCGCGACGACCAAGGCCGTAAGGTGCAGCGGGAGACGATGATCTTCCCGCGCTACCTACCACCAGCTTCAGGCCGTGCGCCTGCTGGTGGAAGCGGCCCGGCGTGAAGGCGTCGGGCACAACTACCTGGTCGAGCACTCCGCCGGCAGCGGCAAGAGCAACACCATCGGCTGGCTGGCGCACCGGTTGGCGTCGCTGCACGACACTGCCAACCAGCGCGTCTTCGACAGCGTGATCGTGCTGACCGACCGGGTGGTGCTCGATCAGCAGTTGCAGGCCGCGAAATTGCCCCGGCGGCGCCGCGGTCCGACTTACCAGTTCGACGACGAGGTTCGGCTGGAGTACTACCGCTTGCAGAAGATCAGCGAGGGCTCCATCTCGCTGCAGGATGGCGACGCCCGGCGCCTGGATGGCCCGACGGAGGTCGGTAGCGGCCTGGTGCGGCCGCAGCCCATGCCGCTGTCGCAACTGATCGACATTATCAACGAACGGTTCGGTACAGAGTTCAACCAAGCTGATCAGCTTTTCTTCGATCAGATCATCGAGGCCGCGATGACCGACGATGGGCTGCGACAGGCGGCGGCAGTGAACCCAGGGGACAAGTTCGAGCTGGTCTTCAAGAATCTTCTTGAGACGCTCTTCGTGGAGCGCATGGATCAGAACGAGGGGATCTTCGTTCGCTTCATGAACGACCTGCCGTTTCAGAAGGTCGTGACGGCGTGGATGGCGTCGGAGGCCTACCGGCGGCTGCGCGGCACTGCGGGTGAGGTAAGCGCGGCCGCACTTGCCGCCGCGGGGCAGCCGGCGCTTCGGATTGTTCGGCCGCGCCCCGGGGACAGGTACGTCACGTGCGTACCACTAATCGCGCTAAGGGCGGCTGCCGGCGCCTTCAGCGATCTCCAGCACGTCGAGGACGGAGACTGGGAATGGGTCGAGATCGACTCCCGGCATCGTCTGCGTCTGGGGATGTTCGTAGCGCAGGTAGTTGGCAAGTCGATGGAGCCGGCTATTCCCGATGGGTCCTACTGCCTATTCGCCGCGCCAGTTGCCGGGACGCGGCAAGGCAAGACCGTGCTCGTCCAAATGCGCGACTCGACCGATCCCGAAACGGGGGAGCGCTACACAGTGAAGCGATACGAGAGCGCGAAGGCGCCGGCAGAGGGGTCGTGGCGTCACGCTAAGATCACGCTCAAGCCGAACAACCCCGACTTCTCGCCGATCGAGCTCGGTGGCGCGGACGAGAACCGGCTCCAGGTCATCGCCGAGTGCGTCGAGGTCCTGGGTTAGCGCACGCGCCGGTGGAGCGGGCCGAGGTGAGCGATAGTACTTGCCGGCCAGTACCTTTTTCCCGTACATTCAGAGTTATGGAGCGGGTTGCTCGTCTTCTGCTGGGAGCGGCATCGGGGGGGGCCTTAGGGCTGCTGGTGGCGGGCGCCGCCGGGATCCGGCATCCTTGGATGGAAGCGGTGATGGGGGCCTTGGCGGCCGCCATCGGCTTCCTGAACCAACGATTCCAGCCGGGGCCTCTGCCACCGCCGCCGCGGGCCGTGCTGGGGGGCGCGGTGGCGGCAGTGTCTTTGCTGGTCAACCTGGGGGTGTTTGTGGTCGAGGCGGCCCAGGTGCAGGAGCTCGACCGGCGCGGCCAGAGCATTCAGCTTCCGCTGGCCATCTGGCCGGTCACGAGCAAGTTCCTATGGCTGGCGCTGGTGCTGGGGGCCGTGGGTATCGTGCTTGGTGTGATGGGCTGGTGGCAGTTGATGCGAAACCGCGACAAGTACGTTCCGGCCCGCTGGGTAATGCTGTCGCTGCTGACCGCTTTCTCGTCGCTCGGCCTGGGTTTGGCCGGGTACTTCATAGGCCGCGGCTTCCCGTTCCAGTAGGACAGGCATTCCTGCCTGTCGGACTGGAGTTTGGACATTCCCGTAGGGTTGACTACAGGCTGGGACACGGCCAGCTACTGGCCAGCAGGTTTTGGCAAAAAACAGATCCCTCGCTTCGCTCGGGATGACGGGCTCTGGTCCGGAGCGGGCCGCAGGCCGATCCCTACTTGGCCGCCACTTCCAGGCGGCTGAGAGTGCGGGCGTAGCCGGCCAGACCGTTGAACAGGGCTTCGGCGATCCTCTGGCGGTAGGACACCGTCTTCAGCAGCCTTTCATCGCGGGGGTTGCTCAGGAAGCTGATCTCGGCCAGAACCGAGGGCATCTGGGCGCCGATCAGCACCACGAAGGGCGCCTTGCGCACGCCGCGATTGCGCAGCGCCGTCGATTCCCGCGACATCGCCGAATGCAGCGATCGCTGCACTTGCCCGGCGAACTCCCGCGACTCGGTCACTTTCTCCGTCAGGGTGATCCTGGTCACCAGCTCCTGCAGGTCATGGACGGATTTCTGGACGGCGGCGTTCTCTCGCGCCGCCACCTCCAGGGCGTAGCGGTCGCCGGTCAGGTTGAGGTAGTAGGTTTCGATGCCGCGCGTCGAGGAGGCCCGCGACGAGTTGGCGTGGATGGAGATGAACAGGTCGGCCTGCCGGTCGTTGGCCAGGGCGGTGCGTTCTTCCAGGGGGATGAAAGCGTCCTCGGTGCGCGTGTAGACCACCTCGCTGCCGATGCGCTCGCTGACCAGAGTTCCCAACCTTAACGCCAGGTCCAGGGCCAGGTCCTTTTCCATGAGTCCGGTGGGGCCGACGGTGCCGGTGTCGTAGCCGCCGTGGCCGGCGTCGATGACCACGCGAGCGATCTTCAGGCCCAAAGTGCGGGTCAGGTTTCGCTCGCCGCGGCTGGTGGGCTGCGCCGCTTTGGGCTTGGGTCCCGGTCTGGTGGAGACGCCGGCGCGCGGAGGCGGATTCGTCTCCAGGGCCGGTGGCGGAAGCAGGAAAGGCTTCGGCGGGACGACCTTGGCCTGGACCTTGGAGTGAACAGGGGCTTCAACAGGGGCCTGAACAGGCGGCTCCACGCTGGTTGGCGCCGGGGGCTTGACTTGGGTGGGGGGCGGAGCGGGCGGCGGGGTGATAGTGGTTTCGGCCCTCACGGTCACCGGCGGTGGAACCGGTTCGCTCACCTTGGGCGGCGAAGCTTCCACCACGGTGGTCTCCCGCGGCTTGTCCGGCGGCGCTGCCGGCCTGATGGCGGCCGCCGCCGCGCGGGGCTTCAACTCCAGCACCAGCCGCGGCGGATTCGTCAGGGTCGTCAGGGAGTGGGCGGAGTCCGTAGTGAGGTCCACGACCACGCGCGTAACTCCAAGCTGGGTCTGCGCCACGCGGATCTGGCTTACCAGAGCGTCGTTCACCGGCAGCGTGCGGCTCTTGATCCCCGACGACAGGCGCGTATTGGGAAGGTCGAAGTAGACGCGGTCCGGATTGGCCAGCCTCTCGGCCTTGGCGCTCACCTCGGCTTCCAGATCCACCACCACGCGAGTCAACCCGGGCAGCGACCAGTGCCGGATGGCGACCACTTGCTGCGCCTGGTGGCGCTCCGCGGCCGGCGGGGGGGCAGCCGCCGGCTGGCTCTCGGTTGGGAGCGCCACGGGGCGGGCTGCGGCGCTGACCGATTCCAGCCCCTCCAGCTTGCGCCGGGCTTCTTTGACAAACTGGCTGTGAGGATACTCACGGATCAGAAAGCGATAGGCCTCGGCGGCTTTCTCCCGGTGCGGTTCGGGGCCGATCTGCCCGCCCATCTGCTCGTACAGTTGCCCGATTGCCAGCAGGCTGTCGTCGGCCTTGGAGCTCTGGGGCGAGGTGCGGTAAACGCTGCGGTAGAGCTGAATTGACTTCAAGTAGGCGGCCAGGGTGCGCTCCGGCTGCGGCAGGCTCTCGACCGCCGCCCGAGCGGCCGATGCTTGCTCATAGTACTGCGCCGCCTGCTCCAGCTTGCCGGGGTCAGCCGCCCCAGGCGCCGGGATGACTCCTGCCAGCAGCAGAACGCCCAGGACTCGGGGTCCGGTTCGACGATGGCGCCATGATTTCAATGGCTGAGACATGGGCTTAATTGGCCTGCGTCGTGTAGCGTGTGAACCCGGAGGCCTCCAGCATCCGGTAGATGGGCCGGTAGATGGGGGAGCCGTCTTGTTTCCTGGGCGCCGGTTCAGCCGCCGGCTTCTCCTGCGCCCGGTAGAGATTGTAGTAGTGGTTTACCCGCCGCACGAACTGCACCGTCTCGCGGTAGGGCGGCACGCCCCGGTAGCGCTCCACGGCGCCCTCGCCGGCATTGTAAGCAGCTAGCGACAGCCCCGGGTTGTCATACAGGTCCAGCAGGTGGCGCAGGTGGCGCACGCCTGCGGTGACGTTTTCCGCCGGGTCAAACACGTTGCCAACGCCGTAGCGGCGGGCGGTCAGCGGCATCAACTGCATAAGCCCCAGCGCCCCCTTGGGCGAAATGGCGGTGGGATTGTAGTTGCTTTCGGCCTTGATCACGGCCCGCACGAAGCTGGGCCGGATGCCGTAGCGGTAGGCAAGCTGGTCGATGAGCTGGTCGAAGGTCCGCGGGGCTACGACGTTGTAGGCGGCCGGCGGCTGGGGTTCCACCGGTTGCGGCGTCACCTGGCGCGGCGAGACTACTCTGTCGGCGACCACCTGGGGAGCAACCGTACGGGCCGTCACGGGCCGGCTCAGCCGGCGGACCGGCACCCTCACCAGCCGGCCCGTTTCCCGCTCCACTCCGATGGTTGTTACAGAGTCAGGACGGACGGGCACAGGCCTACCCCCCAGGGGGGCGGGATCAGAGCCCAGGGCCCCGGCGGCGAAGCACAACCCTACCGCGATGCCTGTGCCGAAAGACATCTTCAAACAATATACCAGGGATTGTTTGGTTCTGCCAAGACCCAGTCTTGCGAGGGGGCGAGGGGGCATAAAAGTAATGGGCCGGTCGCAACTACGGTGTCATCCCGAGCGTAGCGAGACATCTGAGCTATTCCGTCAAGAGGAAACCACTCCCAGTTTGAAGAATCCTGCGCAGGGTTCCCACTGCAATTCCACAGCAGCAACGGCCGGGGGCTGGGCGG
>Ga0247727_10007729_pt1 | contig 20322 bp, 14 predicted proteins | sample WisWelCaveWW1625_FD_202498 | JGI IMG/M metagenome (GOLD analysis project Ga0247727, IMG submission 202498) | Biofilm microbial communities from Wishing Well Cave, Virginia, United States - WW16-25 | ecosystem: Environmental > Aquatic > Deep subsurface > Groundwater > Cave microbial mat | place... | reverse complement strand
AGAACCAGACCAGCGTCCTGTGGCAGGCTTGCTCTCCATCCGTCGAAGCGCTGGCGAGCAAGCACCAGCGCTCGATCGAGGAGCTGCGGGGAGTGATCGAGCGGGCGCGGCGGACTCTGTTCGAGGTCCGGGAGAAGCGGGTGAAACCCGGCCGTGACGAGAAGGTCCTGGTCGACTGGAACGGGCTGATGATCGGGGCCTTCGCCCGGGCCGGCTTTCAGCTCGGCGAGGCGCGTTACCTCGACGCCGCCTGCATGGCCACCGATTTCATCCGCGAGCAGCTATGGCGCGACGGACGCCTGCTGCGCTGCAGCAAGGACGGCAGGGCGCGCTTTCAGGGAAACCTGGGCGATTACGCGATGCTGATCGAAGGGTTGATCGATCTGTTCCAGGCAAGGAGCCGCGCGGAGGACCTGTGCTTCGCCAAGGAGCTTCTCGAGGCGACTCTCGCGCTGTTTCGCGACGAAGAGAGCGGCGGGTTCTTCTTCACGGCGGCTGACCACGAGACGTTGATCGTGCGTTCCAAGGAGGCCCACGACGGGGCGACGCCATCGGCGACCTCGGTGCACGTCTCGAACCTGTTGCGTCTGTCGGATCTCCTGGCCGACCCCTCGTTGCGCGGAGTCGCCGAGGAGACCTTGCGGGTCTACCGGCCGTTGCTCGCGCGGGCGCCGCAGGCGGTGTCGAGGATGGTGGCCGCCGTGGCCTGGATGCAAAGCTCCCCGGTCACGGTGGTGCTGTGCGCGAAGAATCGCGAACAGCTCGAGCCGATGCTCGAGGTCATGCGCGGATCGGCCGATTTCGCCCGGCTGTGCGTGGTCGTCGACTCCGGGAACGAGGCCGAGCTCGTGGGTCTCTCTCCACTGTTCGCGGGCAAGGTCGCCGAGGGCGGCCGGCCGTCGGCCTACGTCTGCCGGGACTTCACCTGCCTTGCGCCGGCCCACACGCCGCAGGCGCTGCGCCTGGCTCTAGAGAGGCGCTAGGTACCCTCAGACCGTCTGCATCTTGACGCGCATGAACGGCAGGTCGAGCTTCTGGCACAGACCGTGGTCCGCGGCGAGGTCGCGGAACCGCTCGAGTCCCTTGAGCTCGCGTTCGCCGAGCTGATAACGGAGATTGCGCGTGAGGTACTGGATCAGCGCGGCTTCCGGCAGCTTGAGCTGCTTGGCAGCCTGCTGCGCGACCTTGTGCCTCTCCGGCATCCCGCGGTCGCGCGCGCGCAGCAGCACCGGCAGGAACTGGTCGGCCCTGGATCCCTTGAGACAGGTCCAGACCGCGTAGACGAAGGGCAGCCCGGTCCGCTCCGTCCACAGCTCGCCCAGGTCGATCGAGGGCCAGTGGGGCGCGTTGGCGAGCAGGGCGACGTCGCCGATCAGGAGGACGGCGTCTGCCGTGACCGATTCCGGCTCGGTCGTCGGCTCGATCTCGAAGAAATTGACCTCGGGCCTCCCGTAGAAGTCCTTGAAGGCGATGCGGGTGAGCGCGGCCGCCGAACGGCTGCTCTTGTCGAGGGCAACCTTGCGTGACAGTCGCGGGTCGATCCGATGGAACAGGCGGATGCTGCGGATCGGTCCCTCGGAGCACACGCCGATCTCCGGAAGGATCTGCAGCTCGGGGTGGCGGAAGCACTCGATCGAGGACAGCAGGGCGACGTCGACTTCGCCGTTGAGGAGCATTCCCGTGAGGGCGGACGGTGCGGCGCTGATGATCTGAACGCCGCGTTCCTTGTCGAGGCCGTGGATCAGCGGCTGCGCGTTGACGTACTTCACCACTCCGATACGAATCTTCATCATTGGGCTCTTTCTCTCAATTCATTGTAATCCGCGGCGCCGACCGGATCGATCGGCACGAGCTTCTCGTACAAGGTGTCACGTTCGACCGGGATCCTCGATGCATTGCGGATCAGCCGGATGAGCTCTTCGCGGTTGACGCCGAGCGGCGAGCGGGCACCCGCCGCATGGGTGATGCGTTCCTGCACCACGGTGCCGTCGATGTCGTCCGCGCCGTAGTCGAGAGCCACCTCCGCGATTCCCAGGCCCTGCATGATCCAGTAGGTCTTCACGTGATCGATGTTGTCGAGCATCAGTCTCGAGACGGCGATGGTCCTGAGGTCAAGTACGCCCGTCGGACCCGGCAGATGGGACAGCTCGGTGTTGGCCGGATGGAAGGCGAGCGGGATGAAGGTCAGGAATCCACCGGTCTCGTCCTGCAGATCGCGGATGCGCACCATGTGGCGCACCAGCTCTTCATCGGACTCGATGTGGCCGTAGAGCATCGTGGCGTTCATGCGAATGCCGCGTTGCTGCACCCGGCGGGCGGTCTCGAGCCACTGGTCGGGGCCGAGCTTTCCCGGGAACAGCGCCTCGTGGACGCGGTCGGACAGGACCTCGACTCCGCCGCCGGGACACGAGCCCAGGCCCGCCTCGAGAAGGTCGTCCAGCACCGCGTCGACCGGCTTCCTGCCGATGCGCGACAGCCATTCGATCTCGATCATCGTGTAGGCCTTGAGGTGCAGCGATGGGCGCACGGCCTTGATCACGCGCAGCAGGTCGATGAAGTAGGAGTAGGGCAGCTTGGGGTCGATGCCGCCGACGATGTGAACCTCGCTGAGGTCGGGCTCGAACTGCTCGGCGACCAGCTTCTGCACCTCTTCCAGCGACATTCGATATGCCTCCGGGTCGCCGGGCTTCTTCGCGAACGCGCAGAACGAGCAGGAGTAGACGCAGTAGTTCGACGGATTGAGATGTCGATTGAGGACGAAGTAGGCGCGGTCGCCGTGGCGCGTCTCGCGCACTCGGTTGGCGAGACTGCCGACGCGATGAATCGCCGGGGTCCGAAACAGGAACAGACCCTCCTCGAAATCCAGGCGGCTTCCCGCCTCGACCTTGGCTTCGATCCGCTCGAGGGTGCGCAGATCTTCACAGGAGAGCAGCGGATGTCCGCGGAGCTCCGGGCGCCTCTGCAGTGCGCCGCGGACGGTGGGGGCGGTTGCGAGCGTCACTGCAGCACCTCGTAGTACATGTTGCGGCGCCTGGGCTCGAACCCCGCCGAGCGGATGCAGTGCTCGATCCTCTCGATCGGGATCAGGCATTGGGTGCCGGCCGCCGAGACCACGTTCTCCTCGAGCATCGTCCCGCCGAAATCGTCGCAGCCGAAGAACAGCGCGAGCTGACCCAGCTTGTCACCCTGGGTGACGAACGAGGTCTGCTGGTGGTCGAAATTGTCGAGCACGAGGCGCGCGACGGCGTTGATCCGCAGGAACTCCTGCGCCCCGCTGCGAGGAAGGTCGAGCTCGCTTCCGCCCGGCTGGAACGGCCAGGCGATGAATGCGGTGAACCCCCGGGTCTGGTCCTGGAGGTCGCGCAGTAGGAGGAGGTGCTCGACCCGGTCGTCCAGGGTCTCGACGTGCCCGTACATCATCGTCGCCGTGGTGCGCATCCCACGACGGTGCGCCTCGCGCATCACCGTTAGCCAGGGACCGCTCATCGCCTTCCCGGGCGCAATCCTCTGGCGGACCGAGTCGACCAGAATCTCGCCTCCGCCGCCCGGAATGCTGTTCAGGCCGGCGGCCTCGAGCCGTTCGATCACGACCGGGATGGACAATCGCGACAGCCGGCTGACGTGCACGATCTCGGACGGTGAGAGGCCGTGGATGTGCAGGGAGGGATAGCGCTCCCTGAGCGAGCGAAACAGGTCCTCGTAGTACTCGATTCCGAGCTCGGGATGATGGCCGCCTTGCAGGAGGACCTGGATGCCGCCGACTTGAAGGAGCTCGTCGACTTTGGTGAAGATCTCCTCCTTGGAGAGCACGTAGCCTTCGGGATCGCCGGGGAGGCGGTCGAATGCGCAGAACCGGCAGCGCGCGACGCACACGTTGGTCGGATTGATGTTCCGATCGACGATGTAGGTGACGCGCGGCAACGGGTTCATGCGAAACCGCGCGGCGGTCGCGAGCTCGCCGAGCAGGTTCAAGTCGGGGCAGCGGATCAGGGCCTCGGCGTCGCGGCGCTGCAATCGTTCGCCCGCCCAGGCCTTCTCGATCGCTTCGCTCAGCGCGCGACCGGAACGGGAGGGGGCACAGACGCTGGGACTGGCCGCTGCAGGGTTCATCGAGCTCGGTCACCGGTTTTCATCACCCGGACTATCAAACTCAGTGCCGGGCTCTGGCTACAAAGCGACAACTAGAATAGAAATCGGAGGGCTCGATGAAAAGCTCGGTGTTTTGCGGGCCGGCGATCCAACCGGTCAGTGTCGATTGAATGCTGCACAGACCGGAGGAGCCGAAGGGTCCATTTGATTCGGCCTCTTGACGCGCGTAAAAGGTCGCGTTCTCCATCACGCCTGGAAACTCCAGTGCGTCCGGACTCCCCGGGGAAGTCCGAGGCCCTGTTCAAGCACCCCACCCGAGTTGAGAGGCCGATGCCGTCCGACGACCTGATGGGCAAGCTGGTGTCCCTTGCCAAGCGCCGCGGATTCGTGTTCGCCGCGAGCGAGATCTACGGCGGCCTTGCCTCCTGCTGGGACTACGGACCGCTGGGCGTCGAGCTCAAGCGCAATATCAAGGATGAGTGGTGGCGGTCGATGGTGCACGCGCGCGATGACATCGTCGGCCTGGATTCATCGATCCTGCAGAGTCCCAAGGTGTGGGAAGCCTCCGGCCACACGGAGAACTTCAGTGATCCGCTCGTCGACTGCAAGAAGTGCAAGATGCGGTTTCGCGCCGATCATCTCGAGAGCGCCAGATGTCCGGAGAAGCCCTCGAAGCGACCGGGCGAGTGCGGAGGCGAGCTGACGTCCCCGCGGCAGTTCAACCTCATGTTCAAGACCTACGTCGGCCCGGTCGAGGATACCGGCTCGATCGCGTTCCTCCGACCGGAGACGGCGCAAGGGATCTTCATCAATTTCCTCAACGTGCAGGCCGCGAGCCGGCTGAAACCGCCGTTCGGGATCGCCCAGATCGGCAAGTCGTTCCGCAACGAGATCACGCCGGGGAACTTCCTGTTCCGCACGCGTGAGTTCGAGCAGATGGAGATGGAGTACTTCGTCCCGCCCGCCGAGTGGGAGCAATGGTTCGAGACCTGGAAACAGCTCCGCCTCGAGTGGTACAAGGACCTCGGGATCCGGGCGGAGAAGCTGCGGCTTCGCGCTCACGAAAAGACCGAGCTGGCCCATTACTCGAACGGTTGCGCCGACGTCGAGTACGAGTTCCCGTTCGGCTGGTCGGAGCTCGAGGGCATCGCCTCCCGGACCGACTTCGACCTGTGCCGTCACACCGAGCACAGCGGCAAGAACCTGCGGTTCTTCGACGACGAGAAACGCGAGCACTACTTTCCATACGTCATCGAGCCGGCCGCCGGCTGCGACCGGGCGGCCCTGGCCTTCCTGGTCGACGCCTACCGGGAGGAGCCGGCCGAGGACGAGAAGAGGGTCGTGCTCGCCCTGAATCCGCGCCTCGCTCCGATCAAGGTCGCGGTCTTTCCCCTGGTCAAGAAAGAGGGGATGCCCGAGCGGGCCCGCAGGATCGAGACGAGCCTCCGGGCTGCCTTCACGACTCAATATGACCAGGGCGGAGCCATCGGGCGGCGCTATCGGCGTCAGGACGAGATCGGCACTCCGCTGTGCGTGACCGTCGACGGCCAGACTCTGATCGACCAGACGGTGACCGTACGGCACCGCGATTCGATGCAGCAGGTACGCGTCGCCGAGGATCAGATCGCCTCGTTCGTGAGCGACCAGATCCACGGCTCGAAGGGACTCTTGTCGTGAACGACGAGGCCGTGACTCAGATTCGCGGACTCGGAGTATCGCCGGGAATCGCGGTCGGATCGATCCTGTTCATGGAATCCGCGGAGCTCGAGGTCCCGCGCCGGCGCGTCCACTCCGAGGCCGTGGAGGACGAGGTCAAACGCTTCACCGAAGCGCTGACGCAGGCGGAAGCGGAGCTCGGCACGCATCGCGATCAGGCGCTGGACCTTTCCGAGAAGGAGCGGCGGATCTTCGACGCCCAGCTCGAGTTCTATCGCGACGCCGTTTTCCGGGAGGCGATCGAACGGCGCATCCGCACCGACCGCGTCAACGCGGAGGCGGCGGTGAAAGACCAGGTCGAGCATCTGGTGGCTGCGCTGAGCCCCGCCGGTGGCATCTACGCCGAGCGCAACGCCGACATCTTCGACCTCGGAAACCGGTTGCAGCGCGTGCTCCTCTCCCGGGGGCAGTCGGTCATCGAAAAGGGCGCCGGGCCGTTCATCCTGTACGCGAAAGAGCTGCTGCCGAGCGACACGATGAGCCTGGAACGTGGCCGTCTCCTTGCCATCGTCACGGAGGTGGGCGGCGAGACGAGCCACATGGCAATCCTTGCCCGGGCCTTCGGCGTGCCGGCGGTCACCGGCATCCGCGGCCTGCGCAACTCGGTCGCCCCCGGGGCCACAGTCGCGGTCGACGGCTCGCTCGGGATCTTCTACCCGAGCATCGACCTCAAGCTCCAGAAGACTCTGGAGCAGCGGCGCGCGCGCTTTCTCGCCGAGCGCGAGAAGCTGGTGAAGCAGGCCTCCTCGGTGTCGCGCGCAGAGGAAGAGGCCGGAGTCGCGGTGCTGCTCAACATCGAGAACTTCGACGGCCTCGACCTCGATCTCCTGCGCAGCACGCAGGGGATCGGGCTGTACCGGACCGAGTTCCTGTTCATGGGCCGCAGCAACTTTCCGTCGGAAGAGGAGCAGCTTCGTTTCTACCGCGGCGTGCTCGACCAGGTCGGGCCGCGCGAGGTCACGTTTCGCACGATCGACGTCGGGGGGGACAAGCCGCTCGAATACTTGAACACTCCCAAGGAGACCAACCCGGCGCTCGGGTGGCGCGGCATCCGGCTGACGTTCAAGTGGCCGGACCTCCTGATTCCGCAGCTCCGCGCGCTGCTGCGCGCCTCGGTTCACGGCAATCTCCAGATCCTGCTGCCGATGGTGACCCACATCGAGGAATGGTTCGAGGCGCGCACCCTTCTCGAACAGCTCAAGGATGACCTTAAGCGCGACGGTCACTCGTTCGCCGCGGACGTGCCGCTGGGGGTGATGATCGAGGTCCCGTCGGCCGCGATCGCCGCCGCCGATCTGGCACAGGAGGCGGACTTTCTTTCGATCGGAACCAACGATCTCGGACAGTATCTGTTCGCGGTCGACCGCAACAACGTGCAGGTGGCCGACCTCTACCGGCCGATCCACCCGGTGATGCTGCGGGTGCTGCGCAATATCCTCGACGCCGGCCAGGCCCACGGCAAGCCGGTGACGGTCTGTGGAGAGATGGCGGGCGAGCCGATGTCGGCGCTCGCGCTCCTGGGTCTTGGATTGCGTCGCTTCTCGATGTCGCCGGCACACGTCCCGGAGGCACGCTGGATCTTCGAGAACTACTCTCTCGCGGAAGCCCGCGCCCTGGTCTCCCCGCTGCTCGCCGTGCGCACCGAAGCCGAGGTGGAGGAGAGCTTGCGCCGCGCCATCGAGGACCGCTCCGGGCCTTCGGGTCGAGTCTGTCTTCTGCCGACGCGCTGACGGGCAGGCCCGCTCCCTCCGCGCACGGAAAGCGTTGCGCGATCTTCATGAGTCCATGAGGAAGCAACTTCCGATCGCCGCGCGCTCGCGTCGAGGTTGAAGCAGAGGACCGCCTCCAGCCGATGAATGCTCAGGCGATCGGCAGGAACCATCGACCCTGGCAGAGCCTCCGCGAGCGACCTTCATGAGCGACCTCAAGCAGAGCGATTCGATCTACACCCTCCGCTCGTCCGGCGAGGGCCGGGTTCTCCTGATCGAGATCCACGCCAAGTACCTCAACTACGACATCTCCGACGGTCTCAAGGTCCGTCTGCGGGAGGCGATCCAGAAGGAGCTCGACCGCGGAACGCGCTACTACGTCCTCGACCTGTCCAAAGTCAGCATCGTCGACTCCTGCGGAGTCGGCCTGATGATCGGAATCCACAATCTCATTCGCGAGCACGACGGCCTGCTGTACCTGACGGGAGTGACTCAGTTCCTCGAGAAGATCTTCCGGATGATGCACCTGGATCAGTACTTCCGCGTGGTCGAGAGCGAGCAGGCGGTCCTCGAGAAGCTCTCCCCGGCGACCTGAGCGGATGGAACGCATCTTTGTCGTCGACGATGAGGACGGCATTCGCGCATTGCTCAAGCGCGTGCTGGACGCCCCGGGACGAGTCGTAAGGACCTACCCGTGCGCCGCCGACGCGCTCGAGAGCATGCGCGAGGAGCCTCCCGACGTCGTCGTCACCGACCTGAACATGCCGGAGGTGACCGGCAACGAGTTCATCGGGCACATCCGCGGCGAGTTCGGCGACAAGGTCGGGATCATCGTGATCACCGCCTATCCGGCGATGGTGTGCAACCTGGACTCGGTGGCGAACGGGGTGGGAGCATTCCTGCGCAAGCCGTTCACCGACCTCGATCTCCTGCGCTCGACCGTCGCTCAAGTGATCGCGGGTCGCCGGCGACGCCTGGTGCCTTCGGGGGAGGACGAGATCGCGATCTCGAGCGCCCTGAACTCGTTGCGACACCAGAGGGCGGACCTGACCCGGGCGGTCGCGGTCCTCGATCAGATCGCGGACGGAATCGTGGTCACTGACCGGGACGACCGGGTCGAGATGATCAACCCGGCTGCGGCCGGGATCCTGATGCGCAGCGAGCTGTCCTGCCTGATGAACCCTCTCTTGAGCCTGGTCGACGACGAGGCGCTGCGCGATGCGCTGATTCAAGGAGAGAACGTCGCCGGGCGCTGGCTCCAGACCAGGACCGCGCAGGAAAAGGTCTACCGCATCACGACGACTCCGCTGGTCAACGACGACGGCCAGAGCGTCGGACACCTGCGCGTGCTGCGCGACTCGACGGCGGAGCATCGCCTCGAGGAAATCAAGAGCCATTACCTGACGGTCGTCGCGCACGAGCTGCGCACGCCCCTCACCGTCCTTCACAATCTCGGCTCGGTCCTGATCCGAACGGCGATGAGCGACCGGCAGGTCCTCGTCGTCGGCGGCATGGTCGAGCAGTGCCAGCGTCTCGAGCACCAGATCGACAAGTTGATCCTGCTCGCGCGTTTTCACCAGGAGGAATGCACCGGCGACCCGGAGAGGATCGATGCCCGCGAGATCGCCGAGCAGTCGGTGACGAGCTTTGCGGCGCGAGCCAAGGACAAGGGCGTCTCGCTGCTCTGCGAATGCCCGCCGGAGCCGGTTCCGATCCTCTGCAACCGCGACGACCTCCGGTGCGCCCTGCACGAGCTGGTCGACAATGCCCTGAAGTTCACTGCCAGGGACGGTTCGGTGAGTGTCAAGATCCTCCAGGACAGCGAGGGAACGGTTTTCCGGGTGTCGGACACGGGCATCGGTATCGACCCGTCGCACCACCGGTCGATTTTCGATGAATTTCATCAACTTGAGCCCCCGCACACCCGAACCTACTCGGGAGCCGGGCTGGGACTGGCCCTGTCCCGGCGGATCGTGGAGGCATGGGGAGGTCGGCTGCGCATGAAGAGCGGGGTCGGGGTCGGATCGACCTTCGACATCGTCCTCTGCAGCGCGTCGAGCTCGCCGAGGGAGGAGGAAAAGGCGGTCGCTTCCTCGAGGGGAGCGCGGACGGACGGACATGGAGCGTAAAACAGTTCTCATCATCGACGACGATCGCTGGATCGCGATGTCGACCGCGATGTTCCTCGAAGGCGAGGGATTCGAGGTGCTGTCGGCGCTCGGCGGCGTCGAGGGCATCGAGATCGCGCGACGAATGCAGCCGTCGATCATCCTCCTGGACATCATGATGCCCGGAATCGACGGCTGGGAAACGCTGGAGCGACTCAAGGCGGACGATTCCACGCGCCACCTTCCCGTCATCGTGTTCACCGCGCGCGAGCACAGTCGCGGCCGGACCAAGTCTCGGGAGCTGGGCGCAGTCGAATACTTTCGCAAGCCGTTTCGGCCCGAGTCGCTGGTGCAGACCATCCGCCAGCACCTGTCCCAGGAAGTCAACGCGGCCTAGGCCGGGCCCCAATACCGTCATTCCCGCGAAAGGTAGGCCGTCATTCCCGCGAAAGGTAGGCCGTCATTCCCGCGAAAGCGGGAATCCAGACTCCTGATGCAATCGTCCTCACTTCCGCGACCCCTCCACACCGTCATTCCCGCGAAAGCGGGAATCCAGTTTCATGGACGGCAGGCACGCGCAAAGTGAACGGCATCAGACCACCAGGAGCCTGCGTCACGGAAGTGTTCGTGGCGAGGCGGCTTCGCCAAAAGGCGGATACGAGGCGCGCTTGAGAACGGCTCGAGTCATGCCTGGCCCGCCTGTCGCGCAGCGCTTTCGCACAGGGGCCGCCAGCGTTCGAACTGCGCCGGGCTCAGTGGTCGATAGGCCCTGCGGGGAGCGCCGGTCGAAGACTGGCTCTCCGCGACCGGCCTGGACTGGCTTTGAATCTTGAGCTCGCGCACCAGCGCCTGCTGGATCGCGCGCCGGTTGCTTGCGAGCAGATGCACGACCATGAGCAGCATCAGCAGGAGCGCCGGCGGCTGCGAGCGCAGCGGTGTGAGGAGAGCGAGCACCGGGACGGCGACCAGCAGGAAGGCGACCCCGACCTTTGCGGCCAGACGCGTGGCGACCAGGTAGGGGTGGCGGCGCCCCAGGAATGCCCGAACGATCCGGCCGCCATCGGCAGGCAGGATCGGCACGAGGTTGCCCAGGGCCATCCAGAAGTTGACGAGCTTCAGGGTCGACAGCCACTGCAAGAGATCAGCGGATCCCGGGTGCACGGATCGAACGACCTCTTCAATTCCCAAGAGGGTTGCGAACAACAGTCCGTTCATCGCCGGTCCCGCGGCGGCGATGAATCCTTCGTCGTCCGGCCCCTGGGGCTCCGATTCGAGCAACGTGAAGTTGACCAGGGGACCCAGGACCACGGCGTGGACGGCAACGCTTCGGGAACGGGCCACGGCCGCGTGGGCGATCTCGTGCAGGAACAAGCAGAGCAGGGCGGGCAGCAGCAATGACAGCCCGAAGACCAGGCCGCTCAGGCCCGCGCGCTCGACGAAGAAGGTGGCCACGACCAGCAGCAAAGCGACCAGCATGGCGTGGATTCGTACTGGAATCCCGCGCCAGTGAAAGATCAGGAACGACCAGCGGGTCACCGGTTGCCTCCGCGAACGGGTGCTCAGGTCGGATCGCCGTCCGATGGTTGAAACTACGTTGCGAGGACAGCTTACGAGAGCGAAGGCAACGCAGGTCGAACGGTGAACGCAAGGCGCGGCAGGAGTGCGTCAGCGCGCGGCAAGGCTCAGGTCGGCGATCACCGCCTGATCTTCCGCGACCTCGAGGACCAGCGCCTGCTCGAGCTGGAGCCCGGAAAGGCTGGCCGGCGTCAGCCGGTAGCGACCCTGGACCAGTCCGCGCACGCAGTACGTTCCACCCTTTTCGGTGAGCAGCGGGATCCAGGTTCCTTCGTCGTCGAGGGATTCCAGGATCAGACGTGCATCGGAGACGGTGTGGCCGCTTGAGTCGAGGGCACGGCCGGAGAGGCTGGCTCCGCCACCCATCACCAGCGCACCGATCCTGACCGGTGCCTGCGGGTCGACGTTGACCGGTCCCAGGGTTCGCGCGGGAAGTCCGGCCGCCTCGAAGGTCAGGAAATGTGCGCCCGGGGACAGCTGCTCAAGCTCGAACGTGCCGTCCGAAGTGGTCGCACCAGTCTTCGCGAACGACTCGCTGAGCTTTCCCTTGAGCGCCTGGGACGGGGGCGTCCTGCCTTCGTACGCCGTCACCCGGACTTTGCCCAGCGGATAACCGCGCGTGTGCAGAATGGTGCCCTGGATGTTGCCTCCATGCAGGCTGAGTCCGACGTTCAAGCCGGTTCGTGATTCGCCGGTTTCGAGCGTGAACTCGGCGGAGCGTCCCGGGGCGAAGCCTCCGGCACCGATCCGGACCTGGTAGGTGCCGGGCGGAATGCCGTCGACGCGGAAGGTCTGCGCCGCTGGATCGACCTTTGCCCGGAACGCGCCTTCGAAGGGAACCATCGAGCCGCGTCCGTCGGACCGGAACAAGGTGACCGCGGCGTTTTCGGGGAGCAGCGCGTCGGCCTCGATCGAGCCGCTGGCCGAGCCGGCGTATTCGACGATCAACCTCGCCCGGGTGCCGTCCGCTTCAGCGACCACCTCGCCGCGCTGAGTCATTCCTTCGATTTGAGCGAGAACGGTGTAATCCCCGCGCGGCAGAGGCCCGACCCGGAAGCCACCCTGTTCGTCGATCGGTGCCTGGTAGCTCTCGCCGTCGAAGCCCGCGTGCAAGGGACGTACGACCACTTCTCCTTGCATTGCCGGCCCGCCGACGTCGTCGACGACGCTCCCCTGGATCCAGGCGTCCGCGGTCGCGAGCGTCACCTCCGCTTCCATGAAGCGGCTTCCGCGCGGATGGTGGAGTCCCACGTACGTGGCAAACCCCATCTGCTCGACCCTGACTCGATAGCGTCCGAAGTCCGCGGCGTTGAACAGCACCCGGCCCAGCGTGTCCGTCGTGCCCGACCAGGTCTGGCGGCAAAGCTCTTTGGGTCCCTCCCAGGGGTCGCTGACCTCGACGCTCGCGCCCGGGATCGGCATCCCCTCATCGTTGCGAACGATGACCCTCACCGGCTCCGGCGCCGTCACGGTCAGGCGGCCCAGGTCGATCTCCCCGTTGGTGATCGACGGGAGCTTGTCGACCAGGAACCGGTTTTTCCCGCAGTGAACGACGAGAGCAATCGGCGGATAGCGGACCGATGCGGACTTGCTGAACTTGCCGGACTCGTCCGTGTTCATCGTGCACAAGAGCCGGCCGCGCAGGCCCTCCGGCATCCGCCGTTTGCCGCCGAGCACGTACACCTTCGCCATCGGCAATGGATTCCCGTCCTCGTCCAGCACCTGACCCTGGAAGCGGACCTCCGTCGGCTGGGTTTCACGTTCCTCGGGACTCTCCTCGACCGACTCCTCGGTGCTCTCTTCCGTGGTTCTCCTATGGCGCGCGCGGTCGGTGTCGCCCAGGTTCGGTGCCAGCGAGGCATTCGAAACCTGCCTGGCTGCCTCCTGGTTCTCTGCGAACTTCTTCTGGATGGCAGGCCGGAGCAGCACCAGCACGGCCGCGAAGGCAATCAAGAAGGTGCTGAAGGACGCGAAGAAAACAACTAGGGGGAGTCGGGAAGCCCTCATGCACGATTCCAGGAGTGGACGCAAATGCTGTCGAGACTCTCCCGGAAGACTCGCGAGCTCGGGCCGATCGGCGCTGCGTCTCTTCGGGCCTTCCAGGCTCTGGTCCGGCTATCGACCATCGATTGCGAGCAGCATGAACTTCGTTGCGAATGGCCTGCAGAGGGTGAGGAACTTTCCTTGGAGCCTGTCCCGAAAGGGTCCTCGGTCCGCCGGACGGCTTCAGTGGCTCGGCTCAGCGCCGGTCGGAATCTTCTTCCGGGGGTGCTTCCTCGTTTCCCAGGTAGCCCATGCTTTTGAGCAGCGCCTCCTCTTCGGGCTGAAGTACCGCAGGCGCGACGGTCGAGTGCTCCGCTGCAAGTCTTCGGTTACGCCGCACCAGCTGCTTCAGCTCGACTTGCAGCTCAGCAAGGCGCGTTCCGGCGGCTCCGCCCAGAGGACGAGTCTCGTCCGGGTCCGTGGAGAGGTCGAACAGCTCGAAACGACGATCTCCGCCCGGCTCGAGCACCGAGATCAGCTTGTCGGTGCCGCGGCGCAACGCAGTCCAGATCTGCGATCTGCGCACGCCGGTCTGCCGGTTCGGGGAATGGAAGTACCAGGTCGTGATGAGCTCGTGCATCACGGTCCGAGACTTGTCCTCCGGGGAGAGGAGCAGCGATCGACCAGGGAGGGAGGGGCGAGGATCCTCTCCGACGAGGTGCAGGATCGTCGGGAAGAAGTCGACGGCGCTGACGATCCTGGAGTCGGTGACCCCTTGCTCCAAGAGCGGCGCCTTGAGGAGCAGCGGCACGTGCAGGGACTCCTCGTACAGGTTGTTCTTGTGGCCCTTGGCGCCGTGCTCGAAGAATTCCTCGCCGTGGTCGGCGGTGACGAAGATCGCGGCGTTGTCCCAGATTCCCTGTTCGCGCAGGAGCGCGAACAACATCGCCAGATGTTCGTCGGTGTAGCGGATCTCGCCGTCGTACTGGCTCTGAAGGTAGTCGAGCGCGGGTTCGGGCAGATCCGGGCGGATCGCGGGATTTCTGTCGTAGCGGGACAGGTCGATCGGCTGGTCGCCTTCGGAGCGGAACATCTTGTCGTACGGGACCGGCGGGAAGTAGCCGTAATGCACGTCCCAGTAGTAAGCGAACAGGAACAGCGGCCGCGAGGGGTCGCGGTGGAGCTCGAAGAAGCGGCGCAGCGCACTCTGCATCCGGGGCGAGGTCGGCTCCTTGTCGATTTCGTCCGCGGGATTGCAGGCCGAGTCGTCGTAGTGCTCGAAGCCCTGATCGAGCCGGTAGGGCCTTCTGAGGTAGATCCCGCTGATGAACCCCGCCGTCTGATAGCCGCCTTCCCTGAGGTGCTCCGCGATCGTCTCGTAGCTGTCCGCCAGGCGATCGCGTGGGAGGACCACCTGATGCGCGGACGGGTAGAGACCGGTGAACATGGAAGCATGCGAGCTCAGCGTCCAGCTGGTCACCGTGAAGTTGCGGTCGAAGCGCGTGGCCGTCTCGGCGAAGGCGTCGAGAGCCGGGGTGGTCGGCTTGGAGTAGCCGTAGCAGCCGACGTGGTCGGCGCGCAGTGACTCGATCGTGATCAGGACCACGTGGGGCCTGAGGATTACTTCGGGCCTGGAAGTCGTGCTCCGGTCGCAACAGGGCGCGAGACTGCAGATCAGCGCGCAAAGCAGCAGATCGCGAGCGCGGGTGAAACGAGTCGCTGTCATGAAGGAAGTATCGTAGCCGGCGATTGAGGAGCGGCTGCATCCACTTGGGTGGGTAGGGAGATCGGCGGTTGAACCGGACTCGCGCCTTCATCGGTCCTCTGGTGATCCTCGCCGTCGCTCTGTGCGCGCGACTTGTCCTGTGGTCGCAGGAGCACGGTCATCCGGCGTTCGAGATCCCGGTTCTGGACGAACGCTTCTATCTGACGGAGGGGCGCGCGATCGCAGGCGGAGATGGGCGCGAGCAGAGGCCATTCTTCATGAGCCCGGCCTACACGCTGTTCGCGGCGCTGCTGCTCAGGGTCGATTCCGACGGCCGCGCTCTGGTGCTCGCCCAGATCGTGATCGACAGCCTGACGTGCGTTCTCGCCGGGATCCTGGCGAAGCGCCTGGGTCCGCGTGGGGCAGGCTGGATCGCCGGCCTTCTCCTCGCGCTGCTGCCGTGCGCGATGCTGCAGTCGACGCGCATCCTTCCGGAATCGCTCGCGGCTTTGTTTGGCGTGCTCTTCCTGCTCGCATGGCCGACGGGCGCCGCGCCCGTACGTGCGTGGCGTTTCGCGGCCGCGGGCGCGTGCCTGGGCACGATGACCATCATGCGCTCCAACACGCTGCTGTTCTTCCCGGTGGCGGCGGTCCTGGTGATGTGGTGCACGCGCGCCCGGCCCGGCCGCGTTGTCCTCGGCTCGCTGTGCGCGTTCGGCCTGGGCGGGCTGCTCCTGATCGGCCCGGTGACGGCTTACAACCGCGTCGTCGGCAAGGACTGGGTGCTGATCAACTCGAGCGGCGGAGTCAACTTCTTCATCGGCAACGCGCGCGGCAACGACGGCCGTTTTCAGTCGCTGAATCACTTTCCGCTGGCGCCCGGCGCGTTCGACGACGACCCGACGGAGAATCGATTCGAGCGGTCGGTCCAGGCTTTCGCCGAGCGGGTGCGCGGGCGTCCGCTCCGACCCTCGGAGATGTCGGCGTTCTGGTCGGAGCTCGCCGTGAAGGAGATCCGCGCCGACTTCCCGGGCTTCTGCCGCCTGCTGCTGCGCAAGGCGTTCCTGTTCTTCAACGCCTTCGAGATCCCACAGATCGACAATCTTTACTTCCTCGACCGCCATGCGAGCGTTCTGGGACCGCCGCTTCAGTGGCTGTCGCGGATCCTTTGGCCTCTGGCCCTCATCGGCCTGTGCGCAGGTGTTGTCGGGCGCTGGTTCGGTCCGGTTCCGACGGCGTTCTTCGCGACCTACGCGTTGTCGGTCGTGCTGTTCTTCGTCAATGCGAGGTTCCGGACTCCGGTGCTCCCGGTCGCGGCCGTATTCGCCGGCGTGGCATTGGCGCGCTGCCTGGAGCTCCTTGGTTCGCGACGGCTCTCGGCCATCGGCGCCGCGGCCCTGCTGATCATCTCGGCATTGATCTGCAATCTGAATCCGGCGCTGGGTCTCCCGGGAGAGAGCGGCCCGGGCTCATGGTTCGTTCCGTCGGCCGAGCTCCTGGACTTCGAGAGCCAGCACAACAATCTCGCCGCCCGGATCCTGGAGAGGCCGGCACCGACACCGGAGGAGCTCGCCATTGCCGACCGGGAGTGCGAGCTCGGGCTCGAGCTCAATCCGACGCACCCGACGCTGATGTTCAACCGGGCGCGGGTGCGCTTCCTCCTGCACGACCACGAGAGCGCTGAGAATCTTCTGGCCCAAAGCCTGTCATTGCAGCCCGGGAACTCGTTCGCCGTGCAGCTCTGGTGCGAGACGATCCGGTCCTGTCTGAAAGAGGGCCGATGGGAAGACGGGATTCGATCGGCGCGGGCGGCCGCAGGCGTTCTCCCCGGGGAAGCGCAGTTCTGGAATCTGCTCGGCGCCTGTCTTCAGAAGGCGGGGCATGCGGAGGAGGCGATCGAGGCGTTTCGCCAGGGACTTCGGGCGCAGCCTTCGTCGTTCGAGCTCAACTTCAACCTCGCCCTGGCGCTGCAGACTTCCGGGCGTGCCGACCAGGCCGCCGACCTCCTCGAGCCCCTGTACCGCCAGAATCCCGGGAACGAAGGAGTCGCCAACATGCTGGCGATGTGCCTCTTCAAGCTTCATCGCATCGACGAGGCCGAAGAGGTCGTGCGACGCCTGCTCGCACAGAGTCCGGATCACCTGGGAGGACTGCTGACCCTCGCCGAGATCCTGATCGAACGCAAGGACGCCGAGGCGGCCCGTCCGTTGATCCTGCGTGCCCTTGCCCAGAGCCCCGGCAGCAAACGCGCGCAGGATCTCCTGTCGAGGATCGGCGGCAACTGACCCCTCCGTCGGCTACTTGTGGAGGTACAGCAGGTTGCCGTTGTTCTCCCAGTCGGTGACACCCATGTCGAGTCGGGTGGAGTGGCGGTAATCGATGCGCACTTCCCGCCGCGGGCGCTCGCCCAGCGAGATCCAGCCGTTGATCCGGTTCAAGCAGTACTCGGTGAGAGACAGCTCTCGTCCGTCGACGACGACGCGGAGGACCGACTCCACCGGACGATGATCGAGGTAGTAGAGCTTCCTCGGCCGGGCTCCGGGAATCATCCCGCGGAGGAACATCGGGCCCGGGCCGCCTCGGCGGGTTTCGCCGGTGTAGACGTCCTTGTATTCCTGCGTGTCCACGTTTCCGTCCCGATTGACGTCCCCGAAGCAGATGGCCTCCACCACGATCGTCGGGTTGGAGTTCCAGGACGGGGTGCCCGCGAAGCCGCTGCCGGTGTTGAGAAAGATGCGGGTCTTGTCCCACCACGCGCCCGTCGCGAGGTCCAGGTCGCCGTCGTTGTCGAGGTCTGCCAGCGCGACCGCCGAGACATACCCGTCGAAGTACGACCAGCCGTAGGTCTTCTGGAACGATCCGCTCTTCCGGCCCGCGTACAGCTTGAACCTTCCCGAACCGCCGTTGAGCTGATTGTTGTCGCTCATGATGAGGTCGGGCCGGCCGTCTCCGGTGCAGTCGCCCACCGCCAGGGTGTTGGCAAACTGGTTGAAGTTGTCAGTGCTGTTCCAGTCCGGAGCCTTCGCCACCTGCCCGTCATTGTTGCGATAGATGAAGTTTGCAGTGCCGCTGCCGATCGCGACCACGTCCAGGTCGCCGTCGCCGTCGACGTCGCAGAACTCCATGTGGTCGAGGTTGTTCCTGTCGTCCGTTCTCCAGCTCGGCGAGGTCTCGAGCGATCCATCGTTGTTGAAGTAGATGAAGTTCTTCCAGCGACCCGAGCCGTAGGCGTCGGACGATCCGATCAACAGGTCGAGATCGCCGTCCTGGTCCGGGTCTCCCAGGGAGCAGTGCCAGCCGTAGAAGCTGTTCGCCGATTCCCAGGCGGGTGAGCTCGTCAGGGTGCCCGCGTTGTTGTGGTAGTACTTGACTCCCGAGCCTCCTTCCGCGATCAGCACCGCAACCACGACTTCCTCGTAACCGTCCTGGTCGATGTCACCGGTCGTCAAATGGCCGTGGTAGCGCACGTCGCTCGACTGCCAGCCCGGGCTGTTCGCCAGCGTGCCGGCGTTGTTCTTGTAGACCCCGACTTTCTCCCGAAGGATGTCGTTGCCGTTGGAGACGACGAACTCCGGCCAGCCGTCCTGGTCGACGTCGAAGAAGGCCCCTCCGGTTGCATAGTGCCGGTCGCTCGAGCGCCAGTCCGGGTCGTTGCCGTAGATCTGCTGTCCCTCGAGGGCCGACGGCGAAAGACAAACCACGAGAAGGCATGCTGCACGTTTCATGAGCTCTCCTCCGCAATCGATCCGGCCCGGTCGATCCTCGCGTGATCGGGGCCAGGTCCAGGGGAGGATACGCCTTTCAGCAGAACAGGAAACTCGTGCGCAGGTCAAGCTCCCATCGCAAGCAGACTTGAGACCATGAGTTGCGACTGACGGCCCGGCATGTTGATGACTCCTCCGGACTGGACTAGAACAGCGGCACCAGGGTCTTCTCGAGCTTGAGGAACAGCTCGGCCGTGGCCCTGGCGTCGCGCAGGCAGTAGTCGGCGATGGTAGTGATGCGGCCTTCGCCGTAGGCCCGCTGCACCTGCGAGCCGTCAAGAGTGACCTTGGGCGATTCGACGTCGAAACGCCGGCACCAGTATTCGAGGCTGAACTTCTCGCGCACTGCCCCCTGGAACGTGAGAACCTCCATCAGGTCGAGGTGCTGCATGCTCTGGTAGCGCGGCGGCACGAGATTGCGGGACGGGGGGATTCCCAGCATCGCGGAACGGATCATCAGCACCGGCCCGTCGTAGGTGCGCCCGCAGAAGCTGATCAGCCGGCCGTAGTGGCGCATGCGTTCCCAGAACGCCGACAGCATGTCGGCCTCCGTTCCCTGGTACACCCAGGTGCCGTCGCTGCGGCCGGGCCAGGGCTGCCAGCGCGGGTCGGCGCCTTCGTGCAGAACGGCGCCGCGCATCTCGTCGAGGTTGAACAGGGCGATGGCGACGATCTGGCCGCATCCGGGGAACAGAGCGAGGCGATCGGGTACGTGCGCGCGATCTTCCTCGGTGCGGGCGCGCTCGAGGAGATAGCCGCGAGTCGCCTCGTCGAGCTTCTCCCACTCGAGGCCCGCAACCTCGATGTCGAATGCGACCGTCGCGCCGTGATTGGACGGATTGGCCATGGCGCCATGCTACCCGAGAGAAAGACAGGAGGATTCACCGCAGAGACGCTGAGGACGCAGAGAGGAAGGGAGGATTTCGAGCAAGTGCACAGAGAACGCAGAGAGCGAAGGTTTGCGCAAAGGCGCGAAGACGCAAAGGGAGCAGAGAAGAAAACAGGGATTCACCGCAGAGGCGCAGAGGACGCTGAAGGCGCAGAGGGAGAAGGCTGGTACAGAGGCGCGAAGACGCAGAGGGCAACGAAGAGAGCAGGGTTGAGAGACGCAGGGGCGCAGAGTTTCAAGAAGTTCTTGGCGTTTCGATCGATTCCTCCCCGCGTCGGCGTCTCTGCGTGGGTTTTTTCTCTGCGCACTCTTCGCCTCTGCGGTGGATTCTTTGTTCCGTGCCCCTTTAGGGCCCGTCCCGAAATAACTGTTCCGTTTCGCCGGCCCTCGCCGCCGCTGGCGTTGTTGCACCTCCTTGGAAACCAGCCAGGTTGCCTGCGTCGGCGCGCCTAGCCAGCGACGCCGATGGCTCGCCGAAACAGAACACTTATTTCGGGACGGACCCTTAGTGGTGCGCGGCGAAGTTAGCTCCGGGCGCGGCTTCAGTGCTTGTGCAGGTGCTTCTGCGCGATCTCGTCGGCCGTTCGGTGGATCAGGCCGCAGCCGCTGGAATACCAGTTCTCGCCCGGGTTCCCGATCATCGGGGCGAACGGCGACTCGCCGCGAACTGCGAAGCGGCTGACTGAGAGCCTTTGGGCGCGCCCGTCGCAGCGCGCGCACACGACCTTGGAACGGGCCGAGCGCACGAGCTGCTCGAACGTGATCGCGCACTCGCTGCAGTGGT
>Ga0247727_10007728_pt1 | contig 20330 bp, 21 predicted proteins | sample WisWelCaveWW1625_FD_202498 | JGI IMG/M metagenome (GOLD analysis project Ga0247727, IMG submission 202498) | Biofilm microbial communities from Wishing Well Cave, Virginia, United States - WW16-25 | ecosystem: Environmental > Aquatic > Deep subsurface > Groundwater > Cave microbial mat | place... | reverse complement strand
CCCACCAGCACCTCCCCGCCGCCGCCCACCTCCACGTTCACCCCCAGCCCGACGGCCACCTTCACCCCGACGCCCAGCCTCACGCCCATCACGCCCAGCCCCACCGCCCTCCCCCCGACGCCCACCCCGACGGCCATCCCGCCCTCCCAGACGCCCAGCCCCACCAACACCCCGCTCCCCAGCGAGACCCCCACCCCGACGGCCATCCCGCCCTCCCAGACGCCCAGCCCCACCAACACACCCTGAACCCGACATGACCGATATCCCCGCCTTCCTCAAAAAACTCATCTCCACCTCCGGCCTCTCCGGCTACGAAACCCCCATCCGGGAAACCATCTCCGAAACCTGGCGCGGCCTCAGCGATGAACTCAGCGCCAGCCAGCTCGGCAGTTTGCACGCCCTCAAACGCGGGGCAGGCCCGGCCCCCCGGCCCAGCATCCTGATCGCCACCCACATGGACGCCATCGGCCTGATGGTCACCCGCATCGTGGACGGCTTCCTCCACGTCACCGAGATCGGCGGGATTGACGCCCGCGTTCTCCCCGGCCAGCCCGTCATCGTCCACGGGAGGGAGGACATTCCCGGGATGGTGGTACAACCCCCCTCCTGGCTGCTCCCCCCGGACAACGATTCCGGCCCCGTGGAACTGGGCAACCTCCTGGTGGATACCGGCCTCCCCGGGGGCCGCGTTTCCCAATTAATTCGCCTCGGCGATTTGGTTTCCTTTGGCACCCAGCCCGTGGAACTCGGCAAAAATTTTATCTCCGGGCATTCCCTCGACAACCGCGCTTCCGTCGCCGCCCTCACCCGCTGCCTGGATGACCTCCAGACCCGCCATCACAAATGGGATGTCTGGGCTGTCGCCACCTCCCAGGAGGAGGAGACCCTCGGGGGGGCGGCGACCTCGGCGTTCCAACTGGCCCCCCAACTGGCCGTGGCCGTGGATGTCACCTTTGGCAAAGGCCCCGGCAGTCCCGCCGAAAAGACCTTCGAGATGGGCGGCGGGCCGGTGCTTGGCTGGGGTGCAAACGTCCACCCCGGCGTCCACAAAGCCTTCAAGGAGGCGGCAGAGCGGCTGGAAATGACCACCCAACTGGAAGCGATGCCCCGCCATTCAGGCACCGATGCCTACTCCATGCAGGTCGCCGCCGCTGGCATCCCCACCATGGTGCTGAGCATCCCCCTGCGCTACATGCACACCCCGGTTGAGGTCGTCCATCTCAAGGACATCCACCGCGTGGGCCGCCTGCTGGCCGAATTTATTACCGGGCTGGCGGATGATTTTATGGAAAAATTGAGTTGGGATGGGGAAGAGAGTAAAGAGTAATTAGTAATTGGGTAATTGCGAATTACAAATTACCAATTACAAATTACCAATTACAAATTACCGAAATAACCGGAACAAACTATGCCAAATCCTTCATCAATCAAAATAGGTGCCGCCCAAATCAAACTCCTCGAGTCCCTGTGCGCCGCATCCGCCATTTCCGGACAGGAAGGCGAAGTCCGCAAATTGGTCATGGACGCCCTCAAGGGGCACGCCGACGAAATTAGCGTGGACGCCCTCGGCAACGTGCTGGCCGTCAAAAAGGCCGCCGCCCGCAACCGCCCGCGCGTCATGCTCGCCGCCCACATGGACGAAGTCGGCTTCCTGATTGCCGGGGACGACAAGGACGGCATTTTCCGCTTTGACCCGGTGGGCGGGCTGGATGCCCGCCAGTTGGTGGGCAAATCCGTCATCGTCGGGAAGGATCACGTCGCGGGCGTCATCGGGTTCAAGCCCATCCACCTGACCACGGCTTCCGAGCGCACCACGGCCGCCACCATTGACGGCCTGCGCATTGACACCGGGAACGGGGCCAATGGCAAAGTCAAGGTGGGCGACCGCGCTGCCTTTGCGCCCAATTTTATCCAACTGGGCAGCGGCAGGACGCGTACCATCCGCTCCAAGGCGTTGGATGACCGCATCGGCGTCGCCACCCTGATCGAACTCGTCAAAAATGCGCCGCCGAATATCGAACTCCTGGCCGCCTTCACCACACAGGAAGAGATCAGCGTGCGGGGCGCCAGCGTGGCCGCCCATGCCTTCAACCCCGACCTCGCCATCATCCTCGACTGTACCCCGGCCTACGACCTGCCCCACTGGGACGGCGCGGAAAATGAGCGCTACAACACCCGCCTCGGCTTCGGCCCTGCCATCTACACCGCCGACAAAGGCACCCTCTCCGACCCGCGCCTGATCCGCTTCCTCACCGAGACCGCCGAGGCCCAGGGCATCGCCTTCCAGTTACGCCAGCCCGGCGGCGGAGGCACGGACGCCGAGGGCGTTCACAAAGCCCGCGCCGGTATCCCCAGCGTCTCCGTCTCCGTGCCGGGGCGCTACCTCCACACCGCCGCTTCCCTCGTGCGCGTTTCAGACTGGCAGGATACCCTCCGCCTTGTCCACGCTGCCCTGGCCGCCGTCAAACCATCGTTGCTGAAAGCTGACCGGGCGTAGTCCGCGCAACACTGCCACCTAAATCCGCCATGCAAATGGAGCTGTCATGAAAGACCTCATCAAAAAACTTGTAGATGCCACCGGCCCGTCGGGCTACGAACAGAACGTCCGCGCCCTCGTCCGCGGCGAGATAGAAGCCTACGCCGACGAAATCCACGTGGACGCCCTTGGCAACCTGATCGCCCGCAAAGGCAGCGCCACCACCCAGAGCGCCTCCCGTGGCAAAAAGATCATGATCTCCGCCCACATGGATGAGATCGGCATCATCGCCACCCACGTGGACAAAAACGGCTTCGTCCGCTTTACCGGCATTGGCGGCGTCTACCCGCGCAATTGCGTCGGCGGGCGCGTCCGCTTCCTCAACGGCGCGGGCGGCGTCATCGGGCAGGAGAAGGCTGGGCCGGGCGAAACGCACCCCCTCGAAAAAATGTACATTGACATGGGTGCCACCAGCCCCAGGGATTGCCCGGTCAAAGTGGGCGACGTGGCCGCCTTCGAGCGCCCCTTCCACGATATGGGCAACCGCCTCGTCTCGAAAGCGATGGATGACCGCATCGGCGTGGCCGTCGGCATCGAGACCCTGCGCCAGATCAAGAAGACCCCGCACGAACTGTACTTCGTCTTCAGCACCCAGGAGGAAGTCGGCCTGCGCGGCGCGACCACCTCCGCCTATGGCGTGGACCCGGACATCGGCATCGCCATTGACGTCACCGCCTCCGGCGACACCCCCAACGGCCTGCGCATGGAAGTGGGGCTGGGCAAAGGCCCGGCCATCAAAGTGCGCGACGGCGGCATGTTGTCCGACCCGCGCGTCGTCGCTTGGATGGTCGCCGCCGCCAAAAAAGCCCGCCTCCCCCACCAGCTCGAAATCCTCGAAGGCGGCACCACTGACGCCCGCGCCATCCAGCTCACCCGCGCCGGCGTCCCCGTCGGCTGCCTCTCCATCCCCTGCCGCTACGTCCACTCCCCCTCCGAAATGGTGGACTACAACGACGTGACCAACGGCGTGGCCCTGCTCGTGCAGATGTTCAGTAACCCCGTCGAACTCGGATGAGAACCCGCCAATTACTGGCGCTCATCCTCATTCTCCTGGCCGCCTGTACCTCGGGGGGACGGACTCCGCCCTCAGGGACGGGCACTCCCCCCGGGAACGCACCCACCCCTGCAACCCAGATTCCACCCCCCCTCGGGGAAACCGCCTCATCCCCCGGGGGGCCGGTTCCCCTGAGGGTCTGGCTCCCCCCGCAATTCAGTCCTGATCCCGCCTCCCCGGCCGGCGCGCTGCTCAAAGCCCGGCTGGATCAATTTGCCGAGGCCCACCCCGAAATCCAGCTGATTATCCGCATCAAAGCAGAAACCGGCCCCGGCGGCCTGCTCGACTCCCTGAAATCCACCGCCGCGGCGGCCCCCGACGCGCTCCCCGACTTAATCCTGATGCCCCTCCCCATCCTTGAACGCGCCGCCGCGGATGGCCTGCTCGCACCGCTCCCCCCGCTCGACGCGGACTGGTACGACTTTGCCCAGCAGATGGCTGGGGAGGACAATGCCGTTTATGCCTACCCGTTTGCGGCGGATGCCCTGGTGATGATCTACCGCGCCAGCGCCGCCGACCCGCCCCCCAGGGATTGGACGACCGCCCTGGGCTTATCCTCGCCCCTGATTTTTGCCGCCGGCTCCCCGGATGCGCTGTTCACCCTGGCGCTCTACCAGGCCGCCAACGGGGATGTACTGGACGAAGATGGCCATGCCAGGATGGCTGTCCCCACGCTGACTGCCATCCTCGAATTTTATGCGCAGGCGCATGCACAGGGTATCCTCCCTGCGTGGAGCCTGGATTTGCTGGACGAGGGCGAAGCCTACCAGGCGTTCCGCGAGGGCCGGGCGGATTTTGTGATCAGTTGGCTTTCCAATTACCTGCCGGAGGCCGTGCCTGGGGTTGGGGCTGCCGGGCTGCCGACGGCGGGCGGTGTTCCCTATACGCTGGTGAGGGGCTGGTCATGGGTGATCGGGAATCCGTCGGACGCGCAGCGCGCGCTGGCGACGGAATTATTGCAATATTTGTCCGCCCCCGAGTTCATGGCGCTGTGGACGGCGGCGGCGGGCTACATCCCGACGCGGCCCTCTGCCCTGGCGCTCTGGCCGGAATCGCCGGAGGCCGCGATGGTGAGCCGGGTGGTGCTTTCCGGGCAACGATTGCCCCCGGCGAGCGTGCTGGAGTTGTCGGGTGGTGCGGTTCTGCCTGCCATCGGCCAGGTGATCCGCGATGGAATCCCTCCGGCGGAAGCGGCAGAACAGGCCGCCGGGCAAATCAATTCGCCTTGAGCGCAGGAATAGCGTTGGAATACCGCATACTTGACAGCCTTATACCCGGATGTTAGCATGCCACCGGAGTTTAGCAATATGCCCATAATCGAGGAGTTCCCGCTGGTGGAAGAAAGTAATTTGCAAGCCCCCAGCCGGGTAAAACAGCAGGACCACAAAGTTCCGGGGGAGATGGAACAGCCAGTACCAACCGAATCTTCCAAACGAAACCCGGCACTTTTTGCCTTACGCTATGGCACGCACTTGCTGGCGATTGCCTTCCTGATCACGATTGTTTGGGCCATGCGGAATTTTTACCTGAATGCCGGTCTGCTCGTGGCGGAACTGCCGCAGCAGGCCGCGCTGGCGGCCCCGGCTGATGAGATCAGCGCCGGAATCAGCCAGGTTGAACAGGATGGCATCATCCAACTGCCTGAGTTTGCGGGTGAGTTCGGGATTATCCTGGGTATCCCGCGTTTCGCCATGCTCCATACCACCATCCCCACACGGCCGCGCGTAAGTGTGATTACGCATACGGTGGTGACCGGGGATAGCATCTTTGGCATTGCCGAAGCGTATGGCCTGAAGCCGGAGACCATCTTTTGGGGGAATGATGAAGTCCTCAATGATGACCCGCACCAACTTTATCCTGGGCAGGTGCTCAATATCCTGCCCGCGGACGGGGTGTACCATCACTGGAGTACCGGTGAAAACCTGGAAAAGGTGGCGGAGTTTTACGACGTGGAAGCCGCGGCCATCATGGAATGGCCGGGCAATCACTTTGAGGATTTCCCGCTGGATGCAAATGGCAACCCGGAAATCCCCGCGGGAACCTGGATCATCATCCCCGGGGGGAAGCGTGAATTTGTCAATTTTGGCCCCCCCATCATTACCCGTGATAACCCGGCCGTGGCGAAAACGTATGGGCCTGGGCATTGCGGCTCGGTGTACAGTGGGGCGCTCGGTAGCGGCGCATTTATCTGGCCGACAACGGAAGGCTATTTGTCTGGCTATGACTATAACCCGTTCTTCCATCCGGGGATTGACATTGCAGGGGATACCGGGAACTCCGTTTGGGCCACGGACTCGGGGGTGGTGGTTTATGCGGGCTGGAGCTATTCAGGGTACGGGAACCTGGTGGTGGTCGATCACGGTCTGTGGCAATCGCTGTATGCGCATTTGGACAGTTATTACGTGGGCTGTGGGGAGAGCGTTTTCCAGGGGACGACGATCGGGGCGTTGGGAAGTACCGGTAATTCAAGCGGCCCACATTTGCATTTTGAGTTGATGTACCAGGGCGCGAAAGTCAATCCGTGGGATTACGTTTCCCCGTAGCACACACACCCCTATTTCTAAAAGGTGACACCCCTGTTTCACTCGTGAACGGGGGTTTTTTTCTGCCATGAACCGACCTGCTAAAAGTCTTGCAAAACCATACTTCGCCCTGCTGGTGGGCATCCTGAGCCTGGGAAGTTCGGCGTTGTTTGTGCAGTGGGCGAATGCCCCCGGGATTATCTCCAGCTTCTACAGGATGGGGATCGGGGCGGTGGTGTTTGCGATCCCGTTTATGTTTCGGGCCCGAAGCCACGGCCCAGTGAACCGAAAGGGGGTGGCGCTGGCCCTGTTGGCCGGGGTATTTTTTGGGGCGGATATGGCTTTCTGGTCGGAGGGGATTTTGTTGAGCGGCGCGACCAATCCGACACTGATGGCGAACACAGCCCCGGCGTGGGTGGGTTTGGGGGCCATGATCTTTTTCAGGGAGCGGCTCCCCCGGAGGTTCTGGGGTGGTTTGGTGCTGGCGCTGGCGGGGGCCGCGATTATCCTAGGGGTTGCCAGTTCGCAGGGTTTCAAGCTGGGCATCGGTTCACTGTTTGGGCTGGTGGCCGGAATGTTTTACGGAGGATTTTTTCTGATTGCACAGAAGGGTCGCGTGCTGATGGACTCGGTACAGTTTTTCTGGTTCTCGGTGCTGGCATCCACGGTCGTGCTGGGGGTCTTGGGAATGGTGAGGGGGCTGTCGTTCATGAACTATCCGGCACAATCGTTTTGGATTTTCCTGGCCTCCGGGTTGATTGTGCAGGTGGCTGGGTGGTTCGGGATCAATTATGCGCAGGGGTTTTTGCCCGCCACGGTAATTTCGCCAACGATGCTGGGCCAGCCGGTAATTACAACCATTCTTGCTGTGCTCTTGTTGGGCGAGGCGGTTTCGCTGACGCAATTGGTAGGCGGGGCGGCGATTATTGCCGGGATTTACCTGGTGCATTTGAGCCGGGGGAAGGCCGATGTCCCGGAGGCCGCGCCTGGGCCGACCTAATCGCCATCCTTGCGAATGGTTTGGGGCGCTGGTAGAATATGCCCCACTTTGGACGGGCGCGTAGCTCAGCTGGTTAGAGCGCACGGTTCACATCCGTGAGGTCGTGGGTTCGAGTCCCTCCGCGCCCATAAAGTAGAGCGCCCCTGATGGGGCGCTTTTCTTTGCGGTTTGGTCATTTTTTGTTATGATCGACCGCACCCCAGTGTAGTTTCGCGCATCGAAAGTCATCCCTGGACAAGCAATTCCTGTGAGTCTTCTGCAAACTGGTTTTTTGGATGGGAATATACGGGCTCTGGTCGAAGTGGCCGGGGCGTTGTTCTCTTTGATTCTCGGTGCGGGCTTGGGGTATTGGGTCTCGAGGCGGGGTACCCGCCCCAGAAAAACTGCGGGCAGTGCCGCCCGCAACGGGGGCCGGACAGAGCGGGAACGCTTGCGATCCATCTACAACCTGACTGCTACCATGATCAACACACTCAATTACGAGCGCGTTCTGGATATCGCGCTCGACATGAGTACCAATGCGTTTGCTGAAACGGGTGGGGGAAACAACCTGCTGGTGAGCGCCGTATTGCTTTTTGACGATGACAAGCTGGTGGTGAAGACGGCGCGGCGGTTTACCAGTGGGGATTTGCGTAACACGCTCCCAGGCCGGCAGGGCGTCATTGCCAGGACAATCAGCCGGGGCGAGGCCACCCTGGCGATGGAGCCGGACAAGGACCCGGAACTTGGCCGTTTTGTCGCCATGCGAACCTGTCATGCGGCGTATGCCATTCCCCTGCGCAGCGGCCTCGATATATATGGCATCCTCCTATTCGGCCATCCGGACAAGGATTTTTTTATCGCCGACAACCGCGAGATTCTGGACATCATCAGCTCGCAGGCCATCAGCGCCATGCAAAATGCCCGGCTTTACCAGGAATTGGAGCAGGAAAAGGAACGCATGGCCGATGCACAGGAAGAAGCGCGCAAAAAACTGGCCCGCGACTTGCATGACGGCCCAACCCAATCTGTTTCGGCAATTGCCATGCGCATTAATTTTGCCCGCCGTCTGCTGGAACGGGATACGAAAGAAGCGGCGGAAGAGCTATTCAAGATCGAAGACCTGGCACGCCGGACCACCAAGGAAATCCGGCACATGCTCTTTACCCTGCGGCCACTGGTGCTTGAGTCCCAAGGTCTGAAGGCGGCCCTGGAAGCCATGGCCGAGAAAATGAACGAGATGTATGATCAAAACGTGATCATCGAGATCGACGAGAACACTGTTGAAGTCCTTGACATGGGGAAATTGGGCGTAATCTTTTACATCGCCGAAGAGGCCGTGACCAATGCGCGCAAACACGCCAAAGCGCAGCACGTCTGGGTGCGCCTGAGTTCGGCTACACCTGATATTGCCTTGTTTGAGATTCAAGACGATGGGGTGGGCTTTGACGTGGATGCGGTGCAGTCCTCCTATGACAGCCGTGGCAGCCTCGGGATGATCAACCTGCGGGAACGTACTGAGTTGGTCAATGGGGTATTGCAAATAGAATCCCAACCCGGAAAGGGGACCAAGATCCAGGTATACATTCCCATCTCCGAAGCGGGAGCAGATATTCTTTGGCAAAGGAAATGACGACCGCGCCCGGGATCAGGCGCGCGGCACGTTGGGGATTCCTGGTAATGGGGGGCGTCCTTTTGTTCTGGTTGCCCATCGAAGATACAAATTTGGCCGGGGTGCAGATTATGGCGCTTACCCTTTGCTTGTTGGCGGGCATCCATTATTCAAAAGAAATCTCGGCAAGGAATGGGATTATCCCGCTGACCCTGTATGGACTCGCCATTGGCAGCCTGGCCGTTCCGCTTGCCATTTTCTTGATGATCATGAAGAATGGATTACACGGGCATGCAACCTCGGATTATTCCTTCGCCGACATCCGGGAGATATTCCGCCTAGCGCCTTACTGGGGTTTTGCTGGCGCGCTCATCGGGCTGGGAGCCTGGCACTGGTTAAGGCGCTGGGTTTAGATGCCTGCCACGGACGGCCTTTATTCCTTTGATTTTGTGAGTGCGGCAAACGCATCTCCACCCTTGATCCTGATCCATGGCGTGGGAGTCACTCACCTTAGCTGGCCGGCTGAGATTCGCAGGCTGGCAGGGCACGATGTTTATGCGCTTGATTTGCCAGGACATGGCCGTTCAGAAGGGCATGGGATCCAGTCGATTTCCGCGCATGTCCAGGTTGTGGCAGATTGGATGGATTCCAAAAAACTGTACCGCGGGTTCTTCATCGGTCATTCTATGGGTGGGGCGATTGCATTGGAAATGTGCCGCCTGCACCCTCAAAAAATTTCAGGGCTGGCGGTCATTGCATCGGGCGCGAAATTCCTTTTCCCTCATCAACTTGTTGAAAACGCCGCAAACCCAGCCACCTTCCCTGCGGCAATCGAAGAATTGCGGCGGCTGTATTTTTCAGCCCAGACCCCGGCCAGCTTGCAAACCCTCGCCGGGGGGCGACTCTCTGAGGTTCGGTCAAGCATCCTTTATGCCGATCTGCTGGCGTGCTCCAATTTCGACATGATGGACAGCTTGGAAACCATCGCCAGGCCCACCCTTATTCTGTGTGGCGCAGATGATCAGCTAACCCCCGTGCGCCTGTCCCAATACCTGGCCACAAAAATCCCCGGCGCCCAGCTGGAGATTGTCCCGGAGGCCGGTCATATGGTCATCATGGAAAAGCCCCGGGAAGTTGCGACCCGGCTGGAAAACTTCCTCAACGAAAATCGCTGGCGGCTCTAAAACTTTCCCATCAATGCCGCAACCAGGGGTTGCCAGACCGCCTGTATCGCCAACGCCCGATGGCTGAGGCGATTTTTTTCTTCCGAACCCAACTCCGCCATCGTCTTTCCCCAGGGCAACAAGAACAGGCGATCATACCCAAATCCACCTGCTCCCCTTTCCCGCGGGGCAATGCTCCCCTCACAAGTGCCTGCCCCGTAAATCAACTGACCCCCCGGAAAAGCTATCGCCACCACGGCCTGGAATCGCGCTGTCCACGGTTCTGGATGCGCCCTCAAATTTTGCAGCAAGTATTCCCTGCGATCAGCATCCGTCGCGCCCGCCCTGGGCAAATACCGGGCGGAGTGAAGCCCCGGCGCCCCATCCAGTGCGTCCACCTCAAGCCCGGAATCATCTGCGAGGGATGGGAGGCCGCTCCGATGGCAGTGGGCCACGGCCTTCAAGGTGGCATTTTCCCGATAGGTATCGCCCGTTTCAGCCACCACCAGATTAATCCCGAGGTCAGCAGGAAAGACCAACTCCGCCGGAAAGCCCTCCAGAAGGGCGCGCAACTCGGCAATCTTCCCTGGATTGGTGGTGGCCACCAGTAATTTCTGTATCAATGTGGAGTATTGGGCATCAAGAATCGTCTATGCGAATTCGCATAGTTTAACTTGACGGTAAATTCTATTTTTGTTACAATGTCGGCCAGTTAAGATAAATTAATTGCATGATTTCTTGACCGCTGAATAGTGAACACAATTCGCAATCCACTCCGGCTAAACGTTGGGTTTATAACACAGAAACCCGTCGGTTTTAGCCGGATTTTTGCTTTTAATTACGATAACGTCTCGCTCGAAACCGATCTCCTGCTCGACTTTTTGCGGGGCCAGGCCGAAGTCAGCCGGACACCGCAGGGGCTTTTTGTTCAGGTAACACTCGATTCCCAGCTAAAAGCCGAATGTGCCCGTTGCCTCACGGAATTTCCCCAGGGCATCAAGACAGATTTTTCTGAAATGTTTGCCTTTGCCAAACGGGGGACCTCAAAAGATGATTTGACTATGCCGGAAGACGGGTTTATCGACCTGAACCCCACGGCGCGCGAACAATTATTGCTGGAAATCCCGATCAACCCAATCTGTAAACCGGACTGCAAAGGACTTTGTCCGATCTGCGGCGGGAACCTGAATGAAGAGCAGTGCAACCACGATGATGAGACGGGTGATCCCCGCTTCCAGATACTCAAATCATTGCAGGACAAGTAAGCACCGAGGCAAACATGGCACTTTCAACAAACACCGACGAAGTCTACACGAAACTTTTTGAGAAAAAGAAGCTGCCTTTATATATCGTGGCTGAGGAAGAGGAACCGCCACGGGGTGCTGAAAATTCCCCGAAACCGGATACCTCATCGGCTGATGAGATCGAGGATAACGAGCCTATCGATCAATTTATCGCCAGGAATTCCAGGCTCATCCGGAAAGCCCAGGAGGAATCCCTGGCGCTGGGGGACAACCTGGCAGTGGACCCCATCGGGCTTTATCTCAAAGAGATGGCGCGGGTCCCCCTCCTCTCCAACGCTGAAGAAATCGATCTGGCGGTCCGCATCGAGTGTGGCCGGGACTGCGAACACAAGCTGACTCACTTGAATGGCAAAGCTACTTTGAAAAACCAGGAAGAGCTTGGCAGGTTGATCGAAGATGCTGCCACCGCGCGCGCCCAGTTGATCAAGGCAAATACCCGCCTGGTCGTCAGCATTGCCAAAAAATACATCGGGCGCGGCGTCCCCTTCCTCGACCTGATCCAGGAGGGGAACCTGGGCTTGATGAAGGCCGTGGAAAAATACGATTACCAGCGCGGTTTCCGCTTCTCGACCTATGCAACCTGGTGGATCCGCCAATCCATCACGCGTGCCATCGCCGAACAGGGGCGCACCATCCGGGTGCCCGTCCACATGGTGGATCGCATCCGCCAGATGCACAAAATCTCCAATGAATTGGAGCAACAACTGGGACATCCGCCAGCGGTGGAAGAACTCGCCCAAAAACTGGAACTGGACGTTGAACGCGTCCAATGGATGATGCAGGTTTCCTGGCTGCCCCTGTCCCTGGAAAGTCCGGTGGGTGATGAAGAAGACTCGGAACTGGGTATGTTCGTTGAAGACACCTCCTCCCCCACGCCCAACCAGGCCGCCTACCAGAACATCCTGCGCGAGAAAATCGACGAGGTGCTGGCAACCCTTTCTCCCCGTGAAGCCCGCATCCTGCGCCTGCGCTTTGGGCTGGAAAATGGGGAGGCATATACACTCGAAGAAATCGGCCAGAAGTTCGGGCTGACCCGCGAACGCATCCGGCAGATTGAGGGGAAAGCCCTGCGCCGCTTGCGCCATCCCCGCCGATCACGCCAGCTTCAGGATTACGTCTGATGGTCAGTTAGTTTTAGGGCTTTCACTGAATTTGAGGGCTGTCCCGTCGGGCAGCCTTTTTTATTCCGTATTCCGTATTCCGAATTTCGTATTCCGTATTGAAAAGTCCGCTACAATTGCCCACGCAATACGCAATACGCAATACGTCCCACGGAGCCTTCTCATGACCGAACACATCCTCATCGCCATTGCCTGGCCCTATGCCAACGCCGAAATCCACGTCGGCAACATCACCGGCTCGCACCTGCCCGGCGACATCGTCGCGCGCTATCACCGCCTCAAGGGCAACCATGTCCTCGTCGTCAGCGGCACTGACTCGCACGGGACCCCGGTGACCATCGCCGCCGACAAAGAGGGCAAGCCGGTCGAGGAAGTCTACAAACAATATCACAACGGCTTCCTCGAAATCTTCAAAGGCTACGGGATCACCTTCGACCTCTACACCACCACGCATACCGAAACTCACTTCAAGGTCTCGCAGGCCATCTTCCTCGCCCTGCAAAGGAACGGCTTCCTGTTCCGGCAGACCTCCCGCCAATGGTATTCCCCCGCCGCCCAGCGCTTCCTGCCTGACCGTTATGTCGAGGGCACCTGCTACATCTGCGGCTTTGATGGCGCACGCTCCGACCAGTGCGACAACTGCGGCAACGTGCTGGAGCCGGAAAAACTGCTCCAGCCGCGCGCCAAAACCGGCGATGGCGTGCTGGAACTGCGCGATACCGAACATTACTACCTCGACCTCTCCAAACTCGAACCCGAGGTCAAGGAATTCCTACGAGCCCGCGCCGGATATTTCCGCGAAACCGTCCTCGGGGAATCGCTGGGCAAGATCGAAGCCGAAGGCCTCAAGCCGCGCCCCATCACACGCGACCTCGATTGGGGCATCCCCGTCCCCGTGGACGAGGCCGGCTGGGAAACGAAAAAACTCTACGTCTGGTTCGAGGCCGTCATCGGCTATCTTTCCGCCCCCATCGAGTGGAGTCAAATCTCCGGGGATCAGGAGGCGTGGCGGGCCTGGTGGGCCAACCCGGCCGCCCGGCAATATTATTTCATCGGCAAGGACAACATCTTCTTCCACACCTCCCTGTGGCCCGCACAGCTCATGGGCGCGGGCAGCGCCTTCATGGAAATATACGCCGGCGACGCTGTCTCCCTCACCCTGCCCTACGACGTCCCCGCCAACCAGTTCCTCAACCTGGAAGACCAAAAAATCAGCGGCTCGCGCAACTGGGCCGTTTGGGGGAGCGACGCCCTCACCCGCTACGACCCCGACGCTCTGCGTTATTACCTGACGGCCAACATGCCGGAGAACAAGGACAGCGACTGGGACTGGGCTGAATTTGTCGCCCGTAACAATAACGAACTGGTGGCGACTTGGGGCAACCTGGCGAACCGCGTGCTCTCTTTTTGCCATCGCAACTGGGACGGCTGCGTGCCTGGGTTCAGCGGGGACCTGCGCCCCGGGGATTTTGCCATCCTCGAAGTGATCGCTGGGGGCTTCGCCTCCGTGGGCGCGCTGATCGAGGCCGTCAAACTGCGTGCCGCCCTCGCTGAAGCCATCCGCCTGGCCACCGAGGTGAACAAGTACCTGGACACGTGCGCCCCGTGGAAAGAGATCAAGACCGACAAAAACGCCGCCGCCAAAAGCGTGTACACTGCCCTGAAAGCGATCGACTCCCTGAAGGTGTTGCTGGCCCCCTTCCTGCCCTTCACCGCCGAACGCCTGCACGGCTTCTTTGGCTATGAGGCCCCCCTGTTTGGGGAACAGTACACCGAAGAAGTAACTGACTCGCTCGGCGCGCACACCGTCTTGCGCTATCGCCCACCGGGAGAGTCGAGCAGCCGGAGCGTCGGTGAAGGCGTATCGAGACCCGGCTGGCTCCCCAGCGACCTCCAACCCGGCGCGCCACTGCATGAGCCTGGCCCGTTGTTCAAGAAGCTGGAGGAGGGGATTGTCGAAGAGGAGCTGGCGAGGTTGGGGAAGAAAAAATAAAAGAGCGACACTTTTCGCAGGCCACCTTACGGTTCAATGATGAGAGCACGGCGCATATATTTTGTTGTTAAAGCGCAGGGTGCGTTTGCTGGAAATTTGCTCCGCGCAGTTGAACATTATTCATTAGACCTCTTGCAAAAGTACTTTGTCATTCCGAGCACGTTCGCTTTGCTCAGTGTAAACTCCGCGAGGAATCCCTGCGATGAGTCGGTGAAATTCATCAATGCAGGGATGTTTCGCTCCGCTCAACATGACATGATTACCTTGCAACCAATCGCCGCAAGGTGATGATGAGACATATGCAAGAGGTCTATTCAAGTCCGTGCCGAACACTTCGCTTTGTTCAAGTCATCGGGGGTCAAATATAGGTTGGCAGTGACGATAGGTCATTTGCATCCGTAAGCCTCGCTCCCTCCTCCATGTACATCCTCCTCTCCCCCCACCTCGACGACGCCGTCTTCTCCCTCGGCGGGCTGATCCATGATTGGGCGCGCCGCGGCGTGCGCGTGGAAATCTGGACGGTTTGCGCGGGCGACCCGCCAGCTGGCCCGCTCTCCCCGTTTGCCCGGAGCCTGCATGACCGCTGGGGGCTGGGGCGGGAGGCTGTGGCTCTCAGGCGGGCAGAAGATTTGCGGGCGTGTCAGCTTTTAGGGGCCGCCGCGCGCCACCTGGATGTGCCGGACTGCATTTACCGCAGGCATCCGATCACGGGGGAGGCGATGTATGCCGGGGAGCAGGCCATTTTTGGGGCGCTGGCAGAAGTGGAGGCGCGGGAACTCTCCGGGGCGCTGGCTCGCCAGGTGGGGCAGGAGGCTCCGGCGGGCACGCGTGTTTTTTCCCCGCTGGGGCTGGGGAATCATGTGGATCACCAGCTGGTCCGCCGGGCCGCGGAAAAACTCAGGGGGCGCGTTTCCTGGTATCCCGATCTCCCCTATGTGCTCACCGCCGAGGCGGACATTCCCCCGCGCGTCCCGGCGGGCTGGGAGCCATCTGTTCACCCGGTTTCGGAGGCCGGGCAGGAGGCGTGGGTGCGGGCCAGCCTGGCGTATGCCTCGCAGATCAGCACCTTCTGGAGCGGGGAGGTGGAATTGCGGGAGACACTTCGGGAATATCTGGCGCGGGCGGGCGGTCTGCGGTTGTGGCGGGCGCATGGCGCACGTGACCTATGACCTTGTGTCAACCCAATTTTTTATGCTAAAATGCGCCCCTGAGTAGGTCAGCCCTGAAATGGGCAGTTTTTTTAACAAGCCATCCCCACCGGGCTGGCATTTCTTATTAAGAGGCAGGAACATGACAACGCAGTTTCTTACACAAGAAGGACACGACAAGCTCACTGACGAACTGAAATATCTCAAGACCGCGCGCCGGGATGAAGTCGCCCGCCGCCTGCAGGATGCCATCGACGAGGGCTACCGCCTCTCCGAAGATCCGGAATATGAAGCCGCCAAAAACGAACAGGCCTTCATGGAAGGGCGCATCCTCGAACTCGAACAACTCCTCGCCATGGCCCGCATCATCTCCAATGGCCGGAGTGAAAATGTCCAGCTCGGCACCAAAGTCACCATCCAGGAAGAGGAGTTGGACGCTGAAAAATACACCATCGTTGGCGAGGCCGAAGCCAACCCGCGCGCAGGCCGCATCTCCCACCTCTCCCCGTTGGGCAAGGCCCTGCTCGACCACAAAGCCGGCGAAACCGTCCAGGTCTCCGCCCCCTCCGGCTCTTTCAAAGTCAAAATCGTCAAAGTGGAATAACCCCACTTGCGCGGCACCCAACCGGGGCGGAAGCGGTCAGCCGCTCCCGCCCCGTTTTTAATCCAACTCCCGGAGCGCACATGCCTGACTATAACAAACTCGAACTAACCCGTCTGGAAAAAATCGAACGCCTGCGCGCCCAGGGGATTGATCCCTACCCCTCAAGAGCCAACCGTACCCATAGCACCGCGGCCGCCCTGAAAGCGTTCGAAGCAGGAGAACGGGGTTCAAATGAACCCGGGGCGATGGGGGGCGCGGTATCCCCGGAGGTTTCAGCCACCCTCGTGGGCCGTCTGCGCGCCATCCGTCTTATGGGCAAGATCGCCTTTGCCCACATCGAAGACGGGGCCGGGCGCATCCAGCTTTTCTTCCGCATCAACGATGTCGGCGAAGCGGGCCTGGCCCAGCTTGCCAACGAGTTCGACCTCGGCGATTTTATCCAGGCGGCAGGCACGCTCATGCGCACCAAAACCGGCGAGATCACCCTGCGCGTCACCGCCTTTCACATGCTCGCCAAAGCCGTCACCCCGCTCCCTGCCGCCAAGGATGAGGAGGTGAATGGCGAAATCGTTCGCCACGCCGCCCTCACAGACCCGGAGACGCGTTACCGCCAGCGTTACGCTGACCTCGCCGTCAACCCCGAAGTGCGCGACATCTTCCGCAAACGGGCCGCGGCCGTGCGCGCCCTGCGTGCGTTCCTCGACAGCCACGATTTCCTCGAAGTGGAAACACCCATCCTCCAGCCGCTCTACGGCGGCGCGGCGGCCCGGCCCTTCACCACGCATCACAATCAGCTCCACCAGGATTTGTACCTGCGCATTTCATTCGAGCTGTACCTCAAACGCCTGCTCGTCGGCGGGCTGGAGCGCGTGTACGAGCTTGGGCGCGACTTTCGCAACGAGGGTGTGGACCGCACCCATAACCCCGAATTTACGATGCTGGAGTTTTACTGGGCTTACGCCGATTATGAACAGGTGATGGACTTTACCGAGCGCATGGTACGGCATACGGTGGAACGCGTCACCGGGGGAGCGGTGGTCACCTATCAGGGGCACACGCTCAATTTTGGAGGCCGCTGGCCCCGGATGGATTTGAAGGAGTCCGTGGCGGAGCTGGCGGGCATCAATGTGGATGACTTCCCGGAGGCGGACAGTTTGCGGGCGGAGATGAAGCGGCGGGGGATACCGGCCAACCCGGCGGCCCCGCGCGGGAAGTTGATCGAGGGGCTGGTCGGCGAGTTCGTCGAGCCTACCCTGATCCAGCCGGCTTTCCTGGTGGATTATCCGCGCGATGTCTCCCCGCTGGCAAAATCCCGCGGGGGCGACCCATCCACGGTGGAACGGTTTGAGGGCTTCGCGGCGGGGTTTGAGATTTGCAACGCCTTCACCGAGCTCAATGACCCGCTGGATCAACTCGCGCGTTTCGAGGAGATGGCGGCGGCCTATGCCAAAGATGACGAAACCCGCCACCCGCTGGACGATGATTATTTGCAGGCCATGCGCTACGGCATGCCCCCCAACGGCGGCTTCGGCATGGGCGTGGACCGGCTGGTGATGCTGCTCACCGACCAGGCGAACATCCGGGAAGTGCTGTTGTTCCCGCATTTGCGGAAGACGGAGTAGGGCAAACCGCCCGTTTGTCCATACGCAAGCAAGCGGCTTGAACCGCACGGCGGACATTGCGAGCAAAAACCTGCCAATGAAGGAAAAGGAATGACCCACAGACAAACCATCTCCACCGGAACCCCCTGGGAAAAAGCCTACGGCTACTCGCGCGCGGTGCGTGTAGGCAATATCATCGAGGTCGCGGGCACGGTGGCCTCCGATGAAAACGGGAACGTAATGGGCGCAACCGTCTACGAGCAGGCGCGCTACATCCTCGCCAAAATCGAGCGCGCCTTGCATGCGGCGGGCGCAACGATGCAGGATGTCGTGCGCACCCGCATGTTCCTGCTTGACATCACACAACTGGACGAAGCCGGCCGCGCCCATGGCGAAGTCTTTGGCGACATCCGCCCGGCTTCCACAGCGGTGGGGATTTCCGGGCTGGCAGGCGCGGGGTTTTTGATTGAGATTGAGGTGAGTGCGGTGGTGCAAAAGAAGGGGGCAGGAACTAACGTATAATTTAGCCAACAATGACGACGGAAATTGATCTGTATCTTGAATATGCCAACCGCGATCTGAGAGCGGCTGAAGCTAACCAGGGAATGAATTTCCTTCATATCGCTGTCTCCCGCGGTTACTACGCCATGTTCTACGCCGCCAGCGCGTTGCTCCTTTCGCGCGGATTCACATCCCGCAAGCACAGTGGCATATTGTCGGCATTCGGTGAGCAATTTGTAAAGACGGGAGAAATGGACAAAGAATTCAGCCAGATGCTGCACAACGCGTTTGATGCCAGGCTGGACAGCGATTATGACGTGGCCTTCAAGGTAAATGAATCTGTGGCCATAAAGATCGTGGAAGACGCGAAAAGGTTTGTCGAGGCCGCGGAGCAAATTTTGCGAACGGAGGACCGACCATGACGATAATAGGTGTTCCAATTGTGCCAGATGATCTAAAAATCGTTGAAGACTTCGCCGAGCGCCTCCGCAACCAATTTGGCTCGCACATAATAACCATCATCCTGTTTGGCTCACGCGCCCGTGGCGATGCCGAACAGGATTCTGATGCAGATATTGCTGTCATTTTGGATGAAAGTGATCCTGAAATCAGTAATTCCGTTCGCTACATTGCGGCGGATGCCAGTCTCGATTTTGGCCTGATTCTGTCTACAAGGGTTTGGGATCAGAAGCATTGGGAATACATCAAAAATCTAAATACCAGCCTGTACCAGAACATTAAGCGGGATGGGATTGAGATGCCTGCATAGCGATTTATCGGGCTGATAGGCGAACGGCGGCATTTAGCAGGCCTCCACTGCCGTGGGGATTTCCGGGCTGGCAGGGGCGGGGTTCCTGATTGAGATTGAGGTGAGTGCGGTGGTGGGGGACGGGAGTAAGGAGTAAAGAGTAATGAGCAAGGGGCTTGGTGAATTGACTTATAATTCAACTTATATGGAAATCAATGAGGAAATCAGGTCAATCCAGGAATGCATTGTGCGGGAATATGCACCCGACAAGATCATCCTGTTTGGTTCCTGGTCGCGGGGAGATGCAGACGAGCAGAGCGATATCGATCTACTGGTCATTTCGGATCGCGAGGAGCTATTGCCCCGTTACAAGCGCGGTCTCGATGTGCGTATTTCCCTGAGCCGGTTTAACACCCCGAAAGATATCCTATTCTACACACACGAAGACATCGCGCGCTGGCAGGACGTTCCAAACACTTTTGTGCATACGGTTCTGAATGAAGGGTGGGTGTTGTATGAACGCTAAAACTGGCGAACATGTGCAGATGTGGCTGGCGAAAGCAGGGAACGATCTAATCAATGCAGAGATCATTCTTGCTTCCAAAGCAAGGTTGCTGCCATTCGACACTGTTTGCTTCCACTGCCAGCAGGCAACTGAAAAATTCCTCAAGGCATTCCTTGTAATGCACGAGAAACCATTCCCTTATACGCATAACCTCGCGGACTTGGTTGCGGTTTGCATTCAGGTGGATCCATCCTTCGCTGAAATACAACGGAAAGCGGAAATGCTGACCCCATTTGCAGTGGAAATACGATACCCGGATGATTATTACATGCCATCGTCAAGAGAGGCTGAAGAAGCCTATAACATTGCCGTTGAAATTAAGGCTTTTATTTTAACGAGGTTGGGAGATATGCCTCATGAGGATCAAGATCACCAAGGTTGAGTCTGCTGGCGGGGGCGGGGTTTTTGATTGAGATTGAGGTGGGCGCTATTCTTTCCGAGTAACTTGACAGGACAATTCTTGAAGACAAGAGACTGCTTCCTTTTCCCATTAATCTTGATGGCTCTGACCGCTTGTGTAACCAGGGATTCGTTTATGCAAACCGGCACGCTATCGCCACAAGTGACAGCTCAAACCTCACAGGCAACATCTTCAATTCCTACTCAATTTTTCCTGTCCAGCACACCTTCACCGATAGTTTTCCAAACTACCAGCACGGAGCAACTGATCCTTACTACCGGAACAGTGGCACCTCCCGCAGTTGCCGTTGATCGTTTCCCATCCCTCGGCACATCTCTTGAATTACCCGGCTGGGCTGATTCACTGACAGAACTTTGGAAAAGCTGATGCTCACGGGATGAGGCATAATTTGGGGACCGAAAACCAAAGGAGCCGCCCATGAGCATCAGTGAAGGATTGTACACCCGGTTGAAAGAGGC
>Ga0247727_10007727_pt1 | contig 20333 bp, 21 predicted proteins | sample WisWelCaveWW1625_FD_202498 | JGI IMG/M metagenome (GOLD analysis project Ga0247727, IMG submission 202498) | Biofilm microbial communities from Wishing Well Cave, Virginia, United States - WW16-25 | ecosystem: Environmental > Aquatic > Deep subsurface > Groundwater > Cave microbial mat | place... | reverse complement strand
CATGGACTACCCGTTCCATCTGGGCGTCACCGAGGCCGGGGCCGGCGAGGACGGTCGGATCAAGTCGGCGCTCGGAATCGGCGCGCTCCTCGCCGAGGGCATCGGCGACACCGTGCGCGTCTCCCTGACCGAGGACCCGGTGGCCGAGATCCCGGTCGCTCTTGCGCTCGTCGAGCCGTACAACCGGGTCCGGCGCGGCGACGAGCCGCTCCCCGCGGGGCTCTTGCACGCGCTCCGGACCCCGGTCCGCGAGGCGCGCGACCCGTTCCACCACGCGCGACGCGCGTCGACCGCGAGGAGCATCGGACCCCACGTCGTCGGCGGAGACCACGTCGTCCGCGTCGAGGTGCCGCTCGTCACGCCGGCCGGCGACGAGGTGGGGCTGCGCCGCGAGCTCGACGGTCAGGCCGGGGTACGGGTCCCGGAAGACACGCGGGCCGACCTAGTGACCGTCGACGCGACCGGCTCGACTCCGGAGGTCGTCCTGCGGCTCCGGCGCGCGATGGAGCTCGTCGCGCCGCGCGTCAGTCTCGCGGCGCGCATCGACGCGCCGGCCTTCGCATCGTGCTCGGATGCCGAGATCGACGCCTGGATCGACGCGACTCACCGCCTCGACTTCCGGATCTCGGCGGAGCCGTTCGAGTCGGCGCGCCGCACGACCGCACGCTGGATCGACCGCGCCAAGAGCGCCGACCGCGCGCTGCTCCTCGAGGTCGTCGCGCCCGATCTGCCGGGCGGGCAGCCAGCCGACGTCGAGCGTGCCGTCGACCTCGCGGTCGCGGCGGCCGGGCACGACGCCGCGCGAGCCGGTCGCTCGCTGCTCCTCGCGATCGCGCCGCGGCCGGGTGTTGCGCCGCTCCACGCCTACCGGTTGCTCGCCGCGCGCCTCGCCGCGGAACGGCTCGATCCGCCGATCGTCCTCGTCGACGATCCCAGTGGGCGTGGCGCCGACCCGCTCCTCGGCCCGTCGATCGCGCTCGGCGCGCTCCTGTGCGACGGGATCGGCGACGCGGTGCGGATCGAGGGCGCCCTCGCGCACGACGCGCGGTGCCTCGCGTTCGGCGTGCTCCAGGCGTCGCGGGTGCGGATCACGCGCACCGAGTTCATCTCGTGCCCGTCGTGCGGCCGAACACTGTTCGACCTCGAGGAGACGACCGAGCGCATCCGGACCCGCACGGCGCACCTCAAGGGCGTCAAGATCGCGATCATGGGCTGCGTCGTGAACGGCCCGGGCGAGATGGCGGACGCGGACTTCGGCTACGTCGGCTGGGGCGAGGAGAAGATCGCGCTGTTCGTCGGCAAGCAGATGGTGGCCAAGGACATCCCGACCGACGTGGCCGACGAGCGGCTGGTCGAGTTGATCAAGGCCCGGGGGCGCTGGGTCGAGCCGCCGGTCCCCGTGATCGAAGGTGTCTGAGCCGCACCGTCAGTCCCGCGCTGTGTCCGTCCACTCACGCAGGATCAGGCTCCCCAGGCCCGCCTCGACGAGCGGGCTCGCGCGCGCGACCGCGTCGGCCTCGCGACGGTCCCGGGCCTCGAAGATCTCGACGAACCCGTCGCCGTCGCCGAGCTCGCCTGCGACGCGCAGCTTTCCGTCGGCTCGCAGGCGTCGCACGTGATCGCGGTGGGCCGGGGCCAGCGCCGCCACCTCACCGGGTGGACCTGTGATCAGCACCATCCTGAGCCAGACGCGCATCGCCGTCGCAGTATAAGGGCTTGCTGGTATCCTGAGCGCGGACGGAGGACGGACGCGATGCGGGCACGAATCGAATACTGCTCCGAGTGAAACTACAAGCCACGGGCCGCCGGGCTGGCGGCCGAGTTGAAAAAGAAGCTCGGGATGGACAGCGAGCTCGTCGCGTCGAGCGGCGGAGTCTTCGAGGTGTCGGTCGACGGCCGGCTCGTGTTCTCGAAGCGCGAGAGCGGTCGGTTTCCCGACGACGGCGAGGTCGTCCTGGGTATCGAGGCCCGGCGCTGAGCCCATGAGCCTGTTCAATCGCGTCATCAGTCTGACGCTCCCGTTCGTTCCGAAGCCGGTCGTGCGGCATTTCTCGCGCCCGTATATCGCCGGATCGACGGTCGACGACGCCCTGCGCGTCGTTCGCGACCTCGAGAGCCAGGGGGTGGCGTCGACGATCGACATCCTCGGCGAGTTCGTCACCCGGCGCGAAGAGGCCGACGCCAACACCGCGGAGTACATCGCCCTCGTGCGGCGCCTCGCTCACGAGGGCCTGGCGTGCGCGAACGTGTCGGTCAAGCTGTCGGCCCTCGGCCTGCTCCTCGATCGCGAGAGGTGCCTCGCGAACATGCGCCGCCTGATGGACGCCGTCGTCGAGGCGGACGGCTTCGCACGCATCGACATGGAAGACTCGCCCTGCACGAGCGCGACGCTCGACGTGTACCGGGCACTGCGCGCGGACTACGGCGCCTGTGCCGGAGTCGCGGTCCAATCCCGGCTGCGGCGGACCCTGGCCGACGTCGAGGCCCTGTGTCGGGAGCCGGCGAGCTTCCGGCTGTGCAAGGGGATCTACCTCGAGCCGCGTGGGATCGCGTTCGTCGACCCCGAGCTGATCCGCAGCAACTTCACGCTGCTGCTCGAGCGGATGTTCGAGCACGGAGCCGAGGTCGGGATCGCGACGCACGACGAGCGCCTCGTGTGGGAGGCGCTGCGGCTGATCGGCCGGCACGGCCGGAAGCGCGGCGACTACGAGTTCGAGATGCTGCTCGGTGTCGACGAGGAGCTGCGTGCGATCCTGCGCGAGTCCGGCCATCCGGTTCGTGTCTACGTGCCGTACGGCGAACGCTGGTACCCGTACTCGGTGCGCCGGCTCCGCGAGAACCCGCAGATCGCGGCGCACGCGCTGCGCGCCGTGCTCCGGCGCGGCGGACGGCGCGCCGCGGCTCAGCCCGCACCCACCCCGACGCCATGGCCGTAGACCAGCCGGCCACCGAGCACGGCGCCCCAGACGACGAGCGCGACTCCGGCGACGAGCGCGAGCGCGTAGGCGATCCGCATCCGCTCCGGCACCTCGCCGCGGTTCCACGCTTTCCAGATCACGAGCACCGCGAACGCCGCGAGCACGAACCAGCCGTTGCGCTCGTGGGCCTCGAGGGTCTCGTACGCCTCGGCCGACAGCGTGACGACGTTCGCCGCGAGGAACCCCGTGGCGATCGTCGGCACGACGGCGACCGCTCCGACCAGGACGAGCCCACCGCCGAAGCGGGCCACACGGGTCGATCGTCCGACGAGTCCGATCGCCTCCGTCAACCCGCCGAGGACGAGGAACGCGACCGGCACATGGACGAGCGCGGCGTGAACGAGATGGAGCCTCACGGGGCCGGCTCGGGGTGCAGGCGACCGAGCTCCTCGAGCAACGCGCGCGACCGCTCGTCGACACGGGTTGGAGGACGGATCTGGATCACCACGTACAGATCCCCTGCCGCCTCCCCGCGCGAGCCGGCGGACGCGCCCCGGCCGCGAACGCGGAGCGTCGTTCCGCTCTGCGTGCCCGCCGGCACCTGGATCGTCGTGCGTCCGTCGAGAGTCGGGACCTCGACCGGGCCACCGAGGGTCGCGCGAACGATGCCGATCGGCACGTCGCACACGAGATCGCGTCCGCGGCGCCGGAACGTCTCGTGCGGCGTCACGCGCAGCGTGAGCAGCAGCTCCCCCGCGGGAGCGCCGGCTCCGCCCGCATCGCCGCGCGCCGGAACGCGAACGGTGCTCCCGTCGTCGACCCCCGCGGGGATCCGCACCTTGACCCGCTCCTCGACCCGCGTCCGCCCCGCGCCGCGGCAAGCCCGGCACGCGCCGCCCCGCGGTCCGGTGCCGCGGCCGCCACAGGTCGAGCACGCGATCTGGCGCGGGACCCGGATCTCGATCGTCGCCCCGCGCAAGGCATCGGCGAACGAGATCGTCGTCTCGAAGCGCAGATCGCGCCCGCGCCGCCCCGCGGCGGTCCGGGCCCGCGCGCCGGCGAACGCCCCACCGAAGAGCTGGGCCAGGAGGTCGTCGAGCACGCCGGGTCCCGAGCCGAAATCGAACCGCGTGGCGTCGACGCCGGCGAACGGATCGAACCCGGCCCCGAACGCGCCGTGCCCGCCACGGTCGTAGCGCGCGCGCTTTTCCGGATCGGACAGGACCGCGAAAGCCTCCGCGACCTGCTTGAATCGCTCCTCGGCCCCCTTGTCTCCCCGGTTGAGGTCGGGATGGTGCTTGCGCGCGAGACTCCGGTAGGCGGTCTTGATCTCCTTGTCGCTCGCCCCGCGCGCAACGCCGAGGACGTCGTAGTAGTCCTTCTTGCTCGCCATGTCGGTCGATCTAGAACGGCGGAACGCGTTCTGTCAAGCGCGGACCGCCGCGCCGGCCGCCTCCCCGCGGCGCGGACTCGGCTACAATGCTGCCCATCGTGCGGTGGCAGAGCGTCGTTCCGGGGCTCCTCGCGAGCGCGTGCCTCGTTGCGCTCGCGGCGCCGATTCCGATTCCGCCGCCGCTCCCGCCCAAGCCCCCGGCGCGCACATCGGCCGAGCTTCGCCCGCTCGTGCCTCCGTCCGATGCGCCGTGGGGACTCGATACCGACCTGCTCGCGCCGCTGTTCGACCGTGCCGCGGCGTACGCGGCCTACGCGCAGCGCTTCACGTGCGACGAGACGGCGCGCCTGGCCGAGTACGACGCCGATGGCAGCGTGGACAAGGAGCAGGCCCGGAGCTACGCGTACGTGCTGGTGCGCGGCCAGACCGGTGTCAGCATCCGCGAGTATCGCCAGGAGCTCTCGCCGGAAGGCAAGATCAAGGCCGGCGAGGTGCAGGACGAGGAGCCGTTTCCGCCGGCCTACATGTGGGTGTTCCTGTTCAGCCGATTCAACGAGCCGTACTTCTCGTACCGCCTCGTCGCCGATCGGTTCGACGGGTTCGACTGGGTGTACGAGATCCAGTTCAAGGGGAGCCTGCCGTTCAGGACGGGCCGCGACATTCGCGAGTGGGAGGGCACGGTCCTCGTCGACGCGGTGACCGCAGCGCCGCTCGAGATCCAGGCCGAGCCGGCGGGGCAAGTCGAGCGGATCCAGGCGCAGTACCGGCGCTACCAGAGCTCGTTCAACTTGCTCGGGAACCGCACGGCGCCGCCCCCGCTGGGGTACCGCGCGTGGGTCCAGATGCGGTACCGCGATCTCGAGTCGGGGCTGCTGTTCCCGACCGAGCTGCGCTACGACACGTTCCGCGCAGTCAGCATGAGTCGCGTGCTGGCCGTGCGCGCGTCGACCCGGACGTACGGGAAGTACAAGATCTACAAGGTGATCGAGGAGCAGGAGCTGCGGGCCCCCTGATCCCGAGCGATCCCAGCGAGAGCGACGACGGGCTCCCGGACGAGGTCGAGGTGCCGATCGAGGACTGCCTCGATCTCCACGCGTTCCTGCCTCGCGACGTGGTCTGCGTGGTCGAGGCGTACCTGGACGCGGCGGTCGAGCACGGCTGGACCGAGGTGCGTATCGTCCACGGCCGCGGCATCGGCGTGCAGCGCCGGATCGTCCAGGGGGTCCTCGCGCGGCACCCGGCCGTCGTCGGGTTCGTGAACGCGCCGGAGGATCGCGGGGGGCGCGGAGCGACGCTCGTGCGCCTCCGGGTTTGACGGTCGGGCCGCCGCACCGCACAATTGCGCCCGGAGCGACCGCCGTGGCCGATCGGATCGACGTCACCTGCCCGTGCTGCACGACCCGCCTGACGGTCGACACGAAGACGGGCGAGATCCTCGCCGAGACCCGTCCCAAGAAGGACGCCACGAAGACGTTCGAGGACGCGATGGTCCAGGTGCGCGGCGGCGCGCAACGGCGCGAGGACGCGTTCAGCAAGGCGTTCGACCGGACACAGAACCTGGACGACCTGCTCAGCAAGAAGTTCGAGGAGGCGCGCAAGAAGGCGGCCGACGACCCGTCGAAGCCGTTCAACCCCCTCGACGCGGACTGACCGTGCGCCGGCTCGCGTGGGCCGCGTCGCTCGTGGCCTCGGCGGCGATTCTCGCCCAGGGCGCGCCGGGCGGGACCGTGGACCACGCGGACCTCGACGCCATCCTGCGAGCGATCGTGCGCGGGGAGTCGGTGGACTACGGCGCGCTCGGTCGACACCACCTCGCGCCGCTCGACGCGTATCTGACCCGCATCGCGGCGATCGATCCGGAACCGCTCCCGCGCGGCGAGCGGATCGCCCTGTACTTGAATGCCTACAACGCGACGGTCCTCTGTGCCGTGGCGCAACGGTACAAGCCCGGATACCGGCCGGACGCGGACTCGTTCCGTCTGTTCGACGAGCCGCTCGTGCGCTTGCACGGAAAGACGATGTCGCTGAACGATCTCGAGCACCGCGAGCTTCGCTCACATTTCGACGAGCCCCGCGTACACGCGGCGCTCGTCTGCGCCGCCCGGTCCTGCCCGCCGCTCCTGCCGCGCGCGTACACCGGGGCGGATCTCGACCGCACGCTCGACGAGAACATGCGCCGCTTCGTCCGCGATCCGGCGCGGAACGAGATCGACCTCGCCGCGCGCACCCTGCGCCTGTCGCGGATCTTCGAGTGGTACATCCGTGACTTCGGCGGTCCGGAGAGGCTCGCCGCCTACGTGGAGCGATATGCCGGCCGGGACGTGGCCGGTTTCGCGGTCGAGTTCCTGCCCTACTCGTGGGAGCTCAACGACGTTGTGGGCTCGGGCGCTCCGGCAGCTGCAGGTCCTTCAGCCCCGGCACGTTGAGTCCCGCGCCGAGCTCCTGGAGCCGGCCCAGATCGAGCGTCCCGGCCACGTTCGCGAACACGAGCGCCGGCTCGTCGTCGCTCGTATCGATCAGGATCGCGACGAGGCCGCGGACCCGTTCGCCCTGGCTCCGGATCAGGACGCGGACCGTCGAGCCCTCTTCCTGCACGAACGCCAGCTCCTCCCAGCCCTTGCGACGCAGCTCGGCCTCTAGGTCACGCGCGCCCTTGCGCGCCCGCGCGGCGTGCTCGGGGTCGCCGAGATCCAGGATCAACGCGTAGATCGACTCGAGGCCCGTCACGAGCGACTGCAGGTCGGAGTCGTCGCTGCCCGCGGCGATGGCCCGCAGGATCGACCCGCCGAGCGATACGCGCAGTCGGACGCTGTCCTCCCCGACGAGCTCGACGAGGCGCGTTCCATCGACGAGGCCCGGCGAGTCCGGCTTCGTCTGCGCCCGATCGGGCGCGGATGCCAGGACGAGCCCAAGAGCGAGGACCAAGGTCGAGGCGTGACCGCTTCTAGACACCATCGCCACCCTTCACCGGCCGCGCGGGCGCCGCACCGGACCAGCGGATCGACGTTCGATCGAGCGCCGCGCCGACCCCCCGCACGAGCACGCCGTCGGTCGCCGCGCGCTCGGTGCGTGCCAGCGCGTTCGCTGCGACACCGAGGACGAACCGCGCCTCGTCCGCGGCGCGCCGGATCTCGGCAGCGCTCGCAACCGGCATCTCGGGCCGCGATGGAAGGCTCCACCACAAGCCGCCGAGCGCGAGCGCCAGTCCCCCGACGGCGGCGGCCACGCGCAGGACTGCTCGCCGCGACGTCAGGCGCACGGACGGCGTCCCGCGCGACGTACGCGCCCAGACTCGTGGGAGGTCGTGTGACGGAAACGACGGGACCGGGATCGCGCGCAGAGCCTGCTGGATCGTCTCGAGCTCCGAGAGCGCGGTCCGGCAGGCGGCGCAGGTCGCGAGATGAGCGTCGAGGAGCGCCAGGTCGGCGGCCGAGAGCGCATCCCCGTCGAGCCGGCGGTGCGTCGCCGCGCGAACCCGCTCGCAATCGATGCGATCGACGGTGCTCACGGCGCCACACCCGCGCGAACGAGCTGGGCGCGCAGGCGCTCGCGCGCCCGGTGGAGCCGGGCCTTGAGCGTCCCGAGCGGCACGCCGAGCGAGCTCGCGATCTCTTCGTACGCCAGTCCCTGGACTTCCCGCAGCACGACCACGGTGCGGTCGATCTCCGACAGCCCAGCGAGCGCCCGCAGGAGCACACGGCCCGTCTCGCTCGAGCCGGCGAGCCGCTTGGGATCCGGCACCTCGCTGCCCAGTCCGTCGATCACGCTCGGACCGTCCGAAACCTCCGCGCGGACGGTCCTTCGACGCAGGCGATCGATGCACAGGTTGCGGGATGTCCGCAGGAGCCAGACCCCGGCGATCGCCGGGTCCACCTCGTCCCTGTGACTCCACAGTCTCACGAACGCCTCCTGCGCGACGTCCTGGGCATCGCTCCCGTCGCGTAGCATCAACGCCGCGTACCCGTGGACGCGGTCCTTGTGCTTCCCGACGACCTGCTCGAACGTCCGCGGGTCCATCGCACACCCAAAGGACGTCCGAGCCCTGGGGAAGTTGCGCGGTCCCCGATTTGACACGATCCCGGCCGTCCTTGACAATGCCGACTTCCATTCTGACCGCATCCGGCCGTTCGGCCAGAGTCGCGGTCGGCCCCCCGAATCTTCGCCCCAAAGAGGCATGAGGTCGTCGATGAGAAGCGGAACCTGGTCCCTGAAGACGTGGATCGTCGCGATCCCCTGTCTCGTCCTGGCGGTCGGGTCGGTCCCGGCACAGGAAGCCTCGCCCGCACCGAGCCCGGCTCCGACGTCGAGTGCCTCGGGGCTCCGCAGCGCTCGCCTGTTCCTGAACTTCATCGAGGACGCGACGATCGTCCACCGGCAATGGTGGGAGGGACAGGTGGAGTACTCCGACTCCGATCCGATCGATTCGATCCTGGTGCGAGGCATCGTGGCGTTCCAGCCGATCCCGAGCCTCGAGTTCGGGGGCCGCGTCGGGTTCGGGTCGACCGACACCCCGGCGGGCATCCCGGAGGGGACCGGCGCGACGGACCTCGACGCGTGGGGCAAGTACTACTTCGCAACCCCCGCCGGAGCGACGGAGTTCGCCGCCGGGGGGATCGCCACGATTCCCACCGGCGACGACACGGCGGGGCTCGGCTACGACGCGTTCTCGGTCGGCGCGTTCGGCTCGATCCGGTACAACGCGAAGCGCTTCACGCTCACGGGCAAGGTCGGGATCCGGATGAACGGCGACGGCTCGATCCTCGGATCGCCCGAGGCGAACGGGGATACGTCGGCATCCGCGGGTGCGGGTGTGATCTGGCCGTGGACCAATCGCCTCAGCTTCGTCGGTGAAGCGAACTACGAGGACGGTCGATTCGAGGGCGCGGACTCCGATTCGCGCGCGCTCGGCGGGATCCACTGGCAGCTTGCCGATCAAGGGACCCTGCGCGCCGCGGTGGGCTTCGGCTTGAGCGACGAGGCGCCAGACCTCCAGTTGATCGTCGGCTACGCCGCTTCGTTCTGACGAAGGAGGGTGTTTCCCTCTTCGGCTCAGCCTGGCGGCGGCTCGGAGCGCGGGATCGCGGGGAGCCGGCCGAGCAGCTCTTCGAGCGCGCCGATCCGGGTGGCGGAGACGTCCGGAAACGACCCGTGCCGGTCGAGCAGCACCGGGACGATACCGGCGGCTTGCGCGCCGACTACATCGACGGACGGAACGTCCCCCACGAACACCGAGCGCTCGGGTTGCGAGCCGATCCGCTCGAGCGCGATCGCGAAGATCGCCGGATCCGGCTTCTCGACCCCCACGACGTGCGAGTCGATCACCGCGTCGAACGCTCCGCGATAGCCCGCCGCGTCGAGATCGCGCGCCACGTTGCCCTCGGCGTTGCTCACGACCCCGAGCCGGTAGCCCCGGCGCTTCAGCTCGCGAACGGTGCGCGGGCCGCGCTCAGCAGCCACGGTCCAGAGGCCCACGCGCTGGTGCGCCTCCCAGAGCGCGTCGATCAGCGATCCCTGTTGCTCGCCGGCCACCCCCGCCCTCCCGAGTATCGAGTGGAAGTAGTCGCGCCAAGCACCGCTGGCCCGACCGCCGGCCGCGACCTGCTCGTGGATCTCCTGTCGAGCGAGCGCCTCGAAGCCGGCGAGGCTGCGCTCGGTGACGCGCAGCCCGACCGCCGGCGGAAGCTTGGTCGAGATCAGCCGCCGAACGTACCGGTAGTCCAGCTCGAGGAGCACGCCTCCGGCGTCGAGAAGCACGGTGTCGACGACGGCGGGCCAGGCCCGAACCGAAGCCGGCGCGCTCATGGGGGGTCCTCGAATCTCGCGCCGCACTTGGGGCATTTCGCGGCATCCCCGACGACAGCCGCTCCGCAGGCGTCGCACTGGAACCCCTCGGCCGATTCGTCACTTTCCGCGGGCTCGTAACCCAGCTCGGCCACGACCTGCTGCATCCGGTCCCGGTCGACGCGGAGCCAATGCTCGTCTTCGTCCGGGGCTCCGAGCGCGTCTCGAATCGTGATCTCGGTCCGGATCCCGACCGCGCGGAGCCGCGCGCGAGCCTCCCGCGCGTCGTCGAGCGACAGGAACCCGCAGAAGTCGACCAGCGAAACCGGGGCCGCGGCGGGGGGGGCCGAGGTCGCCATCCGCGAGGTCCCCCCTGGGGTTGTCGAGCCACCGAGCCGTTCGACCAGGTCCACGGCACACGACCCGCAGCGCGTGAACCCGGGCCGGTACTCGTCCTCGCAACGCGGGCAAAACATGGCCGAGAAAGCCTAGCAGACGCGTTCCGGGGCTGGAAAGCGTTCAGGGTTCTGGCGGATGATGGCCCGGGACCGACCCGACCACGAGCCGCGCCCGTTGTGACCGCCGTTAAGCAATCCCCGGAGGCATCGTCTAGATGAGTGGAGAACGCGAGCAGAACCCGATGCAAAACGCTGCCGTCCGAGCCGATGCGAGACCCGACGCCGACCTCGAGCGCGTGTTCCGCGAGCACAACCGCCTGGTCCTGCGGGCCGCCTACAGGGTCACTGGAAGCGCGCAGGACGCTGAGGACGTGCTCCAGACCGTGTTCCTGCGTCTCGCCCGCCACGAGGGCTGGATGCAGCTGTCCAAGACACCGGCCCCCTACCTCCACCGCGCGGCGATCAACGCGGCGCTCGACATCGTGCGCACGCGGCAGGCGGCCCGGGCGTCCGCGCTCGACGAGATCGAGCCGATTCTCGCGACGGACGCCGCGGAGTCGCCCGACAACGTCTGGGCGGGTGTCGAGTTGCGCGGCTTCATCCGCGAAGCGCTCGGTCGCATGAGCCCGCGCAACGCGGAGATCTTCAGCCTGCGGTACTTCGAAGGCTATGGCAACCACGAGATCGCCAAGATGCTCGGCACGTCGCGCAGCACGATCAACGTGATCCTGCACCGGATGCGCGAGCGGCTGCGCGAAGAGCTCGGACCAATCCTGGGAGGCGTACGATGAACGGCAACCCGCGTGACCTCGACTCGATTCTCGATCGGACGCTCGACGAGATGCGGAACGAAGGCATGCGTCCCGAGGCCGAGAGCGCCGCCGCGGACCGCGTGTGGGCATCGCTCGCACGTGCGGGAGTGGCGCAGCCGGCGGCTCCCGAGGAGCGTCACTCGATCCGCGACTGCGCCGACTTCCAGGAGCTGATCCCGGCGTACCTGCGGAGCGAGCTGGCCGACGGCCGCCGCCTGTTGCTGCAGGACCACGTGACCGAGTGCGTCGTGTGCCGGCGCGCGCTGCGCGACACGCGCGACGAGCGGCGCCCGCGCGGAACCCGCCCGGCGGCCCCGACGGGCTCGAGCGGGATCAGTCGCTGGGCGTGGCGTCTGGCCGCGGCGGCGGTAATCCTCCTCGCGGTCGTCGGCCTGAGCGTGCGGACCGACATCCTGACGATCGAGGCCGGTGGGCTGATCCGCATCGAGGACGCTAACGGCGAAGTGTTCCGCGTGCTCGACGCGATCACATCCTCCGTGCGCGCCGGCGACACGATCAGCTTCGAGGACGCGAAGTTCCTGCGCACGGGCAAGGATTCCCAGGCGATGCTGCGGCTCGAGGACGGCTCGCTCGTCGAGGTCGGTGAGCGCGCCGAGCTGGCGGTGCGGGATCGCCGGCCGTTCTGGCGTCGATCCGGCGGCGACGCGGTCATCGACCTGCATCGCGGCTCCGTGATCGTCGAGGCGTCGGACCAGGGCTCGGGCCACCTGTTCGTCGAGACTTCCGAGGCCCAGGTCGCCGTGACCGGGACCGTGTTCGCGGTGAACCACGGCATCAAGGGGTCGCGCGTGACCGTGATCGAGGGCGAGGTGCACGTCGACCACGCCCGCGAGACCGACGTGCTGCACGCCGGCGACCAGACGACGACCCGTGCGACGCTCGAGCGTGTCCCGATCGAGAAGGAGATCGCGTGGAGCCGCAAGGTGGACCAGCACCTGGCGCTGCTCAGGGAATGGAGCCGGGTCGGCCGCGAGATCGACCGTGAGGTCCGCGGTCCGGGCGAGCGGTACGACACCGCGCTTCTCGACCGCATCCCCACGGGCACCGCGATCTTCCTCGGCATCCCGAATTTCAGCGACGCGCTGGGCCAGGCGTACGACCGGATGCAGACGAAGATCGCATCGAACGAGCTGCTCGCCCGGTGGTGGCAGGAGTCGGTCGCGGAGAGCGGCGCGGACGCGAAGATCGCGGTGGCGATCGACCGGATCCGGAGCTACGGCCGGATGATCGGACAAGAGGTCGTGGTCGCGGTCGGACCAGATACCGAATCGACGGGATCGCGGGGCGAACATGTCCTGGTCGCGGCTCGCGTGGTCGACGCGGCCGGGTTGCGCGCACTCGCGGAGCGGGACCTCGTGGGCGAGATCGGACGGGGCATCGCGCTCGTCGGCGATCCCTTGCCCGACGTTCCGCCGCCGGCCGAGATGTACCTGTGGGTCGGCGAGGAGTTCCTCGCGGCTTCCCCTCGGATCGAGTCGATTCGAGCCTTCGCCGGGACCGTGCGCGGCGGTGGGGCGAGCGCGTTCTACGGCACGTCGTTCCACACGCGGCTCGCCGAGCTGTACGCAGACGGCGTGGAGTGGGTCGTCGCGGCCGATGTCGAGACGCTCCGTGGGGCGACAAGCGAGCCCACGGACGACGGCGCCGCGCTCGAGGCCGCGGGGATCCTCGACTTGCAGCACGTGATCGGTGAGCACAAGGAGGCCAGCGGGCGGAGCGAGAACCGCGCCGTGCTGACCTTCGACCAGCCGCGGCGCGGCGTCGCGGCGTGGCTCGCCGCTCCCGGGCCGATCGGGGCCCTCGACTTCGTGTCGCCGAACGCGTACCTCGCGGCGGGCTTCCTGATGAAGGAGCCGGTTCAGGTCGTGGATGAGATGATCGGGTTCTTCGGCGACGGCGCCAGCACGGGTCTCGCCGAGCTCGAGCGCGAGCACTCGATCGACATCCGCGAGGACATCGCCCGGGCGATCGGCGGCGAGTTCGCGTTCGCGCTCGACGGTCCGCTGCTACCGTCCCCGGCGTGGAAGCTTGTCGTCGAGGTGTACAACCCGGCACGGCTGCAGGCGACGATCGAGCGCGTGATCGCCCGGGGGGACGAGGCGCTGCGCGAGCACGGCAAGGCCGGCGTGCGCATCGAGCCACAGACGGTCGGCGGCCGCACATGGTACGAAGTGAAGTCGCTCGACACCGGGATCGCGGCACACTACGTGTTCGTCGACGGCTACCTCGTCGCCGCGGCTTCCCGCCAGCTCCTCGAGCGCGCGCTGCAGTTCCGGGCGAGCGGGCTCACGATCCACACGAGCCAGCCGTTCCAGGCTCTGCTGCCGCGCGACGGCAACGCCCACTTCTCGGCCGTGCTGTTCCAGAACTGGAGCTCGATCCTCGAGCCGCTCGGGGCCGCGCTGAAGCGCGCCGGTCCGGGAGGCGCCGACGAGTCAGCGGCGTTTCTGGGTCAGATCGGCCTGTTCACCGAGCCGAGCCTGACCGTGGCGTACGGCGAGCCGAACCGCATCGTGCTGTCCAACACGAGCGAGGGCGGACTGCTCGGCCGGGGGCTCGCGTCGATCCTCAGCCTCCCGAGCCTGCTGAATGTGCAACAATCGCTCGGCGATGCCGTGGACGAAGAGCGGGATACCGCCGATCCCGGAGCGGCCAGCTAGGCGGTCGGCCCGCGGGTCCGACCCGGCGACAGGCTCGTCGAGATGAGCGCTGCAATCATCGAGCTCGACGACCTGTCGGTCCGGTTCGGCCGGCGGCCGATCCTCAACCATCTGCGGGGCACGTTCAACGGGCGGTCGATCGGCCTGCTCGGACCGAACGGCGCCGGCAAGACCACGCTCGTCCACACGCTGCTCGGATTCCACGCGCCCTGCGCGGGCACGGCGCGGATCCTGGGCTACGACGTGGGCAAAGAGCAGCGAGCGATTCGCGGGCTCGTCGGCTACATGCCGGAGAACGACGCGTTCATCGCCGGCATGTCGGCGGTGCGGCTCGTGCGGCTGATGGCCGAGATCAGCGGCCTGCCCCCGCGCGAGGCGCTCGAGCGGGCGCACGAGGCGTTGTTCTACGTCGGGCTCGGCGAGGCGCGGTACCGCCGCGTCGAAACCTACTCCTTGGGCATGAAGCAGATGGTCAAGCTGGCCCAGGCGATCGTGCATGGGCCGCGCCTGCTGTTCCTCGACGAGCCGACGAACGGGCTCGACCCGCCGCACCGCCGGCGGATGCTCGATCTCATCCGGGAGATCAAGAACGGGGGCGGAGTGCACATCATGCTCTCGTCCCACCTGCTGCGGGACGTCGAGGAGGTGTGCGACGAGGTGCTGATCCTGCGCGAAGGCGAGATCGCCACGTATTGCGATCTGGAGGCCGAGCGCCAGGCCAACCGAAAGTTCATCGAGGTCGAGACCTTGGGCGACAACGCGGTATTCGCGGAGGAGATCGGCCGTCTGGGCTGCGAGTACGCGCTGCTCGACCCGCACAAGCTCAAGCTGGTCCTCCCCGCGGGCGTGGAGATCCGCCACCTGTACCGGATCGCGGCGGACCGCGCGGTGCAGATCCGACGGCTCGACTACCGGCGGGATTCGCTGCAGGACATCTTCTTGCGGGCGATGGAGGTCGGCCGTGGCGGTCTATGAGCGGACGTATCGGCGGTACGAGGGGCCGCTGACGCCGGAGCGGCGGCGGTTCCTCGCCTTTCCACGCTACGCGTTCGACGAGGTGTTCCGTTCGAAGCTGTTCCTCGCGTTCTGCGTCGTGTGCCTGCTGTACCCGCTCGTCTTGGCGTGCATCCTGTATCTGCCGCACAACCTGGGGTTCCTGAAGCTGTTCAATGCCGACGCGGAGACGATGTCGCAGATCTTCGGGTTCGACGCGAAGTTCTTCTTCGAATGGCTGATGAGACCGCAGATGGCGATGGCGTTCGTCGTAACGTTCGTCGTCGGTCCGGCTCTCGTCACGGCGGATCTGCGCAACAACGGGCTGGCCCTGTACTTCTCCCGCCCGCTGTCGCGGACCGAGTACGTGCTGGGCAAGGTGTCGATCCTCGTGCTGCTGCTGTCCGCGCTGACGTGGGTCCCGGGGCTCATCGTGTTCGGGTTCCAGGTGTACCTCGAAGGGACCGCCTGGCTGCGCACGAACTGGCGCGCGGGCTTGGGGTTGTTCCTCGGCGCGTGGCTCTGGATCCTGCTGCTGTGCCTGGTGAGCATCGCGCTGTCAGCCTACGTGAAATGGAAGCCCGTGGCGCGGCTGAGCATGATCCTGGTGTTCATCGTGACCGCCGGCTTGGCCGCGGTCATGAACCTGCAGTTCCGCACCGAGTGGGCCAGCGTGATCAACCTGAGCGACATGGTGCACGTGATCGTGGCCTCGCTGTTCGGGGTTCCGCCGTCCTCGCTCGTCCCGCCATGGGCCGCGTGGATGAGCGTGCTCGCCACGTGCGGAGCGTGCGTGTTGCTCATGGCGCGCAAGCTTCGCCCCTACGAAGTCGTGCGCTGACATGGAGCCCGTGGGCATGCGCGACGACGCGATCGTCTTCGACAACGTCTCGAAGTTCTACGGCGAAGTGCTGGGCGTGAACCGTGTGCACCTCGCGGTGCCACCGGGGATCACGAGCCTCGTCGGACCGAACGGCTCGGGCAAGACCACCCTGATGAACCTGATGACCGGCCTCGTTCGGCCGAGTCAGGGCCGGATCCGCGTGCTCGGTGTCCGCTCGGACGACCCGGAGCGGCTCGGGCGGCTCGTCGGGTACTGCACGCAATTCGACTCGTTTCCGCGCGGGTTCACCGGCCGCGAGCTGCTGTACGGGTATCTGCGCGTCCACGGCCTCGATGCGCGGGCAGCGGGCGAAAGGACCGACCGTGCGATCGAGCGCGTGGGGATGACCGCGGCGTCCACGCGCAAGGTCGCCGGGTACAGCAAGGGCATGCGCCAGCGGATCAAGCTGGCCCAGGCGCTGTGCCACGACGCCAAGGTGCTCGTGCTCGACGAGCCCCTGAACGGCCTCGACCCGATGGCACGCTCCGAGGTGATCGCGCTGTTCCGCGATCTCGCGACGGAGGGGCGGCACGTGATCATCTCGAGCCACATCTTGCACGAGGTCGACATGATCTCGGACCAGGTCGTCCTGCTCCACGAAGGCTACGTCGTCGCCGAGGGCAGCATCCGCAGCGTCCGCGGCGAGATGGCGGAGCACCCCATACAGATCCTGATCCGCTGTGACCGTCCCGCCGCGCTCGCTTCGCGTGTGTTCGAGGTCGACAGCGTGGTCGAGGCCCGGATCGACGAGGCGCGTGGCGGCCTTTTGGTCAAGACGAAGGACGCCGAGCGGTTCTACCTCGCGTTCAACCGGATCGTCCTCGAGAACGGCGTGAAGGTCGAGGCGGTCACGCCGGCCGACGAGGACGTCGACGCTGTGTACGGCTACCTGATCGGCGGATCCGGAGACCAGACGTGAACCCGGAGCGTCTGGCACAGGTGCGCGGCATCCTGCGGCTCGAACTGCGCAAGGGGCTGCTCGGGCGCCGGGCGCTGCCCGTGTATTTCCTCGGCCTCCTGCCGATTTTGCCGGTGTTCGTGTTCCTCGTCGTCAGCACGTTCCTCGGTGGCCCGCCCGAGGAGTTCCGCGGCGCGGGTGGCGCACACCTGTTCTTCATCGCCCTGTTCCAGTTCATCCTGCGCTTCGTCCTGTTCTTCGGCTGCGTCTGGATCTTCATGAACCTGTTCCGCGGCGAGGTCCTCGACCGCAGCCTGCACTACTACTTCCTGACGCCGATCCGGCGCGAGGTGCTCGTCGCCGGGAAGTACCTGGCCGCCTGGCTGACCGCCACGGCGGTGTTCGGCGGGTCGACCGCGGTGTGCTACGTCGCCATCCACGGGTACCTGGGCGGCGGATCCTCGGCGCTCGCGCCTTCGGTGGTCGCCGTGCTGCTGCAGTACCTGGGGGTCGTGGCGCTCGGGTGTCTGGGGTACGGCGCGGTGTTCCTGGTCGTGGGCCTGTTCCTGCGCAGCCTGATCGTGCCGGCGTTCGCGATCTTCACCTGGGAGTCGCTGAACACGTTCCTGCCCGCGTTCCTGAAAAAGGTCAGCGTGGTGTTCTACCTCCAGGGACTGATCCCGCTCCCGCCGCCCGACGGGCCGATTTCGATCCTGGCCGAGCCCGTCTCGCTGTGGATCGCGCTGCCGGGAATCCTGCTCTTCACGGCGCTGACGCTCGTGGCCGCAGGATTGCGCATCCGCAAGGTCGAGATCGCCTACAGCTCGGACTAGCGGACCTCTGCCGTCAGACGCTCGAGCTCGGTGAACCAGTTGAGGACGATCTCGACGTCGCCGGCCGGCGGGCTCTGGATCATCAGGAAATGCGCGCCGTCGGGGTGGACGTCGTACTGGCGGTGCCAGCGATACTGGAGGTAGCTGCCGCTGAACATCGGCTCGCGGCGCAGCACCCGGAAGCTCGGCGCCGTGGCGATCTGCACGGCGACCAGGCCGTCCCCTTCCACGTAGTACAGCTCCTTGCCATCGGGCGACCACGCCGGGCTCGTGGCGCCGCTCGCCGACACCTGCACTCTCCCGCCGGCCTGCGGGAAGGGCGTCACGTAGATCTCGTCGCGACCCGACTGATCGGAGACGTAGGCCAGCCAGCGTCCGTCGGGCGAGATCGCCGCCGCCAGCTCGTCCTCGGGCCCGCTGAGTAGCATCCGAATGGACGACTCGTCGCCCACGGACGGCCAGATCCAGACGTCCATCCCCTTGTCCGGAATCTCCTCGCGCACGACGAGCGCGCCAGCGGCGGACCAGGCCTGGGAGCGCAGGTTGTTCTCCCGATCGAGCAATAGCGACTCGGGCTCGCTCAGATCGATGCTGCGCCGGTAGAGATCGAACGACTCGCCCCGAATGCTGGAATAGACGATCGTCCTCCCGCCGGAGTCCCACACCGGATAGAAACCGCTCTCGGTGAGCAGTGTCGGTGTCTGGCTCTCCAGGTCGATCATCCAGAGACTGTTCGCGGACGTCACCACGACCCGCTTGCCGTCCGGGGAGAACCGCGGGTCGCTGAAGACGTCGAACGGCAGCTCCGTGTCGAGCAAGGGCGCCACGAATCCCTTGCGATCCACGAGAACGAGCTTGTGCTGCTCGCCGGGACGGCGAGGCATGTAGACCAGCGTCCCCTCTGCGGAGATATCGAGCTGCATGATGTCGCCCTCGACCCAGACCCGTTCCAGGATCGGGATCGGCGTCCCCACTGGCTCGAGCGCCTCGGGATCGAAGCCGACCGCCAGCACCTGATCGCCTCGCGCATAGAGCAGGTGCCCCGTCGGAACGTAGATCGGACCCGTCCCTTCGAGACCCAGATCCTTGATCTGGCCGGACGTCGGCTCGAGCGCCATCAGCCTGCCGGACGCGGCGCGTGACGCGGCCGCCATCTGATCGACGAGCAGGACTCTGCCGGATGGCAAGGCGTGCGGATTGCGGAGCGCCGCGGTTCGGCTCGTCTCTTCCTTGGTTACGGCCTCACCATCCCCTCCCTTGTCGGGGATTCTCCAGATGTTGCCCTGGGCTCCGTAGTAGAGGAAGCCGTCCCGGGACCAGGTCAGGCCGCGGATCGACGCCGGAAGCGACCCGAGATGGGTCGGAGCGCCGCCAGCCAGATTGACCTTGTGAAGGCCGCGCGAGGTCGTGTAGGCGAGCCAGCGCCCGTCGGGCGAGAACACCGGGTGCAACGCGCCGTTCGTACCGGAGAGAGGTCGAGCATCGAAGCTGTCGAGGGCGCGCACGTGCAGCAGGTCGTCGATCCCTGTGGAGCCGCGACTGACCACCAGACGACCGTCCGGTGAGACCGCGATGGCGCGGCCGTCCCCTTGGCGGAGGCCACCGCTGTTGGGGACCTTGAGGCCGAACCGTCCCACGCGTCGGGGAGCGGGTGCCGCCTCGCCGAGCTGAAGCGCGATCGTGATCGCTGCGGCGACGAGGGCGAGGCCGGCGGCGATCAAGGCCCACGTGCGCCGGCGCATCGGTACGGCCGGGCTCGCTCCGGCCCTGGTCTCGTCCGCATCGGCCACGCCCGAGAGGATGTCCTCGATCCGGACGCGAGCCTCGCCGATGTCGCGCAGCCGGCGCTTGGGATCGCGGTCGAGGCAGCGCTTCAGCAAGCGACGCAGCGCAGCCGGTGCGCCTGTGGGCAACCGTTCCCAGTCGATGCGGGCCCGCAGGACGTCCGCCAGCGTGTGGGAGATCGTCTCGCCCCGGAACAGGCGCGTCCCGGTCAGCATCTCGTGGAGCATGACGCCGAACGACCAGATGTCGGCCCGCTTGTCGATGGGCTGGCCCGCGGCCTGCTCCGGGCTCATGTAGCTCGCCGTACCCAGAATGACCCCAGCGACGGTGTGGGCGGTAGTCAGCGTCGGAGAGTGGGACAGCTCGCCCGGGCGAGCGCGGGCGGCCGCGTCGAACGCCTTGGCCAGGCCGAAATCGAGCACCTTCACACGGCCCTCGGGCGTGATCCTGACGTTCGCCGGCTTCAGGTCGCGGTGGATGACGCCGTGCTCGTGGGCGGCCTCGACCGCCTCGGCCACCTGCAGCGCGATCCGCAGAGCGACCTCTGTCGACAGTGGGCCGTGTTCCAGGCGCTCGGCCAGATCCTCGCCCGGGACCAACTCCATGGCCAGGAACCGCACGCCATCCGTGTCGTGGAGCCCGTAGACGGCGGCGATGCCGGGGTGGCTCAGCGAAGCGAGGAGTCGGGCCTCGCGCTCGAACCGCGCGAGCCGTTCGGTGTCGCGCGCCACCGTTTCGGGCAGCACCTTGATCGCCACGCCCCGGCCGAGGGAGGTGTCGGTGGCTTCCCACACTTCGCCCATCCCGCCAGCGCCGATCTTGTCGACGATGAGGTACTGAGCAAGAAACTGTCCGGGAGAGATCGCCATGGCGGAACGGGGCCACAGCCTAGCACGGCCACACATGCGGAGCCCCGGTCGTTTCCTCCGGATCACCACCCATCCAAGGGTGATGCGCC
>Ga0247727_10007726_pt1 | contig 20334 bp, 16 predicted proteins | sample WisWelCaveWW1625_FD_202498 | JGI IMG/M metagenome (GOLD analysis project Ga0247727, IMG submission 202498) | Biofilm microbial communities from Wishing Well Cave, Virginia, United States - WW16-25 | ecosystem: Environmental > Aquatic > Deep subsurface > Groundwater > Cave microbial mat | place... | reverse complement strand
GGCCTTGGGATACTTGACGCCGGTGGAGTTTGAGGCGGCCTGGAAACAGGAGCATGCGGGTCTAGTTTTTTCACTAAGACCGGGTTAAACTGTGTCCAGCTTTAGGGGTCCATTACAAAAAGAGTAATAGCGTAAATATGATTATCAAAAAATTCTCCATCTTGTGACTCAAACTCTTTATGAAATCACACTTTGTTCTGGATAAATCCGCAATTTGATCAAGTAATACGAATTTGCGGCGCCGATGTCTGAATGTTTTGATTGCTTATCTGGCATTGTAAGGGCGCATGATCGTGCGCCCTTACCGAAGCTGTAAAGTTACCCAGAATTGGGGGAGAGGGGATGGGAGCCTGCCCTCCATGGACGGCCAACGTTTGCACGAAGCGATGTAAATGAGTTAAGCTTTTTTTGCATAATACATGGGGCCTCCCTTCGTAAAATGTATTCTACTCGAAGGGAGGCCAAAATTTTCGGGTAATTTTCAGGACCGAAGATCATGACACTGTAAAGGCAAAACGGTATAATTGTGTCTCTTGTTTTTGCTTACTTTCAGCCGATAGTCGCGCTGATAAGGCTTTTATTAAATCCTCTGTTGTTCTATTTTTTCTGTTCGCAGTAGGAGTAGTTTACTAGCCACTATCTTTTGGTGTCTGATCAGCCGATCGAGATGAGTTTCCCTTTAGAGATAAGCAGTCTTACGCGAGGAGGCCAGGATAATCTGGTGCAGTAACTTTACAACTTCGTCTTGTTCGTTTTGTTCAATGAGAGTAGACAAAAGTTCTAAGTACTTTTTCAACGTTTCTTCAGGTATGGGTGTGCCCATCTTAGCCATATAAATCTTTTCGTGTTTTGTCGCAAACGCCCCTTCTTCATGGGTTAAAATCTCTTCAAAGAGCTTTTCTCCAGGGCGTTGCCCTGTGAAGACAATGGGAATGTCTTTATCGGGTTCATAGCCCGAAAGACGGATCATTTCTCGCGCCAAATCCACAATTTTGACTGGCTTGCCCATGTCTAAAACAAAGACTTCGCCCCCCTTCTCCATCGCCCCGGCTTGCAAGACAAGCAAGACGGCTTCTGAAGTCATCATAAAGAAACGTTCCATCTCTTTGTGAGTGACTGTTACAGGACCACCTTGCTTGATCTGCTTGTGAAAAATGGGGATGACGCTCCCACGGCTTCCCAAAACGTTGCCGAAACGCACAGCTGCAAATTGGGTCTTGCCCTGATAGTTGAGCATCTGGATGAGCATCTCAGCTACGCGTTTGGTCGCTCCCATTACGGAAGTCGGGTTGACGGCTTTATCGGTAGAAATGAGTACAAATTTTTCAGTTTTGTACTTTTGAGCTATCTCAGATACAGTCTGTGTCCCGAAGATATTATTTTTAACGGCTTCATCAGGGTTTGCTTCCATCAAGGGTACGTGTTTATAAGCAGCCGCATGGAAGACGACTTGTGGATGGTATTTTTCAAAAATCTGCTCAATCTTTGACTTATCGCAAATATCCGCGATGCATACGTGCAGTAGCAAATTAGGGAATTGTTGGTGTAATTCATTCTCGATATAAAAAAGCCCAGTCTCTTCTTGATCGAGCGCTAGCAGTGCTTGGGGGGAAAACTTGCTCACTTGACGGCATATCTCTGATCCAATTGATCCAGCAGCTCCGGTGACAAGCACCATTTTATTTTTGAGATAACTTTCGATCTCACGAGCTTCAATACAGACAGGATCACGGCCTAGCAAATCTTCGAGCTTGACATCGCGAATATCCGAAACCTCCACTCGCCCTGTAACTAACTCATGAAACCCCGGCAAGATTTGCACTTGTTTTAAACCGGATTGACGACCTAGCTCTACAGTTTCGCGAATTACGGGCGAGGCAGCCGAGGGCATCGTGATGAGCAATCCTTCTACTTCATGCTTTTGAACGATAGTTGGAATTTCCTGGCGTGTGCCAAGGACGCGCACTCCGTGAATGGTAATGCCCTGTTTGGTCTTGTCGTCGTCAACGAAGCCCACCGGAAAATATTGGAAACGCCGCTCCCGCAAGATTGATCGCACAATTTGCTCACCCGCGTCGCCTGCGCCAACAATCAAGACACGGCGCCCATTCCCAGACATCTTATAAAAAGTGCCTGAATAAATGCGCTTGGCCGCTCGCCATGCCCCGATGAGAAAGAGCGTTAGAAAAAAATCCAAAATCAGAGTTGATCGAGGTAAAGTCCAAATGATATTTTCTGTTCTCAAAAGAAAGAAAATAGCACCCAACAGAATCGAACTTAGGCTCACGGCTTTGAAAACAGATATCAATTCGCTCAAGCCGATATGCTCCCAGCTCATTTGATACAATTTTAAAAGATAGAAAACAGGGAATTTTATCGCAAGTGCGATTACAAAAAAAACAATCAGACTACCAAAGATCGGCTTAGGAATTTGCCCTTCAAAGCGGATTAAGAAAGACAAATAGAGAGAAAGAGCAATAAATATGATATCGCCCAAATAAAACATCAACGCACGCCTTGATTGTAGGTTTTTGGCAAAGCGTGATAGATATTTTATCATATTTATTGTTATAGCAATAACTTCAGTTGTTCAACAACTTGGTCAATTTGCTTCTCAGAAAGCGTGTTATAGAAAGGCAGCGCGATCGTTCGCGCTGCCACATGCTCGGTTATTGGGAAGTTACCTGAGCCGAATCCAAACTGTTCTTGATAGAAAGGCTGCAGATGAATCGGACTGAAATAATTCCTACAGCCGATGCCCTTTTCCCGGAGCTGAGACAAAATACGGTCGCGATCGGCCTGTGTATAACGATCAGCGAGCTGAATGACATAAACAAACCAACTCATTTTCACATGTGAAGCGACATAAGGAGTTTTGACGTTGTCAAGTTTTGAGAGGCGTTGGTTGTACATCTGAGCCACACGATCGCGCATCTTTAGCATATGGTCAAGACGAGAGAGCTGGGCAATACCAAGTGCACAATTGATATCACTTAGGCGATAATTATAGCCAAGGCGCTCGTGTTGAAGCCACGCGCCGCCCTCACCGCGCCCCTGGTTTCTCAAGCTTTGGCAGAGCTTCGCTACCGATTCTTCGTTGGTGAGAATGACGCCCCCCTCGCCAGTTGTCATTTGTTTATTGGGATAAAAAGCGAAGACAGCAGCGTTGCCAAAAGTCCCCGCTTTACGCCCTTTGTACTCAGCTCCGATTGCTTCTGCCGAATCCTCGATCAAACATAAATGATGCGTTCGAGCCAGTTTTTCAAGGTCATCCCATTCGGCGGGATGGCCGAAGACGTCGACTGCTAGAATTGCTTTGGTCTTGTGATTGATCATCGCTTCGATCTTGCTGGTGTTTATGTTCAGTGTCTTTGCATCAATGTCAACGAAAACGGGCTTTACTTGTTCAAATAAGAGACAGTTTGAAGATGCTGCGAAACTGAATGGTGTTGTGATTACTTCATCACCCTTTTTGAGTCCTAGGGCTTTTACCATTAAATGCAACGCACATGTCCCATTGCTGACTGCGACAACGTGCTTGACGCCTGTATACGTTGCTATCTTCTCCTCAAATTCAGGTAGCTTTGGCCCCAGACTCAGATAGGGCGTTTTAAGAACATTGAGGACTGCTTCTCGTTCCAAATCAGTGATATCTGGGCTGGACAATGGGATTTGCATAATCAATCTCCCTCTCTTGGTTTAATGACATGCGCCGGGACTCCGACTGCAACAATATTATCGGGCAGTTCTTGGATGACCGTAGCGCCAGCACCGACAATGGTATTTTCGCCGATCTTCACTCCCGGAATTGCACAGGCCCCGATGCCAATATGCGTAAGCGCTCCAACCGTAACATTGCCTGCCAAATGCACCCCAGGAGAAAGATGCGCAAACGCTCCAATTCGGCAATCGTGATCTATTGTCGCTCCCGTGTTTATGATCACGCCATCGCCAATTACAGTATCCGAATTGATAGCTGCTTGAGCCATGACGACTGTGCCGGCTCCGATCAAGACATCGCGGGCAATTTGAGCGGATGGATGAATTGTTGAGATCAGTTCGTATCCCAGCAATTTTGATTTTTCCTGTAATTTTTTTCTCACGACGTTCTTTCCGATCGCAATCACAATGCCACAACGTTTGTGATGAGCCAACACATCATGCCCCCCGAGTATGCGATAACCAAAAAACGCGCTGTCTCGTCGTTCAGGGTTATCGTCGAGCAACCCGATAATCTTGAAAATTCTCTGATGTTCTACTATATCGATGACAACTTTCGCATGGCCGCTCGCTCCGTAGATTAGAAGCTCATGATTCATAGCTCTGTAGTTTTTTGTTTGTTGCGACGGAAATCGTCGTTGACTCCACCTTTACCATATAAGCCTTCACGGGTCACCAAAACGACCCACACGGTTTTGAAGAGAATTTTAAGATCAAGCCAGAGCGACCAATGCTCAACGTACCATACGTCAAGCTTGATTCGCTCTGTCCACGATAGACTATTTCGACCATTAACTAGAGCCCATCCAGTTAGTCCTGGTTTCACCAGCAAGCGCTTTCTCTCATACTCTTCGTATTGGTTGACTTGATATTGAAAGGTCGGACGGGGTCCAACTAAACTCATCTCACCTTTTAAAATATTGAATAACTGAGGGAGTTCGTCGACGCCCCAGTTGCGCAAGATATTTCCAACTCGAGTAATGCGTGGATCTCGCTTAGCTACGTTGAGTCCAAGCCCTTGGTTAGTCGCTCCGACGATCATAGTTCGAAATTTCCAGCAGACAAATGGTTTCCCATCTTTGCTCACGCGCTCTTGGAGAAAGAAGACTGGGCCCAGAGAGTCACGTCGAATTGCTAGCGCGATAACCAAAAAGAAAGGACTCAGAAGCACCAAGCTGAGAAAACTTGCTACGATATCCAGCAGACGCTTCAAGAAAAGCTGCACTTTCCTCCTGTTATTACTCATGACGAATCTTCGCTTTGACTAACTTTGTGTACACATTGATTTGGCGATCAAGCGCCAGGCTTTCGTCGAACTCGTCGATAGCTCGCTCTCTTCCCAAGTCTCCCATTCTACGGGCCAACTCTGCGTCACGCAATATAGCGATGATCGATTGGGCAAGTGCAACCGGATCTTTAAGAGGGACTAAGAAACCCGTGACTCCATGGACGACCTCTTCTCGGCATCCTCGGATATTCGTAGCAACCACGGGTTTACCCGCGGCCATGGCTTCAATGATGCTGCGCGGCATTCCTTCTCTGTGTGACGGCAGCACAAAGAGGTCCATCAAAGCCAAGAGCTCGGGGATATCCTCGCGGTGCCCCACAAAGCGCACGACCTCGTCTAACTTGTTAGCAGAGATAATTTGGCGAATTCGCACTGTCGCTGTTTGGTCGCGATCTGTCTCCAGCGTGTCGCCAATGACCAAAAGCTTCGCTCGGGGAATACGTTCGACGACAGTTCTCATGGCCAAAAGCAATTCTTCGATTCCCTTTTCTTGGACAAGACGCCCGATAAAGCCGACAATCCGGTCTTCATTCCTAAGCGCGAGAGATTGCTTGAGTTCTGTATGAACAGAAACTTTGAGAAAACGATGGATATCGATTCCATTACCAATCCAGGAGATTCGTTGTTGACGCACTAAACGTTGATTCAGCGCTGTCTCATAGTCTTCTTGGCTTTGCGTAAAAATCCAGTCACTAAAAAAAAGCCCCAGAATTCTCTCTAAACTGACAATGAGAGCGCGTACCCACGGGTGCATATGTTCATGAAAATAAAAACCATGGGCGGTGTACATAACAATAGGCACTCGAGCCAGCCGTGCTGCAATGCGCCCAACGACAGCTGCGACGGGAGTGTGTACATGAACAATCTCAAACTGTTCTTGTTTTATCAGCCGATACAGTTCCCATATAGATCGCAAATTCGAGAGCGGGGCAATGCGACGGGCGATTGAGACGCAATGAATAGGGTAGCCGCGGGAGCTGAGCTCGCGGGCGTGAGGGCCGTCGGAGCTAAGCAAGTGTACCTCATAACCTTCATCGATGAGTCGGTCGATTAGAGGGAGAAGAAGATATTTTAAGGTGACATCGACGGCAGTTACCTGTAACACTTTTAGTTTACGTTTCATCATCTTCTCATATTCCCGCGTATTGAAAACTTAATAAGATGGCATGGTTGATCTATGATATTATGAGAGATTATCTAAGAAACGACGGTGCCAAAGCTCGAAGACGAGCAAGAGCCAAAGCTGAGTATCGTAAACGCCGCGACCGCTGTCGTGATCTTTATAGAGTTTTTCGATGTACTGGCTATTGAAATAACCACGTGCCTGGGTTTTGGAGTCAAAGAGAACTTGCCAGACAAATTCCTTCAATTCGCCACGGAACCAGGGGTCCGTAGGCACGGCAAACCCGTGCTTGGGTTTACGTAAGATATTTTCGGGAAGGAGTCCCGCAACGGCTCTTTTTAAGATATACTTGGTCTCAAATCCATGAATTTTGTACTTGGCTGGGATGGTCGCTGCAAACTCGACTAGCTCGTGATCCAAGAGGGGAACACGAGCTTCAAGGCTCACCGCCATGCTCGCCTTGTCGACTTTTTCCAGATAAGTGTCGGGGAGCCAGGTTTTCTGATCGACGTACATCGCTTTCTCGATCAAGGGGTGGCCGTTGGCGGGAGGATAGTACTTTTTATAGACATCGAAGGCATCAAACCCTTGAAGTCTTTGGTTAAACTGTGCTTCAAAGAGCTGTTGTCTCATATCATTAGTAAAGACGGCTAACCAACTTCCATAGCGTACTACAGGGTCAGCGATGCCCAGAGTTCTGATCGATTTTTTGAGGCGGCGCAAACGTGGCAGAGGGGCCACGATTGGCTGGACAAGACCGTTTCTCACAAACTTTGGCAAAAGCTGATAATAGGGAGCTAAGCGCTCAATAGAGTAGCGCCGATACCCTCCAAAGATCTCATCTCCACCTTCGCCGGTAAGAACCACTTTCACTAATTTTCGTGCAAATTCGCAGACGAGATAAGTCGGGAAAGCCGCTGCATCTCCAAAGGGTTCATCGTAGTGATAAACAAGTTTTTGGAGTACTTCGACTAAATCTTTATCTTTGAGTAAAAGCTCGTGATGGTCGGTGCCGAAATGCGTAGCGACCTTACGAGCATCCTCAAGTTCGTTGTAAATTTTTCCAAACTCAAAGCCAACAGAAAACGTCCGAATGGGGCGATCGCTCACGCGACTCATCAGACCTACGACGGTGCTCGAATCGACGCCGCCGCTAAGCAAAGCGCCCACAGGCACGTCGGCGATCATCTGGCGTTTCACAGATTGAGCCAGCAGTTCTGCAACTCTGGTTCGATAAAATGCTTCCCCACGATCTTCATGAGTCATAGAGCACGGGATATCCCAGTAAGAGGCTGTAGTGATAAGACCGTTTTGGTAGATTAAATAATGCCCAGGCAAGAGTTTCTTAATATCTTGGTACATCGTGTCAGGAGCAACGGAATGCCCGAAGGTGAAGTAATTGACAACCCCCTTGGGCTCAATCTTGCGAGCAATCGAGGAATCAGCCAAAATGGCTTTGATTTCAGATGCGAAAACTAATTTTTTATGATCTTGATAATAATACAGAGGTTTAATGCCCAGGCGATCGCGAGCAATCAACAAACTCTTTTTTTTTCTGTCCCACAGGGCGAATGTGAACATTGCATTGAGTTTATTCAAGCACTGAATGCCCTCATCTTCGTATAGGTGCACGATGACTTCGGTATCAGAGTCAGTATAAAAGCGATGGCCTTTGCGAATTAACTCTTGGCGCAATTCAGGGTAATTGTAGAGTTCGCCGTTGAAGACTATGACGATGCCTTTGTCTTCGCTAAAAATAGGCTGATCGCCCTTAGCAAGATCGATAATGCTAAGGCGTCGATTGGCGATCCCAATGTTATCCTCCACAAAATAACCTTCACCGTCAGGCCCGCGGTGCTCCATTTTATTATTGATGGTCTTGAGTAACTGTTCGTCGCAACGACTGCCGTCAAGGCTAACCAACCCGCTGATGCCACAAATGAGTCTCTACCCCCTTATGCGTTTGATGAGCAAATGTTTGGTGCCTTTGTCTAGCTTAAAAACGAGGTGTAGACGCCCTTCTTTAGATTTGAAATTTCCGAGCAGGGCTCCATCTAATCGAGTTTCATACTGTCCTTCCAAAGATGCCAAAAAAGCAAAATCTATGGTAACTAATCCTTTGCCAGATTCTCTTCGTAGATACATATCTAAAAGTAGTTGGTCTGGCAAAACATTTCGATCAAAGTGTTTTAAGATATAGCCTAAAGAGCCTTCTGTGGGGACGATGTCAATCATGTAAATATTTGGAGGTATTCTCTTGGCTGACCAAAGCGTTGTGCCATTGCTTAATTCCATCTCGACACGCAATTGCCAATTCGTAAAATGGAATTTTACTCGTGATATTGCGATTGCACTGGAACGATATAGCTGACCTTCGCTAGTTACGGGAAAAATCAGATCCGAAGACCAATAACCTGGATAAACAATCGTGTTTTTTTTTGTATCATCACGTATGTCGTTATTTTTAAGATTGCTCCATGGGGAGGTGCCATAAACTAAATTTCCCATGTTATCGGGAATATCAGTTGGCGGTTCTGTGTAGTCACGTTTTTCTAACCAGATACCATAGGGAGTATTGTTGTAAACTACGTTGTCAAAAATGATATTGCGATATGAATTGGTGATAAGAATTCCTGTATTATGATTATTAAAAATAAAGTTGTTAACTATCAAATTATTGTTAGAATTTACGAAAAGATCGATTCCTTGGCCTTGATTATCATGGATCGAATTATTGATTATCTTACTGTTTTGTACGCGTACAAATTCTACCCCATCTTCAGCTATATCGTGAACTTCGTTTCCCTCAATTGTTATATTTTCTGCTGGCTCCCCCCAAGCCTCGATGCCCTCTCCTCCCACACCAGAAGCGGTCGTATGGTGTACATGATTAGCGCTCACAACTATGTCGATTATGGGGGGCTCTAGATTTATACCGCGTTCCCTTATATAGGCTATTTCGTTATTTTGGATCCTCAACCTACTTCCTTTTCTGACGTGAATACCCCTTCCTATTTGAAAAATCTTGGACTCTTTGATTGTAATTGAGGAGGAATTTAGTACTTTGATACCAGTACCGCTTACACCTGTAATAAATATTGATTGTAAGGTTCCATTTTTTACATTTTCTAGAGTAATCCCATTAATTTCTTCTGTTCGTTTTTCATTCATAGAAATTCTGAAATCTTTCAGAATGAAATGCGCAGAAGTATTGCGTATGAGTACAGCATCTTGTGCGGAAACGCTGATCTCGTATCCAGCGAGCAAATAAGGTGAGTTAATTGTTCCTTTGCCCCCAATCACCCCGTTGACTGGGGTGAAATCTGAATCAGAGTTGATGACTATCGGATTGCGAAGCGTTTGATTCTGTATAATTATGACGTCAGTAGGGATATTTGATTGAATTTTTGAAGAAGTAAGAAAATTTGTGAAAAACAGGAATGATAAAAGTAAACAAGCAGATGTAAAGAACCTAAACCTAAATTTTCTGTCGAAATGAGCAGTTTTTTGATTCATGCCGATCTTCTGATTTTAGTCAGAACATAACAAAGGTGCAATCTATTTACCTTTTGATTTGAGAATCATATTCAGAGCAACTACTAGTCCGAAAAACAGCCACAAAAACCGACTACGTAGCATTTGATGCTGAGTGAGATAAACAGCTTCTGTTAAGAATCCTACAAAAAAAGCTCGAGTTGTTCCAACCCATGCTAGTGAGTTTGCCTTATGGGCAAGACGCATGTTTTGGCATGTTGTGAATCCGATATATCCGACTAAATATAAGAGCGCCGCCACTCCAACAATACCCATCTCAGCAAGCACGGACAAATACGAATTATGAATCTCAAACACATAATCATACTGAACGTTTCCCACGCCATAACCGACCCAAGGAGACTCTTGAAAAATCGAAAAGGCCAATGCCCAATTCATCAGACGAAATTCGTCAGTGATCTGTCCTTGAAGGATTACAGAGTGTAGGGCACTAAAGGCACGCTGGATGACCTCGACATAATTGCTTAACACCAAAGCTAAAACATAGACAATCAGAGCCAATATGCTTGCTCCTAAAATCAAGCGTATGTTGACTTTGATCGAATTTATTGCAAAATAAACCATACCAGCAAAAAGTGCGGCCATGAGGGCGCTACGAGAGCCACTAGCTACTAAATCGATCAATAAAAGGATAAGCAGAATGCCATACCCCACTCGATGTGCTGCTCTCTCCGATTTTACGATTTCTTCGCAGAGCAAGGGTAAAAAAAGTACTAGATATCCACCTAGCTGGTTCGGGAATCTGAACGTCGCGATGAGTTTATTGGCATCGCTATAAAAGAAGAGATTATATTGCTTTGTGAGTACGGTGAACAAAACTCCTGCAAAGCCAACGATAATTACAATGGCTAGACTGTATCTGAGCCAACGTAGAACGCTCTCTAGAAATTTTTCATTCTGGGCCGCGAGCAGCGCGAAGATCAACCCCAACACCGCCAAGTATATTATGCCAAGGCTGTCCGAAATATAAGCGTCTAGGTGGTGAGCGTTAAATCCCGAAGCAAGGGCTGAAATAACCCAAAGACTTAAACAAAAGAGAAAAAATGCTGGTGGAGAGCCTTGAAATTTTAGTCGCCACTGTGCGATCGTATATTGGGCGTACAGGACAAAGACCAAACAAGCAAACAGAATATCTGTCAGAGCAACGCGACCGATCAATTCGAGCTTAACCCATGGGATTGAGAGAATAATCAAAAATAGAAGACCGTGTGCTATACCGGTAGGGGCCTGCAGATGTACGCCAAGCATGGAATTATTATTTGGCTCGCGGGTCTGGCTGTTATTCATGGCGTTGCCCCTTAAGAAATTCTGTAATTTTGCGCATCACGTTTATACCGGATTGGAATAGGGTCTTCCAGTCTTCTATGTGCGGAAGAACAGCAAGTGCATGTTCGGAATCACCCGCCAACTTGCGAAAGAAATAGAACGTAACAAGAGCTGAGGCCAAATAGGATAAAGAGACAGCCATAGCAGCTCCGGTAATCCCCCAATAGGGAATGAAGCAGAGGTTCAGCCCGACGCACAGCGTGAGGGCAATGCCAAAAACTATGGTGTTATAATGCGGAAAACCTCGGCCTGTAAGATAATTCCCGAGCACATTCGTAAGAGAAAACGCGACGGTTCCAGGTAAGAGCAAGAGCAGAGCCGGGGTCGCGGCCAAAAACTCAGTGCCGAACAACCAATGCATTATTTGATAAGCACAAACAGCCATTGCCAGGGCTATCAGTGTGCTTGCGGCAAGCCCTAAGCGACTGGATTTGCTCGTGAGAGCCAGTACATCGTCTGATTTAGGTGTGGCAGAGACGCGAGGCAACAGGACCACGCCGATACTTTGGGTGATTTGCCATAGCGACTCGGCCAGATAAACGGAGATTGAGTACAGCCCCGCAGCATGGGTGTCGACCCATGTGTTGATAAAAAAGAGTGGCAAGCGAAAGAGCAGGAATTGAAAAAAATTTCCTAGTTGTAAGATAATCCCGAAGGAAATGGTAGCTTTGAATGTGTTGAGATTGAGCTTGGGGTGTAAACCAATTGCGCGAACTCTCAGGAGAACGAAGTAGCCGGCAATGGCCATGGCGTAATAAGCGAATGTGAAAACAGTTAAGGCAAGATCAACTCGAGGAGAAAGCGAGAGGGCTACAAAGAGACCCAGGGCCAACACAACGCCGGGGAGTGCGAAGACGATATTATAAATTATTATTTGTTGAATGCCCAGCGCCAGGGCATTGAGAAATTGTCCAATGAGCAAAGCTGGAACCGCCATTAGCGTGATCCATAGTAAAGAAAAGGGAATAGATTGTAGTGTCTTGGGGAAAATAAACGGTACCAGCCAACCGATTGGAATGAAAAAAATTCCGACGAGTAGCCCTCCAATGATAGAATTCCAGCCGAGAGTTGAACTATGGTACCGCTGCTGGCTTGAGAAGTAGGTGTTGCCTGTTCCTATGCCAAGGTTGCCGACAATTGAGATGATGGTCGCGTAGTTCGTCAACAGAGAATAAACACCACGGCCCTCAGGACCTAGGAAACGTGCCGTGAAGATCGTGGCCAGTACGTTGCAAAGCAGTAAGATGGAGCGTCCTAAGATAGTGATGATAGTGTCTTTAAGCATCAATTGCGCTTTCTCTATTGAAAACCTTTAGGCAGTTGGCTCTTCTGGATGTTTGTGCAACTTTGTGCGGCGCGCCGGTCCACAGTTTTAACAAACCAATACTTTAAGACAAAAGAAACGATGTGATTTAGAGGCTCCAATAAAGAACTTTAGCGCGGGTGACTTTCTCGCGCAATGCGCCTTTGACATCAACGAGTACCCCTGGTTTGTTTTTCAACATTTGTATATATGCTTCAATCGGCTGGTCTTTGAAAGCTTGATGCGCAACGGCCAAGACAATGGCATCATAGTATCCCTTGGTTTTGAAGGGATCCTTGTGGCTCTCTTCTAAGCCTAATTCTTTCAATTCATCTGCATGAATGAGGGGGTCGTACACAGTGACAGCAATGCCGTAGGCTTGGAGTTCTTTGATTAGCTCTACGACACGAGTGCTGCGCGCATCGCGCACGTTTTCTTTGAACGCAACCCCGAGAACAAGTACTCTTGCATCTCGGATGACTTTGCCAGATTGAATCATAAGTTTAATCGTCTCGCGGGCAACATAAGAACCCATTGCGTCGTTGACGCGTCGGCCAGCAAGAATCACTTCGGGGTAATAACCCAATTCTTGCGCTTTGTGCGTCAGATAATAAGGATCGACGGGAATGCAATGCCCGCCCACAAGACCGGGCTCAAAAGGCAAGAAATTCCATTTGGTTCGTGAAGCTTTGAGCACTTCTTTCGTGTCAAGCCCCATCTTATGGAAGAGCATCGCGAGTTCGTTCATCAGCGCGATATTGAGATCACGCTGGATATTCTCGATGACTTTAGAGGCTTCGGCTGTGCGTATATCGGGAGCTCGATAGACTCCGGCCTTCACGACCAAGCCATAAACCGCGGCGATTTTTTCGGTGGTCTCTGCATCTTGGCCTGAGACAATCTTGATGATTTTTCCCAACGTGTGTTCTTGGTCTCCAGGGTTGATGCGCTCAGGAGAATACCCCACTTTGAAATCTTTGCCCCCTTTGAGCCCAGACTCTTGTTCGAGAATCGGAACGCAAATTTCTTCGGTGCAGCCGGGATAGACGGTCGACTCGTAAACGACAATGGCGCCTTTGGCGAGATGTTGTCCAGCGGTCTTACTGGCCTTGATCATAGGCGTGAGATCAGGGCGTTTGGCTTTATCGACCGGTGTCGGCACGGCCACGATCACGAAGTCGCACTCTTTGAGCAATTTAGGATCATTCGTGTAGCGAGTATGAGGCGCTTTGAGCTCTTTGGATGGAGTTTCTCCGTTGCTATCGATCCCGTTTCTTAGCTCTTGAATGCGTTTCGCATTGATGTCAAAGCCGACCGTGGGAAGCAGCCGCCCGAAAGCGGTTGCCAAGGGCAGGCCGACATAACCGAGGCCGATCACGGCCAACTGGGCCGGCACGTCTTTCTGTTTCACGTTCACGGCAGCTGAACCTCCTTGGCCCAAGTTCGATGTTGATGATACCATTCAACCGAATGTTGTAGGCCAAGCTCCCAAGGGGTTTGAGGAGACCAGCCTAGGAGTCGTTTGGCTTTTGAGATATCAGCCCAAGTAGCTGTGACATCGGTCGGATGTGCCGGAAAATGTTTGATCTGGGCTTTCTTGCCTAAAAGAGTTTCGAGATGAGCGATGATCGTTTTTATAGCGACAGGGCGATCGCTGCCCAAATTGATAATCTCATAGCCGACAGAGCGGAGCGCGGCGACTGTGCCCTGCGCGATGTCTCCAACATACGTAAAATCTCGTTCTTGAGAGCCGTCTCCGTTGAGTGCCAACGGCTCGCCCTCGGCGATCCATTTGATGAACCGAAAGATACTCATTTCGGGGCGTCCGGCGGGGCCGAAGACCGTGAAATAACGCAGCACGCTCACGTCGAGTTTGTGAAGGTAATGGTACGTATAGCACAAAACTTCGGCGGCCTTCTTCGAAGCAGCGTAGGGAGAGATAGGCTGATCCGTCGGGGCATCTTCCCGAAAGGGGCGCTCACGCTCTCCGTAGATGCTCGAGGTTGAGGCGAGCACAAATTTTTTGATCCCGTATTTTCGGCAAAGCTCCAGCAAATTGAGAGTGCCTGTGAGGTTGGTCTCATAATACATCCAGGGGTTTTCTAAGCTCTGACGGACGCCGGCGCGAGCCGCAAAATTGATCACGGATTCAAAATTATTTTTCTCAAAACACTGACTCAATTTAGGTTGATCGGTGATATCCAGGAGCTGCCAAGTGAGCGTGGGGTTTTTTCGAATTTGACTGAGGCGCCACTCCTTAAGCCGGACGTCATAAGCGTTGTTGAGATTGTCGATGCCGACAACGTTGTGGCCTTGGTGGAGAAGCAGCTCCGTCACTTTGGAGCCAATAAAACCAGCACAACCAGTGACCAAAATCTTCATCTCTAGAAAATCCTTACTCTTTTTTGTTTCTCTCTGAAGGTTATCGTTCGATGGAGTATAGCAAGCGACGAAAGGTTGGTCAACGGGCTAAGGAGAAAACAGGCCATTGTTATACCATGGCGTTAACGATCAAGTTCAATACAGCATTCGAGATCGTGTGGTCATAGTGGGTGGAATCGACGTAGACGGCGAAACGACCGCCTTGGGTCTGTTCCAAAACTATTTTCTTTAAAAAATTCATAAAACAGCATCATCGATTTTTGCATTCAAATCAGCGCTGAAGTTTGTCTCTTGAACCTCACTTTTGTACTATGAATGATAAGGAGCGACCTTGGCTCACAGAGCATATACTCGTTTGATAACTTCGGTTAAGACATATCCATTTGATTCTGCCTTTGGGGTGTGTCTGGTTGCTTATACAGAACTGTTGATCCGGCTGGCCAGTCACTGCGAAACGACGGTCTTCGGTGACCTCATTGCGGACTACATTCCTGCGGCTCAAGCCTTTTTAGAGGGCGATTGGTCGGCCGGTGGGCATATTTTAGGACTAGGTCCAACCCATCCGCTATTGAGAGTCCCAAACCATATGGGTGGAGATCCCTGAAAAATGAGACTGTGGGCGCTCGAGATACTTCGATGTCCTGACTCTTTGGCCAGATTAGAGTTGCGTGACCCGGTGTTCGAAGGCGAGCATATTATGACAGGAACCCTCATGAGTCCTGAGGGGCGCTCCTATCCGATTGTACGAGGGGTTCCACGTCTTTTAGTGAATTATCGGAGCGCGGCAGAACGTCAGACGGTGCAGGCTTTTGGTGCAGAATGGAAAGAATTCCATAGCGCCCGCGGATATATGGGATCTGAGAAATTGTTTTTTCAGTTCCTGCAGGGGATGCAGCGATCTGATTTCCAGGGTAAGACGGTTCTAGAAGCTGGTTGCGGCAATGGGCGCTGGATTAAAGGCATGCGCTCGCTCGGCTCCCATCAGATCGTCGCGCTCGATTACTCCGAAGCCGTGGACTCTTGCTTCCAGAATACACGATCTCTCGACAATGTCCTCGTGGTGCAAGGATCGATCTTGGCTTTACCCTTGTCCAGGGATTTTTTCGACTTGGTCGTGAGCATTGGGGTGCTGCATCATCTGGAGAACCCCGCGGAGGGCATCGCCCGCTTGGCCGAAGCACTTCAACCAAGGGGAAGACTGGCGTTCTGGGTTTACGCCTATGAAGGGAATGAGCTCTATATCAAACTAATTAAACCTTTACGATCCGTAGGGCCCACGCTCGGCAAATTTGGATTGTTGACACTCTCTATCGTTCTCTGTCTTCCTGTTTGGGTTTATGTTCACACAATCAACCGAGCCTTCGGATTCTATCAAGATGGCACTCCTCGATTGCCGAGGGCCGAGTATTTTCGATTGCTTTCGAAGCTGACGTATCGGGATATCGTAAATATAGTCTACGACCAATTGACCCCTCAATTGGCGGTGTATTCTCGCAAGAAGGAGGTTATCTCCTGGATCACATCAAGCTCTCTGGAACTCGAGAGCTTACTCATGCGAACCGGGAACTCATGGAGCGTTCTGGCGCGAAAAACAAACCAAAGACCTTAACTCTAGTAGATGCAATCGTCGCTCTGGGGCTCTTGGTCTTCACGCTCTTGTATCAGTTGGGGCGCTGGAAGGGGGCTGTCCCTTTTGTCTTTCTTGACGGGGATGCGGGAAACATATCAAGTTTTAGCGCTGCCTTTGAAACTCCTCAAGCGTTTCAGGGCGATGCGGTCTTAGCAGACCCGCAGAATTTTCGTATTTACTCCACGATTCACCTGCCGCTCTTGCGAGCCCTCATTGGCATCTTTGGAGATTATGGATCGGCGGTCATCTCGCTCTTGTGGCTACACGTATTCCTGCAAGGCATGGGCTTCTATTTGCTTGGACGTCTGCTCTTCCAAAGTCGCTACTGGGCAGCCTTGTTGGCTATCGCGACGCTCATGCCCGTGGCCCTAAACCTCGGAGAATTCTGGGGAGTGCACATCGATCCATTGCCGCGTTTCTCTTTCCAAGCGTTGCTGCCATATCTGTTGGCCGCAGCATTCTATTGGCGCGCACAGCCGAAGGCCTGGCCCTGGTTAATGGCCGGAGCCGGAGCGCTCATTTATATACATCCAGTGAGCGCACCGGCCTGGGGAGCAGCCCTTTGGATGGGGCTATGGGCTTCTCGTCCGATGGGATGGACTTTTCTCAAACGCTTGGGTTATATGGCCCTCTGTGGGTTTGTCTTCTTTTTGGTGATCGCTCCTTTCTTTATTCATTATCTTCAAAACCATGCCCACGGAGCGCCGAAAACCTCGGATTATCAACATATTTATGAGATTCTCGTCTTACGGTTTAGCGAGGCTTTTCTCGACGTTGGAGTCGCATTAAAAGATTTTTTCTCTCTCTGGACAAGCGAGTGGTATTACTGGGCCTGGGCAGCTGTCGGCATTCTTGGAGTTCTCTGGCTTCGACGCGAAGACCGCAAAAGCCCCTTGGTGCTCGTGCTGTGGGTAATGGGGCTCATGGTGGTATCCGTCGCGATCCCTTGGGTGGATCAGTGCCTCTCACGGGCGTATGGATGGATTCCGCTGCAACTCGATCTCATTCGTAATATACGCTATCTCGTCCCGCTCATGCTCTTGTGGACGCTTTGGCCCCTGGTAGAAGCAACGAAAAAACTCAAGAGTGTGGGTTATCCAGGGATGGCAATAGCTATCGCTACCGTGGGCTTCTTCATAGTAGGAGGCTGGGCCTATAGACATCCGCTGGGGCTAGTGGGAGAGACGCTCTCCTGTTGGAACAAGGGACAAATGGTTTGTATGCCAAAGGAGTGGAGCGCTGCGATCGACGCCCTAAAGGCCGTTCGCCGAGAGACTCCCCCGGGAGCTAAAATTCTTCCGACGGCCTATCCCTTGGCAATCCGTTACTACGCGTTTCGGCCTGTCGTGTATGCCTATAAAGACTTTGGCATTCTCGCCTATACGAACCATGCCAAATTATTCGAATCGTACGAGATCTATAAAGAGATGCGGCCGATTGAGTTGGCCAAAGACCCAGAAGCCAAACTGAGTGCTCTTGTTTCTCTGGGCAAGAAGCTGGGAGTACAATATCTCTTGGTTGACTTCACGCTTAATCCCTTGTTGGCCCATTTTGTGGATGCCGAAGTCGTCTGGGCCAACGATTCGTTCTCGATATGGAGGCTGCAAGACCGCGCTGAGATACTCCAAGAGAAAGGCTTTATCGAAAAAGCTGAGCTCGCTTCTTCTCCTTCGCCATATGATCTAAATGATCCAAGCAAGCTGATTGACGGCAAGCTCGCAACGGGGTGGCTCTCGATACCATCTGAGTATGATTCTGGCTCTCGCGAATTGCGCTTTGATCTTGGTCAAGCGCGGACGGTCAATCGCTTGACGCTCTTCTCGTGGGCTGACAACTATGCTTTCCCGAAAGACTGGTCGCTCGAGGCGAGTCCTGACGGCCAAGAGTGGCAGCCCGTCTCATTGACACCGCGGCCCACGAAAGAGACAGAGATTGCTATATTCCATTTTTTGCCTTTGCAGGCGCGTTATTTTAAGCTCAAGATCGTGCAGATGCCCCGGGTCTCTGCGGTCGTGCTCCATCCCACGACGCGCTGGCCTGGTTTTCAAGACAGCACCTCTCAAGCGCAGATGGGCATTAAAGTTCAATCACAAGCGGGTTGCCCGGAGCGTTCGTTTGTCTTTAGCCAGGGACCTGAGAGTTACGTCCAGCTAGCCGATGCTCCTCAGCTAAGACCTTCTCAATTGACCCTCTCGATATGGTTTCGCGTCCGTGAACTCGACGGTCAAATTCATACGCTCATGCGCCAGGGGCAATCTGAGCACGCTGGCTATTGGTTGGCGTGGGAGAACCGAGCAGGGTTGAATCATATTTGGTGGGAGGTTGGAGATGGGCATGATGGCATGGCAGGACGCCCGCTGCATTTCCATGTATTGGAAGCCCCGGTGAATTTGAAGCCGGGCGAGTGGGTGCAAGTGACCGCGAGCTTTGACGGAAGCGAGATGAAGCTCTATCGAGGGAATGAGCTCATTGGTGAAGGGGGCCACGCCGCAGCCATTGAATATAAACCAGGAGAACTCTTTATTGGAAGCTCGGACACCACGGGTCTGCGTGGGTTCAATGGGGAGATCGCACAAGCGCTCTTCTATGATCAAAATTTGAATTTGAATGAGATTGAAGAATTGGCGGAGCTGCCGCGTGGAGGCTGCTGGGAGACAAGGCCAGTCGAAGGATACCGGTTTGGCTTTAAAGAAATTCGCCTGGGGTTTGAGCCAGAGCGAAAGTAATCAAGAATTTGGATTAGCTGGATGAGTTTGTTTTCTCAGCCACATAAAGATTGTTCAAACCGTAGAGAAAGCGTTTGTGCGTTATGAGAGTAAACCCGGCTTGGCGGCATAAGTCCATAATCTGGGATGTCCATAGGCCATAGGTCTCTCCGGGCTGCATACCACGTTCTTTGTCTTCGGAGTACCACCAGATTTTATGCCCGACAAGACCAATCAACGGATCAATCATGGTAATAATGAGACGTCCGTCGTCTTTCAAAATTCGATACGCTTCTTTAAGCACAGCATCCCGGTTAGGGATGTGATTGAGACACGCTAGAAATGTAACTGTGTCGAATTCTTCGGATGAGAATGGCAACTTAGAGCTATCCTGGACGATGAGGGCTCCACTGCCCCAGTCATAGACATCGACACCTATCCCCTTGCCGTAAGTTTTCACCAGCGTATTTTGGCCTGCGCCGACGTCGAGCAAGCGCCCTCTAATATGGGGAAGCACCGCTCCGATGCGTTCGTCCTCGAGGGAAGTTAATCCCAGTCGCCGTGAGGTCTTGTCCGGCAAGAGAACCATGCGAAGAGGAGTCCCCCAAAAGTCTTTAATGTGTTGCCATATGGTTTTTTTCATGGGCGATCCTATATGAATTCAGATATAGATTCAAACAATAAAAACATACGAAAGCCTTTATGTTAATTATAACTAATCTAGGAACGTTTTTACTTTCTTAGGACATTTTTCTTGCAGATTAAGACGTTCGATACCCCCAGCAAAGGAATTCGGAAGGGGAGATATTTAACGATGTTAAGTGCAAAGAGAGGTGTCCTGTTAGGGAAGGTACATCCGACGACAGCGCATTGATAGACTTCCAGACCAGCTGATTTTACTAGCTTTTTAAGGTACGAAGACGAATATCTCAAAATCCATCTATGTTCCTTTTCCACCACAGCCAGCGCTGCTTGAGCAGGATTGTATCGATTGGGTTCAAAAATCACCACCAAAGCTGACTCCACTTGTTTAAGATCGATATACTGGTTTATGAAATGTATACGCTGCTCGGCGAAAAACCGGACCACAGGGTGATCATAGGAGCGAAAGTTATGCTCTTGCTCCCAATATCGTATTTGTTCATCGTGAACGTTCATCCTTGTTTCACTCCTGAGAGGAATCAAACATGAAACGATCGGCCTCACCAATAGTCACAGGACTTTCGCTTGAGACAACTGCAGGGTAAGATGCGGCTATGATTACCAAGCTGCAGTACGTCGAATTTCTCATCAGCACGATGG
>Ga0247727_10007725_pt1 | contig 20336 bp, 24 predicted proteins | sample WisWelCaveWW1625_FD_202498 | JGI IMG/M metagenome (GOLD analysis project Ga0247727, IMG submission 202498) | Biofilm microbial communities from Wishing Well Cave, Virginia, United States - WW16-25 | ecosystem: Environmental > Aquatic > Deep subsurface > Groundwater > Cave microbial mat | place... | reverse complement strand
AGAATCAGCATGAAAAAAAAAGTGAGGATAAACTCAATAACCCTGAAGATGTAAATGATGATAAAGAACAAGATACAAACGAGCCAAAAAAACAAAAAATGGACCTGGATAAAATAGCTAGTTTATTTGATTAAAATGGCAAACTGCGACATATGCAAGATACTTGAAAATAAGGAATCATTCAAGGTGATTTTTGAGGATGACCTTTGCTTTGCAATACTTCATGAAAGCCCGGCAATTGAAGGACATAGCCTCGTAATTCCGAAAAAACATGCACCAATCATGGAAGAATTAGATGACAAATCCGCTGAAAGACTGTTTGTTATCGCTAATAAGATATCTACTTCAGTATTTGACACATTGGGAGCTCACGGAACAAACATCTTTGTCAATAACGGTATCGATGCAGGGCAAGAGCTTCCGCATGTCGTCCTCAATGTTTTGCCTAGAAAAGAAAAAGACAACATCAATCTTGAATGGCAGGCTAAAAAAGCAACAGACGGAGAATTAAAGACAAGCCAGTCGATGATAAAATCAGTTTCTGAATATATCTTTCACGGGAAAGATCAATTACCTGAAGCTGCAGTAAAAAAAGAAGTGCAAAGGGAAGAAGCAAATCCAGAAGAAGATTATTCAGTTAAAAGCTTAAAAAGAATTCCATAAAATAAAAAATTCTAAATATTATTGTCCCAGGTTACAGCGCTGCATAAGTCCCAATTCTCAATACTGTCTGAAATGAATTCTAAATTTGGTTCAATGCATGTGATTGTGCCGCTGCCGCCACCATCTATTTCAGGCGCAAGCCTTATAGTTGATACATTTGCAACATTTGGCCCTGTTCCATTAAAACTAAATCTCATGCCTGCTATTGCTCCCTTGCTCAAAGCCAAGCCTTGTGAGGAAGCATCATAAACACCGGATTCTCCGATTACCATAACTCTCCAGGCAGATATATCCTTTAGACCAGTATTCTCCAAAAACAATGTAAAATTACCGGCTGTTGTTGCAGTGGGTATTGCATTAATGCAGATTCTATAGCTTGATGACACAGTCAACACCTCAGCTGAAACATCGCTTCCGCATTTTATAAGTTCATTCTGAGTAACTGTCGATTGAATACCATCTTGTGCCACATTCTGGATGACAACCATAACAGCAGCGCCGATAGAAACTGTTATCATAACTAATAGAACAGTTGCTATTAACGGGGAGACAGCTCTTTTAAAAAACATCATTTTCACCTTTTTTAGGCTTATATGTGTGCTATGACTTTAAATAGTTTTCGTTAATTTTTTTTAATTCGCTTCCGTAATCTTTTTAAATCACTTGAGTTTCCAGAGGAGACATGGAAGGAATTATGTCAAGTTATAGAAGAAGCTTAAAGAGCCAGACAACAAATCAGGGTATCATTTATGTAGATTCTGTTGATTCAAAAGAAAAGGCAGAGAAGCTTATAGGGAAATCTGTTCTGTGGCACGCTCCTGGAAAGGATAAGAAAATACTGAAAGGAAAAATTACCTATGTACATGGACGAAAAGGAGCTCTAAGAGCTTTGTTTGAGACAGGGATTCCGGGACAGGCAATAGGTCAAAAAGTTAAAATAGAATAATTAAACTTGAAATAATTCAGTTGTTTCTTCTTGATTTGTAAGTATCCTGCTTATGTTTTTATTTTTTGCTGTAAGCTTTGTAAATGTGTCCATTGCAAGTTCTTCAGTATTGTTGTTCTTGCTGAGATGAGCTAAAAAAACAGCTTTTAATTTTTCAGACGCATTATCCCTTACAAGAAGGCCTGCGTCTGCATTTGAGAAATGACCGGTATCACTTAATATCCTGTGCTTAAGATGCTCGGGATAATGCCCGTTTATCAGCATGTCTATATCATGATTTGTTTCCAGAACAAGAGCATCAGCGTTATTAGTTAATTGTTTTATTTCAGGACTTACCTTTCCGAAATCAGTCACAACTCCTATAGTTGTCCCGTTTTCCTGGACTTTAAACCCGCACGGGTCAGCTGCATCATGGCTTGTAGGAAAAGGAGTTATTTTTAAATCATTGAAATTAAGGCAATTTCCATTAGAAAAAAAATCAGGTTTCTGTATATCAAGACCCGAATATCTGAAAGTTAGAGCGTTAAAAAATATGGGTATCTCGAATTTTTTGTTTAATCTCTCAGTGCCTTTTATATGATCAATATGCTCATGGGTAATAAACACAGCATCTATCTCTTTAATATCCTTGCCGATGCAAGAGAGCCTTTTTTCTGTCTCTTTAGAGGATATGCCAGCATCTACAAGGATTTTGCTTTCATTTGACTCTATAAATGTAGAATTGCCGCTGCTCCCGCTAGCTATTACTGAAATCTTCATTTTAGAATTTAGGCAAAGGTACAAACGGTCCTATAACCATCCATATATAAGGAGAAGCGAAGATCAGTGCGCCGATAATTAAGGTGTGATGAAACCTTTCACCGACTCTTCCTGCGATAGCAGCTGCCGCCTGTATCTTTATCATCGCTATTATCGCTATTGCAGCTCTTATGCCTAAGTCCACCCATAGGTTTTCTACAAAAGGCAGATGGAGAAATTTGTAAGCGAAAGTGACATTCATGCTTAGGAATGTAAATCCCATAGTGAAAGGGAAAGCATGCAATCCGTGGTAGAACCATCCCATTCCAATCTCGTCAGAATGGACAAAAATCATTTCAATTAATCCTAGAACTGCGCCCATGATAAGTGCGGGCAAAATAATTAATCCGGTTTCAACTGTCGCCATATTCTATCTTTTATACAAGGGGGTTTTTATAATTTTTGTTTTTTTGGCATTATTCATTTTTTAAACCCATTTTCTCTTCCTGAAGTAATAGAGCATAGTGGCTGAAATTGTGATCATCAGAATCCAAAGAGCAGGATAACTGTATTTCCATCCTAGCTCTGGAAAGGTCTTGAAATTCATGCCATATACTCCTACAATAAACGTAAGCGGTGCAAAAACAGCTGAGAACACAGTCAATACTTTCATTATTTCATTCATCTTATTGCTTATGCTTGAAAGATAGACATCTACCATGCCTGATATTACATCCCTGAATGTCTCCACATTGTCAATCACCTGTATAGTATGATCATATACATCCCTGAAAAAGACTCTTGTGTTCTCAGTTATCAGCCCTGACTCATTTGTTTCTAGATTCCTTATGACTTCTCTTAGAGGCCATACAGACCTCCTCAAAAATATCATCTCCCTCTTTAATGCATGGATTGACTTTGCAGTCCTTGGGCTAGGCTCAGTGATAACTTCATCTTCTAACTCTTCAACGCTCTCACTCAATGTTTCAAGGATGACAAAATAATTATCAACAATGGCATCAATAAGTGAATACGCAAGATAGTCAGGACCAAGTTTCCTTATCCTTCCTTTTCCTGTCCTTATCCTCTGCCTTACAGCATCGAACACGTCTCTCTCTTTATCTTCCTGGAAAGAGATTACACATTTCGGACCTATTATAAGGCTTATTTGCTCTGCCTGTACACCTTCTTTTTTATCATCAAGATAAAGCATCTTAAGAACTATGAAAATGTATTCTCCGTAATCCTCAATTTTTGGTCTCTGCTCTGAATTGACAACATCTTCAAGAATTAAAGGATGCATGCCGAAACGCTTTCCTATTTTTTCTATAATCTCAGTCTGGTGTATCCCGTCGATATTTATCCACGTGACTGTCTGGTTGTCCATGAAAGGAAAAGAATCTTCGATATCTTTTACTTCTTTTTCAGAGATATTGTTTTCATGATAGTCAATGACATACATCCTTACAGGATCTTTTCTCTTAGCTCCGATATGGACAAGTGTCCCAGGCGCTAGGCCTGTTTTTTTTGACCTCCTGATAAAAAATTTCCTCATAGAACAAGTATAACTTAAACGCTATTTAAATTTTTTCAACTGTGCTCAGGTTTTCTGTTTTACTTACCCTTATTATATTTTCAACATAAGATTCCATCTTGGATTCATGGCTTACTATTATGGTTTGTTTCATGGCAAGCTCGTTTAATATATCCCTTACCTTATCCAATTGCTCAGAAGAAAAGCCGTCTGTCGGTTCATCAAGGATAATTAGATCTTTTGTCTTGATATGGGAAATCATATCATTGATTACCTTGTTTAGAGCAAGCCTGTAGGCAAGGGCAACTGAAGTCTTCTCTCCGCCTGAAAGGCTTTCAATGTCAGTAACATAGCCGTCCTGATGTATCTTTACAGAGAAATCTTCCTCTAATGAAATATCGATCTCTTCTATGAGCATAGAAAGCCATCCTTTCAAAAGAGCCTCAAACTCTTTATGTATCGATATCATGATGTGCTTTTCCATTGTAGACATCAAATTCATAAAAAACTTGTCAAACCAAATCTCTGTAGATGAAAGCTCTTTAAGCTGGTCTTTTATTTTTTTCATCAGGAGCAGTTTAGCTTCTATCTCAATTATGTCTTTTTCCAGGCTTTTTTTCTCCTGTGCAAAAGAAGCTGTTTTTATTTCCAGCTGTTTTTGTTTCTCTTTCTCTTCTTCGTAAGCTGATTTTAACTCTTCATGGGTCTTATCTACATTTTCAAACTCTTTCAATGTTTTTTCAAACTTGTTTTTTTCTATTGTCAACTTGGCAATTTCAGCATCTATTTCAGCTGTTTCTTTTTGAAGGGAGCTTATATGTATCTTGTTCTGCTCTGCCTTTTCCAAGAGGGCTTTTTTCTCCCTAAGACCTGCAAGCTGCTTTTTCTTTGTTTCAATGACAAGCTTGATTCCTGTCCTGTCTATTGACCTTTTTCCCAGGAAATCATCTATCTTTTTCTTCTTACCGAGAAGAGTTGAAAATTCTTTCTGCCTTTGTGCTATCTGCAACAAATTCTCTTCTATCTTGATGAATTCTTCTCTCTCTTTGTTATATTTCTCCTCTTTTTTTGAAATATTCTCAAGATTGTTTTTTATCTTTGCAATGTTCTCTGATATCTTTTTTGCTGCTTGATCATACTTGCTTTTTTCTTCTGCGCTTTTTTTTATTTTTTCATTCTCATTGTTTACTATCTCTTCCTTATGGCTGTCATTGACATTCTGGTTGCATATGGGACAAACTTCAAGTGCAAGTATATTTTTTATTTTCTCTCTCGATTCCTGAATAGAAAAATTGATATTTTCTACAAATACTCTTGCTCTTGTAGATTTTTCATTGTGTTCATCAAGGAGCTTTTCATACTCTGTTCTTTTGGATGTTACTTTTTCTAATTCTAAAAGCCTGCTTTTTATTGCATCTCTTTTTTCAGCTATCTCTTTTTGGTTGTCTGTCCTCTTCTCTTTAAGCTCTTCTTCAATTAATGCCGATTGCTCTGAAAGGGTAATCAATTTACTTAGCTCTTCTTCCAGGTCATCTTCAATGAGGACATCTGTGTAAGAAGCAAGTTTGTGTTCAGTCTCTGATAGGCTAATATTCAGTTCTTTTACCCTCTTTTCATTTACGTCTTTACTTGAAATCCTTCCGGAGATCTTGGCTTCCATTACATGGAAATTCCTTTTTGCTTCATTGACAACATTGATTTTCTTTTCAATCTCTTCAAAATCCCCTTTTTGCTCAAGGACTTTTTTATTGATGATGTTTAGTTCATCGCTTAGTTTTTTTGATTCATTCAAGAGCGCTTTGAACCGCTCTTCTTTTTCTTTTTTTTTTGCATCATATTCAGGCAGAGGCTCTAATCTTATGCCGAGTTCAGATTGTTTTCTTCTGAGTTCTCTTACAAAAATAACAGCGTTCTCTTTTATTGCCTTGTACTTATCTATCCCGAAAAGCTTCCTTAAAGTGTCAAGCCTTGCCTCTTTATCCTCAAAAAGGATCTGTTTCATCTCTTCCTGAGGCGTATAGACAGTGTATCTATAGATCAATGATTTTGATTTTGCTACGAGTTCTTCAGGATACCCTAGTATCCCGATGATCTTTGATTTCAGCTCGACAGGAGTGCCGTCAAATTTCTTTCCGTCTGTTATAAGATATCCGGTGTCCTGGACTATATTTTCCTTCTGCTTCTTTAACCCTCTTTTTATGATGTATTCCTTGCCATCGATCTCGAATTTCAGCTCTACAGAGCCTTCTTTTTTTCCATGCCTCAGAAGGTGCTCGCCTGATAATTCTGTTCTTATTATGCCGAACAAGGCAAATTCTATTGCAAGAAGTATTGTGGATTTGCCTGTTCCGATATCACCTGAAAGAAGGACAGAGCCATACGGGAAGTCTATTGATTGGCTTGTATAGCTCCTGATATTTTCAAGCTTCACTGTCTTAAGTATCATAAAATAGGCTAATTATTGAAAATTTAAAAAGATGATGCTGCCTATTATCAGAATGACAGGACATTCATAGCTTTTGCCATGTCTTTTGTATCTATCACTATCAGAAGGTCGGTCCAGCAGCTCATCTCTTCTAGGACATTAATCCCGTTCTCTGCTAAGAGATTATAGATATAGGATACTACTCCCGGGGTAGTCTCTATTTTCTTATCAAAAACAATGATGAACTCGACAACATCTCCTGTGATTTTTATTATCCAATTAGAAAACTCTTTTTTTATCTCATCTTTATAAGATTCGTTTGTAATTATTGTTATCACTTCAGTTCCTTCTATTAGGTTAAAATCTCCTTTTTCTTTCCTTATCTTTTTCTGGAAACTGTAGACTTTTTCTAGGTCTCTCGGTTTCTCAAGAATGGCTACAATAATCTTGTTCTTCACCATAAGTTTTGATGATTTAACCAGCTTGATTATTTCATTTTCATGGATATTTTCTTTCTTCAGCTTCCGGAAATATCTCCTGCATGCAATTAATGCAGCATCAAATTTTTTTATATTTAGATCATTGCAAATCTGCCTTGATAGTTCTGAGTAATTTATAAGATCTTTTTTCAGGCAGTCCAGAATACTTGGATGCTCTGATATGTACTTCTCAACCTGTTTTGTTATGCTCATGCTGCCTGCATCGTGAATGTTTTCAAGAGCAATGTCATGTTCTTGTCTAAGAGAAAATAAGTAATGTCGAAGAAATCAGAGAGCTCAGTCTGCAATTCCGCCATGATTTAAGGTATGTGGCACTTATATTTAAATTTGTCTAATATTAGACATTATTGTTCTATTTTGTTACATATGGGGCATTAGGTTTAAAAATAAAACTAATCCTCTAGTGATTGCGATGGCAAAATCAATTTACGATTTTCGAAGAAGTTCTAGAGCAAGGTTTTGCTAGTTCATCGGCCAATTTATGTTTTAAAAATCTAAAAAAGTTATAAAATGACAAAAATAATATTAGGCTTTTCAGGAGGACTGGATACATGCTTTTGTGTAGCCTACCTCAAAGAAAAAGGTTATGATATTGTGACGGTTACAGTTGACACAGGCGGTTTTTCAGAAGTAGATTTGAAACAGATAGAAAATAAATCTAAGACTCTTGGAGCAATAAAGCATTTTAACCTTGATGTGCAGCGAGAATTCTATAAAAAGGTCATTTCAAACATGATTAAAGCCAATGCGCTTTACGAGGAGAAATATCCTATTATGACAATAGACAGATACATAATCGCTGAAAAATTAATTGAGATTGCAAAAAATGAAAACACAACAGTTGTCAGCCACGGATCAACAGGCCAGGGAAATGACCAGGTAAGGTTTGATTCTGCCATAAATTCAATTGCTCCAGAGTTCAGTATTATAGCTCCGATAAGGCAGCTTGGGATTTCAAGGAAAGAAGAGCAGGAATATCTTGAGAAAAAAGGATATGCTGTAGATAAAGCTTCTAAAAAATACACAATAAACCAGAATATTTTCGGTTATACTTTTTCAGGAAGTGAAATAGACGATTATAAAGAGCCTGGGGAGGAAACATATCTACTTACTAAGAAGATAAGTTCTGCTCCAGAATACATAGAGATAGAGTTTGAGCATGGTCTTCCTGTGAAGCTGAATAATAAGACGATTTGCGGAGAAGAACTCTTGAAATGGATGAATAAAATAGCAGGAAGCCATGGATTTGGAAGGAAGCTTGTTGTAAATAACACTATAATCGGGATTAAAGGCAGGATTGTTTTTGAAGCTCCCGGGATTATGGCTCTGATTGAAGCTCATAAGGCTATGGAAAAAGGAGTTTTGACCAAAGAGCAATATGATTTTAAAAAGATTGCAGAGCAGAAATGGGCTAACCTGGCATATAGCGGAAAATATTACGATCCTCTCTTAAATGATCTGAATGCCTTTTTTGATGAAAGCCAGAAGCATGTAACAGGCAGTGTCAAACTAAAACTGCACAATGGAGAGTGTGAGGCCGTAGAGCTTAAATCAGACTACCTGCTTGAAGCTAAAGAAATTGCAAGCTATGTCGCAAGCTCATCATGGAAAGAAGATGAGGCAATAGGCTTCATCAAACTATGGTCATTGCAGCAGAAAATATATGGGATGAAGAAAAATGACTGAGCTTCTGAAAAAACTTATTTCCATTGAAAGCATTTCAGGCAATGAAGGGAACCTGATTAATTTTATCTCCAGCTACTTAAAAGACAAATCAATAAATTCAATTAAGATAGGAAATAATCTTGCTGTGGCATTTGGCAGTGGAAAAAATACACTGATGATTGCTGCACACGTTGATACTGTCCCTGTTGTTGAAGGATGGAGTCATGATCCATTTAGACCTATTGAGCAAAACGGGAAAATTTTTGGGCTAGGTGCAGCTGACAATAAGGCAGCAGTAGCATCTCTTATTTCGGTTATATCAGAATTATCAGGCTCAAGAATCAAAGGAAAATTGATTTTTGTGCTTACTAGTGAAGAAGAATCCACTCTGAAAGGTATAGAACAAGTGCTTTCTTATTTTGGAGAAAATATTGACTCTGCAATAATCGCTGAGCCAACGTTATTGAAGCCATGCATAGCGCAAAAAGGGCTTGTTAAAATCAAATTAACCACCAAAGGAAAGAGTGCGCACGCAGCATTTCCGGAATTAGGAGAAAATGCTATTATTGATGCTGCTAGGGATATCCAAAAAATTAACCTGATTAAATTCCCAAAAAATCATAGCCTTCTAGGAATCCCTAAGATATCTGTGACTGAAATAAAGAGCGGGATAAAACACAACATAATACCTGACAAATGTGAATCGATTTTAGATATAAGGTCAACACCGATTTATGGCAATGATCATATTATTAAATTAATAAAGAAAATTGCAAAGTCTCAGGTTGAAGTATTAAGCAACAGGCTCAAACCAGTTGAAACAGATAAGAGTTCAGAAATAGTTAAAATTGCAGAATTGGCCTCTGATTCAGCATCGCAAGGCTTTCCTGCTGTCTCTGAGATGTGTTTTTTCAATTGCCCAGCAGTTGTTATTGGGCCTGGAAATCTTGAAGTTGCACATAAGCCGGATGAATTTGTCGAAATTTCACAATACGAAAAATCCAAAAAAATTTATGCGGAGATAATCAGGAGGTTTTTGAAATGAAAAATTTTGTTGCAATAGAGAATCACAGCAAAGAGGAACTCGAAGAGCTGCTTGAAATGGCATCCCTTTTAAAAAATAATAAATTCGATGACATCCTGAAAAACAAGACAATGGTTTCGGTATTCTTTAACCCATCGACAAGAACAAGGATAAGTTTTGATCTTGCGATGCATCAGCTTGGCGGCCATAACATAAGCATTGATCCAGGTAAATCTTCATGGGGAATTGAAATAAATGAAGGGGCAATTATGGATGGCGAAGCAGAAGAACACCTCAAAGATATAAGTAAAGTCCTTTGCAGATATGCAGATGTTATAGGTATAAGGTGCTTTCCGAAATTTAAAAATTGGGATGAGGAAAAAAAAGACATTATTCTTAAAAACCTGGTGAAGTGGTCAAGTAAACCTGTAATTAATATGGAAACTATTAGCCACCCCTGCCAGGCAATGGCAATGATGATGGCAATAAAAGATAAGTTTAGCAAGCTAAAAAAGAAAAAATTTGTCTTGACTTGGGTTTATCATCCAAAACCGCTAAATACAGCAGTGGCTAATTCAGCAGGCCTTGCTGCAAGCCTTTTCGGCATGGATATTGAAGTCGTGAATCCGCCAGGTTACAATCTCGATAATTCTTATTTGAGCATGATGGCAAATAATTGCAAATCTAATGGTGCAGAGTTCAAGATATCTAACAATATGGGCAAGGCCTTCGAAAGTGCAGATTTTATTTATGCAAAAAGCTGGGGCTCTCTTGAGCAATACGGCAACTTTAATCCTAAAATCCACGACCAGTATAAAGACTGGATAGTCGACAAAGAAAAAATGTCATGCACAAACAATGCGTATTTCAGCCATTGTTTGCCTCTAAGGAGAAATGTGAAGGCAACAGATGAAGTGATAGATTCAGCTAATTGCCTGATTTATGATGAAGCTGAAAACAGGCTTCATGTCCAAAAAGCAATACTTGCCAAGCTATTAGGGATGTGAATGGTGATCTCATGAAAAAAGAATTGATTACATTCATTGAAAAAACCAGAAAAGGAGATGAGTTTGAACTTTTCCTAAACATGTTCAGGGATATCAATAAGATAAAGTTTGCTGTAATTAAGATAAGCGGTAAAGTCTTGGAGACAAAAGCAGAATCACTTGCCCAGGATATAGCTTTCCTGAATCAGTTTGGGATTTTTCCTATCGTGGTCCATGGGGCAGGGTCTGTGCTTGATAGGAAACTTGTGTTCTCAAAAAAAATCAACGGATTCAGGATAACTTCAAAAAGCGATATGGAAATCATACAAAAGACTTTTTCAGAGATAAGTCAGGATTTAAAGCAAAAAATAATTAAAAATGGAGGTAAGGCAAAAATCGCTGAAGATATCCTATTATGCGAGCCAATTCCAGAACTTGGCTATGTAGGAGATATAACTGAAATAATTATATCAAAGCTAAGTGAGATGATTGAAAAAGGCAACACTCCGATAATAAGCCCTCTTGGGTTGTTTAATGGAAATCATTTAAATATCAATGCTGATACTGTAGCCAAAGAGCTGGTTAAATGCATACAGCCAAAAAAACTGATTTTCATAACAGAGACAGGCGGAATATTAAACAAAAAAAAAGAAATTATCCCTTTCCTTAATGTAAGCGAAGAAAATTTTGATAATATTACAGGCGGGATGCTACTAAAGGTAAAAGAGATAAAAGAATACTTAAGTGAGGGTCTGGACACTGCAGTTGTAATTACTTCGCCGGGGAATCTTATCAACGAGCTCTTCACAATAAAAGGCAGCGGGACTTTTATAAAATATTTTAAGATAAATTCAACAGGCGATATCAATGATTTGGACAAAAGCAAAATAAAGTACCTGCTGGAAAATGCATTCTGTAAGACATTAGTGCCTGAGTATTTTAACAGCCAAATCAAGGAAGTATTCTATGAGAAGAACTATGAAGGCATAGCAGTAATAAAAGAGCTGAGCAACATACCTTATCTTGATAAACTTGCTGTATTAAAATCTTGTCAGGGGACAGGCCTCGGGAAAAGCCTCTGGAATTCAGTATTAAAAAAATATCCCAAACTGATTCTTAGGGCATCAATAGCAAATCCTCTAAATTCTTTTTACGCAAAAGAATGCGATGGTTTTGTAAAGGGCAGCGAATGGAACGTATATTGGAAAGGATTATCATGGCATGAAGCTGAAACAACAGCAAATCTGGCCATGAAAAAATCAAAGACTCTTCTTGAGGTGTGAACATGGATAATTTTCAGGCAGCAGATTATATCATGAATACATATCAACGGAAAATTTGGCTGGATCATGGCAGCGGCAGCTGGGTTTTTGATTTAAATGGAAAAAAATACCTTGATTTTACATCAGGCATTGCCACATGCGCTTTAGGGCATGCGAATCCTGAAATTACGAAGGTTATTGCATATCAGGCTGCCAAGATGATAGGCTGCAGCAATCTGTTTTATACAGAGCCTCAAGCATTGCTTGCAAAAAAGCTTGCAGAAATCACAGGGCTTGGAAAATGTTTTTTCTCTAATTCAGGGACTGAGGCAATTGAAGCAGCAATAAAGCTTGCGAGGAAGACAACAAAAAAAACTAAAATAATTTCAATGGAAAACGGGTTTCACGGAAGGACGTTAGGCAGCCTGTCTGCAACCTGGAACACTGATTATAAGTCAAAATTTGAGCCTTTAGTCCCTGGTTTTGAGTATGCAAAATTCGGAGATATAGATTCTCTGAAAAATAAGGTCGATGCAAACACAGCAGCAGTGATTCTTGAGCCTATACAGGGAGAGTCAGGGATAATATTACCTGGAAAAGGATATCTTGAGAAGGTAAAAGACTTATGCAATAAAAAAGGATTGCTTCTGATTGTTGATGAGATACAAACAGGAAATGGCAGGACAGGGAAATATTTCTGCTACATGTATGAGAATATCCAACCTGATATTGTAACAACAGCAAAGGGATTAGCAAACGGCTTTCCCATAGGAGTGACTATAGCTAAAAAAAAATTAGACTTTGAGCCAGGAGACCACGGTTCAACTTTTGGCGGGAATAGCCTATGCTGCAGTGTAGCTCTGAAAACAATCAGCATCATAGAAATGATTATGCCTGAGATTGAAAAAAAAGGAATTTATTTGACAAGAAAGTTAAACGCAATAAACTCTCAATATATTAAAAAAGTCAGGGGGAAAGGGCTGATAATTGGCATAGAATTAAACATCCCCGCAGAAAGAATAGTATTTAGGTGCATAGAAAAAGGTTTACTCATAAATAAAGTACATACTAATGTCCTGAGGCTCCTTCCGGCCCTTACCATTTCCTACGAAGAAATGGATATTGCGTGCAGAATACTTAAATCAGTTCTGGAAGGTGAAGAGCATGATTAAGGCAGCTGTCGTCGGCGGGTCAGGGTATGTAGGACAAACACTGTTTAGACTATTGCTCAGCCACAGGCACGCAGAAGTTGAAATAATCACAAGCGAATCTCTTTTTGGAAAAAAAGTAAAAGAAGAATTCCCTGATGTGAATTCAGAATTAAGATTCACTAAAATGAACATTGATGACCTCAATAAAATGGATATTGTCTTTCTTTCAATCCCGCACGGGGCAGCTAAAAATATACTTGCAAAACTGAAAACCAAAGTTATAGACCTTACCTTAGACCACAGGCTAACAGAAACATACGGGCTCCCTGAATTATTTAAAGATGAAATAACACAATCCAGGATAATAGCAAACCCGGGATGCTATGCGACTTCCTGTATCTTGGCATCATATCCGATTAAAAAACTTATAAAATATGTAGTCTTTGACTGCATCAGCGGATACTCTGGCGGCGGAAAAAATTCAAACTATGATTTTAAAGAAAACATTATAGCCTATAATCTGACGAATCACAATCATATTAATGAGATGTCACATATACTGCCTTTTAAATTTTCTTTCACACCTCATGTTGTGAATTGTTTCAAAGGGATAATGTGCACTGCGCATATATCCATTAAGAAAAATATAACTACAAAAACAATAAAAAAATTGTATGAGCAATACTATCTTAATTCACTGACTAAAATAGTTGATTACATCCCGGCATCAAAAGAAGCTGTAAATTCATCATATTGTATTATTGGAGGATTTGAAATTGACAAAAACAACCAGCTTGTGATAATATCTGTCCTAGATAATTTGTATAAGGGTGCAGCATCACAGGCAATAGAAAATATGAACCTGATGTTCGGCTTTTATTATAAGGAGGGATTAATGTGAAACTCTGGGATAAAGGATACAATCTAAATAAAGAAATCGAAAAATTCACAGTGGGAGACGATAATCTCCTTGACAAAAACCTTATCTATTATGATTGTGTCGCAAGTATTGCTCATGCAAAGATGCTCCAGAAGGTAGGGATACTTTCAAAAGAGGAATTAAACAACCTGGAAACTGGGTTAAAAGATATAATTTCCATGGATAAAGAAGGAAAATTTGCCATTAGCCAGGATGATGAAGACTGCCACAGCGCAATTGAGAATTATCTTACAAAAAAATATGGAGAAGCCGGGAAAAAAATACACACAGGCAGAAGCAGGAATGACCAGGTCATGGTAGCACTTAAACTTTTTATGAAGCATGAGCTTGATTCTGTAAAATGGTTTGCAGAAAAGCTTATTGAAACACTAAATAAACTTGAAGAGAATAAAACCCCTCTTCCAGGATATACGCATATGAGAAAGGCAATGCCGTCTTCTGTATCTATCTGGGTAGGAGGTTTTAAAGAGGCATTACAGGATGACCTTATACTGGTTGATGCTGCGATAAAGTTCATAGATTCGAATCCTCTGGGAAGCGCAGCGGGGTATGGAGTAAATCTTCCTCTCGACAGGAAGATGACAGCAGATATTTTGGGTTTCAGCAAAGTGCAGGGGACAACTGCTGTCCAGATATCAAGAGGGAAAAATGAGGCAATAGTGATAAATTCATTGCTTTCAATAATGCTTGACCTGAATAAGATAGCATCTGACCTGATACTCTTCTCTATGCCTGAATTCGGTTTTTTTGAATTGCCGCAAGAATTCTGTACAGGCAGTTCAATCATGCCTCAGAAGAAAAACCCTGATGTCCTGGAATTAGTAAGGGCTAAATCAAAAACAGTGCAGTCAAACCTTTTTGAAGTATTAAGCATTATTCAGAATCTGCCTTCAGGTTATCACAGGGATTTTCAATTGACGAAAAAACCAATGATGGAAAGTTTTGCAATAACAAAATCATGTCTGGAGATAATGGCTAAACTAATAGAAGGTCTGAAGATAAATGAAGAGAATTGCAAAAAGGCTATGACAGAAGAACTTTACGCTGCAGATGAAGCAAACGAGCTTGTCAAAAAAGGTATGCCGTTCAGGGATGCGTATAAAGAGGTTGGAAAAAAATTTCAGAGCCTGCAGTAGTCAACAGCATTTTTCAATATCTCATAAGACCTTGACAAATCTTTTTCAACAATCAAAAAAGAGATCTGCGAATTTGTAGAGATTATCTCTAAGATATTAACAGCTTTTCTGGAAAGCTGCGTTATAAAATATGCATAAAGCCCTGGAACTTCAATTCCTTTTACTTCAAGATTGTTTTCTTTCACAGTAAGCAAAGCAAGATTTTTTCTTGTTTCCCTGCCGACAATTAGCCTGGAATTTTTTTCATCGATTATTACAGTGATCTCTCCTGCTCCCTGGTTGACAAGAAAAATCTCATCAGTGTCCCATCTTATTTTTTTTGAGATATCATTTATCTTTCCCATATTCTGGAAGTTCCTTTCTAGTGCAACATGGCAGATATTATCTCTCACTACTATTTGAGAGCTAGATATTATTTTTTTGAGCTTTTTATCTATACCCTTTTTATTCATGTTATCAATATACCTCTTTACAGCAATAGATATAGATTCAACTGTAGCCTTCTTATTTCTTGATTTTATCTTAGGCAAAATCTTTCTTGCGTAGGCAGTAGTGTTGATCAGTTCGTCTTTCAGATAATCAATCATAAACAGATCGTTCTCAAGCTCAAATCTTACAAGATCAGCAGTCTGAAGCTCTTCCATACATTATCAAAAAATAAACAAATTTATATATTTTTGTATATATTTCAACAAAATGTTTATATAATTACAAGCGTAACTATGGTTTAATAGTAAAAGGTGACGAGAATATGATAAGAGCCAATGAGAAAATTTGGGAAAACCATAAGGGATTACAGATAGGAGTGCTAACAATTCAAAACTGCGATAATCAAGGTCATAATGAAGAAATCATTGCTCTTACTAATGAAGCACAAGAAAAAATCAGATCAGTATATACAGCTGAAAAAATAGGTGAGGAGCCAAAAATAGATGCTTGGAAAAAAGCATATGCAGCATTCGGGGCAAAGCCAAAAGAGCATAAGTCTTCTGTTGAGAACCTCTACAAAATGACATTAAATGGAACAAGCCTCAGACACATAAACAAGCTTGTGGACATCTATAATTATATCTCATTAAAATACATGTTGCCAGTGGGAGGAGAGGACTTAGATAAAGTAAAAGGAGAACTTGAGCTTACTTATGCAGATAATGAAAAACCTATACTTCTTCTGGGAGACAAAGAGCCAAAAGCTCCGAAACTTGGCGAAGTAATATACAAGGATAGTGATGGTGCAATCTGCAGGCGTTTCAACTGGAGAGAAGCTGACAGGACAAAATTAACACAAGAGACAAAAAACGCAGTCATTGTGATAGAATGCCTGCCTCCTGCTACACAAGAAGAATTGAGATTAGCAATAGGAGAAATGAAATCACTTATTGAGAAATATTGCAATGCAACTATTAAAAAAGAAATTTTGTCTCAGAAATGAAATAATATTTTTAAGAGTGCTACTACTCCAATTAGCCCCCATATAATGTTCAGCGCAACAGATTGGTATACTTTTTTTACATACGCAATCACGAGAAGGCCGATACAACCGGTTATATTCATTAGTTGATAAATCACGGAATCTGCAGGTATCAATGAAAAACTTACAAGGGCATATGAAAGTAAAATGACTATTGCCCCATACCAACCAGCGACTTCTGCAAGGAAGTGTCTATTCATATTTCTTCTTTATTGCCTGGATTATTAAACCTTTCTGAAAAAGATTTTAAATTAGGTTAAATTAACTTAAAGGATGAAAGCAGTCATCTTTCACGGTTGGACCTCAACATCTCAGGATAATTGGTTTCCATGGCTGAAATCTGAACTTGAAAAGAAAGGGTTCAACGTACTTGTGCCTGATTTGCCAGATTCTGATTATCCCAATCAGGAAAAATGGCTGCCAATTGCTTTGAAACTAACGGACTATGGTAAAGACACAATTCTGATAGGCCATTCTCTCGGAAGCGCGCTTATCATGAGGCTTCTTGAAAAAATTGAGAAAAAAGTAAAAGCAATATATCTCGTGTCTGCGTTTGACAGAGATCTGGGAATCCCTGAAATAGAGAATTTTTTTTACAAACCATTTGATTATGAAAAAATAAAGAAAACTGCAGGAAAAATTTATATCTTAAATTCAGATAATGATTCTTATATTCCAATAAAAATTGCAAAAAACCTTTCCAAAAACCTTAAATGCAGACTTATTATCTTCAAAGGCAAAGAGCATTTAAGTAACGGCACAGGCGACCTTAAATTCCCTGAACTAAGAGATTTGATGCTAGATGAAACTCATTAAGACAACTAAATCCAAGTATTCAAAAATAAGATCCGTTAAACTAAATTCTCCTCTTGGCACAAGGATAATCCTTGGCACAGTGATCCTGCTGTTGTTAAAATTCCTGTTTAATATTGATATAAAATTACTTGTGTTCCTGATAATGGCAGCAGTCTTCAACTCTCTTTTGCAGACATTCCAGCTGGAAAGAGGGCTTCCGACTGATTTTGAACTCTCTACCCTTACTACTGTTATAATAACCCTCTCGTTCGGCATACAATGGGGGATATTTAACGCAATATTCTCAAAACTTATTGCAAGCATCTATACTGGAAACGTCATAGCAGACCATTTCTTTATGATAGCGACGTACATAAATGCCGCGATAATATCTGCAATTGCCGGCGGAGCCAATGTACTTATTTTAGGCCTTATTATTGTTGTAATAAACAGCATCCTAATGTTCTTTATATCAAAAAATATACTTGGAGTAGATATAACATCAAACCTGTCTTACACAGGGACAAACCTGATATTCAATGTTCTGGCTTTTTCAATATTCAGCGAGATGCTCTTTAAAATATTGAGAGGCTAAATCTTATCAAATATCTTCTTGAAGAAATCCTTGTGAGGCTTTGCATCATCTCCAGATTCTTTTGCAAACTGCTCTAATAACTCTTTTTGTTTTTTGGATAAATTTTCCGGAGTCTTTACAACAACCCTGATATTTTGGTCTCCTTTTCCGTACCTGTTAAGATGAGGAAGCCCGAATCCTTTAAGCCTGAATACTGTGTGGGTCTGGGTGCCTGGCGGGATCTTTAATTTCGCTCGCCCTTCTATTGTCGGAATTTCTATATTATCTCCAAGAACAGCCTGCATAAAGGATATTGGTGTTTCCATGTATATATCATTTCCGTCTCTAGTAAAAAGCTTGTGAGGCCTGATGTGGATTATTACATACAGATCACCTGTTTCATAACCCCTTATTCCAGAATCACCTTCATCAGTTACCCTTAATCTTGTTCCTTCTTCAACTCCTGCAGGTATATTGATTTTTATCTTAGCTTCTTTTTGTAATCTGCCTTTCCCTCTGCATGTCTTGCATGGATTCTTGATTATTTTTCCTTCGCCATGGCAATTGTCGCAAGTCGATGTTGTCTGGAATATTCCAAAAGGTGTCCTTCTTGTCTTAACTGCTCTTCCAGAGCCTTTGCATATCCCGCAGATGACAATATCTGATTCATCCTTTACCCCGTTGCCATTGCAATCATGACAGGATTCAAGCCTCTGTATAATAATAGTTTTTTCAACTCCAGATGCAACATCCTGCAGGTCCAATGTCAAGTCAAACCTTAAATCAGAGCCTCTATAATCATTTTTATTGCCTCTTGAAAAAGAACTGCCTCCTCCGCCAAAAAACATATCAAATATATCGCCGAAATCAAAATCCTCTCCAAAATCCCTTGAACTGAAATTGCTGTAATCAAAGCCCTGGCCGCCTGATGCTTTCTTAAAAGCATCTGCGTCTCCGAATTGGTCATACTGAGATCTTTTCTGCTCATCACCAAGGACAGACGCTGCTTCATTTATCTCTTTAAATTTCTCAGTTGCATCTGACGACTTATTTATATCAGGATGGAATTGCTTTGCAAGTTTCTTGTATGCTTTCTTGACATCCTCTTTACTTGCATTCTTCTCGACTCCCAATACTTTATAATAATCCTTGGCCATAAGGTTTTTAGAAAACGGATTTGTTTTAAAAAGTTTAGCCTCTAATTCTCCTGGCAGATTTTAGTGAATTTACGAGTAATAATTATTTTAAGAAAACAAAGAGCAAAATATTATCAGTAACTATTGTCATGATTAGTGCAATAAGGAAACTTGGGACAAAAGGTATTCCGTACTTGACTTTTACTTTGTTTATTTTGCCCTGCTTTTTTAGGGCCAGAAGCTCTTTTATCTTGTCTTTCTCAATCCCAAGGTCTTTTGGCCCTGCGATATATTTTCCATTTATTTTTATCTCATCAACTATCCAGTCGCCCTCTGTCAATTTTTCAGGAAGAATCAATTTTATCATTGCAGTCTTTTCAACAGCTCTTACAAATACAAAGAGATAATTCATGAAATAGAGAAAACAGGCTAAAACAACAAGGGTCATCTTTGCCTGCGGGATAAAAACAGGAGGAAGAAAATAAACAACTATTAAAAAAAATATAGCAGCTATTCCTGAAAACAGCCTTATCTTGACCAGCTTTTTTTGTTTAAGCTCTGATTTTGCCTTTTTGGATATTGCTTTACTGTGCTTGAAGTACATTGCGATTATCCATAAAATGCCGTAAATAGCTCCGGCAAAGAGCATATTTACAAGGAATTTGGCAAAAAAACCAAGAGATAAAGGATAATCGAATCCTAATAATGCGCCTAGGCCAAATAAGACTTTACTGTCTCCTCCTCCCCACTGGCCTGTGTAGAACATGGCAACTCCGATAAGAAGCGCGAGAGCAAATCCAAGCAGGCTTCTGATAATAAAAACAGGATCAGAATAATAAACACTGTAAATCAGATTCCCTCCAAGTCCAACCGCAATTAAAGAATAGCTTAGCCAGTCAGGGACCTCTAAAGTTTTTATATCTGTATAAGATGCAATGATAAGAGCAATTAATGATACTATTATAAAAAAAGTCAATATCATTTTCTAAAGATAAATCCTTGGTCTCCAGATCTGGGTAATAATAAGGTAAAAGCCTCCAATAACACTTCCTGCAGCGCAAATCCAGATAAACACGTCTTTCGGGATGAACGGGACATAATCTTTTCCTATTAATTTAAGGATAAATAAAGCGCCGAAAGCAAGGAAAACTACACCAAGGAAAAACTGGGCAGGCAAATGAAAATGTGAGGATCCCATTCCGCCATGCGGCCTTTGATAAGGTGGCTGTGCCATATGTTATTCTTTTATTATGAAGTTTATAAATCTTTTTGAAAATTTTATCTAGTGTGCTGAACCATAATTATTGCACAGTTACAAAAATGGGTAAGTTATCCCAGGAGGAAAAATGGGATACAAGCATTGGACAGCAAGATTAAGGAAGTATGTTAT
>Ga0247727_10007724_pt1 | contig 20338 bp, 20 predicted proteins | sample WisWelCaveWW1625_FD_202498 | JGI IMG/M metagenome (GOLD analysis project Ga0247727, IMG submission 202498) | Biofilm microbial communities from Wishing Well Cave, Virginia, United States - WW16-25 | ecosystem: Environmental > Aquatic > Deep subsurface > Groundwater > Cave microbial mat | place... | reverse complement strand
GATGCTATCGCGGTAGCGCATGCCCGGCCCTTTCTGAGTCTTCACAACCAGAAAGTATCCGGTTCGCGCCGGAAGCGTCGGGCATGCGCCCGCGACACGTTGAATCATTCCCCGGACAGCCCTGCGCGGAGGCGGGGACCCAGGTCACCTCTCCACAAGGGGGCGGCCGAGAACGCGCCGCGATCTCTGGCTATTCATCTCCCCATACTTATCTCCGTCCCTCGCCGCGTGCCGTAAACTGCGCTCACGACATACGCCTCCAGGAAACCGCCCCATGACACCCAACCCCACGCAAGTCGCACACTTCGCCGGCGACGCCCGCCATGTCTTCGGCTACCTGCAACGCCATGGCGGATCGATGCGCATCGCCCCGCTGCTCAGACATTGCGGCCTCGACTGCGACGCCCTGGTTGCAGCGGTCAACGAGCTCAACGAGCGCCGCTGGGTCAACATCGACTGGCGCAAGCCGCGCGCGGCGATGCCCCCCGATCTCCCCGAGCGCTTCCGCGAGGTCGACCGCATCACCATCACCAGCTTCGGCCGCTGGCGCTACTCCGTCACCTGGCCAACCCGGTAGGGCGCAGGGCGGCGTGTAGGGCGCAACGGGCTAACGCCCTATTGCGCCCTACGCCGCTGGTAACGCCCGCCCCACGCCGTCATCCCGGCGCCGCGAGCGCCCGCAAGGGTGCAAGCGGGACTCGGCCGGGACCCAGTCCACCTCGAAACCCGGGCGCGGCGAGTCGCAAAGGACAAAGGTGTCAGACCGGGAGGGGAGGGTCTGACACCGCCACGCCGGCGATGGCGCCGCCGGTTTGAACCATCTCAATCGCTACTGCGACCAATGCTCCGGGTGAGATGGCGCAGCCGCTCTCCGGCCTTGCACGGCCGTGCCCCACCCCGGCCTCTCCCCATCACCCCCAAGGCATGGGGAGAGGCCATTCGTGTCGCGCCGGCGCACGATCGAGCCTGTGAGCACGGCCAAAGGGCCTCGGCCTCAGCGATGGCGGTTTGATCACTCGGAAGGTGTCAGACCCTGCGGGTCTGACACCTCTGATCCATGCGCTGTGCAATGATGTCAGACCCTCCGGGAGGGTCTGACACCACCACACCTCAAGCACTGGCCTGCGCGTGCAGCCGCCCGCGCTTGGCGAACAGCTTGTTGAGCGCGCTGAGATAGGCCTTGGCGCTCGCCACCAGGGTGTCGGGATCGGCCGCCCGCGCCGTGACAGCTTTGCCCTCCGCCTCGTCCTCCAGACGCACCGACACCTCGGCCTGGGCATCCGTGCCCGCGGTCACCGCATGCACCTGGAACAGGGCGAGCTTGGCCTGGTGCGGCACCAGCTTGACGATGGCGTTGAAGGTGGCATCCACCGGCCCGTTGCCGGTGGCCTGCACCGTCTGCTGCACCCCGTCGCCCATGTCCAGGGTGAGGGTCGCCGACTGCGGGCCCATGGTCCCCGCAATCACCGTGAGCGCCACCACCTTCATGCGGTCCTGCTGGGTGGCGATCTCCTCGTCCACCAAGGCCTCGATGTCCTCGTCGTAGACGTGCTTCTTGCGGTCGGCCAGCGTCTTGAAGCGGTTGAAGGCATCCTCCAACGCATTCTCACCGAGCTCATAGCCCAGCTCCTTGAGCTTGACCCGGAAGGCGTTGCGGCCCGAGTGCTTGCCCATCACCAGCGAGGTCTTGGACACGCCGACGCTCTCGGGTGTCATGATCTCGTAGGTCTGCGTGTGCTTGATCATGCCGTCCTGGTGGATGCCCGACTCGTGCGCGAACGCGTTGCGGCCGACGATCGCCTTGTTGTACTGCACCGGGAACGAGGTCGCCGCTGCCACCAGCTTGGAGGCGCGGTTGAGCTGCCTGGCGTCGATGCCGACCTGATACGGCAGCACGTCGCCGCGCGTCTTGATGGCCATCACCACCTCCTCGAGCGCGGCGTTGCCCGCCCGCTCGCCGATGCCGTTGATGGTGCACTCGATCTGCCGGCAGCCGGCCTTCACGCCTGCCAGCGAGTTCGCCACCGCCATGCCGAGATCGTTGTGGCAGTGCACGGAGAAGATCACCTTTTCCGAGCCCGGCACCCGCTCCATCACCGCGCGGAACATCTGGTAGTACTCCTCCGGCGTGGCGTAGCCCACCGTGTCGGGCAGGTTGATGGTGCCGGCCCCGGCCTTGATGGCCGTCTCCACAGCGCGGCACAGATAGTCGATCTCGGTGCGGGTGGCGTCCTCCGCCGACCACTCCACGTCATCCACCCAGTTGCGCGCGCGGGTGACCTGGAGGTGGATCATCTCCAGCACCTGCTCGGGCGACTTCTGCAGCTTGTGCTTCATGTGCACGGGCGAGGTGGCGATGAAGGTGTGAATGCGCGGACGCCTGGCGTGCTTCACCGCCTCGCCGGCCCGGTCGATATCGAGCTCGCCGGCCCGCGACAGCCCGCACACCACGGATCTCTTGAGGCGCCTGGCGATCTCCGAGACGGCCTGGAAATCGCCGTCGCTGGCAATGGGAAAACCTGCCTCGATGATGTCGACACCCATGTTGTCGAGGAAATCGGCCACCTCGAGCTTCTCCTCGAAGGTCATGGTGGCGCCGGGGCACTGCTCGCCGTCGCGCAGGGTCGTATCGAAGATGAAGACACGGTCGGTGTTGGCAATCTCCCGCGTAGGCTCCGCCGCGGCTATGGGTTGTTGGGACATGGGCTTTAATCTTTCGTTGGTCGGCCGCGCGCTTTGACAGCGCCGGCGATGGGTCGTCTCGGATTTTGATTTGTCATCCCCTGAGCGCCCGTCCCGCCGTCATGCGAGACCGTCGAGGCTCAGGGGCCCATAAGCAGCAGCAGGCCGAGCGCCGCCGCGGCGGGAAGCGTCCCGGCCGGTGTCTGCGCAGCGATGGAGCGATCTGGGCTCACGGCGGCTGCTCGATGCTTCGGACGCGGGCGGCTATTCCGCCCCGCCACACGAATGGCGGCTACTTAAGCCAAAGTGCGCACCCTATGGCAAGCACAATCTGCCTCCTTGGCAGTTCGTGCACTCCATCGCTGGCCGGCATCGTGTGTCGTCGGTTCTGTCCAAGCGGAACAATTGGGGTGGCACCCCGGCAGCTGAGCAGCTAAGAGTTCGGCCGCTGCGGGGCGTCTAATCAGGAGCACGGAGAATGAAGCGGATTCTCATTGCCTGCCTCGCGGTCGCGCTTAGCGCCAGTGTCCTGCCGGCGGCGAGTCCCCAGGTTGAAGCAGCCATCAAGGCGATCGAGGCGGTGGGCGCGGATGCCGGCAAACTCAAGCTGTTCTGTGCCCTCAACAGCATCTTGCAATCGGCCGGCGACGACGACGATGCTGCCGTCCAGAAGCAGGTGGCGGACATCCTTGCGCAGATCGGGCCGGATTTTGCCGCCGCCTGGGATATCGGCGACGACCTGGACGAAGACTCCGCCGACGGCATGGAGTTTTTCGCTGCCGTCGATACGCTCGCGGAGAAGTGCCAGTAGGTCATAGGACCGGCGTATCCATCGTTCCAGCTTTCCGAGAGGTCGGTGCCGGTGCGGGGCGCCTGCGGCGGCCGTAGGTTCCACCCTAAGGCCACCCTCCAGGTATGCATCCCAATCCGGCAGAGGTTGACGAGCGGGCACGCCTTCTGCCGCTGTTCGGCTGGCTGACGGGCGCCTTGTTCTTCTTCTACGCCTGGGTGCTGCGCGTAGCTCCGAGCGTGATGGTCGAGGAGTTGATGCGCGACTTTGCGGTCGGGGCGGCCGTGCTCGGGCACATGTCGGCAGCCTACTTCTACGGCTATGCCGGCATGCAGATTCCCGTGGGTGTCCTGCTCGACCGCTTCGGCCCGCGCAGGCTGATGACGATTGCCGCCCTCGTTTGTGCCGGCGGCTGCGTGCTGCTTGCAGCCAGCACGTCGCTTGCCGCCGCGACCGCCGGCCGTTTCCTGATCGGCGCCTCGGCGGCCTTCAGCCTGGTCGGCTCCATGGCCGTCGCCGGCCAGTGGTTTCGTGCCGATCGCTTCGCCATTCTCTCGGGCTTGGCCATGGCAATGGGCATGGCCGGCGGCGTGTTCGGCCAGGCCCCTCTGCGCTTTGCGGTCGAGGCCGCAGACTGGCGCACAACGACGCTGGCGCTGGCGGCGGGCGGCCTGGCATTGGCGCTCGCCGCCTGGGCGACGGTACGCGACCGGTGGCGCGGCGGCGGCGGCCTCGGCGCGGCCTTGGGCGGGCTCGGCATCGTGCTGCGGCACCGGCAGACTTGGTTGATCGCGCTGGTCGGTCTCGGCACATCGGCGCCACTCCTCGCCTTTGCCAGCCTGTGGGGGGTGCCCTTTCTCGAAATCGCCTATGGATTGCCGCGCGTGCACGCGGCAACGCTGACCTCCATCATTTTTATCGGCTGGGGCGTTGGCGCTCCGGCCATCGGCTGGCTGTCGGATCGCATTGGGCTGCGCAAGCCCCCGCTTGTTGCCGGACTGCTGCTGGAGGCGGCGGCGCTCGCCGCGGTTGTCTATGTCCCGGGCCTGCCGGTGCCGCTGCTGGCGTGCCTATGCTTCCTGGTCGGCTTTTTCGGCTCGGCGCAGATCGTCTGCTTTCCGTTGGTCCGGGAAAACCACCTACCCGCGCTCAGCGGGACGGCCATCGGCTTCGTCAACGGCATGGTCACCGGGGCCGGCGCCCTGTTCCAGCCTCTCGTCGGGTTGCTGCTCGATCTCGCCTGGACGGGCCAGACCGCGATGGGCGCCCGCGTATACGATGTGGGCAGCTACCGTTTGGCGCTCGCCTCGCTGATCGTGTGTTGCCTCGGCAGCCTCCTGTGCCTGCATGCGGTGCGCGAGACCTATTGCCGTCCGCAGGTGTGAGCCGGGCCGACGCTCGTCCGGGTGGTCAAACGGCGCGCAACCGCGCTATGCTGAGTGAGCTGAAAAAAAACGCGATACGGGGAGGCCACAGATGACACGCAATCGTTTAAGCCGCCGCACCATGCTCAAGGGGGCGACCGCGCTCGGCGCGCTGGCCGTCGCATCGCGCGGAGCTCTCGCCCAGCAGGCTGCGCCGGCCACGCGATTTGCAGCGGGCCCGGGCGCGCCGCTGCCGGCCCGCGGTGAGTTCGTCATCCGTGGCGCCAGCGTGCTCACCATGGATCCGAGCCTCGGAGATTTCGCGCCCGGCGACGTGCACGTGCGCGACGGCGCGATCGTCGCGGTGGGGGGCCAGATCGATGTGTCGAATGTCCAGGTGCTGGACGGCCGCGGCACGATCTGCATGCCGGGTTTCGTCGACACCCACTGGCACCTGTGGACCAGCCTGTTCCGGCCGTTCGTCAGGGCCGACGTCGGCGCGCTCGGCTACTTCCCGGTCTCCAGCCGGCTGGGACCGCATATGACGCCCGAGGACAGCTATCGCGCCGCGCGGCTCGGCATCGCCGAGGCGCTCAGCGCCGGCGTGACGACGGTGCACAACTGGGCGCACAACGTCCGCAGCCCCGAGCACGCCGACGCCGAGCTCTCCGCCATGCGCGACTCGGGCATCCGCGGGCGGTTCGCCTATGGCCCCGCCCAGGGCATGCCCGACGACCAGCCGATGGACATGGCCGGCGTTGCCCGCGTGAAGCGCGATTGGATGCCGGGCGACGGCACGCTCACGCTCGGCATCTGCTCGCGCAACGTCGGCGCCTTGAACGTCGCCGGCGGTGGGGCGCGCGGGGTCATCACCATCGACATGGTCAGGCAGGATTGGGGCGGGGCGCGTGCGCTCGGGCTGCCGATCACCATGCACACGTCCGGTGCCAGCCCGATCATGGTGCTCGAGCAGGCCGGCCTGCTCGGCCCCGACGTGCAGCTCATCCATGCGCTGCTGACTACGGCCGAGGAGCGCGCCATCCTCAAGGCGCGCGGTGTGAGCTACTCGCTGGCCCCAACGGGCGAAGCCCGCCGTCCCTCCAGTGTCGGCGTCATCCAGCTCGCCGAGCTGCTGGAGGCGGGCGTCAAGGTCAGCCTGTCGACGGACCACACCACCAACTATAACTGCGATCCCTTCGTCGCCATGCGCATCCTGTTCGCCCTGCACCAGCATCGTGTGGGAGCCAAGTTCCCGCTGACGGTGAAGCGCCTGGTTCAGCTCGCCACACTCGACGGCGCGGTCGACCTCGGCATCGCCGGCAGGACCGGTTCGCTCACGCCCGGCAAGCGCGCCGATATCATCCTGGTGCGCACCACCGACATCAACATGACGCCCGTCGGCGACCCCTACGAGGCGCTGGTGTCGCTGGCCCAGCCGTCCAATATCGACACCGTGATCGTGGACGGCCGCATTCTGCGGCGGTCGGGGAGCTTCGCCGCGCTCGACCACGCCAGGGTCGTGCGCGAGGCCCAGGAGGCAGCCGCGGCACTTCGCGAGAAGGCAAAGTGGCCGCCGGCGTAAGGGCTTGATCCACCCGCCATCCCGGAAGCCGAGGCGCTTGCGCCGAGGCTATCCGGGACCTCGTTCACCGAGTCGAACTTCCCCAAGATCCCGGGCTCGGAGCGCTGCTCGCGCAAGTGCTCGTATCGCCTGCCCCGGACCACGATGCGGGGCGCCGGCCGGATGACGGGTAAGGGGACGAACCATCGCCCCGCACTATAAGAGTTCCCACTGACGTGCCGGGGAGGCCAGGCCCGGTATCCCTCTCGCAGCCAACCAGGTACCAGCCAAGCCATGACGACCACCTCCGCAACCTGACATCGCTGAGCAAGAACGAATGCCAGACAGCGGGCGCGTTCAACGCGTTGGCGCAGTGGTGCGACGAGGTATTCTCGGCGAACGAGCGGTATTTTACGAAGGCCGTCGATCAGATGGCGGCGGCCGCGTCGGCTCGCCTTGATGAGTCTCGTGTTTTGCGGCGGTCGCTGAAGCCAGTGGCAAACGGTCAATGAGCCCGATTGCATGGTTCGCAGCGATTCTACTGGCGCGGATCGACAACCCGTCCTTGGAAGAGAACGGCGCCGGACGTGTCGTCCACCACGTAGAAAAGGAAGGGGCGGTCGACAATGAACGAGCCCTCCATACGCGGTACATAAAAGGCCGCTCCCCGTTCAGCGGCCCCACTGCCGCTCTCGGTGACCTCGATCGCGGCTAAGTGCCTGATCGCACCAATCTTCAGACCACCTTCGCGGGTCGCTTTTCCGATCATCCCGCCAAAGTCGGCGTCGTCGCTGAAAGGAAGCGTCATTCCGACAGTCTTGAACTGCGGCACGAGATCGGCATTGAGGGCGGCCTTGAATCGGGGAATGGCCAGGGCGAGGACCCTTCTTGGCGCCCTCTTGAGCGCCGTAACCAGGTTCGCGAGCTTGTGGGCATCGAGCTCGCGCATCACTGTTAGCAGACCATCCACATCGGTCGGCAGTACAATGATCATACCGAGGGACCGTTCCGAGTAGTCGAGCCGGATGGCCCGGTAGGCGGTGCGTTCCACCAAAGCGAACGGCGTCTGCTGCCGCACCATTGCCAGACGCACCGTTTGGCTGGTGGAAAGCATGAAATCGCCATCTCTGGTCTCCGTGAAGGGGGACGCCCATGCCGCCTTGAGATAGGCAGCACTGAGCAGTACGACGCCAGCGTCGCGGTCTGGCGAGCCGATGACTTGATGGATGCTCCCTTCCGTCTTCTGCTTGGCCCACGCATTGACCTCATCGAGCCTGCTGGCGTCATAGATGGCGGCAGCGTATGTGTCTCGGACAATGGCCTTGTACTCGTCCGAGATCACGTGACCATGTTTCGTGAGCAATAGCGCATTGGCTGCGAGGACCTTGGCGGAGGACTTGACCGGCAAGCCGACGCAAACGTCGCCAGCGAGCTGCATCGCCTTCGGACAGCGGCGTGGCGCGGCAGCATCACTGGACGGTGGGGCCTCGCAGTGCTTGCCGGTCCATTGCGCTCCCTTCGGGCAATAGTCGGGCTGTGCGGCTCTGTCGTAGCCGGCGAGGGTCGCGATGAGGGCGGCATTGGCAGTGCCGATCTCTCCAAGCGACAGCGGGTGATTGAGCAACGCAGCCATCTCCCGCTCGGTGTCACCGCGCGCCCCTGAACGGACCATGGCCATGGCAACACCGATTAAGTAGGGCGAAAACACGATGTTGCCAGACGAGCGTGCAATGTCCTGATAGAGCACTTGGCCCGAGGCGTTATACGCCGCCGTCAGGTTCCTGACGTTTTCCTTGTCGGCTTGCGCCGGGTACGTTGTGGCGATCAATAGTGGAGCGAGCAGCCCCCAGCGGCGAAGAGCGCAGGCGTGTATCATGGCTCCGATCCTGTTGTTGCCGATGTTTTTCCAGCTGCGGTTTTGACGTCTCAGCGGGGGACCGATGACGAAGCTGTGTTACGGATTGGCCGACAGGAATGCCGCCAACTCCCGCGGCACCGATTTTCCCAGGATGTCGACCACGGACGCGGCGTTCAGATAGGGAACAGTGCGCGTATAAATGACGGGCCGGTCCCTGGCCAAGGTCACCACGGTCAGCGACACCTCGCGATGCTGGAGACCTAAGACGTCGCGCTTATGGAGAACGATCTGGTAGCAGCCGTTGCCGTCCTGGGCGACCACTTGCCCGAAGCGCGGCGGTCCGACCGGGAGCGCCTGCATTTGGGTTTCGATCTCGTGCCTGGCGGCATCCGCTCTGGTGAGATCGAGCGAGCCGTGGTGGGCGCGGAATCGTTGGCACAGAGACGCCAGATATTGGTCGCGCCGCTGGGTTACGGGTGTGTTCGCTCCTGCCGTAACCGCGAGGTAATAGCCGAAGCTCAGTCCGAACGCCGGGCGATTGCTCCGCAGCGACACAAGTTCCTTGCAGTCGAGGAAGGCGCCCAGGTAGGTGTTGTTCTTTCCCGCCCGCGGCCGGAAGAACAGCGCTGCGAACCGCTCGTCGGCGGCGTGCCGGCCGTCGAGCAGACAGTGCCCCGGCGGCGCGTAGAGCACGAACTGCGTGCCGCCGAACGGCACGCTGTGCGTTTCACCTGCCGGAGACGGTGCCTGGGCGTGCGCCAGTGGCGGCACCAGCGTGCCCATTGCTGAGAGGCCGACGGCGAGCGCCACGATGGCCGACGCACGGCGCTTCATGTTTGATCCCTTCGTCTGATCTGGCGCAAGCCGCACTTCCGCTGCAGTAGTTCCCTCTGGCAAGGGCCGACCTGCACCAGCTGGCACCTCGGCAGCCGCCTGTAGACGCACAGGCTCCGCACGTTGTTGACGCACCTGTGGACCCTGATCTCTCTCCGGGCACAGGAGCTCGGCCTTCAGAGCCGGACGCCGCTGGGCCTCGGCCAGGCCTGCGAACGCTGCGATCAGGACGCAGGCGGCAACGGCGAACCCGAGGGGCTTTGGCATGGGTCGATCCCGAAGATGGAAATTGTGGTGTGATACGGAGGGACCGCGGCCGGAGGTAACGCCGTGCCTACTGCGTCAAGACGGACGCGACTTTCAAGGGAGCTGGCGCACGTCGACAGCGTCCTTCTCCTGTTCCGACCTTGGCACGGCGCCGGCGGCGACGAGCGGCCGCAAGCGTCCTCCCGGACAGGAGCCCGGGAGGACGCCGTGGGCCGGCGTCAGCGGCCCTTGGACCCCCCCGGGGACGTCTTCCCGGGCGAGGTGCCGATCCCGGCTAGGGCGCTTCCCGCCGCGGCAACGTTGAGCAGCAGGGCGACGGCCACGCCGATCACTGTCATTAGCTTCATCGGACAACTCCTCTTGGTCGGCTTCCCCGCGCGACCTGATGAAGCCTGCCACGCGCCGCCGCCAGCGTCGTCATCGGAACCTATGACACCGATGGAGATTTTTGCGCGTTCGGCCATTGCGCCGGATCCTGGGGAGAGCCGGTGGACGGCGCGAACCCTGACCGACCGCGTGCGCTTGAAGTTCTTGGCCTGAGCGCCTACGAGCATGGAAGGAGGGCGCACGTGGGAACGGCCCGCCACAGTGGTGTCTCGAAGCGGCAACACGGAGGAAGTGGGGTCACGCCCGGAAAGGCTCGGGGCGAGCAAAATGGGCCCGCAATGCGACCCGAAGCTGCCGAGGTTGGGCGCGCTTGCGGAAATAGAAAGGGCGGCACGCGGCCGCCCTCTCCGTTCCGGCAATTTCGGTCGGCGCGCTACACCGAGTAGTACATGTCGAACTCGACCGGGTGCGGCGTCATGTCGGTGCGCGCCACCTCGGCCATCTTGAGCTCGAGATAGGCGTCGATCATGTCGTCGGTGAACACGCCGCCCTTCTTGAGGAAGTCGCGGTTCTTGTCGAGGTTGTTGAGTGCCTCGCGCAGGCTGCCGCACACGGTCGGGATGCGGGAGAGCTCGGCCGGCGGCAGGTCGTAGAGGTTCTTGTCGACGGCCTCGCCGGGGTTGATCTTGTTCTGGATGCCGTCAAGGCCGGCCATCAGCATGGCCGCCCAAGCCAGGTAGGGATTGGCCGCCGGATCCGGAAAGCGCACCTCTACGCGCTTGGCCTTCGGGCTCGTCACCACCGGGATGCGGCAGGAGGCCGAGCGATTGCGCACCGAATACGCCAGCAGCACCGGCGCCTCGTAGCCCGGCACCAGCCGCTTGTAGGAGTTGGTGGTGGGGTTGGTGAAGGCGTTGAGGGTCGTGGCGTGCTTCAGGATGCCGCCGATGTAGTAGAGGCACGTGTCGGACAGGTCCGCATACTTGTTGCCGGCGAACACCGGGGTGGAGCCCTTCCAGATCGACTGGTGCACGTGCATGCCAGAGCCGTTGTCGCCGTAGACCGGCTTCGGCATGAAGCACACGCTCTTGCCGTAGGCCTGGGCCACGTTCTGGCAGACGTACTTGTAGATCTGCATGGCGTCGGCGCTTTGCACGATGGGCGCGAACTTGATGCCGAGCTCGTGCTGGGCGGAGCCCACCTCGTGGTGATGCTTCTCGACCGTCACGCCCATTTCGGCCATTACCGACAGCATCTCCGAGCGGATGTCCTGGGCGCTGTCGACAGGCGGCACCGGGAAGTAGCCCTGCTTGGTGCGCGGCCGGTGACCGAGGTTGCCCATCTCGTAGTCGGTGCCGGTATTCGACGGCAGCTCGGCGCTGTCGATCTTGAAGCCGGTATTGTAGGGATCGGTGTTGAACTTGATGTCGTCGAAGATGAAGAACTCGGCCTCCGGGCCGAACACCGCCACATCGCCGATGCCGGTCTGCTTCAGATAGGCCTCGGCCCGCTTGGCGATCGAGCGCGGATCGCGCTCGTACATCTCGCCGGTGGATGGCTCGAGCACGTCGCAGAAGATCGCCATCGTGGTCTGGGCGAAGAAGGGATCGATGTGGGCGCTCGCCGGGTCCGGCATCAGCGTCATGTCGGAGACCTCGATGCCTTTCCAGCCGGCGATCGAGGAGCCGTCGAAGGCAAAGCCGTCCGCGAACATCCCCTCGTTGACCACGGACCCATCGGCGGTGACGTGCTGCATCTTGCCCTTGGTGTCGGTGAAACGAAGGTCCAGGAACTTGACGTCCTTGTCCTTCATGATTTTCAGCACGTCGCCTACGCTCTTCGGTCTGTCTGCCATGCTAGTCCCCTGTCCTCATTCAGCCGATGTTGTGATGTGGCGGCTCGCTTCCGAGCCATCCCCCAAGGCACTCGCGGAAAGCCGCGGGCGCCGTCTACAATGTCAAATTGCGTCGGTTCCGGTCTCGCCCGTGCGGATGCGGATTGCCTCCTCGACGGTGGAGATGAATATCTTGCCGTCGCCGATGCGGCCCGTTTTCGCGGCCTTCTGGATCGCGTCCAGCGCTTTCGGCAGCATCTCGTCGGCCAGCACTACCTCGATCTTCACCTTCGGCAGGAAATCCACCACGTACTCGGCGCCGCGGTAGAGCTCGGTGTGGCCCTTCTGGCGGCCGAAGCCCTTGGCTTCAATGACGGTGATGCCCTGCAAGCCGATCTCCTGCAGCGCCTCCTTCACCTCGTCGAGCTTGAAGGGCTTGATGATAGCTTCGATCTTTTTCATGCGTCCCTTCACCTCCCGACCCGCCCGAACGCGGCCGTGCTGCCCGGGCTGCAATTGATCAAGCAGGCTGCGTGCCAAGGTCCGTGCCAAGGTCCAAAGGCACCAAAACCGCGGCCGGCTAGCCCGATCCCTGCGTATCTACAAGGCAACACCGCTCATGAGCAACTGTCGAATTTGCCTAAGATATAGGCATTTGCACATCCGGTAGGCGGCGGAGAGGTGCCGGAAGAGGTAAGCGCAACCGGCATGGTGTTGGACATTGGCGCGACGCGCCGGCAAGGTCATGATCCGCTATTGCACCAGGACGCGAGGCGGAACCTTGTCTGGCCACGAGCTGCTGACCGCCGAAGAGATGGGCCGCGCCGACCGCCTGGCGGTGGCCGCAGGCGCACCGGGGCTGGCTCTCATGGAGGCAGCGGGCCGCGCTGTAACCGACGCAGCCGCAGAGCTGGCCGGCGGGAAGGCGTGCGTGGCCATCGCCTGCGGGCCTGGCAACAACGGTGGCGACGGCTTCGTGGCGGCGCGGCTGCTGCGCGAGCGGGGGCATGTGGTGCGGCTCGGTCTGCTCGGCAAGCGCGAGGCCTTGAAGGGTGATGCCGCCGAGATGGCGGCACGCTGGGCAGGTGAAATCGAACCGTTGTCCGCCGCCACGGTTGCCGGGGCGGATGTCATCATCGATGCCATGTTCGGTGCGGGCCTCACCCGACCGCTCGACGGGGAGGTGGTGGAGGTCGTCGCGGCGATCAACCGCGCCGGCAAACCTGTGGTTGCGGTCGATGTGCCAAGCGGTCTCGACGGAACCACCGGCCGTGCGGACGGCCCCGTTGTTCAAGCAACACGCACCGTCACGTTCTTCCGCCTCAAGCCCGGCCACCTGCTGCTGCCGGGGCGATTGCTGTGCGGCGAGGTTCGCCGCGCCGACATCGGCATTCCCGCCGGCGTGCTGGATGAGATTGCCCCGCGGACCTGGGTCAACCGCCCTTCGCTCTGGCGGCCTCTCTATCCCTGGCCCGGTCTCGACGGCCACAAGTACGTCCGTGGTCACGTCGTCGTTGTGACGGGGCCGGCTGAAAGCACCGGCGCTGCCCGCCTCGGCGCACGGGCCGCGCTGCGCATCGGCGCGGGTCTCGTGACCCTTGTCGGCACCGCTGCGGCGACGGCGATCAATGCCACGCACGCCACGGCGGTGATGGTGCGCGCCATCTCCTCGGATGGCGCCCTTGCCGAGTTCCTGGCCGACGAGCGCCGCAACGCCGTGCTGATCGGCCCCGGCGCCGGTGTCGGCGCGGCCACGGCGGCCACTGTCCTGACGGTGCTCGGGTCGGTGGCCGCCGCCGTGCTGGACGCGGACGCGCTGACCTCGTTCGCGCCGGGAGAAGGCGTGGCGCCGGTGAAGGCTGCGGGCATGGGCTTTGTGGTGCGCAGCGCGGAGCCGGAGGCGGGCCGCGAGGGGTTGTGCGCGGCCATCAAGTCGCGCAAGGCGCCGGTGGTCCTCACGCCGCACGAGGGCGAGTTCAAGCGCCTGTTCGGCGAGATGCCAGGTCTGAAGAGCGGCTCAAAGCTGGAACGGGCGCGGAGCGCAGCAGCGGCGAGCGGCGCCGTCGTCGTGCTGAAGGGGCCCGACACGGTGATCAGCGCACCCGACGGCAGGGCGGCGATCAATGACAACGCCCCGCCCTGGCTAGCGACCGCCGGCTCCGGCGACGTGCTCGCCGGCCTTGTCACAGGATTGCTAGCTCAGCGCATGCCCGCGTTCGAGGCCGCCTGCGCGGCGGTGTGGCTGCACGGCGATTGCGCCAACGCGTTCGGTGTGGGCCTGATCGCCGAGGACTTGCCCGAAGTCTTGCCTCAGGTTTTGCGGAAGCTATTTACAGAAGCGCAATGAGCAGGAGCGACTACCGTGATCCGCGCAGCCATACACCCCGGTGAGGTCCTGGCAGATGAGCTTGAGGAAATCGCGATCTCCCCCACGGAGCTTGCCCGCCAGCTGGCAGTGCCTGCCAACCGCATCTCGCAGATCATTCAGGGCAAGCGCTCCATCACCGGCGACACGGCGCTGAGGCTGGGCCATTGGTTTGGCATGAGCCCGCAGTTTTGGCTCAATCTGCAGGTCGCCTATGACCTGCGCATTGCAGAGAAGCTCCACGGGGCCGAAATCAGGAAGCTGCCGATAAGAGCCGGGCGCGCCGCATAGGCGGTCCCACAAGAGGCGAGCTCTCAAATCCGCGCCACGACCCGCTCGACGTCGTCGCCGCCTTCGACCCATGCCAGCTCGCCTCTCCGCAGCATGTAGTTCACGTGCGCCTGCACCTCGCTGAAGGCGAAGCTCATCTGGTGCGGGTCGAGCTGGCGCGAGAACAGCACCGGCACCAACTCCGCCGCCGACCGCGGCGCCGCGCGGCAGGCTTCGGCGATGGCGGCGCAGCGCATCTCGTGGTGGGCGATCAGCTGGTCGCTGCGCACGTGCAGGCCGTAGAAGGGCAGCTGGTGGCCCGGCAGCACCAGAGCTTCGGCCGGCAGCCGCTGCTTGAGCTCGCCGAGCGAGCGCACGTAGAGGCCGAGCGGATCGCCGGTGGGCTCGACCGCCCACACGCTGACGTTGGGCGTGATCTTGGCCAGGACCTGGTCGGCGGCGAGGAACACATTGTCGGCGGCGCAATAGAGCATGACCTGCTCGGGCGCGTGGCCGTTGCCGGTCAGCACCTCGAAGCTGCGCCGACCGATCTTCAGCGTATCGCCGGCGACGAGGCGCTCGAAGGTCGGCGGCAGGCCCGACACCATCCTGAGATAGCCGTGGCCCTGGGTGGCGACCCGCTGCGTCGTCGCCGCGTCGAGCCCGTGGCGCAGGTAGAAGTCGCGGTAGGGCTTGGCATCGAGCGCGCCGGGGCTGAGCGAAATGTTCAAGCAGCCGAGATAGCTGGTCTGGCTGGTCAGCAGCGGCAAGGCGAACCGCTCGCACAGCCAGCCGGCGAGGCCGATGTGGTCGGGGTGGTAGTGCGTGACGATCAGGCGGGTGAAGCGGCGCCCTGCCAGCGGTCCCGCGGCCAGCGACTCCCACACAGCGCGGGTGGCGTCGTTGCCGATGCCGGTGTCCACGATCGCCCAGCCATCGCCGTCGTCGATCAGATAGACGTTGATGTGGTCGAGCCGGAAGGGCAGCGGGATGCGCGCCCACAGGATGCCCGGGGCGATCTCGATGACCTCCGCCGGCGCCGGCGGCTCCGGCGCGGGGAAGACCAGGGCTCCATCATTCGGCTTAGCCAGCATCGTCTTGCATCCAGCCCCGTTTACGCTCGTCTATCCTGGCCTGGCTTCCTTTGCACTGCACCAAACGGTCGCGCAGCCAAGATGCGCGCCGGGCGCGTGTCAAATGTTCCCCACCAACCTGGATGGATCGCGGATGGCCTGTTGCCGTAACGCGGGCAGAGGGTTTTGTTGCCCTTCTCGGGCCAGGCGGTAGGGGGGTAGCAACGGGGCCGAGGCGGCAAAAAAATGCCGCCCCCGCGTTACAAATCCGGCCTGGAGCGGAGCACGGGATAGAATGCATCTGCACCTTCCGCGATCGGCGAGTTTCGCATGGTTAATTTCTGCTGGGAGGCCCCTCTGTCGCTCGCCTCGCCCATTGTCGCTCGAAGCGTTTTCCCTGATTGTCTCGCTTCAAGCGCGCGTTCACGGGCGCCGGCGACCAACAGGGGGGACGATCGCATGTCGGCTTCTACAACCTTGAGCAACTACTACACCCTCGGCCGCAGCGGCCTTCGTGTCAGCCGCCTGGCGCTCGGCACCATGACCTTCGGCACCGAATGGGGCTTCGGCGCGGACAAGGAGACGGCGCGCCAGCTGGTGAACGCCTACGTCGAGGCGGGGGGCAACTTCTTCGACACGGCCGACCAGTACACGGGCGGCACCAGCGAAACCTGGCTTGGCGAGCTCATCGCCGAGCGCGGTCTTCGCGACCAAGCCGTCATCGCCACCAAGTTCAGCCACAGCGGCGAGCCCGGCAACCCGAACGCGGGAGGCAACGGCCGCAAGAACATCCTGCGCGCACTCGAAGCTTCGCTCAAGCGTCTCGGCACCGACTACATCGATCTCTACATCCTCCACACCTGGGACCGCGTCACCCCGGTCGAGGAGGTCATGCGCACGCTCGACGATCTCGTGCGCTCCGGCAAGGTTCGCCACATCGGCCTGTCGGATGTTCCGGCCTGGTACGCCTCGCGCGCCCAGGCGATCGCCGAGTTTCGCGGCACCGAGCCGATCTGCTCCCTGCAGCTCGAATACTCGCTCGCCGAACGCAACATCGAGCACGAGTTCGTGAGCCTCGGCACCGAGCACGGCATGGGCATCACGGTGTGGAGCCCGCTCGCCAATGGATTGCTCTCGGGCAAGTATCGTCCCAGTGAGGACGGCGGCAGCGGGGCCGGCCGCCTGGAGAAACTCAAGCCGTATTTGTCAGGTCCGTTCCAGAGATTCACGCCGCGCAACTGGGCCATCGTCGCCGAGCTCGAGGCGGTCGCCAAAATCGCGGGTCGAAGCATGGCGGAGGTTGCCATCAACTGGGTGGCGAACCGGCCCGGCGTAGCCTCTGTCATCCTGGGTGCGACCGGGCTGGACCAGCTGCAGCAGAACATGGCCGCGCTGTCGTTCGATATCCCGGCCGAGCTGAAGCAGCGCCTCGACCTGGCGAGCGCGCCGCAGCGGACCTTTCCCTACATCTTCTTCGGGAAGGAGGTGCAGGGATCGATCCACGCCGGCGCCGTGGTCGGAACCAAGCCGCAGGGCTACTACCCGACGGTCAGCGATGCGGGAAAGGGCGTCTGGGACTGAGGCAGACGTCCGCACGAGACAACTGATTGGGTTTCGGCCCGGATTCAATTCGGGGATGACAAGCGGCCGTCGCCGTCGCATGGGTTGACGTAATACGCCGCGCGTATCACATGTCTCCATGATCCAGGGCTTCGCCGACCGCGCGACCGACGTGTTCTTCACCCAGGGAACGTGTCCGGCGCAATGGAGGTCGGTTGCCAAGGTCGCGAGGCGCAAGCTCGACATGCTGGATGCCGCGGTCAGGCTGGCGAACCTGCGGTCGCCTCCTGGCAACCGGTTGGAGGCTCTGAAAGGCAATCGGCGCGGCCAATGGAGCATCCGTATCAACGACCAATGGCGCATCTGTTTTCGATGGACCGCCAAAGGTCCCGCCGATGTCGAGATTGTCGATTACCACTGAGGACGAGCCTATGCGCATTCGAACCCACCCCGGCGAGGTGCTGCGAGAAGAATACCTCGAACCGCTCGGCATGAGCACCCGCGCGCTGGCCGCGGCGATCGGCATCCCGCCCAACCGGTTGACCGAGATCGTGCGGGAGCGCCGCAGCGTCACCGCCGACACCGCGATCCGCCTGGGAAGGTATTTCGGCACCGATGCGCGCTTCTGGATCAACCTGCAGGTCGCGCACGATCTCTCCAAGGCGGAGGCGGCGACCGACTATTCCAGGATCCCCACGCGAGCGGCCTGACACCGACGTCCGCTGCGCGGAACTGCAGAGCCTCCAACCGGAGTTCGTGTCAGTCGGCGATCGCCAGCATGAGCCGGATGTTCTGCACGGCTGCGCCGGCAGCGCCCTTGCCGAGATTGTCCAGCCGCGCAACCAGCACCGCCTGGCGGTGCTTCTCGTTGGCGAACACCGCCAGCTGCAGCAGGTCGGTATCGTTGAGGGCCAAGGCGTCGAGGCGCCCGTCCTTGGCCTCGCCGGTTGGTAAAACTTTGACGAGGTCTGCACCGGCAAATCGCTCGGCAAGCGCCGCTTCCAGATCGCGGGCCTTGGGCTTGCCCGGCAGCGTCTCCAGATGCAGCGGGACGCTGACCAGCATGCCCTGGCGGAAATTGCCGACCGACGGCACGAGGATCGGCCGAAGCTCGAGCTTGGAATACTTCTGCAGCTCCGGCACGTGCTTGTGCTGCAGCGCCAGGCCGTAGAGCTCGAAGGCCGGTGCACGGCCGGCTTCGTAGGCCTCGATCATGCTGCGCCCGCCGCCGCTGTAGCCGCTGACGGCATTGACAGTGACAGGATAGTCGGCAGGTATCAGCCCGGCCTCGACGAGCGGGCGGATCAGCGCGATGGCCCCGGTCGCATAACAGCCCGGATTTGACACGCGCTTCGCCTTCCTGATGGCCGCCGGCTGGCCGGCATCCATCTCCGCAAAGCCATAGACCCAACCCTGGGCGACGCGATGCGCGCTGCTGGCATCGATGACCTTGGGGCCGCTTTCGCCCAAGTCCGCCATCAGCGCGGCCGCTTCTCTCGCCGCCTCATCGGGAAGGCAAAGCACGACCAGATCGGCCTGGCGCATCAGCGCCAGCCGCGCCGTTTCATTCTTGCGCTTGTCGGCGGCGATGCTTTTGACCTCGAGGCCGGCAACGCCGGCTAGCCGGCGGCGGATCTCGAGGCCCGTGGTGCCAGCCTCGCCATCGATGAAGACGACGGGCTTGGTGGCGCTGGTATTGAGCGATTTCGCTCTTGTGACGGTCTTGGTGGACATCGGTGAGCTCGGAGGCTTGACAACAAAAAAGGCCGCTTCAGGAGGAGCGGCCTTGCGCGGAATGCGGTCGAGCAGGTGACCGTCATCGCGGCCGCGGGTGGCGCGGGCGACAACGTCGAACGATGTGCTTTACCGGAGCGTCCATGCGCTGCTTATGGGCGGGGGTTCGCATCCTGTCAACGGGGTTCACCGCCCCAGCAACCCGCGGATCAAGCTCGACATGTCGGGCGCACACCACACCCCTTTCCATGCGGCGCAGGCAACCTCGCGGGAACCGTCGAAGATCATGTCGAGCGCGACGTACAGGATCACGAGCCAGCCGATCCAGGCGATCCAGGGGTAGCGCGCCAACAGGTTGGCGATGGCGTTGGCGGCCACGGCCATCAGCAGGATGGCAATGCCGAGGCCAATGCCTAGAACCCAGAAGTCGCCCTTGGCGACACCGGCGACCGCCAGCACGTTGTCGAGGGACATCGACACGTCGGCAATGATGATCTGGGTTACCGCGGCACGAAAGCTCATGGCGCGCTCCGCCGGCTGGCCGGTGCTGCGCATGACGCCGCGCGCAGCCACGCGTCTCTGGCCCGCGTGCGTGAGCTCCCAATACATCTTCCAGCAGACCCAAAGGAGCAGCAGGCCGCCGGCCAGCATGAGGCCGACGATGGCCAGCAGGTACGTGGTGAACGCTGCGAAGACGACACGCAGGCCGACCGCGCCGGCAATGCCCCACAGGATTACCTTCTGCCTGAGCTCGGGCGCCACGCGCGAGGCCGCCAGGCCGACAATGACGGCGTTGTCGCCGGCAAGCACCACGTCGATCATGACGACTTGGAGCAGCGCGGCGAGGTTTTGTTGGACCCAGTCGATCATCGGAATGGCCCCCTCCGGCCCGCATTGCCGCATATTCTCATCGGCGTCGCAAGCCGCGCGCTGCTCGCAACCTTCGCAGGGAACTCGTCAGGCCATGAATGTCGCCTTGGACTGTTGAGGACGCGGGCTGGCTTTGGCGTCCTCTAGCGCTTCGAGAACTGGAAGCTGCGGCGCGCCTTCGCGCGGCCGTACTTCTTGCGCTCGACCACGCGGCTGTCCCGCGTGAGAAACCCTCCCTTCTTGAGAACCGGCCTCAGCTCGGGCTCGTAGTGCGTAAGTGCTTTGGAGATGCCGTGACGGACGGCTCCAGCCTGCCCCGAGAGGCCGCCGCCCGTAACGGTCGCCATGACGTCGAACTGGTCGAGGCGATTGGCGGCCTGCAGCGGCTGTCGAAGCAGCATCTGCAACACCGGGCGGGCAAAGTACTGGTTGAAATCCTTGGCGTTGACGATGATCTTACCGACGCCCGGCTTCAGCCATACGCGCGCCACAGCGTTCTTGCGCTTGCCGGTGGCGTAGGCGCGGCCCTGGGCGTCGACCTTCCGCGTTGGCAACGGCGCCGCCTCGCTGCCCTTTAGCGCAGCAAGATCTTCCAATGTCTTGGATTCTGCCATGGCGGTCAGACCCTCGCGTTCTTGCGGTTGAGCGCCTTGACGTCGAGCAACTCGGGCTTCTGCGCCTCGTGGGGATGCGCAGCACCCTTGTAGACCTTCAAGTTGCGCATGAGCTTGCGCTGCAAGGGGCCACGCTTCAGCATCCGTCCCACCGCCAGCTCCAGGATCCGCTCCGGGAACTTGCCATCGAAGAGGCGGCGCGCCGTACGCTCCTTGAGCCCACCCGGATAGCCCGTGTGGCGATAGTAAATCTTGTCTTCGGTCTTGTTGCCGCTGAACACGACCTTCTCGGCATTGATCACGATCACGTTATCCCCGGTGTCGACATGCGGCGT